>Ga0179591_1329639_pt1 | contig 17690 bp, 10 predicted proteins | sample CZOMad2_1_08_16f_FD_182891 | JGI IMG/M metagenome (GOLD analysis project Ga0179591, IMG submission 182891) | Vadose zone soil fungal communities from Angelo Coast Range Reserve, California, USA - CZOMad2_1_08_16fungal (PacBio error correction) | ecosystem: Environmental > Terrestrial > Soil >... | reverse complement strand
GGTCTAGTAGCGCTTCTTGAATACAAACCAACTAACTTCGCTTAGTCTTTTTCTCAGCCCCTTTTTTTTTCAGGAGTGTCCAAGGAGTCTGCCCCCGACGGTTGGTCTTTACGGTGAGTATATACTATCCTTTCGTCCCCCTCTTCTTTCCTAAACCTTCCTCTTCCATTTTTGTCGTCATCTAGACTCCGTCCCCTCCGGTGCGACCCGTGAATCTTGTTTTCCCTCTTGACTCTCTGTGCCACGGGGGCGGCCTTGTTGTGATCTCTCCCCCCCCCCCCTTCCCTCCCCCCCGCTGCAGTATTATGAATTTTACGCTCCCCTGATCGTCCCTGCTTGAGGAGTCCCCTCTCCTTTTCGTTTTGTCGAGCGTTTTAGCAGACATTCCTTCCTGAAAGTGCCCGCCCTTCCGCGCTGCGCCGGTGGGTGAAGAAGGCCCTGCCCCCTTGGTCTCCCGCCTACGCGGGATTCGTTGTCTTTGTTCGCTCCACCAGTTTTCCTCTTCCCCTTTGAGCCCAGCAAAGTGCTCCCCTTCGCCCGGTTTTGCCCCTGTACTCGGGTTATCGCCCACTCGCCTGCCCCCACACCACAGACACTCTTCGCCCCCTTGCCGATTTCCCCAATGTTTCACCGGTCGGATTGCGGTTCTACGCCTTATTGACCGCACTATTATTTTCGTGATTTCGCTGCCTCGGATTACGGCGCACCGTTTGAAGACGAGTCTTATCTTAAAAGTTCCCTGTCGCCTCCCTTTGGTTCCCGAAGGTGGGGTAATTTCTCTCATTGATCCCGGGCCACTCTGCTTCCCTGCCACCGGCTCCCCTTTTTTACCCTGGTTGGGAACCATAGCAAAAGGCCTTATGAAACTTGCTTTCCTTCCTCCCGCCAGCGTTATTCTCCCCCGTGCGAGCAAGTGTTCTAGCACGTCCTTTTCGTCCCTTCGCCTCTTTCTAACGCGATCATGAACCCGCCCCACTTTCAAAGGCCTCGCCCTCCCCGGCACTCCCCCCAAAGACGCGTACAGCTTCTCTTCCCTCCCCTCCCCCCTCCCCGTGATCATTTCCATGAAGGTAAGGTTCCGGTCCTTGATCGTCTACCCCCTATTTCTAGCGGATTCCGGGGAGTCAAGGCAGTACACCATGTTCCCTTCCTGCTGTCGCCTCCATTGTAGTGCCTCCCCCCGTCATTTTTCACAAAGCCTAATATTGGTAACTTCCACTCCATTTGGCCTCCTTGCGGTAGAGAGAAAGGGTAGTCCCAACCCCCCCCCCCCGCGCATCGATTGAACATACATCGCGAGCTCTCCGGCCTTCAACCCTATAACCCTTTTCTAAACCTCCGCACAACCCCCCTCCGGCTCGTTATACAACAAACTCCTAAGCCCTGAACAGTGCTCTGCATGATCCATGTTTAACCGTTTTTAATATCCCTACGTCGTGCTACTACAACACTGTCACCGCGGCATCACCTAAACCAATAGTAATGGTTCTATTTTCCAATGGAGTTTTTGACCATCCTTTTCCCCCCCTTCTCTCTTCCCCCCAGACCCCCCTGATCTCTTGGTTGAGTTCGGCGTTGTTCCGCAGAAACACTATTCAATGGGCCTCATTTTCCTACGAATCCACTTCACACCCTCGTTGACTGCACTGCCCATGGCCCAGCCAAGACCCTCCTTTGGCTCCCGGATGATCCCAATGCCTTTCCCTTTCCCGTTCTTTCGCTTTTCATGGGTTGCGAATCACTTGGAGCTTAGTCTATCGGTCCCTCTGGCCCGCCTTCCCCCTTTTGTTTCCTTTTTCTCTTTCCCCGGTCCCACTTTCGATCTTCCTCCTTGGAACCTCCCTCACTGGTCATCGAGTGTTTTTTTTCCGAGAAAACTTTTGTCGACTGGCCGAAATGCTCGGTATGCTTCCATTCCCTTTCGTGCGGTATGGCTTTAGGTGAATCCCCGTCCGTTCTTTTCCCCTTTACGCCTTTAAAAGCAGATGAGAGAAGTTGCTTTACCGCCTTGCCCGCTTTTTTTTGTGTTCGCTGCCCCAACTGAACCTTGAGCCCCCGTGCTTGAGACCACGTCGTACGCCTTCTCGTTCCTTTGTAGGACCATGTCCGCTCAGAGTTCGAGATTCTAACCCCAATCTTGACCGTGGTATGCTTTGTGACAACAAGCCCATTCTTTTGACGTTTAACCGGTTGCTTCATCGAGCGTCCTTCCTCACGGCCGCTGTGACATGATTTCCTCCCGCCTTCCTCTGGTCCGATGGACCAACTCTTTTGCCTGTTCAACTTATTATGTGTCACCGGCTGACAGTCGCTTCTGATCTTTACGGCCATCCCGCTTCAGCCTTCCTTTCCTGACCCTAGCATAATGAGCAGATTTCTCCCTCTTTCCTTCACGTCTCTTCACTCCTCCCATTCGGCCTGTATGGACGCCCCCCTAGTACGGACGTTTTCTACCCGGTGGCCTGCCTCCCGCGTGTCCGGAGCTTTTTGAAAGGCTCCCCTTTCCCTTGACAACTGCATAATTACCACGCGCTCTTCTTTCTGTTCGACGTGCTTTGTAACTCTTAGAAGTAGTGCTTTCTGGCGAATTGTAAGGTAATTTCCCTCGTTGTTGTTGTTGATCGCTCTGCTTTCTCGACATTACTTCCCAACTTGACTTCTCAGAAGGCATCTTCCCCCTTCCCTTTTATTCTGTTCTTTCTGCTTTTGCTTTTCCCACCTTCGCTGCTGAATTGGCGGGCTGATTCCCAAACCTAGAGTTTTCTCAAGCGTCTAGGAGAAGTCTGGCATAGTCCACGAGCCAAGTCTTCCTTGACTTCTGGTCCTCTGCTGTTTTTTCCATATCGCCTCTCCGATTCTCTTGTCCAGTCCTCTCGACGGATGAGACGAACCTATAACTGCCCTGGGCGACAGTCTTCCGTTATGCTCACTAGACTAATTCCCATTCCCGATCTTTTTTTTCAAGAGCTTGAAGCGGACGGCGTCCCTCTGAATTCCCCTTCAGTTCCGGGAACCCCCGAGCCGCTAGATGAAGGAGACCACTTCGTCCAGTCGAGGCTTTTCTGTTTTGGTGTTAGCCCCTCTGTGCCCTCTTTTTTTTTTTGTCGCCCCTACTTTGCAGAAAGGATGCTTACAGGCCGACTCCGGCTTCTCTTTTTTTTACCCAGGGCGCCCAAAGTCTTCCAGTTATTTTCCAGCGGACTCCCTCAATGCGGGAATACGGCTCGCTTGCTTGTGAGGCGTATTTTAAATCAGGAAAGTGGCGCAGCTGCTTCTCATTCCCTTCCACCTAACGGCGATGTTTCTCCTTTCGCAGAAGATTTCGGTTGATAACCTTGTTACTATGACACTTTTTACTTCCCGAGCCTCTCTCCACTGTCGGTTACCGTAGCCTTGCGGGTCAACCCACAGGTGGACCCTTCGCTTGATCGAGCCACGTCCTGCGATCATCCTGCTTAGCGGCAACTTCCCGATTCCCCCCCCTCGACTCAACTTAGTCCCTTATTGGCATCCAGGTCTTCCATAGAGTCTACTGGGACTGTTCAGTCCCTCGAGAGGTGTTTGCTTGAGTTCGAGATATCTTTATCGTGTGTTTCCTGGAGTAGAATTCCCTTCCCCCCCTCCCCCAGCCCCCCCCCGCGATGCAGTATTATGGTTCCTCTCCTACAGATTTGTCCGGCTATCCTTCTAACCCTCTTTCACGTTTGTCGTATGATACCTCGGGGTTATTACGTTGGTCTTCGCGTTAGGTGACACATGGCCTCTCGCCGGTTCGATTTTTCTTCGAGTTTGTACGGCTTACGGGCTCCCTTGTCGGGTTTTGCGAGGCGTATTAAAGGTCCCTGAGGGTTGATGCTCTCTCGGTTTTCCGCGATTTAGATCCTCCCTCCCTCTGCGAGGGTCTTTTTCCCGACCCACTTTGCGTCAGCTCCCGCAGTCGCACTATTTTTTTTTTGGGTGGGGACCCCGGGAGGGGGCTGCACCCCCTTTCGTCCGTGAATCGAAGATCATTTCAACCGGGTTTTTTTCTCGTTCCTCATGAAGCAGTCGTCGTGTAGGAATGTCCGGTCTTCCCTGACTAGGCCACTGCTCACCTGGAGTTTGGCCCCTCTTTTTCTCTGCACTTCGTTTTCTTGTGGCTGTCGATTTGTCGTTTCTAAGCTGCTGCTTTTTTTTCCATGATCGCTTTTTCCCCCCTCTTCTACCTATCACCAATTGTACCGGTCCGATAAGCTTTTATATTCCGGTTCTCATTCACCCTTCGTCTGCCCCCGAGAAGGATATTTTATCCGCGCTTCAGTTGATTTCCAAAGAACGGCCTTTGTTAAGTTTTCTTAAGACGTGTCCCGTTATTCCCGGCTCGAGTCTCCCTCCCAGGTCCACCAAAATGGTTCTTCTCCCTCTGCAAACAGTGTGACCTCTTCATTACTTCGTCGACCCCCCCTCTTCCCGCTCATAAGAGAAAGTTAGGTCAAAGAAGTTTGTCTTTAAGCACAATACCTGAATTTTTCCCATCTTTTTCGGGCAAGGACGGCCCTCTCACGAATTGTTATTGGTGATATGTGCTGATTTTTGGCGCTAACACCTTCTTCCTCTTTTCAATCAAGTTGCCCTCAGCACTTCTTCTGGTATTGCTCCGTCAGATCGGTGCCACCGCGGTCTTCAAACGTAATTCTACGTAGGACCCTCCCCGTTAGCCGGATCCTTCCACGCCAGACGTTCCTGCCCCCCAATCTTGATCAAGGGAGGTAACTATCACTCAGGCATACCAGGTCCTTCGTTTTTGCTCCCTCCGATGGCGTTGACAGGAAGGACCTATTTTTCCCTACTCCCCTTGTACGAGCTGTCGATAGTAGCAGTCTAAGCTGCAGTTTGGAGATTGGTTACCCCCAACGCGCTGAACCTCTCCCTTTCCCATTCGTCTTTTTCGCCTCCCTGGAAAAGCCTTTTTATCACTTGCGGAGTCGAGCTTCCTGACGACGTCTTTCCCCTCATTTTTCGACGGCGCTTAAGACTTGAGAGGTATCCTCTTTCAGGCGCGGCGGGGCATCACCCTTCTCTCTGCAATCACATACCAAGAAGCCATCGAAATGATTTTTTTTTGTGCCAGATAGCGGATGAGTCAGCCCGCTATTTTCTCTTACCTTGTTTTTTTTCGAGAGAGCCTGGTTCTCTCCGTTCTTTTCGGCCTAACCAAATAACCTGATTTTCTCGTGAGACGCTTTTGTCGAGTTTTTTTCCCCCTTTTCTGCAGCCCCCTCTGTCATCGTTATCTTACTCCTCCTATTTTCTTTTTTGTCACTGATTTCAGGAAGAAGGAATGCTCACTCCCGTATTTCGACTTCGACCTTTTTACTTCTCCCCCCCCTGAAGTCGGTAAATGTTCTTCGAAGACTACGTGAGCTTTCGGGCTTCTTTTTGTGCAGCCTGAAGCCCCCCACCCCCCCCCCCCCCACACTTCCTCCCAAAGTAAGTATAGTCCGACGCTGCTCTTTCAAGAGGCAGTGCAGCCCATATCCCGGCTTGCGGTCTTCCACAGACCCCCTTTTCGCCGCCCCGGTTCCTTTCCTCCGTCTAACTGCCCCCCCCTCACTGAAGAGATGTTAGCCCCTCTGGGCTTTTTTCCAAACAGAAGCCCCCTGCGCGGGCTGGACCCGCCCTACCTCCTTCTTCCGGTTGCCCCGACGAGTAGTACACCTTCTCGAAAAGTCTCTCCCACGCCATTTGATGTTACCTTGGATTGCCTCCCTTCTTGACCTCCTTTGTTTTATCCTCCAAACGCCCCCCTATCCCAAGACTCCAATTTACGTCCTTCCAAACCGATCGTTTGGAATCAGGGATTTCGGTCGGCGCCCCCCGGCTGTTTGTCACCGCCCTTCTTCCTTTTTTTTCCCTGATCGGTGATGCTCAGGCCGTGTGAGCCGTGAGATTTCCACTGTTTTTTCTGCGGTTCGCGTCCCCATTTTTAGTTCCCCCCATTCCGGTGGTGGATTAGGATCTAGTAGCAGGTCAGGGTCCCTGACTCCCGGCTTAACCCCGTTTTGCCGCCGCCTTTTTCCTTTTTCCCATGAGGATTGAATGCATATTCCAACTGCTTTTCTGCTCCAACGTCCGGAATGGAAGTGCGTCCAGTTTCCTCGCCGAATTTAGATGCCTTCTCCCCACTCGCTGTGCCCTAACTTCCCCCCCTTCTCTTCACCAGTCAGCGTCAGGACGAAGCCTCAGACCCTCGACAGCCACCAAGTCAGAAGTCCCCCGAACCTCGGCATCCCCATGCCCTCCCTTGATTCAGCTTTTTCCTGTTGAAGGTGTCCGTCACTTTCTTTCCCCCTACTGTGGTCATTTGCTTACGGCAGCGAGAACTCGCTTTGCCCTGTTTTTTCCCTTTCCATTAGCTGCATCCCGTCGGTCTGACGAAGTGACACCCAGAACCTCTGGTCCCCTCCACCGAACAGTTCCTGCGTGTCTCGAGAGTCGTCTCTCTCCCTCGTTTCCCCTCCCGCCATCGCGGAGAATTCTGTCCTAATCGGCCAAGTGTTTCATCTCCCCAATTTTTTCTTTGACCAACCAAGCCTATCTACCCCCCTCCCCCTAGAAGCCTCGCCCTTTCTCTCTTTTGGAACTCACCTATCTTTCGACGAGTTTTCGACAAATGGTCCGCTTTCCACACTCGTTAAGCATACCCCCCTCCCCTCGTTTGTTCGTTCCTAGCCAGTATCACCCCTGGTCGATCTATTCCACTGACCTACGCACTCCTTTTAGGCCGGTGTAGTACCCGCCCCCCCTCCCCCGATCCCGGGCTATCGTTCACTTCAAAAGCCCCCACCGTCCTTCCGACTTCCCTTGCCCCTTTTTCCTACGACGTGCAACGAAAGTGGATGCCCAATACATGACTCGTTCTTCGATGGCTCGCGGTTCCTTGTGCGCATTCCCCTGAGGGACGATCCCTTATTTCGAGGATCCCTCCCTAAACTTTTGGTCTTTGCTTTTCTACCTTTTTCCCCGACTGCCCGCTGCTCGGTAAAATCCCAGGGTTCCTTCTTCCCGAGTAAGGAGAGGATTCATTTCTGCTTCTCCTTCTAACATCTCCGCTTTGAAGGGGATCGTAGGCTGAGAAAGTCGGATTCCTCCTCCCCGCGAAGTCTCTTTCCCGGCTCGCTGACTGTTTTTGCTCTTTTCCCTCCCCTGGAGCGGTTTTTTCCCGGTTCATGTGACGAGGTGTGATTTCCTGTTCTTTCTTTGGTCGCCGTGCAGAGTTATATAGTATAAACCAAAGGCCATATTTCCTTTTGTCTGCTTCTTTACCACCAACACAATACTCCTGTTCTGGGACCGTCTCCCGGTCTTTTCTATTCTTTTTCCTGTCCTTTGCCGGAATTGATCTCCCGCCCAGTACGAGGTGTTCGTAAATCCGCTGTAAATCTTCGAGTCATGTTCACTTTTGATCTAATTCTAGTCGCGCGACGTTCTGGACCTTGAATTCTCCTTCCTTTCTTCCGCATGCTCGGGTACTCAGATGATCATGCGCCGGGGCTTAGTGCATCGCCCGTTATCTCTACGTGTTTTCTCGGACCGTATATCTCCCTTGGCTCCTCGCTTTCCCCCCTACCGGTGTTTCCTGAAATGTGTCCGCACCGCAGACCACTTCGCAACACACGCAGCCAGCCCACCCACGCACATCCCGACCTTCCCCGCGCTCAGTTCCCCTTTCCCTGTTTACCTTCTCTCCTCTCGTGGACTGAAGTTGGCATGAACGGTTTCTGGTCATCTACTTTCACTCCTAATATTGTTTTTTTCCTCTCTCTTCCTTATTCATGCCACTCGTTTCTAATAGGACCCCAAGTCCCGTCGCAGCATGCGTCCCCGTTCCTTTTCTCTCGCGGAATGCTGTTCTGTGTGTGCGCCGTTTTTGTTGAGGCCCCATGGCTTTTGCACCCTGTTAGCCCCTCGTCTTCGTCCCTCTTCCCTGATTGGCCTCGAGGAGTACGTGTCCAGCGTTCGAGACGTCGGGTCGTCTCGTCCTGGCCCTCCCGCCGGTCCTCTTTCAGTCAGTCTTTGCTTCCGAAAATGGCCCTTCTCTTCGGCGCGGCGACGTCTTGTCTTATTGATTCTGATACTTTCAGTCAGATTTTCCCCGCTTTCTACGCCGCTGACTTCCCTTCCTAGGCAGTGGCCAGTAGAAGTCTCTTATGAAGGCGACCCGGGGACGCCCTTTTTCCTTGATTTTTGTTTGTGTCGCGCCAGACCCTTAGCAGATCCCTTTTTTTTTAGAACCTCCCCCAAAGATAATTTCGCCGAAACAGGACTGACTCCCAGCCCTTTTTCAGCCTTTTTTTTTGGGTCCCCCCTTTTTCAATTTTTCATTTCCTCTGACTCTAAGCGTGGTCAATTTCCCCCCTGTTCGTCGATTCGACTGGATTTTTGCGTAGGACTGCCGGTGACCTCTTCCCGACCGTTCCGACGGAGTGTTGTCGACTGCCCCCTGCAGCCCTTTCTTGGCGCCCTCTCACTGTTTACGCGCTTCCTTTACGGATTTCCGAGCAGCGTCGCAAGGGGAAAAGGTGTATAATCGCCCCCTTTCCGGTGACCTGCGGCTTCCTCCTCCCAGCCTCCGTTCTATCTTTTTTTCTTAATGCGCAACTGCCCTCGTCTTCCCCTCTCACCTTGAGTTTATGAATACAAGGGCGCAGCGCCTGCTAACCAGGTTGTCCCAGGTACTTTCTAGGTTTTTTTTTTTCCGGTTCTTCGATAGCCTTGCTTTCTTTTGCGGCGGAAAGTCACCATTCCCCCGCGATGCAGTTCGTCTTTGCCCTCTAGGATGGTCCGCTCCTTTTCTTTCTTCAGGAACCTATTGTACGTATGTTCGTTTTCTCGTGCCTAGACCAGTTGTTTTTTCTTCGCCTCTCGAGATGCAGGTGATTTGATACAGTCAGAGCCGTTGAGTTTTTTTCCCGAGGGTGGCGGGGTTTTATTCTCCGGGTTTTTGTCTTCTTTTTGAGTATGAAATCCCCCGGGTAGGGGTGCGCCGCTCGAGCTCCTGTGTCGATCTGGACAGCAATCTTCAGCGGTCGCCCGAACCCTGCTGTCCTTCCCTCCCAAGGGCCACTTTCGGTTAAGGGTGACCCCCGGGTTTCTGCTCACTTCGTCTCCCGAATGAAAGGATAGAAGACGGGACTGAACAGTGCCCTCTTGCGCCTTTCCGTGAATGCCCGGCTCATCATCTCACTCTTCGGTCTTCCGTCCATTCGGGCCAGCTGATCCCTTCTGCTTGGATGAATTTTTTCTGCTGTCGTCTTGGGCTGTCTATGGCTTTTTCCCCCTTGTTTTTCGCTTTCTTTTTTCCCTGATTTTACGTTTCTGCCGGCGCTACCTGACGCCTCGGACGCTCATTTTCCTCTCCTGTGAGCCGTGTTTCAGTATTGAAAGTCCGTTCATCCGTTTCCGCGGTGGGTGTGTTTTTTTTTTTGGTGGTTTTTTTGGTGGGGTGGGTGGTGTTTGGTTGTTGGTTTTTTTTTTTGGGGGGGGTTTTTTTTTGTTTGGTGCCCTTTCCAACCAGGGCGGCGGCCGTTTAAGGCGTTACGCGCGTGCGTTATCCCCGTCTCTAGAGCTCCCAGGGTCACAACGTTTGGCCACCCCCTGTGCGGCGACGCCGCCCCTGGAATATCTTCTTCTATTAATTCTCCGTTCGAATTCCGGCAATTCCACTTTTTTTGCCTCCCCCTCCCCCCAACCGATCGACAAACTCGGTGGGACCTGACCCCGCCGTCATAATTGCTCTTTTTTTTTTAGGATCTTTTGGTGTTATTTTTTATGTCCAAACCAGATAAATCCTGGTTTAAGATAAGCATTCTTTTTCCCCGCGTAGACTGACGACCCCCCTTCCCCCCCTTCCCCCGGCATCCTCGTTAGGCTTGAAAGGGAGCAGGGCTTCTTCCACCCGCCCAGCCCGTGAATTTTTATCAGTGTTTGAAATGATAAGTCAGGACGACCCTGTTCGGCGACTCGGCTCGGTAGCCGTCCCTCCGGGCGATTTCTCTCCCTCGCTCCTCCTCGTGCCGTCCTCCCTGATGCCCTTTTTGGAGGAGGGGTTTTCTTCTCAAATCCCCTCCGCCCGTTGCCATTTGTTTACGACGACATGTTCCCCTCCCCTAAAGGGTTTTTTCCCCCAGTTGGTGTTTCCGCGATCTCCGCCCTTTGATGTTGTTTTTAGCAGGTACGCCGCTTGACGCGGGATTTTCTCCCCTCGTTCCCGATGACTCCCCTTTGGTCAGACCCACCACATGGCCTCGACCCCCGCACCATTTGATCAAAAAGACGTTAAATCATAAGTGATGTTTTTGGCCCCCTATCGCATTTCTCCGATCCCCTTTTTTCCCCTCCTCCCCGTGGTTGTTGTTCTTTTATCCGCGTTTTTGCCGAAAAACCCCTTTCAATAGATGGATTCGTGTTTCTCGCAGATTTTGCTGCTCGGCTCCGGGCGGCCTCCCTAGGGATCCATCGGGCCGAATACATCAGGTCGTCCCGTCCTTGCGGGCAGTCGACGCCAGATTTTCAACTTTCGTCGAGAGGACACAGGCCTCCCCTTAGCACCCACCGTGTATGCGCATGGTCCCTTTCCTCTCTGTTGCCCTTTTCGGTGTTTAGTCTTTGTGAATACTCATGACCCCCCCCCCCCCTCCAAACGCTGATCCCTGTAGCACTTACGAAACGGCTCGTACTGAGGGCACCCCGCCGGCTGTCTGTCCCTCCCGAAGACGGTCTTTAGATTCTTCCTTGCCGGATCATTGCCCGCCCCCCTTTTCAGCTTGTTTCACGTGAGTTTCATCAGTCCACTTGCGCGGGCTACAGCTTTGCTTTGCCGGGTCGACTTTTTCTTTTTTTTTTCCCCCCTCGCTCTACAAGAGCGTGCCCTAGTGCTTCTTTTTCGCCCGGGCTTGGCCATGCTGACTACATCTTTAGCCAAAAATCGCCTTCCAGATCACAAGAAGTCAATCGCCGGCCCTTCCACTCTTTTTTTCCCTACTCATGTCTTTGGGACGGCAACACGCGTCTGGACCTCACCTCTCCGCCTTAAGCCTTGTCGGAGAAGGTCCCCCTTTTCCTGCCCGAGTTAAAAATTTTTTTTGGGATCCCTACCAATTTTTGTTGCCTTGTGGTTGACCCTGGCTTCTTCTTTCCCCTGGAGCCCCGGTGCCCTCCGCTAAGACGAGCCCTCCTCCTTCGCCTTACGGGTTGTCCCAATAATGAGCGCGGTCGGGTCCATGAAAACTGCTTCTTTCTCAGAGTCCGGTATGCTTTTTCCAACCGGGCGAGCCGATGAGATGTTCATGTCGTTCAACTTTCTCGCGGGCGAAATCTCCGTTTTAAAACACCCCCCGCTCCTTCTTTTCAAGTGCCCCTCCCCATTTTTTGCTCCCTCCCCCCCCCAGACTCCCCTTAATCTATTACCAATCCTCTCCGTGATAACTTTCCCCTGTTTTTCGGGAAGACGACCTCTCACCGCTGATTTGTTTTTGACCGTCCAGGCTTCACGGCCCTTCGCTGCGCAGGCCCTTTTTCAATTCCGTCCTCGGCCTCGGCTACTTCATTTCTTCCTACCAGCTAAATAATTTTAAATTCACAGAACAGGTGCGCGGATGGCAGCTATTTTCATTTTTTTTCCCCGTCCACATAGCATCGCTTTCCCCCTAATCTCTTCTCTCTCCGCTCCCCCGGACCGGGGGATCCTACTCACACGCTTTACAAACCGACCGGCTCTTTCCCCCCCCCCCCTACCTTTGGAATCCCCCCCTCCCTCCCCCCTTCCTCTTTCCTGAGCGGATCCCTCTTTCGACGTCGTTGTACGACCCCCTATGCACCCGGTTAGAATAAGCCCCAGTTCCTCTCTTTCTCTCGGACCATCCTTTTTCTGCCGATTGCCAGACCGAACTTCCTCCCGCGGGGGTCTTTGTTTCTCTACCCAACTACTTCCTGCTATCGCTCCCCTTCAACGAAAACGAGATGCTGACACTTGGTCAGTACGATCGTTTTCTCCCCCCTGGTAGGCCCCCTGAACAGACCTCTCCTGTTCGTTTTGGACATCCTCCTGGCAGTTTCGCTAGATTTCTTTCCTTCCCGATCGTATTCCCCGAAGGTCACTTTTTTCTGGTTGCCCCTTTTCTAACTTTCCCCTCGTGGCGCAGATGCATACTGTCCAAAATTCAAAGGGGCCATCCCTCTTCCGAGTCGATTCTGGCTTTCCTTTTTTGAAAAGATTAGTCTGCGACCCTATCCCCCCATATTTCCTTATTCTCGGGACCGCCACGTCGTCATTTACGCCAAATCCCACGACCTGCTCGAGACCTTATGACCTTGTGTGAATTCCCCTTAGTGCCGTTTTCCCCGGTTCTTACCCGACGGTTTTAGTCTGTAAGGTAGTCTAGGTACTCCCCTCTGCGAGTTCGAGACCAGGGACTGCCCGCTTGGGTCTTTAAACACCCAATCCTGCCGGAGTCCTTCGTGTTAGCATCGTTTATTCATTTTTCCCGGCACTATGCGGAATTTCCTTAGACCTTTCCTTACGACCCTCCCGCTTGGCAACCCTCTGACTGGTAAGTGACGATTTCTTCCGTGCCCGGACCGCCGACTTCTGCGCATCCCTGAATCCTCAGTCATTCAAGACGCGGCTCTGCGGACCCTTTTGCGACTGTCGCCGGCGAGTCCTTTCGCAATTCCTTCCACTCCCCAGTCTAGGTCACTGATCCACCGTCTGCTCTACCTCTCATCGACTCAGCAGCTTGGATAAACTTTTGTCTTCAGCCAGCCCCTTGGCCTCGAGCATTTGGCCCGTTCCAAAGCGTTCCCTCTGCCAAAATTCCGACCCTTTACCCCAAGATTGATTCGAGACTTGCTTTGTACTATAGAAGCTCCCTGGTCCTCCTTGAATGACGGAAGGATATAGTTAAATAAGGTTGTTTTGAGAGTCTCTTCCCGTTCCTCCCTTGATTATTTCCCCGAGCTCTTAACCCCAAGCCACGTCGCGCTCCCGTCCTCCTTGTCAATTTTTTTCCTGAAGTTTGGGCCACCCCTTTTTTTTTTCGTTCCAACGTTCGGACCGGTTGATGCAGTTCCAACGGGTAGCCCAGCGTTTCCCCGCTTTTCTTTTTACGATCCACCGAGTGGAATCCTTGTGAAGACCACACCCCCCCCCCCCCCCCCCCCCATAGGGCGATGCGCCCTCCTGTAAAGCGCCGTCTCTTCTTATTTGCCCGACGGGCTTCCTTTCCTGCAAGACCGGCCTTCTCTCAGGTCCTGCTTCGTCGGATTCTGGGAACCGCTAATTCGATCCCCTTTTTTGCACATTGCACTTTTACTTTCCGATTTCGAGCCAGGTCGTTACAATTCCTTCATCGTTGCCTTTAAACCATCGACGGCTCTTTTAGGAAGTTTCCCTGGGAGCGTCCGTTAGGTGCTTTTCTTTTGGTGTCCCCGGAATTGACAGCTTTTTTTTGTGTTGGTATCTCCTCAACTTCTGCCTCGGGCCCATGCGTTTCGAACCCCTTCCGACCCCCTTGTCGACGGTCAGGCTACTAACCCTTGTGTCCCCCGCGCCTCCACTCAAGCGTCAATTCTTTTTTTCCCAGTTATCAGGCGTTTAGTTCGAAATAAGTCTTGGAGTTCCGAGCCGAAGGCCCCGTCTCCACGCCACGACGATGTTTCTTCCCCCTCCTCATTTCCTTCAGCAGCTCTACGATCTGACCCTTTCAAGGTCTTTTCCGAGCAGCTCTGCACAAGTAGGGTTTGAAAATTTTTTTATCAACGCGACCAGTAACCCCACCCCCTGGGCCCTGCTTTTCCTCCGACCGACGTTAACTGGCCTTTCTTCCCCGCTGATGACTTTATTTCTCCCCACTCGACCTAACGATTTATTTGGATCCAGGGCGTTCCAGCGCTGAGTCTCTTCCGGGTTCGACACGTTTCAAGTTCCCGCTTCCTTCCGTTTTGCTGAGCTTTTTTTTCGACCAGTGACTCCCAAGCCCGCGCCCCCAACCCACCTTCAGTAGGTTTCCTTTGTGCGAGCGCCACCAGTCTTTTCTTCCTTCCTTCCCCTCACTTCTCTGACGATGTTGCCTTCGGTTCATCCCAGTTTTGTTCTGTATCACCGTAGACGATTTTTCAGTGGTTCTGAAGAGCCGGGCATGGACTATTCGGGTGGGAGGGGGTGACCGGCGCCCCCAGGTAGTTTATGTTTTTGATTCAAAATTTGTCTTTTGTGCAGATTATATTAGTTCCTCCTTAAGCCGAGATGCGCGTCGACGACCATTTTTTCCCCCCCGCTCGACATGCGACAATGGTGAGGTTCCAAATAGGAGATGTGTATGAGACCCCTTTTTTTTTCTTCCCCCTGGTGACTCTCGATCATGACTTTCCCTTTGCCTGCTTTCCCTGCTCGGACGTGCTCCGAACTCCGTTGTATCCTGATTTCCCCCCGGTTTTTCTTTACAGGACACCTCTTAAGATGATGTGAGCGCTTTTTTCGTCTTATGCGTCTTGTGGCTTCCCCGCTTTCCTAGGTCCCTTTTAATTTTTCCCAGCTTGGAGGAAGGGCTTAGTAGTTTTTGACTGGGAGTTTGCACCCGGCCGGCGCCTTTTTTGTCGCCCTTTGCGCCTTCCGGACGTCTTAGTAGGTCACAGCATCCGCTCTTCCTTTGTCTCCCCACCGTAACTTCTTCTTCCCTGGCAGTTCGTTTTTTTCGTTTTAGTGCACTTTCTTACGAGACGCTGGTACTCACGTGGGGCACCATTTTTTGTCAACCCACTGGGCGTTGCGCACCGACCCCCTTTTTCAATTTTTTCTTACAAGGAAGTCCTCATAAGATTTACGAGATCCTACTGAAAGTGCTTTCCCCCCTAAGGTTTTGTCACTCCCTCCCCCCTTTTTGTTGTTTCTCCACATTCGTTTGGTTACGGTTCCTCGAAGCCTGCTTTTGGGCTCTGGGTCCGTGTGGTAGCTCTTAGTCCTGCAGCTGCCCTCCCGGCTCAAGCTCAGCCATCGTTTGTTATTGGAGTCGTAAGTCCAGCCTGGTTCGGACCACTGCATCGCGCGGGGTCGCCGGACGGTTTATCCCCCCCCCCCTCCCGCTCCCAGCTTTTTCCCTTGTTCACTTATCGTTTCTACTGACCCTGCTTCGGCGAACTCCCCACAACTTTTTCTGGCGTTCAAGCCTTGTCATATGTGCGACTTTGACTCATTCTATCTCTGTCCACTCCTTAAGAGTTAATGGGTGGTCCTTCAGAGCAACTCCCGCCCCCGCGCCCGCCCGTTCTCTCTCTAAGAAATGGAAAGAACGGGCTCTTCGTCCCTATTCGAGGACGAGTCTATGTTCAGTTTCCTTTCTTCGATGGCCGAAGAGGACCCGGCTATGCTATCCTCGGGGACCGATACCCTCTTCGGGCAGACATTGGTCCGCCGATCCCCCAAACGCTGCTTCCCCCCCCTGCGTAAGAAGTTCTGTTTTCCCCCCATCAGTCGAGGACCAGTTTCCCAGATATATATCTTTTAATACCTTTAAGTTGTTGTTGTTTTCGAGATCTTTTTCTAAGTTTTGCTTAATCAAAACATCCCCTCGCTTTCGTGTTTTTCTCCTCTTTTGCTGTCGGCTCCCTGGTTTTTGCCCGACCGCTCTTTGTTTCAAGGACAGGTTATATCATATCGGTCGTCTTTTTCCTCGTCCTTAGACGCTTGCCCTCGTCGTCTCTCTCTACCTCCGGTTCGGAGAAACGAGATGTGAATCGATTTCCCGGGCGTTTCCGGACTGTTTGTCCGAAGAAACCCCGTCTCAACGCGCGTTCTTTATGTCGTCTTTCCGATCTCCCTTCTTTTTTTTTCCCCGGCGTTCTTTTGTAGAACACGCCCGTGGCTCACCGACGAGCACTTATGAAAGACAGGCCCGCTTCTTCTTCCCGCAGACAGGTGTTCGCTCTGTTTGTGTCCCTCCCTCCCCGCGCCCACCACCTGCGAACGCCTACTCTCTTCCGGGGCGAATGTTTTTTAAGTATGATCTAAAGAGCCCTTCCCCCTAAGTTTTTTTTTTCCTGGCTTGTCCTAGGCCTTTGACTCGGGGTTATATCCCCCCCCTCCCTCTGCCCCCTCTCCCCCCAAGAAGAAAATCTGATGACTGCATTTTTACCCCGATGTTTAGTCACATCCTTTAGCGGGCTTTGCCACCCTCCTTCTTTGGACCGCCTTCTTCATTTCCGAATTAGGAGTATTGCTGGCCGTTTTCCTCCTTATTTAAAAGGTTGGAGTGCGGTAAAGAAATGTTGTGAACCAGAAGGTGGGGCTTTTTATCTCTTTTTTCTCCTGACAGCAAGAGACGCTTATTCACCGGCCTCCGCTTTTTCCTGTCCTAATGAGAGTTCCATGACATCATGATTGTGTACCTTATTTAACTTCTCCGCAGACGTCCGTTTTTCCCTTCCTGCATGTTTCCGATGATCGTCCGAAGGCGTGCCTTTCTAAAACTTAGCAGAGAGGTTAGCCATAGGACACCCTAAACGTGGGATTAGCCCTCCCTCCCTCTCCAGAAACCCCGAATCATTAAAGAGAGCCTTACCAAAATCCCTCCCGTGTTCCCCCCTTCCTTCCCTTTGACGGTGACACGACGGACGTTCCCAAAGAAGTACTCTTCCGGCCGGCAGCTCCGCCGGGACCTGTTATCGTCGCTCCGCGGCTACTCCTGTGACTCCGCCCTGTTCACCTCACCGAACAGTTGAGCCTGAGGGATCCCCCCTACCTCCCGTGTTCGTCGAGACCTCGTCTCCATTCGGAGCTCTTTCTCCTGCGTGCACCCTAGGACCGGGGATCCCACACACCTCGTCTCCACACCCGAAAGTCTACGTTCTACAAACACTCCAAACCCCTGACCTCCCTAGCCTTCTTCGCATTCTCATGGCTCCCCTGAACTTCGAGCTTGTATTACCCCTTGGTTATCACCAGCGGTTATCAGCCCTTCCACCTCGTAATTTTTAGTGAATTTTTAAGTTCCCCATGGTCCTTCTTTTCTTTCCCAGACCTACTGTCGTTTGTTGGAGGCCTTTTTAGCTCCTAAAGACCCTTTTGATCAAGGGCCGCGCCCATTCAAAAGCAAAAGCGTAATGCCTGAACCAATGAGTCCCCAACTTAATTTGTTCCTGCCCCTTGGCTGCCATTACTGAACGCTTTCGTCGCTTTGCCTCCTCGTGCATTTGTGAGAAATTAAGCGTTGCTCCTTATACTGGTTCCTCTTATCCCGGGGAAAATGTGGTTTCCCTGCGGATTTTTATAAATGTACAGACTTGGGCGCGCTTTCACAAAACCTCTTCAACTTTTTCAGACGAGTCTAGAACTTTGGAGCGGCTTCGCCTCAAGGATGATGGAGCCCCAATGACTTAGTTGAAGGGATCTTCCATCATTCGTCCCTCCCGCCCGCTATAAGCCCTTTCCCTCCTAACTCGATCCCATTCTCCCGGACAAAGACGAAAGCTGCTTTGAGTCGCTTTACATGAAAATTTTTTCCGGTGTTCCCTTAATTCAGTCCCTACGCGGGAGTATATTTCGTCGGCATGGTCCCCCGCTCGCGCCTCTGTTCTCTGAGTCTCCCACAAAACCTTGACCGCTTTTCTGCTTGAAAACAAACTCAACGCTTGCTTATTTCCACCCCTTTTCGCTT
>Ga0179591_1291578_pt1 | contig 17695 bp, 17 predicted proteins | sample CZOMad2_1_08_16f_FD_182891 | JGI IMG/M metagenome (GOLD analysis project Ga0179591, IMG submission 182891) | Vadose zone soil fungal communities from Angelo Coast Range Reserve, California, USA - CZOMad2_1_08_16fungal (PacBio error correction) | ecosystem: Environmental > Terrestrial > Soil >... | reverse complement strand
TCTGTTAACACGGTTTTCGTAAGTGTCCCTCCCCCGGTAAGCTTCCGCACGGAAACATTTCCCTGCTCGGCCAAGGCCTTGAGCATCTCGTCTGGTCGGATTCCTCCTCCCAATTCCTACATTTTGAGATATTCGTGCCGTCTCAGAGAAGAGTATAGGTCTTTGCACTTTTTCCCTCCTTTTACACAACCCTTTCGCCGACCTCCCCCAGAGGCCGACGGGGTCCAGCATTTGCCCGTCCGTTCCACTTTTTCCCCTTCAATTGGTACGAATTCTCTTTTCCCCCAAGGCGCCCCAACGCGGTATTTCCCCGTTAGTGCATGGCCATATTTTTTGTAATAATACTACGGTGTTTTTTTTTCTGAGAGTTTTTTCCCTTGCAGATGGGTCCCGTTTCTTGCGATTGGATCAGGAGAAAGCCAACCCTTCCCCCTTTTGCATTAACCTTCCGGCCCACGGTACCTGATAGTCTACCCTGTTATTTGCGCTGCCCTTCGTTAAGTTTCATTTTTCAGAAACAACTCTTTCCTCCCTTAATTGCGAAGGCAAATGCCCCCTTTCATGGATGGCGGGACCACGAACTAAGCGAGGCCCTTCGGAGCGTTTTTTTTTCCCCCCCCTTTAATTTTTTAATGGCCAAGGTAACCTTGTACGGGGATTGACCCTTTACCGAGTCGCCCACCTTTTCACTCCGTTTTTTTTCTCTCCCCCGATCCCACCCCGAATCTGAACTGTGCCCAATGATCTCGATCCCTCGGTGAGTTAAATCAGTACAGGGTCTGAGGCACCCCTGCTAATTACCCAAGGAAGGGTGAACTTCCTTTTGACCAGCCCCATCTGAGAATCCTCCTATGATGCGCCCATCATGTGGCTGTCCCCTCCCCCATGAACATTTGTCTCATTCTCTTTCTGAAACAAAGGGTTGACGGGTGTGGGTGTCCTGATTCGGCCGAGAACTTCTCTCCCTTTAAATAATCCGATTCTGCTTCGTTTTTATCCGAAAACTTTTTTTTCCTCCACCGTGTAGCGGACTCTTTTTTCTTGGGACACTCTATCGCCCGCCCCCAGGATCATACCGGCTGGGATTTATTCGTGTCCCCCTCATTTGGAGAGCAAGACTCCATCCTGTAGTTTCCACTTCATGTGATTTTCCGATGGGATTCGTCCCTTTCTGCTCTTTCCAGCCGACTGGAAACATCTGCCTCACCTGATTAGCCAAATTCGGCCCAACCTGGGTTTCAAGCCCTTGCTCAAGCAGATGAATCATAGATTTTTTTCACCCGCAACTGGCAATCACCCCATAACTCCCCACAACACTTTTACACGGCGTTTTCGATCCAGGAGTCCATTGCGTTGCTCTCCCCCTGAAGAGGGCGACGATTTTTTATTTTCGGACCCTCTTCTTTGAACGATTTCGAGAGGACCCTCTCCTCCTTCTGGCCATCTCCGTTGTCTTATCAGCACGCTCCACTGTTTCGAGGTTTTGCTTGTCCCAGACTTCTTGTTCGTTTGATGGCTCCATCTCACGTGCCTCCCCCCATAGAGAGAGGCTCTTGCTATTAAGAAGCGTCGTCACTCGCGCCCCCCAGGATAGACCCCCGATGGAGACAGACTGTTCCCTCTTTCTCTTTGGTAGCGGTTTTCTTGTGTTGCGGTGTAACCGTTTTTTGTAAGTGGTCGCCTTCCGTGCCCTTTCCCCAAAGCAGCAGTTTTTTTTCAATGATTTTTTTTCCGAGATTGACAAGAAGCAAGGAAGTTGTCCGTAGGACCTGGATCGGACGTTGGTTGTCCTGAGAGAGAACTCTTCGGCTGTCTTTTTTTGTTCATAATTCCCTTCCGGCTCTGCTCCTCGAACCTTCCTATTCTGATCTTTTTTCAGAGCGGCTAGCACCTCATGAATTTAAATAAATTTCATCAATGCAAATTTCGCTCTTCGCCCCGTCTCTCCCTCATTGGCTGTGTTTTTAGTAGAGTGTCGCTCCCCTTGACCTCCCCTTTTTTTTTGCCTGACAAGTTTCATATCCTTACGAATCGCTGAAAGCGTGACTTATTTTTGTGAGAGAGATCTCTTCTCGTACCAATTAGTGCCCTAAGGAGCTCGTCCCCCTTTCTTCAATTTCCGCGCTCCCCTGACATCGATTCCTTCCCACTTATGTCTTTTTCTTAGCAATTGGTTTGAAATTCTTTTTCTCTGTTTCGTCCTTTCTTTTTTCCCTTGCCGAGCGAAATATAGAATTTTGTTTTCTCTTCCTTCGAATTTTATGAAGGGGTCCCCCCTAACCCAAACCAGAATAGTACACGCCGTTCGAAATCCCCAGAAGCCCATTCGCGAAGTCCTTCTCTGGGCCCCCCTTTTCCGTAAATTCGTTTGCAATAAGTACGTAGTGATGCGATAGCGGGGACAACCACTTACAGCTGTTACCCTGCCCACCAATTAATCACATCTCCTCGACATCCCCTATGTGACGAATATCTGTTAATCTTTCCCCCCGCTGGAATGTGCTCCGAGTGAAGACTATTTTACCCCGCTTTTACCCCTCCGATAGAGTACTCCGTCTTTCTCTTTCTCGCACCTCGGCAAGGAAACTCCCTCTGGAAAAGCCTCGAGAAACCGTGTGAGTCTTTAGATGGATGAGTCGATGTTTCCCTCCTGAGACGGTAGAATTCGTCTCGGCTCCCATTTCTGTACCGCTTGAAAACCCCAGGATTTGGATTTCCTTCCAAGATAACCCCTCCGGTCCTGAACAGCTAAGGTAAGTTTTGTTGCGGTCGTGGATTTCTTCCCTCCCCCCCCTCCTGCTTGGCCCCGCTTGGATATGGTTCATCAAGGCTTTGACCCCTGTTTTTTTTGGAAACTTTCCTATGATTCCTTTCCATGCTTTTTTTTTCCGCTGTCTGGAGAGGATCAACATCCATCCCCCATTTTTCAACGATTTTGCGGCGCCCTTTCTTTTCCCGCATTTTTTCTGGCCCCCATGAAGAAAACGATTTTTCCTCCTGATAGATCTTTCGTTTTAGGCTGCGTGTCCACTACACAAGACCAGTGCCCTCTTCGGGATTAGGTGTAGAAAGGGCTGTCCCATTCGGTTTTGATCGGCGTCCTAATTGTCTCGTAAGCGATGTAATCACCACCCACGGTTCTTACGGTTTAGCGAGATCTCGCCATATCCCATAGTCCACCCTTCCCCCTGGTTTTTTCAGATTTTTTGTGTGGGTAGCATTCACTGTACAAATTCCTTTGACTCTTGGTTCTGACTCGGAAGCAATTGCCCGGTACGATGGATACACGTTCTTGTATTTCCGATGACGGCCGGCACCCCCGAGCGTTGCCCTCCCACTTTCCTTAAAGAGTCAACGGGGCATCCCTTTCCCCCACTTTGCAGAGCCCTTTCATTTCCGCCCGGCACGGGTGCACTTTTACTTCTCCCTTGCAAAGGTCTTGAATCCACCTCCTGCTTTCGTCTGGAGGAATCCGCATATTTTCCACCCTTCCCCCACAAAACCCCCCCCCCAATCCCATTAGAGGTTATCCCTCTGTAGTATGACCAATTTCTTTCACTGCACACCCCTCCCCGCACCCCCCAAATAAAAGAGGCGACTATTTAAGCTGTCCATCACTTTGCATTTCTTCCCACGTGAGCCCCCCCGGGGTGGAGACTCTAGTTCCCATGCTCAATCACCCTACCCCGGAGTTTTCACTCTTGTGTATCCTCCGTTGTTTTTGTTTTCGAGTTCATTGAAACCATCCCGGACCCCCCTTGAAAGGATGATTTCTCCTCTGAGCTTCGATTCGACACCTTTAATTTTTTTCTCTTGCCTTTTCATCAGGTCAGGGCCAAGGATGGAGATCCCTTCTTCGTCCTCTTTTCCATTGAGGGATTTTTTCCAGTGAACGGTACTCCTTGTTCCCATGAACGTCCAGAGAGTTTAGATCCCTCCTCATCCTCAACTGTAGGAGAATGAGGATGTCGTACTCCTTTCCCCTTCCACCTCCCTTGCCCCCCGTTGGCCTCTTTAAGGCTTCGTTCCAGGGAAACCAGTTTCCCCTCCTGCTTGAGCTTGACATGCCTGTCCATCTCGGCAGTTCACGGAAGTTTGATCGAGATTCACCCGGTCGTTTTGTTATTTTGACGGTCCCATCGTAGAGAGAACTATTCTCTCATCAGATTACGTGGTGGCTTACTATCACCCAGAAGGACCTTCTTCCCCTGACATCATTAGTCCTGATACCCCGACTCGGCCTTCCGATCCACTATTGACTTCGTCTTGAATCCGCTCAAAAGGCCCGACTGGCGGTTCTTTTTTTTGTTGTTACCGATAACTGCGCTCACACTCGCCTCAAGTAGTCCGTCATGTTCCCAGGTCCTTCGGTAGAACTTCCGAGTGCTCATTCACCTTTCCATGGTTTTGGCACTACCCCTCCTCTCTTTAAATGACGCGATAAGCTACCTTGCGATTCCTTTCTTTTCGTTTGGTCTCTTTCGAAGGCCCTTCAATCCATGGAGGGCCTCGGTTTGAATGTATGCTTATCGGCCCCGTCCTACTCCTCGCACTTGACCCCCCCCCTCCCGGAAAAATTAAAAATCCTACCACTTTCACAAAATGGTTTCGGCGACATATTGACAATCAGTCATAGGTCTTTCCCCCCCGGTCCCCACGCATTATCATCAAGCCCCGCAAAAAAAAACGTACAAGCCTCTTTTTTTTTCGATCCCTGCGTGGTCACTGGCTTTTATACCAGCACTTGCTATCCGGGCTTTCAGAAGTTAGTCCAAGTGTTATCCTCTCTGGGCGCTTTTTTCTGAGGGGCCATAGAAAGTGAATTTTCCCGCCTCTCCTCCCTCCAACCCTTTTTCTGCGCGGAGTTGGAAAGAGGGCGCAATTTTATTTCTCTTCTTTTGCGCCTCCGACTCGACTCCGGCTTTAATCGGCTCGGCTCTCCTTCCTCAATCGCTCTTCAGTTTAACTGGAAGATTTCCCGATGTCGCTATTGAAGCTTTTTTCTTTCTTGTGCTGTTCACCTCCTTACAACTTTTTTCCTCCTTGCTCTTTAAAAGTACACTTTCTATTTTTCTTGCCTCCCTCAATTTCCTTTCTGCTTTCCCTGCCCGTTGTTCATTAAGTCGCTGAGGCTGACTTTTTGTTTATTCTCCGTCCCTTCCGTGTTTTTCTTTCTAATCGGCCCCCTTTCCAATTTCTAGAGATTGGGTTGAGCTCCTCCCTAAAATTTTTTTTTTCGAACCCTACACCAAAAATTAAGTCCGCTTTCTCTCCGTGCCCCCTGTGCGCCCCTCCCCTTTTGGGACTTCTGGCATGTAAGGTGTCTTCCCTCTCCCTCATTGGTTCGCCTGAAGATTGTTGATCTTTCCCGAATAGACGCCCCCTCCTCTTGTTGTTGCTTAGAGCGCCTGTTCCTCCCCCTTCGGGACCGCTGCAACATCCTGACCCCCTTGCGTCCTAGTCTAGATGAATAGCGACCCGAACGCATCCACTGATGTCCTTTTCCTTGATTCGAGAACTGGACAAGGAGCCTGTCTTTCTTCCTTAGTGCTTCCCCCGAGCGACCCCCTGATATCTTTTTTGTAGATTTCTACTCGCCCGTACCTTAACTACCCCTAAGACTGTCGCGCTTAAATCAAACGCCGATATCCATCGACCTCCTCTCAGTAGGTCTTTTCAGAAGCATCTCTGATGAAGTATTTCCTTTGTAGCCAGAACTCCCCGAACACACTCCCACCCCTCTTTTCAATATGCAGCATTCCGCCACGGGCCAAACTTTTCCAGTTGCCTTTTTGGGCGCCCCCCCCCCCACCCTCTTTTCTTTATTCTGTCAGCTCGTTGCCTGCACCGCCTAGCGCACTGCCCCCCCCCTGAGACCCCTCAGAGCCCACGATACACGAGCTGCTCTGAGCTATACGCTCGGAAATTACTCTTGCTTCGGCCTTCATGCCGCTTTTCCCACGCAGGTCAAGACTCCCTGGATCCCCATGAGGCCCATTTGTTATTCCGGCTGCATGCGTGTGTTACAACGCACTCGTACAGACAGCGTTCTGTGAGGAAGAACAGTGTTGTACTTTTTTGAGTTCCCCTTGATCACTTGCCCTGAATTCTCAGTCCTCCCTTTCAGCCTCCCTGTTCTCGGTCCCCTGTGTAATCGTTTTTTGCTGATGATGCAGATCTTCTTTTTTTACACTCATTTCCCCCGATGCGGAATGTCTCCTCTTGGACAATTTTCAATTGCTCTTAGTTTAATTCATCTGTCATTCGAGGAGAGAGTAAGAAGAAACCCCCCCTTTCTTTCCCGACTGGTCCTTAAGCGATTTCGCCTTAAAGTGCCCCCCCCCCCCACCACAACCCCCCCCCCCCCCCCCTCCCGTTCTTCTCTTAGGATGTTAAAAGTTCTCATTTTCACCGGAAACAATAAATTGTCCTGCTACCTCGTGTGATTGAATGTGAGAACATTCCTTGCGTCTCCCAAGGATTGGCTTTTAGCCGGTACTAAGGGCTACCTCCTTTCTCTGTCCCTTCCTACACAGGTTCTTTCGTTCTCCTCCTCTAGTTCATAGTCCCCTTCCGGCGCCGCCTAGTGTAGAGGTATAGGCCTGAAACTTTTTCAGCACCTTCCGGCCAACTTCTTGGATGAGTAGTCCAATTCACCCCCTTCCTCTGATGCTAACTGTTTAGCGAGCTACGACGCAGGTCACCTGGTGATCGTCCGACACCAGTGACCGGCGAATTTCTTTAGCGCCCTGGAGCGATCGGTTTGTTCAAAAGGTTTGAGAACTTTTTTTCCCGCTTGAACTCCCCCCCGTACCTCCTTCGTCGGGATGCCCCTAAACAATTATGAACAATGCGGATTGACTTCATTTTCTTCGCGACGATTATTTTCTTCTGTCACCCCCTTCGCCGTCTTCCCTGGCCAAAGTCAGACTCAATAAAACTCTTCCCGCCTCCCTCAAGCTCACTTTTATTTGACGATGCACTGCCAACGTTAAAGGTGTTTTTTACGCTCTCCTTTCTGACCTTTCAAAGGTCAAATGGTGTTTTCCCAGATCTCTCCCCTTCCTCCCCCCCCTCCCTGGTGTGTTTTTTTCCTATAGACTTTTCCTTCTCGAAGTCCACGGACGCGTTGTTTTGCTTATCTCCCCTGGAGATCGCCAACTTGAATTTTTCCCTTTTCCTTTCATCCTTCTTCCCTTCTGTGCCACGTGGAAATTCTTTAGAACGTTGTATGTCGGTCACCATGAAGTTTGACAGTTAGCTAGTGTTCCATCACTCCCGATCGCGCTTCTTGAATGACTTTTCCATATCAAAATGTATTTTTTCTAGTCTTTCTTAGCCCCTTTCCCCCGCATAGGCGGAGTCTTTTAGGTAAATTAATTTTCCTTCAGGACCGTTTCCTTGCACTTCCGGCCTCCCCTTATGAGAATGAATTCTTCTTTTTTACCTGTCTTCTAGAGTCTTCCCAAAGCTGCTCTTTTTCTTCCTTCCCGGCCCCCACCCCGTGAGAGACCTCCTTCGTTTGCTTTTCGATTCCCCCCAGTGTTGTGAGATAACACATGCATTTCGCTCCTTTTTTCAAATCCTTAAGATAACTTTTTGAAAACTTCAGGCGTCCGGTCCCGGAAAGGATTTCTCCCTTCCTATGACTTTTTTTTCGTCCGACACCCTCCACGCCCGTCATTTGTTTTCTTTTTCCATGAACTCTTCTCACCAGCGACAGTCTCAAGAACAAGGATGCCCCCCGGCCTTTGGTACCACATCCATCACCGATGTGTCGATTCAGGGCTTTTTTTGTCCACTGCCAGAGTCATCCCCGCGTCTTTCTTATCGGTTTTACCGTTCATGCGCTAGCAGAGACCAGGGACTTTGAAAAACCCACTCTGAATTGATTCCTTCGTCTGCTAGAGCCATAGTCCAATGACCCCTGGACCTAACTGGCTCCCTCTTTAAAGGTTAAAGATTTCTTTACACTTCCCACGCAGAATAGACTGGTTCACCTTTTTTCATTCATCCCCCCCACGGACCGCCACCCCAACAATTTTTTCGACCGGTTTCCTGCGTCTGTAATCCAAGGAGGCGTCCCTGGGGGTGATGGGCTTCCCTCCCGTTTACCCACGAACTTCTAGAACCGATTAGAAAGAGGGGGAAATAGCTTTGCCTGCTCTCGAGAAGCTCCCAGACGGAACCTTTTTGTTTTCGAGCTGTTCGTGGCCCTTAGTGCCTTTTTCTTGCGCGTGATGGCGAGCGATCTCTATTCTTTTCTTCGCGAGGTGCTAGTTGCTAAGAATTCTGGTGCACGCGCATTCACTTTAATCTTTGCCCCCTATGCCCTCTCCTCAGGAGTTTTTTTTCCTTTTTTGATTTTTTCCTTTTGTTCCCGTGCGCCGGCGGATAATCGAAAACCCCCGAAGTAGGTTTATGTCTGCTCGCCTCGACTTTTCTTCGTTCCTCCCTTTTTTCTCATAGCCTCGGTGGTGCATTTTCTATTCTGACTGGGTAGTTCAACATTCTTCCTCCGGGCTGAAGTCCTTCATTTTCTTGGTAAGCTGGGCGTCCCCTAAATTACGAACTCCCCCAAATTTTCAGCTCTCCCCAGATTTTTTTAGCCCCCCTTTTATTCTGAGTCTGTTCTCCCGATGCAGCCATCCCGCCCATGTTTTTTTCCCGAGTGCTCCCTCACCTAACTTCTCGCCAGTCCTCCCCTCTCCTTTTTTTGTTTTAGTGATCGTCTTCCCGAAATTGCGTTCTCCACCTTCTCGACCACCCCATTGCTTTCTTGGCTGAGAGCATCGATCATACGCACCCCCCCTAGTCCCTTCGGGGAGTCTTCCCCCTAAGATTGGAAAAGTTTTCCCAAATGTGGTGTCGTAACCGGGGCGAGCGCCCCCCTCCTGCGACCCCTTCATATCTTTTTTGCTTCTCTTTTCCCCTTTTTCCGTGCATGACGCGGAAACCCCCAGAGTACTTAACCACCTGCGATATTCCCCTTCCTCAAAAGTTAGTAGTAGTTTGCTTTCTGTGAACTCAGCATTCGAATACTTCGTCTTTCTCTACCTCGGACGTTCGACCCCCTTTAACGCTCCCCATCACAATCCGCCCCTCAATAATGGCCTTTTGAGAACCTTTTTAATATTAAAGGGAATGTTCTGCGTTCCCTTCCTTAGATCTGCTAGAAGCTTCGTTTCCGACCATTGATTGCTCCCTCACTGCGACCCCCCCCCGACGTTTTCCCCCTTCCTCTGCAAACTTAAAACGAAGTTGGCGCCCTCCACCGGATTTAAGTCACGGGCGTGGCCCTACCTCGAGCCGCTCTTGTCGAGGCTACCTTTTTCCCCCTTTCCCCCCACCCACATTTTACCTCCCCCCTCCCTCGCTTGCGTAATTATTTGACCCCGCTCCATCCCTGGCCTCATGCCTGCTTTTTTTTTGGGTTTGATGTCCCAGCTCTTGTCTTTAAACCGCGATGGCGTTGATCGACTTGCGTGACCTGTTTCACTTTTCACCCCTCGCATTTGAGGTTGAGTTTTTCATATTTCCTTTTCTTTGTCTCTCCTATTTAGAAATCCCCCCTTATTTTACGCTCAGATGGATTGATTCGTGCAGCTAGCCCAACTTCTACCACTGCTTAGAGGCGCTTCTTTAACTAGTAAAATTCCCCCAAATGAACCCACCCAGTTCAGCGAAAGGTGTCTTGTCTCCCCCAAGTCCCCCCCGATTTGGAGAAGGTTAGCTTTCCTTGCAGGTTCCTAAAGCACCCGAGTATTGCCGTGTCGGACTATATAGAAGATCACCTAGTTCCCTTGCCAGGAACTTAGATGTTCGTTTCTCAGTTTCCGAAATGATTCATTATGTCCGGTGATCGTTATGCGCATACAAAATGTATAGATGATTCTCACTCCCCTCTTTCTGAAGCCTCTTCAAAAGACATAGCGTTGAGCTTCCCGGTGAACTTGAACCGACTCTCATCCCTTTTTTCCTAGAACGGCCCCGTCATCCTGTATAACTGTCACCGAGAACTGACAGTTCTACAGCCCGCCTACGCGCTGATTCTTTATTCTCCATTCATACACTCGGAGAGGCAAGTCGAATCTCCGACTGTGTCGTTTGTCTCGTCAAATGGACCACTTTTCAATTGGCCTCCCCAGCCCCCTCCCCCCCTCGGATCTGGCAAATCCTTTTTCCTGAAGATTAAATCAACAATTAGGGCCCCTTATCTGAAAAGTTTAAACCTCACCGAGGTCCCCCTCTGTGTCTCCGCTTGTTTGCTATCTATATTTTACTAATCCGTTGTGATTTTCTCTCTGACATGCCTCTCCAACACCTGTGAACGTCTTATTTCCTTTTTCCTTAGGAGACCCCCCTTTTCAACCCGGGACTGACTTCTTTCATCACGGTCCTCTGGGGAACTTTTCCCTCGGTCTATTGAGCGGCAATGTTGCCGCAGTTTTAGCCTTCCCTTGCTCCCCCCATCCTAAAAGCGGAGGAGTGCTCGGTCCAATTCCCTTTGCAAACTGCTCGAGATTGACTCAGCCTTCCCCCCATACGATAGGATTGTGTCAAGGCCCTGTTTTTATAATAGTCACAGGTTCCAGGGAAGTTCCCCCTGTTCGCCAATGATTACGCTGACCGTTTCACTCATTTAATTCCCTCGATAAAACGCGATTTTTCAGTCGGCCCCCCCCCCTTGGCGTGAGAAAATTAGGCTTTCTCTCTCCTCACCTTGGATGCTGCTACCCTTCCCCAATGAGGAGATGAAAGTCTGACACATTCGGCAGATCCGACCCCCTTGACGGCTTGTCCCCTTCAATTTCCTCTTTCTTCTTTATGTGTACAAAGTCCCAGGAAATTGGTTTTGTTTGAGTTCCATCCCGTGCCCCTTTTCCCCCTCGAATCTAATCTAAGATGGGCATTAGTGGTAGCACCTCATACCTCTTTAGCAGGAACTGGATTTTTACTTTGTATTACCATTTTCCCGTCAGCGATCACTCGAAGTTCTTCAAGGTGCTTCCGTTTTTCTTCCTTTCCGCGTTAGATTTCCTCCATCAATGATTGCACACGTTTTTTGATGGATTCTTTGTCTCGATCTCCAGAAAGACATCTGTGTACCCAATTTCAGTCATCCCTCTTAGAGGATGTTTCCAAAAAGTTGGCCAAGCCTCCGTCCCCCCTTAGTTGAGCATCTCGGGATGCCCAAGGCTCGCGTGCAGTCCCCCAGACCCCCTAAAAAAAACCAAATTCCATGTAGACATTGCGTTGCCCTAATGCTGTCTTGAGAACGACCCCCCTTTGACAGACGTGTCGATTTGCTTTGGCAGGCGCAGTTGTTTAGTACTTCCCCTGTTTATTAATAGACTGGAGTAACGAGCCTACCTTCGTCCATAAGGACGTTCTTTCTCTTCCCCTCCCCCTCTCCTAAAGTTTTCCCTTGGTGGCCCTCCTTCGTATTGTTTTTGGAGAGGAAATCTTATTCGTTTGCTTCATCCGAGCGGCCTCCTCCCTACTCATCAGGTCTGCTAGCAAGCCCTTCTTAGATTCCCCCTTGGCTCCTATGAGGCTTCTGCGGAGTTCTTCTTTGGTTGGGTTCAAGTTTTCCCTCGTCCGTTCGAAGTTCCTCAGCAACCTCCTTAAATGCATGCGATGGATGTTTTCTCTGATGGCCTCCTCCTATTTTTTTTACTGGTGGGGAGATAGGGCCGGTGAATGGATTGGAATCCCTCGCCTCTTCTTCTGGTGTTAGTTCACCCTCCTTTTCCTCCCGGTGTATAAAGGCCCCATCTAGAGACAGGGTTTTTGCGCGCGGCCACCTGACGCACTCCCCACACCTTTCGCCTTGCCCTTTCCCTTCCTTCCCCCCCCTCTCGTCAGTGCCATGTACGCCCTCCCCCATGTCTCCATGCCTCCAAATTTTTGGTCGGACTTTTCGTCGGACAATTCGATACCGCCTTTTTCACTCCTCACTTTTTTTTTTTTTCTAGCATGTTCGTAAATTCCCCGACTTTTTCTTTTCCAAATAGCCTTGACCAACCCTCGGCGGCTACGAATCGGCCTCGACCCCCTTTCAACCCCCTCTTGGGCAGCGCGAAGCTGGCTTTTGAAATTTGGGTATCTCATTTCTTTGCTCTGAGTGAAATAGGTGTGATTCCGTGGTTAGATCTCTTGAATGCCCTCTGTGGTAACCCTACCCCATCAGAATCTTTTTTTGCCGATTACAGCACCCACGCTCCCCCTCCCCGACAAGCGCAGTCTTCAGGTAGGAGTACCCGCAGTAATAGACCTGTAGGTACTTTTTTTCCTTAGGCCGTCCTCCCACCCTGTAATCGTACACTCCATCAGAACATTCTTCCCCCTTCCTCCTAGTCCATCGGCTCTAAAGTGGAGTGCCTTTTTCATAGCTTTTTCTTATCAGACTGAGAGTGACCCGGCCCCTCGGTTCGCTCCGCCAGAACGATACCGATTCCTCGTGTCCACGCTTTCGCTTGTCCCCCCCAGGTGGCGTGGATACTTCCCTTTAACGGTGAGATGTTCCCTCAGCGATTTTTTGTTTTTTTCGAGCATGTGAGATCCGTAGTACACCGTCCCTCCCCCTAAACCTCGTCAATAAGCATCTCCAGCTCCCCCCATGGATCAGGCGCGTGTTATTTTTGCTTGTCGTTTTCACGAGATTCCTGTCCCCCCTCCCCTCAGATGAGCTGGCGATGCCTTCTACTACCAGTTTGCAGGTCGATCGATTTTCGGACATTTTTCAGCTTTCCCCTGTCTTCTCCTCGCCGATCCACCTCAATTCAAATCTTCTGCCCTTCCAGGGATTGCATGACGTTCCCGCTACACTTTAGCCGCGGCGCTTACGGCGGCTGGACGAATGTAATTTCCACGGTCCCAAAGATAGGTGTTGAAAAGGTGAAGGTTCTACAGGCAGTCCGTTTGGCTCCTCGGTCTCTCATTTGATAGTCCTTGATTTTCATTAACGCCCGCCGAACTTCTTTCGTGTCCCGAACCTCAATATACGTATCCCCTAGTCCTTACTCCCCCCTCCGCCGGTAGCGGTATTTCCTGAATGATGCAGTTTCAACCTTAAGGCGTTCTGTTTGGTCCTGTATCTCTCCCATGCACCTAGGTGATTTCCCTACTAGTTCAGCGCGCGATTGCCTCCCACCCTCCGCTCGTTGATTGGTTTTTCGGGGGGGTTGTTGGTGGGGGGGTTGGGTTTTTTCTGGGTTGTTTGGTTTTTTTTTCGCTCTTTTGGATTCTGTGGGGGTGGCGTGGGGTTCTCTGGTTTTGGCGTGGGGGGGGCTTTTTGGGGGTTGCGCTTCTGGGTGGGGTTTTGTTTTTGTGGGGGGGGGTTGTTGTGGTTTTTGGGTGGTGTTTGGTTGCTTTTTCTTTTTTTTTTGGTGGGCTGTTTGGGGTTTTGTTGGCTTGTGTCTCTTTTTCGGTTTTTTTTTTGGCTTTGGGGGTTGTGGGTTTGGGGGGGGGGTGTTGGGGTTTTGGGGTTTTTTTGGTGGGTTTGGGGTGGGTGGTCTTGTTTTTTTTGTTTGGGGTTTTGGGTTTTCTTTTTTTTTTTGGTGTTTTTCTCTTTTTGGGGTTGTGTTGGGGGGGGTGGTTTTTCTTTTTTGGGGGGGTTTTTTTGTGGGTGTTTTTTTTTTGTTGGTTTTTTGGGTGTTTTTTTTTTTTTTTTTTTTTTTTTTGGCTTTTTGTGGTTTTTGTTGTGGGTTTTGGTTTTTTTTTTTTTGGGGGTTTTGGGTGTTGGGGGTTTTTCGGTTTGGTTCGCGTCACGTGCGTTCACAAATGGGTTAAAGAGCAACGGTAAGCGCCCCTGGTTTACAAATGGTTGAGACCTAAGGCTGCCCTTCCACAATCCGCCGCCCCTGCGTTCCTTATTTCTATAATATCCCTTTTGCTGTCAGGTCCATTGGTAAGTAGAAGTCTGATTCATTACTGGCAATCAACTTCACTCGTAAAATTCTGCCGAAGAACTCCAGAACGGACGCCTTCATTCGGTCCCCCTTTTTGTAATTCCCCTCTAAAGTTCAGGGGTTTAGATCCTTCGAAGGCTTCCCCAACTTCATTCCCGCCGTTAAATGGTGTATCGGCATTTGACTCTCTTCCTTTTCCCTCCTCATGTTTGAGAGTCACCCTCTGACGCCAACTGGGCCCACCTGCGTTTGATTTGAATTTGGAGCTTCTGATACCAAAACATTTCCCCAATCTGCCCCTTTTTCATCCTGCCGGCCCCTTTCTGGTTCCATGTTTCCCTCGGTGTGGCATTTGAAGAGAAAGTTCGCCAGTTACCCTGCTGGTCCTTTTTCCCTCACCCTCAACCAATGTCTCCGACGCAACCGCGGCCCTTTCCGAAAAATGGATTTTAGAATTTCTTTTAGCACATCCGTCGCGGACGGGGTTCAAGGACTTTACGCGTCCCCTTTTCCCTTTTCTGAAGTGAAATGTCAGCTCCCTCCTGATCCCCCCTTTTCACGAAGTTTTATCCACGATACACTTGCTTCGCAGTTTACATCGTCGTGCGCGAACTCGGGTTTTCGTCCTCATCAGACAGTGTACTGCTCGATACTGATCATACCAAGCAGCGACATGAATTTCTGAAACCCTCATTTTCCGTCCGACCTCCCCCTCCCTCCGATTTCCCGTGGCAAGTTGACAGATCCCTCACACGAACAAGGCAAGACAGGTGCTGGTGTGCGTGACATGCTCCCCTTACGATCTTTCAAGTTTTTCTCCCCTTACACCCAAGCTGATGTTTCACGGTTTGTGTTCACATAAAATAGGTGTCGCAGGGACCATGGATACTTTTTCCGTGTGCCCATTAGTTCCTTGTTAATACCTCAGATATCTGAGGACGGTCGCGTGTTATTTGAAGTATTCGAGACATCTGCCCTTCAATTCCCTTCTCCTTCCACTCCCTTTTCTCTTCGTAGTTTATCCTAGTTCCCGCTTTGAACCCCCCCCGTACTACATCCGATCGCCCTTGCAAAAAAGGTGTATCCCCTCTTTCTTGAGCCACCATCGACACTCATCTCGGGCTTGGGCATCGTGCATCTCCCCTCCCCTCCCCAACCCCCCCACTCTTTCCACGGCCGCCCGGCTCATGCCCATGCGCATCCAATTATAGGCGATTGTTTGTTTTTGGCTGATCACAGTTGGCCCAATCACTTTCTTAATTCGACGATTCCTAACCTATTAGTCTTTCCCCCTCGCCCGTCTTTTACTGATCTCTGCCGAACCACTTGTTTCTCACCCCCCCTGCCCCTTGGAAGGGGAGAAATTCGGACTTCGGTGTGAGGAGCTTCGACATCGACTCCTTCCCTTTTCCTCGAGTAGGTTCTTCACAGATTCCTCTTTTCAAAGGAAAGATGTTGACTCCTGCCATCTGGAGTGCTGAGGAGCTCCGTTTTTTTTTTTTTTTTTGTCTTTGGTAACTATTTTTTTTGAAGTCCCGGCACCCAACGCCAGACTATCCCTTTTTTTGTTCGATGCTTCTGACTCGAATCTACTATCGAGTCGGGATTCCGGTCAGTGGTTTTCAAGCTGACGGGCTTCTGTTCACCGCCTTATTTCAGGGTCTCTTCTTCATTCTCCCCAAAGTCATCGAGATTTTTCCCTTTTCTTCGCTGGGCGGATCCCATGTGACCTAACCACCTCATCCTCTTCGCAGACCCTGACCCTCTCTCCATCATTTTTTTCTTCCCAGATGAAAGGATACATGAAATTGGTGTTTTCCGTGCTTTTTATTCAGGACCGAATTCGAGCGCCTCTCTCTTTTCCTTTCTCCTCCTTTTTTTTTTTTTTGAGATACTTTTCTGTTGATAGTCAAATTAGTTCCTCTGAGCACAACCCTTCCCTGACCCCCCTGTTTTTTGGTAGATGATACTTCCGACAGCCAAACTGCTTTTGACCCGATGTGCAGCGGAAGCTTTGACAAGTCCCTGAACGGGGTGAGGAGGATGTTGGTCCACAGCTCAACCCGGACAGAGAAGATGGACCCAAGGGGGGTTTGGGTTTGGGGGGATGTGTTTGTTTGTTGTTTTTCCCCCACCCCGTACGGGTTTGGGGTGGGGTGGCGATTTTTTACTTGCTTGGGGGTGGGCATTTGTGTTTTTTTGTTTTTGTTTGTTTCCACTGTGGTGGGCGGGGTTTAAATGTGTGTCTTGGTCTTTTTTTTTTTGTTTTTCTCTTTGGTTTTTTTTTTTTGTTGTTTTTTTTTTCTTTTTTTCAATTTTTTTCCTTTCCAGGAGATTTTCTAATCTCCCCGGAATGACTTGTTGCCCAAAACCAATTGTACTGCGTTCCATGTCCCCCACACCCTGCGATATCAGCCTACCCATTGCATCGGCGCGGCGAAGAATCTCTATCATGCTTCCGTTGAGGCTTTTTGCCCGCCTGTTCCCCATGCACTAGTTACAGAAATCATACAAACGACATTAGCCTAACTCTTTGCCCAAACCTCCAAGGGCATTTTGTCTTTTTCCTCTTAGTCATTTCGAGACGCCCTTATCCCCCAGGAGCGTGGCTCGCCTGACCAGCTTCCGAAGAATTTGCAAATTGACAAGCCGCTTCTGAAACCCCTTGTTTGGTTCCCGGGGCCAGAAGTTGAGCGGGCGATGGCCACCCCTCGAGCCGTTCGCCTCTTTAAGAATTCCACTTTGCGGTCCTCCCCATCCCCTCGATCTTTTTCCCTATGGAAGAAGTCAAGGGAGGCACGCCGGTGACCCCCCCAGAGTTTCAGCGTTTTTGGTATTTTCTTAGGCCCTATTTGCCGTTGAACCCTCCCCCGTCTGCAGTTTGCGATTGATCCTAATTGCGTGTGTCCCCGGTTTAAGGGTAAGGATTTTAGTGTTTTTTTTTTTACAGTTCCTGCGTTCGCCCGAGCAAAATCCATACCGTTGCAGTCCTGGATTGCATTCTGCTTTGACGCCTTTAAATGAACTGTAACCTTCCCCCCTCCCTCGCAAGGCGGCTCTTGCTGTCTAAATGACCTACTGTACTGAAACACGCAAGGTTCAGAACCCTCTATGTTTAAGGTGTAGCATCCCCCATCGGCTTTTACCGTGCGTAGTTGCTCGTTCCTTTATCATGTAAAGCCCACGCTCAACTGTTCGCGGCGTCGCAGACGATTTCATCGAATTTCCCATTTGCGTCCCCGCACGCTCCCTTTTCGAGATTAAAGTTCTCCCACCTTTCCGGTCGAACTGCCCCGTTTTGGATCATTCGTTAGCCCATTTCTTTCGAACCTGACAACCCGTATCGATGATTTTTCTGACCAAGAGAGGGCGCCAGCCCAGACCAGTACACTCGGAATGTCCACCCAAACAGTATAGAAGACCGTTCATTTGCCGCATACGCAGATGTGTTCCCGGGTGCACAATTGCGAAGTAAGTCTCCCATTGCAGACTAAGGGATAGCTCACGTTGAGTAACCTTGTACAAATGCCGTCCCACGGAGACAGCAAATCTTGAACCCGACGTGTTCGGTTATGCTCGTCCAACTTATAGAAAACATTTGGGATGGGAGGGCATTGCGTCTAACCGTTATTTTTGGACGTTCTGCCGAACCCAACCTTCGGCCGCTACCGTGCCGCGCATACATTTTGGGACGCCTTCTCAGTTCCGCATGCAAAACCGACCCAAAGTAACACGTCCCTTTGCACTTCCAAAGTTCATAAAAGCGTAATTTTTTTTCGAGA
>Ga0179591_1303620_pt1 | contig 17699 bp, 20 predicted proteins | sample CZOMad2_1_08_16f_FD_182891 | JGI IMG/M metagenome (GOLD analysis project Ga0179591, IMG submission 182891) | Vadose zone soil fungal communities from Angelo Coast Range Reserve, California, USA - CZOMad2_1_08_16fungal (PacBio error correction) | ecosystem: Environmental > Terrestrial > Soil >... | reverse complement strand
ATTTTTATTTTTTTAGAAGACCCGATGCTCTAACCCAAACCCCACACCCCAATTGTGAAGCCGTTTCCACCGGTTTTAGTTTTTTGTTACGCAAAGAGCCCCCTTTTTGCCTTCGACCCCCAGATCCAAAGGCATAAACACCTTTTTCCACGCCCGCAGACTTCTTGCCGTTTCCTCTGTCCTCTTGAAAACAATGTCCCTTTCTTTTTTTCCTTGTTTGCCCCCCCCCCCCCCCCCCCCCCCCCCATTTTTCCATTTTAGCCGTCCGGAGATTTTTTTTTTTTCCCAGGCTCCCTTTTTTTCCGCCCCCGCGACGGTGTCTTGCCTATTTTTTAGTCCTTTTCCCAGTGGAGATAATGGCTTTTCAAGTTATCCGGCGCATGTTTTTTGCCGCCAATTGCCATTTGGCACTCGACTGACCGAGCGACCTTTTTAACCTTTTTTTTTTCCCCCTGACGAAGTTGATGCGTTTAATTCAGCCAAGCCATTTTGTTTTTTTTTTCCCATAATACCCCCCCCCGAATTTCCTTTTTTTCCCCTGAGAGTTAGTCCCTTCAACACCTATTCGCCACCCTGCCCCCTCCGAGCGTGGGTTTTTTTTCCTTTCGTTAGTTGCACCAGACATAGGCAACCACCCCACCAATTCGGATTTTGCCCTACTGTAAACGTTTTTTTTTTTCCCCTTCAATTTGTGTTTTTTTGTACGGTCCAATTGGCCCGCAGCCGCGCCTTGCCATGTTCCTGTTTTTTTCCCAGTCCTTTGTCTTTATTTGATTTTTTGCACTTGTTTTCCTTGCCACCACACATCTTGGCTTTTAGGGGTCGACGATGGTTTCACGGTTTCCAAGTACCCGATGCGGGCCTCACCTTCACGTGTTTTCCCCCCCTTTCTTTTGACCACGACCCCCGTACTACTTTTTTTTCCACCTTTTTTTGACGACTTAGCCGACCTCTCCCTCCCCCCCCCTACATGCCCTTCCCCCCCCCTCCCCCCCACAAACCCCCCCCCCACCCCCCCCCCCCCCCCCCCCCCCCACCCAGCCAACACAACCCCCCACCCCCCCCCCCCCCCCCCCCCCAGTCGGCCGAGCACATAGGAGCGAGTTTTCTTGGTAAGACCGTCTCATCTTTTTAATTGATTTTTTCTTTAAGGGTTTCCATAGTTTTGTTCCATTTCTTATTCCAGTTTTGTTTGCCTGTTCGTCTCGTGATTCCGAACAACTCTCCGTTCCGTACTTTTGGCCGTATTTCGACCCCCGATTTTTTGTTCCGTGCCCCACCAGGCATTTTTTTTTTTCATGCCTGTCAATTCGCCAAGGCAAAGGTCCTGTTCGTCTCTCCCCCAGGTGGTTTTCTTTCCTTCCCGGCCCCTTTCTTTGGCATTTTTCGACACATACAGAACCCGCTTTTCCCCTCGACTGGACACCAAAAGAAAGGATTTTATCTCCCCCCCTTCCCTGACCAATGAGATGCATTTGAGTTGTTTTGTGTTGGCCCCTTTTGTTCCACTCTGGCGAACATTGTTACAAAACAGGAGCCCGTTTTTCCTGGCTTCCTTCTCCTTTTTGGGGACTTCCCTTCCCTTAGAGTTCCCCCTCGTTTGTTCCCTGAGGCGCCCTATTTTTAGTCCTCTTTGTGGTCCCGGTCGAGAGAGCCCCTCTTTTCGTTTCCCTTCCTGACTCTTTCCAGGTAAGGGGGTTGCTTTCTTAAACTGGTCATTTTAAAGTGAGATCCAGGTCCTCGTCTCTCCTTTTATTTCCATGGTAATTAGTTGAAGAGAATGTTTTGCCCCCTTTTTGGCCTTAAGAAGCAATCGGTGTCCAAGAGTGCATATTCTCCCCTGTAGATGCGTGGGATGTAGAACCTTCTTCATATATCAATGAATAATAAGTTTTTGTTGTCCTATTTGGCCTTTTACCACTCCCCAAAGAATTACACCTTTCTCCTCCCCCCAGTCTGTGGGCCAACGGGTTGGTCGGGTTCGGCCCTTCTTCTTTCCAACCCTTTTCGAGTTTCATGATGGACCACTTCCACCGTGTTTTTTATGTTCTAATATTCCCTCCCCCCATGTCACCCAGGTATAAACCAAGAAATGTTGACCTTATGAATGGCTTGACATCTGCAGGGGGCGCTATAGAAACCCGGCGTTTTTGTCCCCTTGCTCCCTAGTGGTTGGATCTAGGGTTAAAACTTCTTGTGTAACTGAACGGTATGGCCAACACAGTATCACCTCTTTCGTCACCAGGTTCTTCCCCCCCCCCAAAAGTAGTGAACCCCCAGGAAGTTTGGTGTGTGCCACCGGTGAACTCTGGGAGCCCCCCTATGGACGTCACATCCCCGGGGAGGTTGGTCTTCGGCCTGCGTTTGTCGTCCCCTTCCGCGGGAGGTCTGCTTGTACTCTGGGTCCTTTCCCCCACGCATCCCCACATTGTGCACCCCCGCTCCCCCTCCGTTTTTCCGTGGACCCTCGCTTGACGGCCTCTCGGGCCCTTTCCCATTGCAGGTGTCTCTTTCATTTTCCCTCAACGGACAAACAGGACTGAGTCACCAGCTTCGCCCTTTTGTGTTTTCTCCCGACCTTTTTTCCGAGAAGAAACTTGCACACCCCCATCCTTTCCGATTTTTTTTTATTACCCCAAAAAACGTTACCCCCCTTTTCTAGTCCCTGTCCTTGGCTTCCCCTTTCTCGTACCCGACACGGTTTTTGCGTTTTTATGTGCTTTTTTCTTCCTGACATGGGCTCCCCCCCGTGGAGTCAATCTTTTCCCCGCAGATGAAAGTCCTGTGTGTGACGCGAAGGTCCTTTGATTTTGCCTTGTAGGTAGGTGTTGACATTAACCCACTAAGAAGATTTTCCCCTTTGTTTTTCCTTCCATCCTAAACCGTAAAGGGAGGGGCAACCCCCCATATCCCCCCCGACCCTTAATCTTTTCCCTTTCCCTACTATATGTAGAGTTGAAACCGACTTTCCTCCCGCCAACTTTTTGAGTTTTACTTGTGCAAATACGCACTGATTTCTTTTGCGTCTCTTTGTTTTCTTCCCCCATCGGGTGCCCTTCCTTTGGTCCCATTTTTTCGAACTTTGAATTGTGTTACGTTTGGTTCTTTGGCCACAATTGTTTCTTTTGTTTTTGTTTCAAAACGGCCAACTTTGTCTGTCCCCACAAATCCTTTTACACTGTTCTGCGCGAGGGCCAGGTATAGAAATTCGACTCCCCTCAAGTTTTTGCTTGAAACACAGTTGCTCGAACTTTTCCCTCGTTGTAACGGTGCTAGACTCCCCTTTTTTTTCCCCCAAAAGTATAGCTTCTCCACTATATGAATCCTAGCCAGTCGGGCGCCCCCCTGCCAAGCCTTTTCAGCATTCGAAGCTCTTTACGTCCTGAATCAGTGTTTGTGGATCATTGCGTTTCTTGGGAGTTCTCACGATGTAAAGCAACCCCCCTTGAAGCTTTTTTGGAGATACCCCCAGATGCGTATTTTCCAGGCCCCCTTGCCTTTCTCCCTATATTTTTGTGTATTGACCCTGCAATTATCCCCCTTTTGGCGAGTGTCAAAAAAACATTTGCTGCCCCCCCGAGTAATGTTCCTAAAGTGGGAAAAAACAATCTTTTTAGACGTAGCTGCTGAGGAGAAATTTCCCTTCCTTTCTGAGGAAAGGTGGTGAAACCCCCTATCTTTTTTCACGAGTTGAGATTTGCCTTTTTTTTCCACCCTTGACAAACCTGGATGCCCTTGGGTATAGAAGCCGGAAACCTTAAATTTGGTGGAAATCCCCAGTAAAAAGGCCGGGCCCCCCTTTTGACAAGACAACCCTTGCGTTTTGAAGAACCCCCCACAAGAATTTTTTTCCTTTTGGTTCCTGTAGGCAAAGTTCGGGGTTCAACCCCTCTTTGTTGGTCCACTAGGAACCAATTTTCCCTAGTTTTCTCCGGACGGCCTGGTAGGGAGCGCCAGTTTCCCCCTTTTTCCTAGTATTGACGTTTTCCTTTACCCCACCCTGGCACTTTCTCGGTAGGGGTACTTGTTACAAACACCTCTCATCCCGGTGAGGGCGCCTTTGCGCTTTTTCTTTTTGACCCTCCCTAGAACCATGTCTGTCCTCGAAACCTGCCCCAAGACAGACGCTGTTCACACACTCTGTCCCACATGTTCAGCCGAGCTTAGAGCGCGTGTTTTTGGTAAGCAGACAATTCCCCCCCTTTCGTTCTGTCTTGGCTCTTCGGTCGTTTTCCCAAGCTTTTCCCTTTTTGTGGGATCCCCCATGGTTCTTCTCGTTGCCTTTTTCGCGGAAACAAACAAAGCTTTGGTGGCCCGGCAGTTTCCCCCTTGTGTCCTCCTACCCCCCTTTTGTGAGAACTTTTCCGAACACAGGCAATGTCCGTGCCGTATTCTTAATGAAGTCAATCCGCGGGGTCAACTTTCAAATTCTACGGGCCCACCTCACGTTGGTCTGTTCTACAGGGTGTCTTCCCTTTCTCCCCCGTACTTTTTCAGGGGAAAAAAGACCCCCCCCTGATTTTTTTTCCTTTCACCCCAAAAGCAATGTCAAGTATATCTTTTTGGTAACCATCCCGGCCCCCATATGCCCTTACCTTTGGTGGTCTGACGGTGAGAAGTGAGTTTCAACCCCCTTTGTTGCTTTCCAAGAGTTTTTTTTTGCGACGTTGTGCCGGTTCATGGCCGATTCTCTGAAGGTTTTCTCTTTTTCCCTGGTTCATAGAGTTACATCCCCCTGTTTTTTTTGGTTCACCCTTGAGGAACCCCCCCCGATGTTCTTCTTTGGTACGCGTCAGATCCTCCCTTTTCCCATAGTTTTCTTAATCAAGGTACGACTATTTGGTCGTTGCGGTGTTGGCTTTTTTCGAAAACTTTTTTTCATTGATGCCCCGAGGATCGACCTCTCATCCCCTAATTCTTACCTTCTCCTTAAGTTCCCTATTCCCCTTGAGGGTCCTCATGGAAACACCTCACCTCCTCTGTTTTCGATTGGACAGAGGAATTTTTCGTTTGGCAGTAGAACCTGCCTCTCTCTATCTCCCTCCCTTTTTTTTTTTTTTTTTTTTTATCTGAGATGCCCTTCAACACGGGCACCTCAGCCACGTTCCCGTATTTCCGCCCCTTCCAGTTTGCCAAAGAGGGGTCGTCTTCCTTCCGTCTTCCCCCCCTTTCCTGTTTCCCTTGCAAGAAAGGATGCACACGTTGAAGTGTGCAATTCCGCTTTGATCCTACCCACATGCCCCAAGCTCGGCAAAGGGGGACCCCCTTTCCCTTGTTCTCTTTTAGACTTGTGTCGGAAGGAGGTTTTCAATGGGTTTTGCTGCCGGACCTTCGTCAGGCCGACCATCGGGGGGTCGGCATTTCCACATGGTCTTTTTTTTTCCCAAAACGTTTCCTTGCTCGTAAAAAGTCTTAAGCCAGTCGACTTCTCACGCCCGGGTGTACTTCCCCCCACGTAGCAACGCTTCTGCCCCCTTGAACACAGAACTTTCCTGCCCAACCACATACTTTCCGTTTTTTCAACGGGCCCTGGGCTTGTGGAATGCGGGCCTGGGTTCTGCTTCTGACCCTCTAACCCTATTGAGAGGGTGGCTTGGTGCGGGCCGGAAGAAGAAGGAAGCTGAAACCCCCCTGGGGAACCCCCCTTCTTTGAAGCGAAAGGGTGTCCCCCAGTTTCCATACGACCTTCAAGGAAGGAATCGTGATTCTTACATGCCGTGCGTTGTATTTCTTGCCCAGTTTTTCCCCTCCTATTTTCCCACCAAAGTAAGGAGGTTTTTTCCACAAAGCTTACGACTTTTTGTTCGCCTCCTCTGAAGAACAATGCCCTCCCCCCGACTTTGTCCCTGTTTAGTACCCCCAAAAAAACCAACCACCCCCCCCCTCACAACCTCGGAGCAGATCCTGCCCTTTGGAACGTAATGACTTCTCTCAACTTTTCCCACGGGAGGGCTATGTGCTACGGCGAAACTGCGATGTTCTCGTTTGCCTTCTTTAACTTTTTGCCTTTTTTACGGTGCCTTCTTGGCGCCTTCACCCACAAACTTATGCAAGGCCCTCTTTTTATTTTTGATCTTGTTGGTTGACCCACCTCCCCCCCTAAGGTGTGAAGGTTGCCGCCCACCAATCCCCTCTCCCAACAAGGAGGACCATAGATAATCCAACAGGAATTGAATTTCTGGTCCTGTCCTCCCCCTTTCTCTGGCAGTGATTTCTTCGCCCCCCACCGCCGAATGGTCACCTTTTTTGAACATTTCTCCTTTCTCCTCTGGGTTTTTTTTCCCAGAGGCCATATCAGGGTGCCCTGGCGTGAAGTTCGCCCCTTTTTGTAACGTAGGCTGGAGTAAACCGCCATCCCCCTCATCCCCCCCCCCTCATACGTCAAAAGTAGGGTCCAACCCCGTCCACCAAATGAGCGGATTCGCAGGATCTTAGTCTTTGGAAAGGTGGGCGTGGAACAACGCTTTCCTCCTTTTAATCCCTGTTGGATTCCACTGCTCGCATCTACTTCCCTTTCAAACGTCTCGTCCCGGTAAACTGGATCTGTTTTTTCTATGGTATTGCCCGCGGTGCGTTGAACCCAGAGGTGCCTTTTACCCTTTCAGTTCCTCATATATTCAAGACTTAATACGTTTGGTGTTGTTGATACGACACTGGTCTTCCCTTTTTTTTCCCCCTCCCCCTGCCGCCGGGGGATTCCACCATTTTCTTTGTTTTGCCGCCAGACGTTTATTTTCCGTCAGAAATCTTTGACATTTTTTTTTTTTTTTTTTTCCCCACCCCCCCGTGAAAATTTATCCACTCCTTTACCCCGGGAAAAGGACAACCCTGCTTTTTCCGGCCGGCGAATCTCCCAGCGCCATTTTTTGTGAAGGATTTACCAGGACCGTGTTTCCCGGGGAATGTTCCCCCCAATTTTTGGTTTCGTTCTGTCCACTCCACAGGCCACTTAAGTCCACCCCCACATAAAAGGGGCCCTTTCTACCCTCCACAAGGTAGCCCCCGAATCAAACCCGGAACCCAGAAAAGACATACCTTCCCCCTGGAAAAACTAATTTAGTTTTTTCCAATCACTTAAGGGTGTTTCCAGTAATTGGGGTCTCTTTTTGACCCAAGAAATCGTGGCAACAAAGATACCACTATTGGTCCTTCTTGACCTAGTTCCGTCTCTTTGGTTGCAAGACTTTCTTTTGTGTTCGCAGTATCGTTCTTCAACCCGGCACTTCTTAGTCAGGTTATCTCGTTTACACCTGACTTCCCCCCCCCCCCCTTTCCCCAAATTTCCAAGGGGAGAGAATGAGTTTCGTTTCCCTTTTTAGAAAAGAGAATTCATCTTACGCCACTCACACGACTTCCAGACGGCCCCCGAAACGCAGTTACGCCCCTCACTTTTAGGAGACGTTGATTGTTAGGGGTCCTTTAGGTCGTTAATGTCCTATGTCCCTGGATTTTCACCCTTCTCTTTTTTTACTAAGGACCAACCGGACCCCCTTCTAAGGTGGTGTGGTGTTTCCTTTTTTCCGAGAAAACAAATACTGATGTTTTCTTTTTTCACCAATTGTCCTCCCTCAAATCTCTTGTCGTGAACGACCCAGATTCTTATCCCGTGAATCCTTCAGGTGAAATCTGGGCCAAAAGGCAACACCAAGATCAGAGGTGCGTTTATGTATCGGCGTCATTATTACCCCGCCAGGAGCAGCAGCCCCAGATACCTTTCCCCAACCCCCTCCATGGGGAAGTATCCCCACCCTACCCGTGAAAGTCACTTCGGCGGTGGCTCTGTCGTTTGTGGACACGTTGGTTGCGCACGGTTGGTGGTCCTTTTTACGATTCAGGTCTTTCCCCTGAATCTGTGTGAGACAGGCATCCTTTTCCCTTTTTTTTTCCTTGTTTTTCTCGGGCCCCACAGATGTGGCCATTCCTCGTGAAGCTGACGGAGATTTCCCCTTTTTTTCCCTTTAACGATGTTCTACGATTGTAAAGGTCTTTTTTGCATTCAAACTGGTCAACTGTGGGACGATCTTCAAGAACCTTGTCCCGTAGTGCCCAAAGAAGGGATGGTGCCTTTCAACTCCTTTTCACCACTTTTTTCCCAAGTTTCGGCAGCCCCTTGATTTTTATTGCGTGGCTTTTTTCCTTCCCTTTCATATATATCCTCATTAACCTTACGGTTGTGTTTTCCCCCGGCCCCGTGCGACTCGTTAGCATTCGATCTCCACCACGGTCCCCCCCCTTAACGAGAGTCTTTTCTTTTTTGACCTTCTCTTGAAAGAATTTTTTTCATTTCTTTTTTTTTTCTTTTGACCCCCCCCATCGAAGATTTATTAATCGGCCATCCCACCCATTACCTCGTAAAAAAAAAAAAAGAAACTGAAATGTTTTTGTACCTTTTCAGTCCCCCTTAAGATGGTCCTCCATGGGTGTCAGCGGGGTTTTCTTTTCTGACTCTGGGTTCCCCCGTTCTCTTCCCCATGAGGGTGACCTCCCCTCTTGGAAAAACCACTTATGCTCTGACCGTTATTCGGAAACCTCCCTTCAGAAGTTCCCTCTTTTTTCTTTCCCAGTGACCAAGGTGTTTAAAAAAAACCACCCCACCCCCAAAAGTTTGGTGCAGCCAACACCGTTTCATCTGGCGAAAAGAATCATTCTTCCCCCCTTTTGCGTTCTCCCCCTGGATTGGGTCTGCCGTCAACTAGAGTTGCGTTTTTCTTTTCTTTTCGGTTTTTTTGTACGGACCGAGAAAATTTTGACATTTTTTTTTTCCAGCTTTTTTTCCTTTTTTGCCCCTTTAAGGGACTATTTTTTGCAAGGAGACCCCGACCTTGTTTTTCTCCCCCAAAGATCAGGTGCCCTTCATTTTTTCCCCCTTAAGGGCTTTCCAGCGTCGAGGTGTTTGCTTCCCTGGCCCCCGGCCCCCGCTCCCCCCCGGTCTCTTTGGTCGTGTAGGACCCAAAAAAACTTTGTTCCCCCCCCCCCCCGACGCTCCCTCCTTCGTATATTATTTAGAGTCCCCTCCCCCCCCACCCACGCGCTGGATTATTGGAGGAAATTCCCCCGAATTCTTTTTTACTTTTTTTCAGTTTTAAACTTTCTAGCACCGTCTTGTAGATGTACGCTCCCCCCTGGGATCTCTTCCTGAACTGCGCTGTTTTTGGTCCCACTCCGGAAGCATTGCCAGGTTTTGCCTAACGTCCCCCGAAGGCGGCAACCATCGCCTTCACAGGCCGGCACTTACGCCCTTCCCGGATATGTCCTTTGGCCACCGATTTCCCCTTTGACTTCGAACCCCCCCCATGGCACTAAGACAACCTTCTTGCTGCTCCTCAGGGGCGGTGCCGCTGCTTTCTTCAATTTCCTGGGGACTTTTTTCAGTCCCTTTCTTTCTTTGGTGAAGTGTCGGGCGGGGTCTCGCCCAATTTTCTTCCATTGCGGACCCCCGGACTTCATCCTTCACCACTGCGCGGCCCCGGGGCCGGAGTCCCCCCCCCCCCCTTCCCCCTTGCCGACCGCGAGGTGGGTCTTGTTCCCCCATTGATCGACCTCTTTCATCCTGTGGTGTGCACGTTTTTTTCGAGTCCTTCTACTTCCCCCCAGTTCGCGGTATCGACACATTATTCTTTTTGATCACAGGCCGGCCGGGCTTCCCAGCGTGATTGGACCGTCCATTTTTTTGGCTTTCTCTCTCCCTCCTCCCCTCGTGTTTGTTGTTTGTTTTTCCGATGGCGCAAATTTTCGGTCATTAACCCGCTTCCCTAACGCCCTTCGCAGATGGATGAATCCATTTTTCCCTCCCCTCCCAGAGGGCCAGTGGTTTGCCTTCCGTACCCAACTCGAGGGGCCTGTCCCAACACACCTGGTCCCCAACCGCTGTACGATCACTTGGAAAAGCCCCCTCGGCGGGCGGCGATATGTCTCTCTCCCCGGCCCTTATTCTCCCTTTGGTGAACATTTTTTTCGGAAGTTTGGGCGCTTTTTCCCTAAATTGGATTCTTTTCTTTCACCCTCACCAACTTTTTTCCATTCCCCTGTACAACATTCACCAGTTTCTACCCAGTTTCCCCCAGTTTCCCCGTTCTTTTGAAAGACCACCGGCACCCTCCCCCCCTCTTCGCCACCATCATTAAGGTTGTTTTTGTAGTAGGGACAAACCCTTTTTCGTTTTCAGTTCTTTGTCTTCCTCCCTCAGTTTGTTCCCCAAAATACGAAAAGACTTGAGTCTTTTTAAGCCCTATTTTGCCCCCCCTGTGTTTTTAGTTGTTTCCCCCGATGGGTTTCCCGCCTTAGGTTCTTCCTCCTTTTTTGCCCTTTCGCCCCAACCTCAAAATTAGTTCGTTAGGGGGTTCTTTTCAACCCGACCCAACTTAAGGATTTTCCCTTGCCCTTGTTCGGATGCCGAAGACCACGACAGGGAGTTTCCGCAATTTTCGCCCCCCACCCCTCCTTTCCCTCCGCAGTTCCAATTTTTTTATGTCCCATTTCATAGCAATTATCAGAACGCCCCAATTCTTTAATTATTTTTCGTTTCGTTTTATTCTTCCGCCCGTTTTTTTACGACCGAAGATTTTTAGTAATTTGTGTTATTTTGCTTTCCCTTGACTTAGAGAACAAAACTCCCCTCCGTTGTTTAAAAAGTAATTTTTCTTATTACTACCAAAGTGAGTGCCACGTACATGTTATCCCCCCTACCCCTTACCCCCCTTCGAGGGTCCCCCGGTCCTAGGAATGCATGTGTAAATTTTCGCCGAGCCGTCTTTTTCTAGGATTTTCATACCTCTAAAGCTCTTCTTCTCCCTTCAACACAACCTGCCCCCCCTCTAGTATTCCCCCCTTACAAAGGCCTTTCCTGGCCTATGTGCTTCTTCCCCCAAGTGATTTTGGCCCCCCCATTTGTCTAAGCAGCCTTGCCTGCCCCGTTAAGTTGGTAAAATGTCTGAAATTATAAATTGACTTTTGAAGATCTTTTTTTCCCCCCCCCTTTCATTAGAGAATAAGTTTGAAAGATGCCGTAGTCCAACGATGTCGCAACGTCCACCCCCCTTTCCATTTTTGATTTGTGAGTCTTGGGTACACCCCTCGGTTCTTCCGACCCGGTCGACTTCTCATTCCCTTTTTTTCCCCAACTGGTAATTGTGGTCTTTCGTTTTCCCAGGATAATCAGTATTTTTTCCAACCCTGATTCTTGGATGACTGTGATCACGTTTTAGCCGTTGACCCACAAACCCCTACCCGCTCGCGTCTTAATCGGCGCCGATAGTTTTTCAATTTTGCGCTTTTTTTTCTAACCTTTTAATTGGTTTCATCCGTTGTTGTGTTCGGTCTTTAATTTTTATGAAAACCTGTGAGAATCCCCCCAGTCCATTTTAACTTCGAATTCCCCCGTCCGGAAAAGGAATTTCGGCTTTTCGTGGCTTCTCAGCCATTATCTTTAACCTCCATTTCAGTAATTCTGACCCCCCAACTTCAGTTCCGAGGTACTGGTATTCCCTGCATCCCCCCCCCCAACGTTTTTTCCAAAGACCCCCCCCCTGTACCCATAATCGTGTGTGCACACCCCCTGGCGGCCGAAAGTTCCCCGCCCCGGTTTTTTTCCGCTATAGTTACTCCGTTTTTTCTTTTCACATGATGTCCTCTCCGGTGCCCGCCCGAGTTACACCCCCCTGCGTTTTTCACAGATTCCCCGGTATCGCTCCACAAGCTCCTTAAGGCCCAGGACGGGCCCCCGGTGTTACTCCCCCCCCCTCCCGTGGCTTTTGCCCCGGTTCCCACCGTCCCACCCCACTGCACCCGGGCCGTTCACAGGGAGTTTTGCCTCACTTGTCCTGTGTTTGTCGTTCGCAACTCGGGGGGGGAGGAGGTTTTTTCTTTCCCTTTTTTTTTCATTTTCCCCCTGGGTCCCGCCGGAAACCCTGTCTCCTTTCGCTTGTTCCGTGCCGCGATTGACGGCAGGTCCTGCACCCGGAGACTTTTGGCCAGATCTGGGGTTCCAGGACACGGACCACCCTTAATTTCACAGCTTAGAGTTTTTTTCGTTGACCCCTAACGCCCCGACCTTCCACCATGCCCCCCCACCTACCCCCTGCATTCCATTCTTTTTCGAACCGATCCCCCCCCCCCCCCCGAGAATTTTATCATGACCCCTTTGTGACCTTTTTTCCCCCCCCCAGAAAACAATTGAGTATGTTGTCTCGGCGCAACATGCGTTGTGCTTTAGTCTTTTGTGAACCTTTGAGAGAAGAATGCATTTTCTGTTCCTTTTCTTTTTTCCCCCCCCCCAAACTTGAAGGAGAGACCCTGGGTTGGCTTTCTTTTTGTGTCCCCCCCACTTTCAAAATAATGTAATCGGTTGTTGCCTAAAGTCCCCCCCACGATACCGAAACTTTCCTTTTGCACTCAGACCCCTCCCCCCCCCCCCTTTTTGAAGGTTTCGGGGAAGGGTAAGACCCATCCTTCTCCTGGTCGAGTTTGCCGATTTCTTTTTTCTGCCCACTCCCTACCTACGACAAAAACCCTTCTTGCTGTTTCGAAGAGGGCGTTCAGTTCCCCCATTACTTTGTGCGAACATGGAGTGCGTGAACACCCCGGTGCATGTTTTTATTCTTATGTAGGTCACTCCTTTTTCCACCGGCATCCCAAACGTTCTTATCCCCCCCATGAGCTGCGGAGAAGGAGATTTCTTGACTATTCTCACTGGTACAGCTAAGGTGTTTGTAATTCTGATCGTTCCTAGGTTCAGCCTTTTTTTTTGTCCCTCTTCCCCCCAGCTTTTCGTTGAAGTTCCAGGTTCTTTGACCATAAAGTCTATCCCTTGGGTAGTAGGAACAATTGCTGCCCCCCGCCCGGAGGCATTTTTTGAAGTTTTAGTTTTTCTTGTGGCTCCCCTCCAATTTTCCTTGCCCTATATATGTACCCAATTTGTTGTTTTTTTTAATTGCGAATGGATTTTCAATAACTCCTCCTCCTTTTTTTTTGAACCACTTTTCAAGAAGCTTTCTCCCCCCCTTATTTGTGGGGACATCTTTCAGACTCCCCTCGAGAAGTTTATTCCCGTTTCTTATCCGGCTCACGGTGCAACACAAACTGCCCCTTACTTCCCCCCACACCCCTCTTTCAGCCCAAATGTCACCCCACTTTTTGCTTTCGGACCCTCCTCGCCATAGAAGCTCAGGTGGTCCTATTTCCCCTTCGGTTGAGCCTGAAGGTGGACGGCCCCTGTTTTGGTTCCCTACCCCTAGCAAGCACACAAAATTCACCCTGGTTTTAACAGGTAGCCCCCCCGTAATTTCCCAGTTCCACCCTTTGGCCCCCCTTCTGGCCCCCTAAGGGACTTCCGTGTCCCCCCCAGTTCAGGAGTTTGGGGGGCGACCGAAAAATTTTTTCGTCCAAGCCTGTGTCAGGTTTCCCGTGCCCGATTCTTGATTTTTTAGGTCTGATGGTTGACGTCCTTTTTTTGTTGCCACTTTATCCTTCGGAAAACCTTGTTAGGGTTTGAAGGTGGTCACACAGGAAGCCCCCCCACCCTTTTCCCCTTTTTCTACTGCTGTAGGACCCCTCTTCCTTCAAAGTTTTTTCTCGAACAATTGTCACCATCCGCCGCCCCCTCCCCGGCGCAATTCCTTTTTTCCGATCCCATTCAGAGTCCCTCTTTTTTTCGGCGTACAGCGCCCCTTTTACCTGATCGTGAGGTTTTTGGTGGAATCTTTTTTCTAAGCCCCCCCCTTTGATAAGTTGGATGGTTTTCCCCTAGTTTCCTCCTTCGAGACCAATAGAATCTTTTTTGACTTCCTTGGTGTTAATTCGCCAAGATGGATCTTTTTCACCCTCCCCCACCCTCTTTTTCCAAATTGTTCTTTCAGATTTCGCAGTCACAATTTTGGCCAGTGACACTCGCCCGCCCTGGTGTTCAAGGGGTTGTCAGTAATAATTATTGACCCCGAGTCCCTCAGCCCCCCGCTCCCCTGTAGTTTTATTCTGAAAAAACCCCACCCCTCATGTTTTTTCCCCAACATCAAGGAATGTAAGGAAATTGGTTCTTTTCCCCGTGATGTTGGTCCACACAGGATGGTGGTCTGCGGCCACGAATTTTGGGTACCATTTGTAACGGGGCCTTTTCCCGGTTAGGGCCTATTTCTGCTTTTCTGAAGCTTGTTGGCCCATACCTGGTGGGACCTGATTGTCGCTGGCGATCAAAAAATTTTCCTTCCGTTAACACCCCAGGGACCACTTGAACCTCGTTAAGTAGAGCGCCACACCATCTTCCCTTTAGGGCCGCCAGGTAGATTTGTTCGTATGGTGGGTCTTTTTTCTTCACGAGTAATGTGATGCATCTGATTAAAGGACCCCTCAGTTCCCCCCCCTCTCCGATCTCTTTTTCAGTTGTACATCGTGATGAACTCCCACCATTTCCCCCTAACCCTGTCTGAATAGGGAAAGAGAACGGAGCAGACGAAATGGCGTTTGCTATTTAAATGGTTCATCTATTCTTTTACTAACCCTCCCCGTGTTTTTTGATTTCTCTCTTTTCCCCTTGCCAGCAACGTTTCATCTTGAAAACGCATTCGATACCCCACGCGATTCTATCTCAGTCTTTTTTTTTGTGGAGTGAGTTTTCCTCTGCCCAAGTCTTTCACTGCAACGAGTTTGTCAGTCATGATTTTCGACGGTTTATGGATAATGGGCCCCCCCCACCCCCTACACAAATGTTCCGGCACCCCTAACTTTGAACCCAGCTTTTTTTTTTGGACTGGCGGGTCTTTGCCAGTTGTGAAGCTCTCGGTAATTTTCCCCCCCGAGCCCCACATTTTTTTTTGGTGGTGCCTGTCACTCCCCTTCAAACTTGATTTTTTTGAACGAGCCCGGTTCCGCTCAAGGGCAGCTCGGAAATTTTTTAAACGGGAATTTCCCCTGGACCCCGTTCCGCAAAAGATGCACTTTTTTCAACCCACCACTGAGCAACTCCCTTAATGGAACGTCCCGTTATGAAATCACGTCCTGGTTTATGTGGTTGTCCCGTATGCTTTTGATTTTTTTTGAGAGGAGTTGTCCGGCGGGTTCCCCACCCCCCGAAGATGTTCTTTTTTTCTTGCCACCTGTGTAAACGGTTCTTTCTACCTTTTCCGTTGCAGTCCTGACGGCCGGTGGGTTGACCTTGGAAGGGGCATCCCCTTTGGGTTTGAATAAAAGGACCCCAGCCTTCCTGCCCACCCAGCTTTGTGTTTCGGCGTAAGATCACTTTCAGAACCCTTTTTCCCACTCAACTTTTTTGGAACCTTTACCCCTCTGGCTTCCCCGATTCCCCCCGAGCATTTGAAGACGTAATTATCCGCTTTACTCAACCCCCCCCTCTTTTTCTATTTCTTTTTTCTGAGGACCCCTGCCTATTTCTTTTTTGCTGCGGTTCCTTTTTCAATGGCGAGAACTGTTGCTGTTTTTCCTGCTAACCCGCGAAGGCGCGGCCTTCGGTGATTATTTTTTTTTTTACAACGCCCTACCCCCCTTTTTGAAGACAAGGTTGTTCCAAAAGGTTTGTCCACTGTCCCTACGTCCCGAAAGGTGCCCCTTACCCCCCCCCCTTTTTATTTCTAAAACTTTCCGTCAGGGCGGGCCGACATCGATCTGTTTTCCTTCTCGCCCTCCGACTTTGAAAACTTGTCCGATTTTTTTTTTCTCCGCGGTCGCCCCGGCGTTTCTTTTTTTTTCCCCCCACACCATTGCGACCTGGCGTGTCCCGCTAGACCCCGTTTCATGTGTCCCTGCTGTTGTTTTTTTTTTTTTTCTCGGGACCTTTCTGTCGGCCCCCCGGTCGTCAACCGTATGGGGGTTTGGTTCAAATCTTTTTTCCCAACTTTCGCGTCCCTTTTTTTTCCCCCGTATTTCATTTTTTACCCCGATCGCCGCCGAAGTTTGTTCACCACGTTTCTTTTTAGGATCGGTTTTTACCCTTATCGTGTTTTCAAAGCTTTCCTCGTTCTAACGGTTGACATACACACCTTATTTCCTGAGTCCCTGGACCCTGCTATGAATACTTTTCCTGCCCCAGGGCTTCCAGTGTTTCACCTGGAGGTCTGGCCTCCCTCGACCTCCCCCATAAGTTGTTTTTGTTGTTTTTTATAGTCTGGCGAATTGGCTCAATTAACGCTTTTTTTTCCACCCTTTCCAGACTGGGGCCCCAGCTTTTTTTTTTTTTTTTGGATCACCTTGTAGACCTCACCGCTCGACGTTAATTTGCCTCTTCTCCTCGTGAGGCAAAGTTCCCACCAATTTTCCCACCCGCGTCCCCCTGTCATGGTGAAGACCCCCTCGGGCGTCGTCGACTTTCTCGGTTCCCATTCTCGGAATCGCAACTCGCTTGTTTTTTTTTTTTTCCCACTTTAACAGACGTTGTCGGTTTGCCGCACATTCCAACCCCCAAATTGTGCTGGCCAATTGGACTCCACCAGCCCTTCCAAACCCAGGTTTTTTTTCTCCTGACCCGTCCCCCCCTGCATTCACCAGACTTGAAGAAAACCCCAGATTGCCCCTCCACTCGTTGAAAAGCATTCTGGTTGAGGTTTGGGATGGGGAGAAGCAACTTTCGTTGGCCCCAGAAATTTGATTCCGAGGTCGGGGCCTGGCCACGATGAAGGGACTTCGATGTTTGAACCCCTCTTTTTTTCGCGTATTGAAGGGGTTCCACACACCTGGCACCACTTATTTTTGGCTTGTCAAAACAAGACAGCCCCCTTTCCCCCTTACCCCCTTTCGACGTGCGCCCCCCCCTGTTTACTGAGACGACCCATCTAACATTCCGAGTTTTCCCTGTTCCCCCCCCCCCTTTAATCCTAGGAGCGCACCCCTCGCAGTTCGCCACTTGCAAAAATAGGGCTCAGTTTGTACTCTATTTAATTAAGTGTTAATGATTTTCTGCTCTTTTTTTCCCTCTTTTTGGTTAGCCGAATCTCCAGCTGATTAAGGGTTGGCCTGGTTGGGTGAGTCTTATCGTTTCCCTCACAAAACCCTAAGATGAGTTTGTCTTTTTTTCCTTTTCTCCCGACACCGACTCTGGGATAACCCCCAATTGGTGGAAACAAGGTAATTGGGTCTCAGTGTCCTCCCTACTCTCGTTCCAAACGGGCCGTCTCTTTCCTTTCTTTTAAAGTGTTCGGCTTCCTTTGGGTAACGTCCGGCCAGCATACCACTCCGACAGGTTCCTCGAAACCCCCCCCCCTCCCGGCAGCTTTCCAAAAAGTACCTGGGTCGGTCCTTCTTAGTGTTCGGCTGATCAGTTGATTTTTTTCCCAACCGGTTGGGGGACAGAATTTACGTTGGCGGCTGGGCCCCCTGATCAAGGGGCTGGTCAGATTTTTTCTGGAAGATGTTGGGTCCGATCCCCTCATTTTCCCCCGTCTTTTTCTTTGAATTTGTGCCCCCCGGTCCCGAGAACCCCGTCGGCCTCCTTCCCCTTTTTTTTTCCCGCGTCCGACCGTCTCTGTCCCCACCTGGCCTTCCTGGCATTCCTGTATACGAGTCCAGTGTGTCGGTTTCTTTCCCTCACCACTTGTGTCATGTGTGCGTCCCAGGATAAAGAACTTTCGTTTCCCCCTTTTGGATCTTTCTAGGTGCCTAGCTCCTTCCCCCCCAAGCCAGAAACAAGCAACCCCCCTCTGCGCTGTCAACTTCGGCGCCATCCGATTCGACGAACGTTCGTGTGCCCCCCTTACTGT
>Ga0179591_1224176_pt1 | contig 17699 bp, 30 predicted proteins | sample CZOMad2_1_08_16f_FD_182891 | JGI IMG/M metagenome (GOLD analysis project Ga0179591, IMG submission 182891) | Vadose zone soil fungal communities from Angelo Coast Range Reserve, California, USA - CZOMad2_1_08_16fungal (PacBio error correction) | ecosystem: Environmental > Terrestrial > Soil >... | reverse complement strand
GCTCCCGTTTGCCCTTTTTTACTCCCACGATATCCCTTTGAATTACAGTGGGTTTTTATTTCTATGGTTTTGCCTAGGTGCGCGTTCTTTTTCTCGTTTTTTTCCCTTGTTTTCCAAATTAAGGTTTTTTGTCCCGTCTTTTCTTGTATAGAGTGGATTGTTATTCGCCTATGGGCCCTGACTATCTCCTTACGCTTTCTTTTTTGCCAATCCCCTTCCCCCCATGTCCGTGGAGGGCCACGTTCTGCGTTTTCCCTAGAGGTTTGAAATTGGAAGTATCTTTCGTATAACCTGTTAGTCCCCCCCCCTTTAGTCCGCTGACTCCAGTTAGAATTTCCCCGTTTTCATTCGTGTTTTTCACCCCGTGATGTCTTGCATGATTGACTTTTTTTTTTTTTTTTTTTTGCCAACCCCTTTTTTTTAAAACGTGGCTTGTCATTTCCCCCCCCCTTTTTCGCGTCCCCCAGTCTTTCCACGCTCGCTTTCGCCTTCTTGTGCAATCGTTGATTTTTCTTTTTCTCCTCCCCCTGGTTTTTTCTCAAAACTCCCGGATTTTCTCTTTGCAAGCTCAAAAATTTCATTATGAAGCCCAATTTAACGTGTATGATTCTTCTCGTTCCTCCTCCCCCAAGTTGACTGCTCTGTGCCCCAGCCTCCCCCAGATGTCCCCTCTTTTCCCTCTCGGTCAACGTATTTGTGTTTGGTCCACATGTGCGTGTTGCCCCCTGTTCGCCCCCCAAATGACAAGCGTTTGGTTTTGGCCCTTTCCCCCCCCCGTTGCATATTCCCCCTTTTTTTTTTTTCGGACCATGAGGTTTCTCGTAAGTCAGACCCTTAGTTTTACAATATCAACCCCCCCCCCCAAACAACCCCCAGTTGAAACTACGAGTCAATAAGTTCCCCCTCACTTTCAGTTCTCCCTTGGTTGTGCAGTCACGTTTCTAAACGTTGGTTCCCCGTCAAATTTTTCACATCGCCGTTCCCCGATTTCTGTTTTTCCCAATTAACACTTTTTTTTCCTCCGAGGTAGACCCTACTGAAATTCCCTTCTGCATGGTTTTTTCGCATCTAATTGTTTTGCCGACCACCCTGTTGCTATGTTGAAAACTAGCCTGGTCCAACGTCACCTCACTCCGTTCACCTCTGACTTGCTTGGAGTTGGTAGCGATTTTGAACTTCAAATTCCCTGCCGAAGAGTTCCAGGCTGGCCACGTTCTCTTTTTTTCGTTTTGTGCTCGTTTTCCTTACATACGAACTAAAGAGAAAAGTTGTTTCCTTTCCCTTTTTCCGTTTTTGTGAATCCGTCCCCCCTATACTACTTCTTTAGGTGCTTTCCCTTGGCGGGGTTCATTTTCAGTTACACTGTCCCCCGTCTTCTTTGGGTTTTTCGGTTGTCGTGTGTCTGATCTCTTGGAACCTTCATTGAAACTTTGGATAGTTGCCCCCTTTCCTCTTCTTTTTCTATTACTTTGTGGTGTTGTTTTATGCTCCTCTTTGTTTTGCCCCTCCTTAACAATGTCTTTGTTCATTTAATTTCATTTTGGAATTTTCCCTAAAAAGTAACCCACCCTGCCCTTGCTCTTGTCATTCAGTTGCCCCCTTCATATATGTAACGTTCATTTTCCCCCCCCTCTTGAGACAATCCCCAATACTTCAATTCTGGAATTCTTTTCCTGATGATTCCCCTTTTTTTAACAGTGAGGCCCCTTTACTTCTGGCGTGTGGATTACAGCCTCTTTTACGGTTATATTTAGGGTTCATTTCCGGAGTTTTTGACCCATTGTCTGACGATCTCTTCTTATTTACACATTAGAATTTTGTTGGCTCAGCTGCGCCTTGTGACCCCTAATCCGCTTCACTTTCCCCCCCCCTCCGCCCAAACTCCTCCTTCTTGGTGGACTTCCGGGAATCTTTTTTGACTGTAAGGGTTCCCGTTTTTCAACTTGTGTAAGATTTATCCCCACAAAATTCTTTTATTTTCCACCCACCAGGGGGGACCTTTTGATTTTTCGCTTTTTACTCACCTTCTAGTAACCCCTTTTTTTACCTCTGGATTTATAACAAGGGGGACGGAGATGGTTTTTCACCTTGGTTTCTCCCAACAAGTTGGGAGAATTGCATTTGTTTTCCCCCCCCACCACCACTCCCTTATGTCATATCGTTACCTTCTCTTTTTTCCCCCCAGGAGGTCCTATGTGTTTTTTTTTTTTTTTTGGTTTTCTAGTTGTTAAGTGTTTTTTTTTTTTTTTTTTGTGTGTTCTCATTAACTAACCCCGCGTGTTCAAGTGCCTACGGTCCGGGTGTTCACCCTTAAACTTTTTTTCCGAGGTACCATTTCGTTTTTGGCACCAATTTTTTGCCCATCCTCCCACAGGTTCTCCCCCCCCTCGCCTGACCACCGACAGTTGCAGACAGGACGCCCCCTGCTCTTTTTTTTTCGGTTTCACAGACAGAACCGATTTCTTTTCTTTTGGATAGCATTTTTGCACCAAACGTAACCTCCTTTTTGTTCCTTCCCACCAGTATGACACTTTTTTCTTCTTTTCCCCCAAACTTTTCTTGTGGACATGGACCCCGTCTCCTCATTCCTGATTTCCCCCCCTGTTTTCTTTTATGATCGGGACAATCGTATTGTGTCCCCCCCCTCTCCCATAACATTTTGTTCGTCCTTAAGATTGCTTTTTTTTCCCGCTGACCATTTGAATTTGGCTACCCTTCTTTTTTGTCCAAACCATAAATGTTGACCCCCTTTCTTTCGCTTCTACTCTGTGCTCCAGTATTTTTTATCCTAGACTTTGGTTTGTTTTTCGTCTTTTTGTCCCCATGTGACAACGCTTTCTTCCAAAGTTTACTAGGCGGTTCCGGCCCGGCTCTGACATGTTGTCCTTTTCGCCAAAGTCTTTTCCTCTTCCCCCCGCTGTAATCTTTTTTTCCTTGACCGACGGTTCCGCCTAACGTGGTCAGGGAATTTGCCGTTTTTAGAAGTGTTTTTGTCCCGTCTTAGCAATCTGCCTGAGAGATTTCCCCTAATGTCCCCTGGGTTTGGCCCGCTGTAAAGCCCCCCCGCACCACTCCCGTGGACCCCTCTCTTGTTGTTGGGGCAGTCCCCCAAAAAAAGAATTGAGACTCCGGTGTCTTTAGCCTGCGGCGCTTATCCCTCGAAAGCAATCATTTCCCCCCCCCCCCTTCTAACTAGTCCATATTTCATTCACCCACCTTCCCAGTCTTTCGTTTGATTCGTGGAGCCGCACCCATCGTCCCCCTTTTGACGCAGTGCGTGTCCGTCGATACTTTTTTCTGTGCTTCTTTTCAACACTGTTTTTTTTCAGTGGGCCTTTCCGTTCGATCCTTCTGATGATTTTTTTTCGAGGTTGACCTTTCCACTATCTAGTGGGCAGCCCCGGTGCAATCTTTGTCCCAAATTCCAGAATTGGTCCCCCCTTTGGAGTAGTTAAAGACTGTTCTTTTCTTTTTTTCCCCTGCCGCAGGTGGTTCCCCATCCCCTCACAAGACGTCCCTCGGCTAACCCGGCTCTTGTCGTCTAGACCTTTTTTAGTCTAGGTGAACAATGTACTTATCCTGTCTCTGGGTCCCCCCCCTCATTATTTTGCTAGTGGATCCACCTTTGATCTGTCACTCAGGCAAAACCCTATTTTGTTTCCATCCCTTTTTCTCGGGATTCAAGACCCCTCTTTTTCCGTGCTTTACACCCCAGTGAACCCCTTGCCGTCTGACCCCCGTCTTTTTGCCTTGCTTCTTGTCAAACTCCATGGCTCCCCAGTCCGGACCCCTTCCCTCTATAATGCTCCATTTTCTCGTTTTTTTACTTGCTCAAACGTTTTTTTCCTTTTTTTTTATTTGTTTCTGCTCGGCGAGGCCCGTCTCCCCCCCTGACCCCTTACGTTTTTTCTTCATTTTTTTTGACGTGATTGGAGTCTTTCACCTTCCGACCATTCCCCCCATATCCATTTGTTGGTTGCCCGTAAATCGACTCCAGTTTCTCCATTACAGTAGGTTTTCTCGCAGGTTTGCCCCCCTGCCAAAGACCGGGGCATTTTTCCCCCCGGTATTGAATTTTTAATTGTCAGTTTTCCCCCCGTCGCATTAACCCTTACCGTCTTTAACGAGTCTGATTTCTGTTCCCTTCTTTTGTGCAACCCAATGTCTCATAGAAGGTTTTGTATATTCCTTGACAGTGTACTCTGCACCCGGTACCCTTTTGCATATTTTTTTTGCACCCCGCGAGCTTAGCCCCGCTGTCCCCCTTAGCTGTTTCCCAGAACCACTCTCTTCGTATAACATGATTTTTTAGTAAAGTCCTGAGAATCTTCAACGAGGGTGTATTGAACCCCTTCCTGTCACCGATGTGTTTATTCCCAGGGCTCTTTGTTAACATGCAGCCGTCGGATCTTCTCCCCCAGCATTGCAGACGTCCTGTAAACGGCATTGCTTCCAAAATCAGTTACTCTCCCCGATAATCCCCCCCCTCTTTTTTTTCTCCGGGTCTCCTTGGGAACCCCTTTGGTCGTGTCCTACCCGTACTAATTCGTATTTTCATTTGAGAGGCTGTATCTTCGTCGTTTCTCTAACGTTTTATTTAAAGCTTTCACTTTCATCATTCTTAATTCATCCCCCAAGATAACCAGAATCCGGGTTGTAAACGGTCAACAATTTTTCCACTCTAGTATGGATGTTCCTCGGCCAATTATTACCTCTTTGATACCCTTACCTAGGCTTTGCTCTGTTGGCGGTTATCACCCCCAAACCTGGTCCCGTACTAACTGGTCCCCACACCCCTCGCACGGCCTCCCCGACCTTTTTTTCCCCAGTTTTTTAAGTCCCACCTTGTGAAACCTGATTACCCCCTCCTCTTTTTGGCGTTTCTATTCGAGGTTTCCTTCCCCCCTAGTTCCTGTCCTGTTTCCCTTCCCCAAATAGTTGGACTTCTCTCTCCCTCTGTGGTTTTCCGTGGGTACCCCTGTATTTATCAGAGTCCCCCCCCCGTCCCCAACACCCCCAAGGCCCCCCCCTCACCCCCCCCCGCCCTTCATGCGTCTTGTTTTGACTTTTCTTTCCCCAACCATTGTTTTTACAAGTGTCTTGTCCGGGCTGTCTTGACTTTGGTCGGCCGCCCTCAATAATTTGTTTGAACCCCTAATATTTCTACCTTCCTTGACGTTTCTCATTCACTTAGTCTCCCTGATTTGTTTTCCCACAAGTAGCCTTCTTTCCCCCCCTACCCCATCTGGGCGGCACCCCCCTCCCCGTCTCTACATGTTTCCCTGTTGTGCCTTTTTTGTTATCCTTTTAACTGTGTTCAGTTCTCCCCTTCTGTTTTACGGCAATTCCCCTTCGCGAGGTTCACCCCCCCGCCGGCTTTCTTTCGTCCGGGCTTTGAAAAGGGCCTTCGCTAGGTTAGGTCATGACCCCCTCGCCTAGTCGATTGATTGTCCCCCATCTTGCGGCCTTTTTTTGGACAGTCAGGCTCTGTCCAAAATAGATCCCTCTGCTGCTGATTTTTTTTTTTTTTTGGACCTCCCTGACTTTTTTTTCATAGTGGAACTCTCACCACAACCCTCCCGCCTTCCCTTCACCTGGCCTCATTCTTCGGACGCCCCCCCCCCCGCCTTGCCAACCCCCCTTTTTTTTTGTGCCCTGAGATCCCCCCGAGGTTTATTCCCCCCCAGTTTCCTCCTCCGATCCATGACAGTTCCATTTACGGCCCATTACTAACCCCTTAAAACTGTTGAGACCGCCGCTTGTTTGGTTATCTTTCTTCCAAATAGCTCATTCTACATGGGGTCACCTGTTGTGAGTTGAAGGCTTGACCGGTGAAACCCCCAATTTTGAAGGCCTTTTTGCCAATATTTTTTTTCCCTTCTGCTTTTTATGATTTCCACTTTCTTCATATAGGGTCTTCCCGCCCCCTTCTTTCTTTTTCCCTTAGGCGCATTTCTCCTCGAGCAACAGTTGATTTCCAACCTTCCCTGACCAACCCACCCCCCCGGAATTCTTCGCCCGGAGATTCCCCCCCTCCTCTGCAAGTATCTTTTTTTTCTAAAAGGACCCTGGTGTGCCCCTTTTTCCGTTCGTCTATCGAAGCGACCTTTCTTTCGTACCTTTCCCCCGAGGAGCCCCCCCCGTCAACTTACCTTGTGAAGGAGGCACTTTTTCTGGAATCTCCTCATTGCTTTTTTTTACCCCCCTCTCCCGCCCCCTTTGCCCTTAGGAATATCCCCCCCACCCCCCTCCCATTTTCTTTCCCCTTCCCGTCTGTTCCGCCTCTCTAGAAACAGTAAGGCCTTTTGGGAATCACCCTCCTTTCACACTTTTCCCTGTCCCCCACTGGTTGGTTGGAGGTTCCTTAGTTAGGTTTGGAGATTGCACGGGGTCCTCCTTTTTCCCTTTTTCCTTTTACTGGTTTCCCTTTTTCCTCTCGCTTTCTGGTTTTTTGGCATTTTGGGCTCTCAGCCCTTTTACCAAACAGGTTTCCCCTTTTTTTTCTGAGTACCCATTAGTATTAGAATGCCGTTTCCACGGACCACGAGTGGCCGGAAGGTCTTGCGTTTATGTTTTTCTCCTTTTTTTCCTTCCGGAGGGTCACACTTTTTTTTTTGTGCCATTTTCAGTCACATTGGTCAAGTTTGTTTCTTTTGGATTCTTGTTAACGTACGTTGTACCCACCCTTGCAAAACTCTTTACGCAACTCTGCTTTGTAAATCTATATTACGGGTTCCTTTGGTATTTTACCCCTACTCCCCTCCAACACCTTTGCTCCCAGATGTTGACCACCCGATTTTTTTTAGGTTTTTCGTTTTTTTTTTTCCACCTGCACACTGATCCCATCTTGGCACGAACCTCGTTTGGACGTGTCCCTCCTTGATGCTCGAAAGACACCCCTGCAGCCAGAACTTGCAAGCCCCTCTTTAGTGAGTTTTCCCCTTCTTCTTTTCCCGGCCCCGAAATATTTGCCTGCTGTGCTTGCTACCTTCCCCTTCAGCACGGGACCTTGTCCATGTGATGAAGAAGTAAATTCGGAGTTGCTCCCTATATTGCTCCTCGAGCCCCTTTTTGTCCGTTCCCCCCCAACCTATCCCTTGCCATCCCACTCCTGCCCCTTTTTTTTTTGCAGTAGTATAACTTTTATTTTCCGCTATTTTGAACACCCCCAACAAAACTCGAAGACCCTGATTTTTTCCTCGCTTTTGGATCTTCAAAGAACCGCTTCCGTTGCGTATTGCCCTTCCTGTGGTTCCAATAACTCCCCATGTGTCTTCCGAGTGGCAGGGCCGCGGCTCCCCTCCCCCAAAAAAAACCGGCGTGCCCCCTTCCCCCCCCCGTCTTTAGTTCCTGGTATTGTTAATGTAAGGACACCCCCAAAGTTTTCTTCTCCTTCAGTTCCCCCCAAACTTTTGTTTTTTCCCAAATGAAACCAACAACACGCTTTCCCCCCATTTCGCCCTTCTCGAGCGTTGACCCATCTACCCCTTTTTTTCAATCCAGAACTCAGTGCACTTTTGGCTTTGTACTCCCCTTGTGAAAAAGTGGATTTCTGAGCCCCCAGAATCCCGGGTTTAAACACCCGCCCCTTCCCCCCTTGTTTTTGGCTCTAATTACCTTGCCCTTTTTTCTGACTCTCGGCAATTTTCCCTTTTTCCACGGCCCAGGGTTCGGACTTACTCCTACATTTTAGTCCTTACAGGCCTTTCCCCCCTCGTTCTCACGAGTTATTTCAAAACCTTCTAATGAACCCCCCCGGCGAACTTTTTTCTTACGCAGCACCCCCTCGAATAGATCTTGTTACCCTCCTTACTTGTTTAATTGTTATGCAATCTTCTGCTGTCTTTGGTCTTTTTCAGAGTTCCGAACTCTATACCTTCTACTTGATTTTTACCTTTTGAGTTTCGGTTGGAGAAATATGCAACCCTCTTTTTTTCTCCTACTGCCGGTGTTCGATCAGTGTTCGAGTAGTTACCACTCAAACTTTTCCCCTTGTAGTTTTTTTATCCGAACCTCACTTATTTCCCCCTAGTACGGAAAATTTTCTGTTCGGGGTTTCTTGTTTCTGCCACTTTTCCTTTGAATTTTGATTCTGTTTGATCCCCCCTTTCTCTTTCCGGGAGGCGTTTATTTCCCCCCCCTTGTGTTTTCCTGATGTTTAACTCGCTTCACGTTGGGAGGGCCTTCTTTTCGCTCGTTTGGGTCATTACTTGACAGAGATCAGGAGATCTTTCCCTAAGCGGCCAATATCATGTCCTCCCGTGCAGGTTTTTTTTCTTTTGGTTTCGTCAAGACCACCCCCCCCCCGTTCCCCTAACGTTTTTTATCACTGCCACCCGTCACGGATCTTGTTCTCGTTTCTGACGTTTAAAGGCTGTTCCCCCCCTCTAGAGTTGTGTTTGCCATTTATCGTTTCTCTCTCGGCATGGTCACTTCTTGGTTGAATTGGCTAAAATTGTTTCTCCATGTGTTGTTTTGGTGCAGCAGGGTGTATTGAGCTGTTTTTCCTCCCCTTTTCCTTTTCAACCAGTTCTCCGGCTTCGATTTTACGCCATGGCCCCCTTGCTTGTTTCTGTTGACAGGATTTCCACCTTTTTTGTGACCATTTTTCTTCCACCCTTTTTCCGCCTTTCTACCTTACTTCTCCATCCCCTCCCATCCTCTCTCCCTCCCCTCCACTTACCACCCCACCCCCACATACTCTCCCCACCCCCCCCTATCCGACACACCCTCCAGGCACCCCAGCCCTTTTCTCCTAGCCCATATTCTATTCATCTCTATATTTTATTACCTCTCCACCCTCGACTACTACACCCTTCCTCCCTTCCTCTGTATCCTCCCCCCCCTCTCTGTCCCCTCTAGTTCCTCCTCCCCTACTCCCCTCCCCCACCTCCCCTTTTCCCCCTCCAACCTTAACGCCAATCACCATACCTCTCCACCTAGTCCCCCCCCCTCCTCCCCCCACACCTACCTTCACCTCCTCTCCCGCCCCCCCCCCTTTCTCCTCCTTTCTCTTCCACCTCTGCCTCTACCCCTCCCATTCCTCCTCAAGTCCACTCTTCCCCCCCCCCCTCCCCCCCCCCCGCTCCACAATCCCCCTATCCTCACCACTCCCCCCTCGCTCTCCCCGCCCCCCATTTCATCCCCCGCCCTTCTTCTCTCTCTCTCCTACCCCCCCCCCTGCCTCGCTCCAGCTCGAACCTCCATATCCTCCTAAACCCCCCTCCTTCGCCCCCTTCCCCTCTCCCCCCCCTACCCATCGTTTTTTCTTTCCCCCCCCTTTAACGTACCTCTCTCTTACCCCGCCCTTTCATCTTTTACAGCTCCTTCTATAGGTTCTCTCTACTGTAGCACGTAACATTGCTGCTTTTTCAATCTTTTTGTCTTTTTCGTTGCCCCGCTTTGTGATGTACCAATTTCCCCTTTGATAGTTTCGTGTTCTCCAAACATAGGCTTTTTTTTATCCTGTCGACGCACAGTGTGATGGCAGCCCTAGTGTCCACCCCCCCACCACCTTCCCCCAACCAGAAAAGCCTATACCAGACGCACGGTAGACGGGGTCCGGATTTTCCCTTGGTCGTGATACTTTCCCACAGAGACACTGCCCAAAAATTCTTTGATCCATTTTCCTTCCAGTCCCCCCACCCTTACGTTTTTGACCCCCCCGGCGCATGATCACTTTAAAATGTGCCTTTATTGGTGCCGTCCTTTATTTCCTCGTCAGCTATAACACCACTTTGTCGCTCCCTTCCACCTTTGCTCCTGTATACCCCAACTCGTCCAATTCACCCATTCTTGCTCTGCGGGCGACAAGTGAATCCCGTTTCCTTTTTTCCCTCCTTTAGTACCCTTTGTTTCAGTTTCCCCCCCCCCCCTTTTTACCCCCCCTTTGTCTCACTTTTTTTTCCTGCCTGGTTCTATTGTTGATGGCCGTTTTTCCCATTGTACAGGTTATTTCATGACCAGTTCCCTTGAGTCCTTTCTCAACCTTACTTCGGCAACCCCCATGTTCCCTTTTTCCTCCAACTTTCCCCGCTTAGGGTACTTTTTTTCCCTGTTTTTTACCGTATTTCTGCTGAGAAGACCAACTGCCCTTTCGTTTCCTTTCCTTTTTGGCAGGCCCCTTTTCAATCTCTTTGCAGCTGTCTTTTTTCCTTCTTTTTTTTCTGTTGGTGAACAGGTTGGCCTTTTTTTTCTTTTTCCCCTGTTAGCTTTTCCCCCCCTTTCGCGGCCCCCCGGCCCCCCGATGGCGTTTTCGTCCCACCCCTTCCATGGCGCCTCACTTTCCTTTTTTCCCCAGGTTTCCTTCAAACCAGTGTTTTTTTCGCCCACCCTTCCCACAGCGTTGAGGACCCTGTCCCTTCTCCTGGTGAGATGTTTTCCGAAACCGTGAATTTTTATATCTTACCCACATCTACCGAGGGATCAGCTTTTTCACTTCTGCTACCTCTCTTTCCTCCTTAACTTCTTGGTTTAGTAGCATTTCATCTTCATATCTGCCTGCGAGTTTTTCAGCTTTTTCCGTTTGTCCGGATTTGAGCTTTCCTTTTTTTCGGCTTTCCTCTCAGGGTTCAGTGCGCTTTGGGTCAGAGTACCTTTACCCTTGCCCGCGAGAACACAGAAGTTTCCGAGTTTTTCGTGTTAGCCTTTCCCACTTTTGCCACGAATTACAATTATTGACTTTTTCTAGCCACTCTCTTCCCTTCCCCTGGTGTTACCAATTTTTATAACACCAACCGGGCCGTTCAAGAATTCCACTTTTTGTTTTTTTGTCAAAAGGGCTTCCTTATGTTTCCGTTCTTTTTTTTAGTGTTCATTAGGGTGCTTTCATGGTCCTGTCAGTTGTTTAACCCCAGATCTGTTCCCCCCCCACAGTTTGTGTGGTAAATATTCGCCGTCTTCCACCCTTTTCCCCCTGCCACACCTTTCCAGCACCTGATATGTTACCAGGCAGAAGAGGTTCTTTTCCCCCGGTGGCCCTTTTTGGCCCGTCTACTACCCTAGTTTGGTCCGAACGTTAAAGCACCTCCCTCCTATTTTTTCACTTTTGGAGTTTTCCCCCTTCAGTTTGCCGAGAAGTGTTTCTGCCTTTGTGAGACTAAAGGGGTTTTTGCGTTTTGATTTCCGCTCCCTTCCTGGGGGTTTTTTTTTTTTTGTTTCTTTTTTTCTGGTTTTCTAGGCGGCTCTCTCTTACTGACAGCCGCGTTTTAAATGTGGCCCTTTTTCCTTACTCTCTGATCTCCCCTGTCCTTTCCCCCACCCTTTTTTTCATCCCAGTATTCACATGCTTGTTATGTTATTCAATCGATGCTCTTTTTCACCCCCCCCCTCTTTTCCCCCTTCCTGTGTGCGTTGTTTTATTCGAGAGCGCTTGTTCATTGACACGCCCTCTACGAAGATGGCCACCTTTTTCTTTCCAACTGCCTCTGTCCCGTTTTTCAATTGTTTGTCTCCTTTTCTGCAAGTTTTTTTTTCCTTTTTCGGTGTCACCCAATCCTCCCCCTTGCGGTTAGGGGCGCCTCCCTGTCCTTTTGAACAGCTAGCGAGGTTTCTGAAATTTACAGATTTTTTCCTCTTTTCCTCCGTTTTCACCCCCCCTTCGAACCCGTCCAACTCTTTCACACCCTTACAGTGACCCCACCTTGAATGGGAGTTTCCGAGTGCGCCCTCGAAGATTGTCCCTGCATCCGCCTTATCGTGTCTTACCAACTTTTCCCCCCCTTTGTCATTGAGTGCCCCCCCCTTGTTTCCCTCTTTTTTCTTGCACGGTTTGCAAATGGCAATGTTTTCCGTTTTAGTCACCTCCCTTTCCCTCCCCCTCTCCCTTTCATTTTTTTTTGAAAATCGGCTTGTTCAACCTCCCAACCTTCCACTACTTGGAATGCTGTCCCCCTTTTTGGCTTGCCGCTTTTTCCCCCTCCCTCTTTACACTCATACCCCACGCAAACCTTTTCCCGTCACAACACACGGATTTGGTTCCACGCCCTTTCGCCAGTCGTTTTTTTTTTTTTTCCCCGTTGGCAAAGCGTTTTGCACTTGAATTTCACGACGCCCTCTGAAAGTTAGATTTTTGGTTTTTTTTTTTGCTTTTTTGTTCCTCCTTTTTTTGATTCCGTATTTCTACTTCCCTTTCTATTGTTCGCCTCTTTGATGGTCGCACCCTTCTCCGAGCACACCTTTTCCAGGATTTCTCCCCCGCCTCAGTTCCCCTTTTTTGGCCTTTATTTTCTTTCTTTTCTCTATTCGCCTCTCCATTTTGTTCGCTCTGGATTGGTCTTTCTCCCAGCTGAGGTCTTAAAGAAATGGTCCGTTTTTTGGGGCTGCTCCCAGGGTCCGCCCCTATGATTTGTGGTTGAACGTTTATTTTTCCCCTTTTTTTCTGTCTTTTTTCCCCGAAATTTTTGTCATTGGTAAATCCACCTGCATCTATATTTTTGCTGATGGTCAAAAAATTCATAATGTTTGTCCTTCTCACCTCGCTATCGGTCCCTTTTAGGAGATTGGAAGGTTGGTTTCTTGTTCTGCCTTTTTTCCGGTCCGCGGCTTGTGGCCCCCCCCCCCACGAATTCTTTAACGCCTTGTGTCTTTTAGTCGGTTTTTTTTCATTTTTTTCTTTGCTTTTCTGTCCTCCTTTTTTGTGTGGGTTGGGTGAAGTGTCCTTGGCGAACTCATTCCTTTTTTTTTCCTTCCCCTGGTTGATTACGATTTGGAGGTTTTTATCGTGCCGTTTTGTTTTTGCAACGGACTTTTCTTATCTTCCCCGTTCAGGTGTCCCTTCTTTTTGCGTGCCCTCCAGCTCCTTTTTGAATGGCCACTTTTTTTATTCTTTGTTTTTTTTTTTTCCGGCGTTTCCTTTTGAAATGACGGTGTTGGCCTCGTCAACCCCCGTGGTCCCCAGTAAAATTTCTTTTCGCTGTTTTTCCCCTTCGAGAAACCTTTTTTAATTGTTCCCTTTTTCGTGAGCCCCCCCAATGTAGTAGCCTCTTTTTTCTCCAGTGAAATTGTTCAATTTGTTCCCCTGCTGCTTCACCAGTGTAGAGTTTTTTTTCCAATTTCATCTTTTTCATGTCGCTCGGTTCTTTTAAATTTACCTGTCTTTTACCCTCTCATTTCTTTGTTTATTCAGCCCCCGCCACCTGGTTTGCACCAACTACACTGTTTTTCCCGCTGGTGTTGACCGTAATATCCAATATTTGTTCCTATGGTTTTTCCCCTTCCTCATGATTTTTTCTGACTTACTTATGTTTTTACTTATTCTTCAAGTCCCTCTCTTTAGTTGTTGTTAGTTCCCCTTCACCCTCCTGGATCCACCATTAGTTATTCATAGATCCCTTTGTTGTTAATCCAAGGCGTTCCACCTCCTGCAACTTCTAACATTCATGTGGAATCCACCCCCCTTTTCTAGCCTTTTGATTTTGAGTTTTTTTTTTTGGTCACCTTGTATTCTTTTTCCCTTATGCACCTATCCCCCAACCAAACCCCACAACATCGGACCCTTCCCCTTTTCCAACGCATTCTTGCATACCTGCGTAGTTTTTTTTTTTTGGGTTTTGTTTGGTGTGCATGTGCAATGGTTTCCTCCCCCCTTTTTCGCGAACTTTGGTCTTTCCAATCCCCGTCCTCCATCTACCAACCGGTGTCGCTTGTCTGACTCTTTTACCATGAACCCCCCAGTTGTGGTTTCCCCCCAACAATGCTTTTTATTTTTTCTCCCCCCCATGCCCCATTCCCCCCTTACGAGTCCCCATGTTTTGTCTTCTTCGCCTTGCTTAGGGTCTTATGGTTATAACCCTTCGCACTTGTCAATTCAACCTGCAGACTACTGCTCCCTTGTGTCCCTCTTTTCGCTTTCCAGGATCACTTTGCCGTCCAATAACCCCCCCCCCCTCCTCACTCCCCCCCTTAATCCCTTCCTTGAATCTTTCGCCCTTCCCCATTCATGCCGTTAATTGTTTTCTGCTGCGTGGTTCTTTCCCTCCTCCATTTGGATCGGTTCTTTTTTGGTCCGTTTCTCTTTCTTTTATGATAAATGATCTTTCCCCCCCTTTTGTATTCTGTTCCTCTACTCCCAAAATTTTTTTGTTTTTTTGATTCTCGATTCTTTACAAATTTCCCTCCTCATGAGCACCCACGTCAAACACCTCACCCCGCTCTTCCCCCTTCCTTCTTTCTTCAAGTTTATTCTTCCTGAGACCCACCCTAGTTTCTTCCCGTCACAGTTTGAGAAATAATTTTCATTCTTTTTGACCAACTTTGCATGGGGTTCTGTCAATGATCTGCTTGAGGCGTCATGTCCCCAGGCTTTTCCTCTCGCTGATGTCCCCTTCACTACCGATCCCACCCTTCTTGGAACTTTTTGCTTCGTTAAAGTTTTTTTTCACTAGCCCCGGCCACAACGTGGCTGGAATTCGACCCACCCCCCCCCTTGTTCCTGAGTTTTGAAATTTAGCTTCCCGCTTTTCTCCACCCCGTATTTTTTTGATCGGTAACTCGTATTTTTCTCACCGTCGAGCCCGAGTTGGACCCTGTCATTGTTGTCCCCACCCACCCCTGACATTCCATGTTCTGAAAAATGCCATCTCCCTCTGTGGTTGGTGTTGGTGACTCATTTGCTTATGGTACACCTCACACCGCGTTGTTCCCTCCCTGCCGAGGACTTTTTTCATTCCCTCAACTGTCCTTTCTTGTTCCAGCCGATGCACATTTTTTTCTGCCCAAACCTTTCTCCTATTACGCGAAATTTTGCTCTCTCTGGGTGCGTTTTTTCTCCAGTGCCGTTGACCACCCGCTTTTTTGTTTTCTATCATGTACTGCTTTGATCGGCGCCAAACCCACGTATTTGCACTTTTCCTTATGTTGGCAGTCTTTTTTTTTTGAAGCAAATTTCACTTGCCCTCCCGTAGGTTGAATCACCCCTTTTTTTATCTTCGATACAATTCTTTTTTTTCCACAACCCCTTCGGTTCGCTCAAACCGACCTTTCCCGTGGTAGATCGCTGATCCTGGAAAAAATGTGAAAAACCCCCCCCCCTGTTTGTCCGTCACTCATCCTGGTCCTCCCTGAGGTGCCCGGAATTTAAAACCTATTACCTTTTTTTTTGTCGGTTTTGGCGGGGTGACATTGTCAATGGCCACTATTGCTGTTCTTTTTAGAAGTGTCAACCCTTTTAAGGCCCGTGCCTTTGCTCCCCCTGGTGGATCACTTGCGCTTTGTGTCCTGCGATAATAAATTACTTTGGGCACCATCTTCCCCTCCCACCCAACCCCTATGTCCCCCACGGTTTTTTGCCCACCGGTTTTTTTGTCCTCCCTGTTTCCACTCCCCCGGATGCTTGTTGTCTATACCCCCTATACCCCGATCCCCCCTCAAGACTTTACCTTGTTCCATTTCCAACCGTGCCGAGTCCTGGCTAGGATGTTTTGTACCGCACCTCTCCCCTGTCTTATCCCGCGCCCCCACCACTTTTCCGGTATCGTCCTTCTAAATATTTGGAGCGATGGTTTTGCAGCTGTTGTTTTTGGGCTCATCCTGTTGTTTTCTCGTTGCCCACCAAGTTCGTTCCCCACGCTCCGATCTTCTTTTCACATTAGTTTTTCTCCCAAATTAAATTTTAATCAGAGCCCCATTGCCCGTTACCCATAAAATGCTCTGATTTTTCCCCCTTCTTCTTGCCCTTCTTTTTTTTTTCTCGAGCTGACCCCGCATGTTCTCTCCGTTCGGTTTTTTCAAACCTCCGTGATTGTTGTTGTTTCTTGGATTCTGTTTATTTCCTGTGCCCTTGAGGCCGACGCTTTTTGAGTCCCTTCACATCTTCCATCGAAAATGCGACACCCCAGATTTTCTTTCCATTTGGCATCCTGTTTTGACGCTCTATTGCAAACCCGTCTTTTCCCCGTCGAATTCCATCGCACATACGTTTGTTGGGGTTTTGGGCCCCCCCCCTTTTGTTCTCCTCGTGTGTTTTTGGGTTCCGCCCCCCGTTTTCCGTCCCGGCTGTATCCTCAGTCGGGCCTCGTCCAGAAAACATTTTTTTTACGCTTCCCCTTTTTTGTTTCCTCGTTTATTTCCCCCCACTTTACCTTCCACTCTTCCAATTTCTCTGTTTTAGTAGTACTTTTTTTCCTCTTTCCAGTAGGCGCTCTAGTAACGTTTCTTGCCCCTTTGTGCCGTTTTTCCCCTGGCATTCCCGCCTTGGTCCAGCTCTAAATTCGTCCTAGACTTCCCCCTTCATCCCCGTTTTACTTGAAGTTTATTTTCCCTCTTTTTTCCAACCCCACTGTCGATTTTGAAGGTAATCCTGCTCTGTTTTCACACATTTTTTTCAACAATCCCCCAACAATTTCAACCCCCTCCCCCCCCCTATGATGCCTTTCTTCATACCCCCCCCTCTCATACCTCCCCCCCTCCCTAACGCCTGGCTTCTCGCGCGCCATATGCCGGCCTCATTTCTCGGCTTGTTCCAATCCGTCTTCGGATAACACTGATGAAGGTTTTTGGCCCACAAAGTTTCTTCGTCCGTATTTTTCTACCATGTGGCTTAAGGTGGTGCTTTTTTCCCCCTGCGCCGGGCCTTTTATTCCTTTTCTAGACTTGATGCCGTCTTTGAAAAACCCACGACCCCCCTTTCGCAACCAAAACTTCGGGAACCCCCGGCACGATCTCCCTGCTGACCCACCACCGGTCCTCAGCTTCTTTTTTTGGTGGACAACCATTGTTTAATACAGTCTCCTCCTTTCCCCTATAGCCGGGGAACCCCACTCGCCCACATTTCCGCGTAGGCTGTGTCTGGATATTCCTGTTACCTTTAATCTGTAGGTTCTATCGCCCACTCAAAATGTGCGCCCTCTTTGACCTTTGGACTCCTTCGTCCCCCCCCTACCCGGGCCCCCGCACTGTTTTTTTTTTTCCTACTACCCCCCTTGCGTGTCTTGTGCTTCCCGTTTTACTCCACAGTTGCAGAATTTTAAGTCAAGCGTGTGGCCCTTATTGGTTAGTTCAAGTATCCCTATTCGATTTTGGTTTTTTTCCCGTTTTTCCACCTTGTAAGAGATTTTTTTTCTTGCCCATTCCCCAGGTTTGAACCCCAAATTTTTGTCCAATTCTTTTTTTTCACCTTCGGGCTTTGCTGTCCCCCTACCTCCCCCCCCCCTCAACTGCCCCCCTTATCACCGCGTTCCCTGAGACAGTCCTGGTCTTTTATCCTTAAGCCCTAGATGTTGAGTGCTTTCATTTTCCCTTACTTTTTTTTTGAGAAATCCGTGATTTTGCCCCGTGTCCTGTCTAACTGCTTTCGGCCTGAGTCCCCTTTCGTTCCTGTGCCCAAGAGCGGACAGTTTATTTTCTTTTTTGCGTACCGCTACCTCGAACACCCCCAGTACGCCCCGCGAATTCCCCCAATGCTGCCGTGCCTTGGCCGCGTCAGGCTGAAATGTTTTGCGGACCTGGTTTACTCTTAACCGGACGGACTCCCCCCCGCCTGACCCGTTCACTGATTCCCCTGTCATGCCCTTTCCCTTTTTTTTCAAGCCTTTTTCTTAGTCTTCTCCGTGTTTTAATCCCCTTTCCCCCAATCTCTTTCTTCCCTGCATGGTCTCCCTCTTTCGGTCAGTAAACCACAACTTTAGCCCCCTGTGCAATTCTAAGTGATGTATTTCTTGGATAGTTTGCCCGTTATTTCGCTCCTCACAGTTCTTTGTGTC
>Ga0179591_1296241_pt1 | contig 17701 bp, 8 predicted proteins | sample CZOMad2_1_08_16f_FD_182891 | JGI IMG/M metagenome (GOLD analysis project Ga0179591, IMG submission 182891) | Vadose zone soil fungal communities from Angelo Coast Range Reserve, California, USA - CZOMad2_1_08_16fungal (PacBio error correction) | ecosystem: Environmental > Terrestrial > Soil >... | reverse complement strand
ACGTTGTGCATGTGTGAATGTGGCTGTGGTGTGTGATGGAAATGAAACCATTTTGTGTGGTTTGCCTGCCAAGGGGGGGTGATTGATGCCCGTATTGTGAATAGTTGCCTGTGGTGCTGTGCCGATTGCGTGTGTGGTGCCATGCCTTCCTGACTTGTGACTGTGTGACATGTGCTGGTGTGAACTGACGTGCCGTGCACCCTGCTTGTGAACTGTCTGCGTGTGTGAAGCATGAATGCTGCGATGAATGCCGGTCCTGCCTGACTGATGTGTGCAGTGACCTGTGCCTGGGATTGGTGTGTGGATGAATGTGCCAGGGTAAGGCCCCTTGTGCTGTGTGACTGCGGTGAACCTGTGTGCATGCCTGTGATGTTGTGTGTTGTGCATGCACTTGAATGCCTGTGACCTGATTGTGTGCTGTTGGCTGTTTGGTGTGGACAATGCAATTGTGCGTGGAATGCCTGTTTGCTTGTGCGCCTGCTGCAATGACCCCTGTGTGCCCTGGCCATGTGCATGTGATGGCATGACCCGACCTGTGGGACTGGTGAGTTCGTGTGCTGAATGATGTTGCAATGCTGTGCATTGAATGTGTGTGTGATCGGATTTTACTGTGTGTGTGCATGTGTGTGAATTGTGTTTGACTGGAATGCAATGTGTGACTTGGTGAATTTGCATGTGTTGGAAATCGTGAACGTGTGTGATGTGACGTGAATGCACTTGAACGTTGCTGCCTGAATGTGTGCACCCCCTGTGCGAATTTGACTGAGATGTGCAATGGTTGCTGCCAAATGTGCCAAGACTGAACGTGTCAGTGGTGTGTGTGCATTTGTTTTGATTCGATGTGCACGGAATGTGAATGCTGACTTGCCCTGCTGGTGTGGCACTGACTGCACAAATGGACTTTGCATGTGTGACTTGCATGCATTGCAATGTTGATAGAACTTTGTGGCCGTTGTTGGGCCTGTGATGTGCCTTTGACGTGCCTTGTGTGCATGGGTTGCAGGCCTGCTTGTTGATGAATGCGTGCCTGTGTTGACTGCTGGCGACGTGCAACCACATGGGGCCTTGCATGCCTGTGTGGGTGAGGAATGTGTGTTTGCTGTGTGTGTGGCAAAACCCGTTTGTGCATGTTGCCATGTGTGTAAATGCCCATGTGTGAATGACACTGTGTGATGAATGTGCATGCACTGACAAATGCACTGTTGTGCCCCTTGTGATTTGTGGCGTGCCGTTGTGAATGAACGTGTGTGCACGTCGTGATGGCTTGTGTGAATGAATGTGTGACTTGCCTAATTGTGCTGCCCTGCATGAATGACCTGTGTGACCGTTGACTGAATGGCCCCTGTGTGTGCATGTAGGTGTTGTGACTGGCCTGGTGTGTGACCTGTGGTGTTGATGCGCCTGGATGTTGTGCATGAATGTGCGTGTGTGCATGTGGTGTTGGCGCAACCTGAATTGTTGTGAAGAATGTGCCTTTGTGTGCTGTGTGCATTGACATGTGAAACTGGGGATGAACAGACTGAACGTCTGTTATGAAATGTGCGTTTGCACATGAATGGGTGGTGTGTGAATTGCTGTGTGCAACGTGCATGTGTGGTGTGCCTGTGAAATGATGCATGGAACGTTGGGCCCCATTTGGTGTGTGAATGACAGATGCTGCATGAAGCACTGTTGTGATGCACTTGAATGATGTGATTTTGTGTCTTGAAAGTGATGTGTTTGTGTTTGATGTGAATTGGTTGATGACTGTGTGTTGCTGATGCCATGCCCGTGTGTGTGATTGTTGGTGCATTGAATTGACTGTGAACAGGAATGTGCTTGTGAATGTGTGATTGTGAATGTTGTGTGTGTGGTGTGAATGTGTGTGTGGGTGATGTGTGTGATGTGCATGTGTGTGTGATGTGTGTGACTGCGACCCTTGCCTGTGTGAATTTTTTGAAGGATTGACCGTGGGCACCTGTGATGGGAGACTGTGCCTGTGTGTGGTCCTGGTGCCCTTGATGTGTGCTTTTGTGTGTGCATGTGTGAATGTGTGTGCATTTGTGAATGTGCGTGTGAATGTGTGTGGAATGTGAATGAACTGTGTGCATGGTGAATGCTTTGTTGGTGTGCCTGTGAATGATGTGTGCCTTGATGTGCATGTTGTGTTGACTTGCCTGCACGAATGTGTGCATGAACCGCAGGGTGTGCATTAGGGCCCTGTGACCGTTGTGCCCCGCCTGGTACTGTTTGTGACTGCCCTGCTTGACTTGTGCCCTGCCCCTGCCCGCCAAGTGTTGCCTGACGGTGAATGTGTGAAATGAACTTGTGTGGGCGCATTGAAAGCCTGTGGCGCCCCGCTGTTGCCCTGTGGAATGTGACACTGTGTGCCCCAATGACTGGCCATTGTGAAATGACCCGTTGACTGATGCTGTGTGTGACCTGTGACTGTGACACCTGACGCCGCACGCCTGCGGCCCTGCATTTGATGCCTTGTGTCGAATGGACGTTGATTGTGTGCAATTGTGTGTGGCGTGCTGTGACTGTGTGTGAAGGCCGATGGCCTTTGCCAGCGCTGGGCATTGCTGTGTTTGTGCCTGACCTGCATTTGCATTTTGGCCTTGCACTGACTTGAATTTTTGTGTTTGAACGTGCGTGCTGCTGATGTGAATTGAAGTGCTTTCGTGTGGGCAACGTGTGCCTTGTGTGTGCATGTGATGCATGGACATCGCATGCCTGTGAACTAGAATCGTGAAGCCTGATTGATTGTGTGACTGTGTGTTGCCGTTGCTGTGTTGTGTGCCTTTTGACATGTGTTTGAATGGTGGTTGTGATTGCTGTGTGTGATGACGACCTGTGGTCCTGCATGTGTATGTCTGTGCTTGCACCGTCTGCTGCTGTGTCCTGCATGTGTTGTGCGTTGCATGTTGTTGGGTGCTGTGTGTGCCCTGTTGTGCTGCTGTGGCCTGTGACGTTGCATGTTGCCTTGCACTGCCATCAACACCCCCACCCTGTGTGTGACGAATTGAGTGTGCCCCCTGTGTGCCTGTGCCGTGCTGCATAATGGTGTTGCATGAATGTGCCTTGAATGCGGGGTGCATGTGTTGTGTGAATGATGTGACTGTGTGCCCTTGCTTGACCTGCCTGTTTGTTGGTTGAATTTGCCACTGTGTGCTGACTTGATGTTGTTTGTGTGACTGCCTGCACTGGCAAAATGGGGCATGTGATGGGACTTTTTTGCAGCAACTGTTGCCTGTGTGACGCCAACGGTTGTGTGTGTGAATGGGATGGGAAGGGTGTGAATTGTGAATGACTTAAATGGAATGGTTGTGGGATGTTTGTGAATTCGTGTGTTAACAATGGAATGAATGACCTTGTGACTAGGTGATATTGAAAATGCACGCGTGACTTGGTGTGAATGTGCACACTGTGTGTGTGTGTGACTTGTTGACTGTTGACGGTGTGGTTTGAATTTTGCTGAAAGTCTTGTTGAATGTTGTGATGTGCATGGTGCATTTGGTGACACTGTGTTGAGTGTGTGTGTGAATGTGGCCGTGGTGCCCATGAACGTTGGTGTGCAATGCAGTGTGACTGTGTGTGTGTGCCGTGAATGTTTGTGCGAAGAGTGTGCTGGTTTGATGTGACTGATGCACATGCTGTGATGCCTTGACTGACCGATGTTAAAGCATGCTGTGCCTTGCACTGCAGTTGAAGCCTTGTGTGTGCAGCAGATGATTGCATGTGATTGTGCCTGTGTGCTGTGTTGCCAAGACCTGTGTGTGAGTCGCTTGAACCGACTGCCTGTGCTTGTGCATGATGTGTTGCTGTGTTGCCTGTGTGAATGCTGGGAATGTTGCATGAGTTTGAACTTGAGTTGGAATGTTGTGTGCCTGTGGGCACGTTGGTGAACCGTCCCCTTGTCGTGAACATGTTGTGTGCCCGATGTGAACGTGGTGTGTGCACTTGACTGAACCGCTGCACTTTGTGACTGTGTGTGAGCCATTGGGCACCATGTTGAATGTGACAACTGAACTGTGGCATGAATGTGGGTTGCTGCAATGAAATTGTGCAATGTGTGAATGGTGAATGTTTGTGCCTGTGACTGTGCAATGGTGTTTGACCTGCACTGTTTGTTGGTGTGACACCTGCATTGATGGTTGGACTGCATGGTGCCTGATGCCTGCATAACAGGTTGTGTGTGTGTGTGGTGGGCCGTGCATGACATGTGAATGAATGTGTGTGGTTGCGAATTGAATGACTGTGCATGCCATGAATGACTTGCCTGCATGATTTGACTGTGCCGTTTGTGGAGGTGCACTGTGCTGCCTGCCGGGTGTGGAACCTGCTGTGTGACTGAAGTGTGAAAAGCCTCCTGTGTGCATGTGACGGAAACGCCAACCTTGACTTGCATGATCGACTGGTGGCCGCTGTGCAGTGCATGTGCGTGAGTGCAGCTTATGGGGCACTGTGTGTTGCTGTGACGCCTTTTTATGTGGCCCTGCAGCCTTGTTGTGTGATGGTGTGAATGTTGTGTGCCACATGCAGTGACACGAACTGAAATGTGTGAATGGTGAATGTGTGTGACTCGAATGTGGGGACACGTGTGTGATAGTGCATTGTGTGGTGAGGTGTTGATTTGTGGCTTGAATGTGCTGATGTGATGAATGCCGGTGAGGCCCCCTTGTTTGTGCGTTGTGAATGAATGTGTGTGCCTGGTGCATGCAAGTGCAATGGTGAATGTGTGAGTGTAAATGTGAACTGTTGTGTTGACTGAACGGCAATTGTGCCGGCATGGAAATGGAATTGTTGTGCGACGTGAAAGAAAGAATTGTGGGAATTGTGCAGTTGGTTGCTGTTGACATACTGCCATGTTGACATGTGGACATGATTGACTGCTGTGAAGTTTTTGAAATGTGACTGACCCTGACGGTGCAGTGAACGTCCTGATGGTGTGTGTGTTGGGACGACCTTGACTGAACCGAATGCATGTGAGTGCATTCATGTGTCCTGGCCGTGACTGTGTTGAATAAGAAGGCGAATGTGTGACAAAACATTCGTGTGTTTTTTGATTGTGACGTTGACCTGACATTGCATGTGAATGGCCTGCATTGTGTGCTGAATTGCAGCATGTGTTGATTGAATGTGTGCGGGTGACTTGTGAGTGTGCAATGAAGTGTGTGCAATGTGGACTGCATTGAACTGCCATGTGTTGCATGCCTGAATGACTGTGTGTGAATGTGAATGATTGACTGTGCCTGCTGTGTGTGCTGTTGATGATGCCCTGATGATGCATTGCCCCCGCACCGTCTGTGTGGAACTGTGTGGGACCTGCCATGTTTGTGTGTGCCCGGTGTCGTGCTGCAGAATCTTTGGGTGTGCGAATGCCCTGAAGGACTGTGCCCCCCTGTGTGAATGAAATGTGGCTGCGAATGCATGTGATGCATGTGTGTTGCGTGATGTTGTGCACTGAATGTTGTGGCATGAATGTAAATGAACTTGTGAATTGAATGTGCCTGTGTGCCTGCACTGATTGACACTGTGCTTGTGTGTGGGAAATGTGACTGACATGCCGTGTGTGTGTGTGGACAGTGACTGCGGTGTGTGTGACCTGATTTGACCTGTGTCGTGTTGTGAAGATGACTGTGTTTGATTGACTGATGGGGTTGTTGATGGTGTGTGTTGCCTGCACCATTGGTGCATGACATTGATGAGTGATTGCATGTGCTGAATGTGACTAGTGTGCATGTGACTTTGCCCTGTGTGTGCTGTGGAATGGGCCTGCCTTTGCCCTGACATGCATGCCTGTGTGTGTGGCCTGTGAGGTTTGTGTGCATGACCATGTTGCATGAATTGTGCGAAGGTGACATGAATTGTTGGTGTGACTGTGTGTGCCCTTGTGTGTGAATGTTGAGTGTGCCCTGTGTGAATTGTGCCTGCATTGCTGAAGTGTGTGTGTGTGCCCTGCATTGCTGTGACTGATGTGACTTGGTGATGGATGCCTAGCACCTGTTTGAAGCAGGCACCTAGTGTGGGCATGAGATGAATGACTTGTGGCACGTGGTGTGCCTTGGTGTTGTGACAACTGACTTTGCATGACTTGCATGGATGCATGCATTGAATTGTGCTGTTGCTGTGCCGTTTCTTGTCGTGTGTGTTGTGATGTGGACCGGGGGGTGTGCAAATTGACTGTGTGAATGCTCGCCCTGTTGGTGCAAGCCTTGTCGTGAGCATGATGGCGTGACCTGTGTTGTGCATTGCCTGTGTGCATTGTGGGCCTGTCGATGGGTGCAATGTGTGTTGACCTGTACTGAATGTTGTGCAATGTGAAGCGTTGTTTGCCTGCCGTGCCCTGTAATGTGCCTGACACTTGCCTGACTGGTGTGTGTGACTTGCGTGTGTGTGTGTTGTGTGCCCCTGCCTGTGCACGGCCCAGACTGTTGTTGTGGTGCCTTAGGGAAGTGTGTGACTGTTGAAACTGCCATGCCCCTTGCTGTGGCCCTTGCTGTGGGCCTGTGTTTGACCCTGTTGTGAATTGACTGGGGTGTGCATGCGGAATGTGTGACTTGTGTGTGACTGCACTGATGCCGCCTGTGTGTGCGTTGTGCTGTTGTGCCGTCGCCTTGCTTGTTGTGTGTTGTGGACGTGCGATGCGTTGTGTGACCTGCCTGCTGTGCAGGTGGTCAATGTGCCTTGACCCGTGGGTTGTGTGAAAGCACATTTGTGTGTGCGACTGTGTTAGTGCACTGACCTGTGGTGTTGCCCATGTGCCTGTGTGTGTGAAAGTCTCTTGACTGTGACCGCCCTGCCTGGTTGCTGACAGGTCTAAAGTTGTGTTGTGCTGCCCCGTTGCCTGTGCACGCAGGTGTGAATGAATGACCTGGGGTGACTGTTGTGTGTGCTTGCCTGCTGTGTGCTGTGAAGTGCTGTGGTGATGTTGTGTGTGAATGCGAATGAATGTTGTGCATGTGTGAACGTACATGTTGTGTTGTTGAACTGCATGAATGACTTGCATGAACAAAAACGTGCTGAGCGAAAATGGTGACCTGTGTTGATGTGATGTGCTGCTGTTTGGGCCTGGGAATGATGCGGTGATGATGTGACTGATGGAAGTTGAATGGCTGATGCCCTGCATGTGATGTGCTGACCTGTGTGATTGTGTGCCTGTGCCTTGAACCACTGTGCAGTGAACTTCTTGTGTGCATGGAACGTCTGTAAGGTGTGACCTGTGGGTGACAGGTTTGTGACTGCATCGTGGAAATGTGTGACTGTGTGATTTGACTGCCTGTGTGTGAAGTGCCCTGGTGTGTGACCTGAACGAACTGAAATGTGTGTTGCTCGATGAACTGAAGCTGTTGCATTGAAGTGACTGTTGGTGACTTGCATGGTGTTGTGTGAACTGACTGAATGGGTGAATGTGTGCAATGTGGTGAATTGAATTGGACTGTGACCTTTGAACTGACGGGGTTGTGAATGTGCGCCGGTGTGTGATGGCTGTGGTGTGTGTGAATGTGTGTGTTGGCTGCTGAATTGTTGTGCATTGAATGTTGTTGTGTGGGTGATGACCTGTGGTGCCTGCACTGCATGCATGTTGTGAAAGTGTGTGATTTGCTTGTTGTGTGAATGCATTGTGTTGGTTTTTGTGTTGCATGTGTGTGCCTGTGCCGGCACTGACGACTGGAGGTGCTTGAATGCCATTGCTGAGCCGTTGTGTGACTGTGCAAAACTGCCTTGTGTGTGAACTGCTGCCTGTGTGCCTTGTGCGTGAATGTGCCGTTTGCTGACTGACTGTGATGTGAATGTGATGCCTGTGAATGACTGCTTGTGTTGCCTTGTGCCTGTGACTTGGATGCCCTGCCTGCCCGGAAATGTGTGCCTTGATCGTGAACGAAAAGAAAACCAAATGTGCAGTTGACGAATGTATTGACTGTGACTGACTGATGAACTGTGACTGCTTGTGCAATTGCTTTGTGTGTGTTGAAAATTGGGCACTGAATTGAAATGAATTGTGTGCAAATGACCTGTGGCGCGCAATGTGTGGCTGTACATGGGACTTGAATGTTGCATTTGTGCAATTGACCATGTTGTGGCATGCTTGGGTGTTGATGCCTTGTGGATGGTGTGAATGTTGAATGATTGTTGCTGTGACTTGTTTGTGTGAATGACTGTGAATGACTCAGTGAAAGAACTTTGATGAAATGCTGCACTGTGGGTGCCCTGTGTTGGTGTGCAGAGTGCGACTCGTTGACCCCAGGAAGTGATGCGTGGCCCGTGACGGAAGCCATTACTGTGGGTTGCCCAAAGGAAAGTGGACGTGGTGCTGTTGCGGCTGTGTGTTAGTGCACGCATTGGCAGAATATGTGTGCATTGATGAATGTGTGGTGGACAGCCGCTGTCTGACTTGCCATGTGTTGTGATGTGCCTGATGATGTTGACATGGTGTGTGTGCACGTTTGTGACTGTTGTGTGGACTGTGTGAAATGTGAATTTGAGCTGCCAGAATGTTTGGGCTCGCCTGTTGATGATGTGCCTGTTTGTGAGCGGTGACATTGGTGAATGACTGTGATGCATCGTATGTTGAACTGTGTGTTGAAACGGAGTTTGCCCTGAAGCCACTGAAGGGTTTGAATGTGTGTGTTTTGCACTGGTGCCTAGCCTGTGTGTTGGGCCATGGGACTGTGTGTGAATGTGATGTGCACTGCGCAAGACATTGATGGCAGTGAAACCTGACGTCATGTGCGGTGCAGGGCCTGCACGTGTGTGTGGGTGGTGCATGTTGTGCCATGTTTGTGACGGCATCGTGAGATGTGCACCTGGTGTGTGTTGATGCTGTGATGTGTGGTGAACTGCCGTGTGCCTGTGATATTGTTGAATGTGAATGCCTGTGATTTTTGACCCTGTTGACAACTTCGACTGGCCGCTGCCGTTGTGTTGACGTGTGTGCCATGTGTGCCTGTTGCTGTACCTGTGCCAATGGCTGAAGTGCAGTGTTGAATGTGTGCTTTTGTCGCATTGAGGCATTGTGCTGAATGTGCCCGTGAATGTGTGAACCGTTGTGTGTTATGCACTCTCGGGGTTGCATGTGATTTGCTGATGCAAGGATGGTGAATGTTGCCTGCTGATGTTTGTGTGTGAACGTCTGATGCACTGTGTGGTGTGATGAATGCACTAAGTACCACTCCTTGGACCTCCCTGTGCTGACAGCGTGCTCCACTGTGGTCTGTGATGAAGATTGAAACTTGACATGTGTGCCTGAATATTGTGTGTGAATGGGTTGATGCCCAATGATGGAGTGTACCTGTGTGTGTGGTGATGTGATAATGGCTGGTGAAGCAGATGAATGTTTGAAAACATGTTTTGACTTTGAACTGTGAATGTGGTCGTGAATGAATGAACCGATGTGGGAATTGTGCACTGACCTGAAGCTGCTGTTGTTGTGTGACAAATTGCTGTGTGCGATGAATGAGTTGATTGGATCCATGTGCTGTGTGTTGTGTGCCTGTGCTGTGTTGTGTGATGAGGTGCCTGTGCACCTGTGGTGTGCATGCTGACCTGGGCATGACTGACCTGTTGCCTGCATGCACATTGTGTGTGTGGAATGCTGATGCCTGTGAACGTGGTGCATGGGATGCCGCATGAATGTGATGGGCTTTAATGCGATGCCCTGCCTGGGTGCCTGTTTGAATGCACTGTGTGAATTGTGCCTGCACTGACCTGACGATGAACGGTGCCTTGACCTGTTCATGATGATGCTTGCCTGCCGTGGCCATGACATGTGTTGCACCTGCGGCATGTGCTGCACGACTTTGCATGCCCTGCCTGCATGTGTTGTTGCTGTGTTGCGCTGATTGCACTGCACTGTGGGATGTTGGGCAGAAATGATGATGTGCCTGTGACATGTTTGTGAATGCTTGTTGCCTGTGAACTGGTGCCGATTGCCTGCCGTATTGTGTGTGCATGAATGATGTGACTGGTGGTTGATGTTGTGCATGTGGCCTGCTGAATGCTGCTGCCGCTGAATGTTGTGTGCCGGCCGGAATGGTCCCGTTGGAATGTGTGAAGTCTGTGTTGTGCCTGTGTGACGTGTGTGCGCTGATGTGCATGCACTTGTTGTCTGGTTGTGCAGTGTGGTGTTGCATGTGTGTTGTGTGCATTGTGTGTGTGTGAACGTGGGCTGCTGTGTGACTGGACTGGCCCTGAATAACTGCCATGCCTGTGTGCACTGTGTGGTTGTTGCAAAGCTGCATTGATGTGTGTTGGGCCTGTGTTGGACCCGGACTGTGGTGTGCCCTGGTTGTGTGCCTGGGTGTGTGATTTGCATTGTTGGCCTGTTTGCCTGCATTGTGCCTGCAATTTGCCTTGACTGACCATGTGGTGGCCTGGTGCTTGTGACTTTGCCGATGACCTTGATGAAGTGACTTGCACGTTTGACTTATGAACACTGGGGCTGTGGATGTGATTGCCTGTGAATGTTGTGAATGGATGAGTGCTGTGTGATGGTGGTGTGTCGCGCGCGACTGACATTTGTTGTGTTGTCGCTGCCGTGTGCCTCGTAACGCCTGTGTGTGTTTGTGGATGTTGCCACTTTGTGTGTGCCTGCCTGTGTGAGTGTGTGCAGTGTGGCTGTGACTGCCATGTTGTGTATGACCTGAATGCCTTGCATGGTGTTTGTGACTGCTGGTGTGTGTGAATTGGGCCTGCCATGCCTGCGCGATGCCTGAATGTGCCTGTGGCACGTGAATGACTGCCCTGTGCCTTCTGAATGTGCATTGTGACCTTGCGACTGAATTCGTGACCTGCCTTTGCACGTTTGACCTGAAATGAACCTGATGGCGCTGTTGCCTGACATGTGGTTGCAAAACCATGCCTTGACTGGTGTATTGTGTTGCAGACCCTGAAATTGTGTGTGGTGTGTGCCATGTTGGCCCTGCCTATTGTTTGTTGAAAATTTGTGATGTGACTGACCTTGCATGAGGTGTGCCAGTGTGAAATTGAATGGGTGAACGTGCACTGACCTTGCGAATGTGTTGCATGTGTTGCCGTTGTGTGTGAAATGAATGCAAATTGTGGATTGTGAATGTGCCTGTGAATTTGCAATTTGCACTGCACCGTCTGACTGTGCCATGATGAAGAATGAACTGTTGAAGCAGGGGTGGATGTGTGTGAAGGCTTTTAGAATGCATGGTGTGAATTTGTTGTGCTGTGCGGTGAAGTGTGCCTGCCAATGAATGGTTGACCTGTGTGAGAGCTGACGCAATGAATTGGATGTAGTGTTGACCTGTGAATGAACTGTTGTGAATGTGACACAATGTGTGGGCATTTGCCTGCCTGTTGGGAATTGACTTGTTGAACTGTGACTTGTGTGCTGATGAATTGGTTGTGAATGAATTGTGAACTGTGATGAATGCCTTGTGGGAATGTGACTGAATGTGTGTGTGTGATGTGAATGACTGTGTGTGTGTGTGTGTGTGACACTGATCGTGTGTGTGGCATTTTGACAATGACCCGTGAAGGAATGAAAAATGTGAATGCGAATTGTTTCCCTTCCGGATGAACGACCCTGTGTGATGTGTGTTGAATGGGCAAACTGGTTGTGAATTGATTGTGTGCCATGACCGCATGACTTGTGTGTGGTCTGTTCTTGTGTGTGTGGAGGTGTGATGATTGATTGTGTGCAGGTGCCTGCATGTGAGTGTGTGCCGGGGTGGACTGCCCGTTGCACAGGAACATGAATGCTGAATGAATGAATGTGTGCCTTTGTGATGTTTGATGCTATGTGTGTGCTGAATGCCTGCCATGACTGAAAGGATTGTGAACGTTGAACCATGGATGTGAAGGCCTTGTGAATGGTGTGCTGTGAACTGAAGACTGACTGACATCTGGTGGCATGGGTTTACTGTTGTTGTGTTTGTGAATATGTGATGCACTGTGATACCTGTGGAACATTGTTGTGTGCATTTGTGTGCAGTGCGAGTGTTGCCTTGCATGTGTGCGCAATGCCTGTTGACCCTAATGCTTTGTCGTTGTGACCTGTTGTTTGTGTGGAAATGTGGGGTGTGAACTGACTGTGTGAATGTGTGAGACGTTTTGCACGTGGGTGTGTGGGAATGTGTGACTTGTGTGGCTGCTGTGGTGTGTGCATGACTGAGTGCTGAATGACCTATGTGTGCATGCTGAACTGCGTTGTGTGACTGTGCCCGTTGTGCGTGGCCTGCCTGCCTATGATTTGTGACCTGGGGTTGCAAATTGTGTGAGATGGTGACTGGCCTGGCCAGTGAACTGGTGTGCATTGGGTGCATTGTGCTGTGAATGCATTGTGTGATGAAATGCATGTGATGCATGTGAATTGGTGAATGTTGTGCATGTGATGTTGTGTGCATGTGCGAATGTTGGAATGAGTTGCCTGGTGCCTGAATGCCTTGTTGACTGTTTGAAAGCACTGTTCGTACTGCCCTGTGCCCGAATTGTGAATGGTGAAACTGTTTGTGCCTGTTCTGAACGAAGGTACGTGGTGGAACTGAACGTGTGCCTGACTTGTGATGCGAAATTTGATGACGATGTGGTGGTGTGGTGGGTGTGTGGTGATGCTGTGCCTGTGATTGAAGGGAATGTGCCTGTGCGGGATGACGTGCACCCTGTTGGTCTTGCCTGTGTGTTGTGCCTGCCTGAATGTGCACTGTGGTGCGATTGTGTTGAATGAATTTTGTGCGACTGCTGCATTGGCTGACTGACGGACCTGTGAATGCATGTGTGAATTGGGAAAGATGGTGGACGGAATGGTGTGATTTGCTTTGTGCATGCTTTGTTGTTTTGTGGGTGTGAGTTTTGTCGTGAAGTGGCAGTGAGCGACATTGCGCTGCCTGTGATGCTGCTGTACCTGTGTGCCTGTGTTGCCTGTGCACATGTTTGTTGCATGTTTTTGTGACTGCCCCGACATGCATGTGCTGACTTGATGTGGTGAACCTGTGACTGGCCCTGTGCTGTTGCCTAATTTGTGTTGTGACTGTGCAGGGGCATGCCGTCGTGCAAACACTGTGTGCAGCATGCTTGATGAAACTGTGCCCGTTTGTGTTTGAATGCATGTGAATTGTTGTGCACTGTGTGTTGTGGGTGTGACTTGTAGGTGTGGTGCTGAATGCACGCACTGCTGTGTGTTGATGACCCTGCAGCCTGTGACCTTGGTGTGCCTGTTTGTGCCTGTGTGCCTGCCTGCATGCGGTGCCCTGAACGTCTGTGCCTGCTGCCTGCACTGAATGGCCGTTGTGTGCTGTTGTGTTGCATGCCCTGCCTGTGTGCCTGACTGTGCGTTGGACTGTGCCCCTTGTGCGTTGCCTGTTAGCCTGCATGCCATGTGTGTCCTGTGTGTGTGTGGCCCCTTGTTGTGTTGTGTTGACTGTTGAAGGTGACATTGTTGGCCTTTGATGTTTTTTGTGCCCTGTGTGCTGTGTGCCCAGCCCTGTGCCAGTTTGCTGCCCTGTTGAGGAACTGTTTGCGTTGCTGTGACCTGTGTGCGTTTGTGCCCCTGTGCTTCGACTTGGATGTGACTGAAGAATGTGTGGGCACGTGCGTGGGACTTGCCCTGCCTGCACCTGCATTGTTGCCCTTGTGTGGGGCCCTGGTCAGGTGGAAGTCTGTGCATGATGTGCTCGTGTGGTGAAATGGATTGCTGCATGTGTGCGAAGTGGCGTGCACCCTGGCAAGCCTGTGTGAAATGAAGCACTGAATGCCACTTGAATGACCTGTGCCGTGCGTGCACGGTGCCTGACTTGCCTTTGATGCGTTGTTGCATGTGTGAAACTGGTGTGTGAAATTTGGCATTTGTCGTGATGATTTGTGTGAATGCCTGCATTGTGTGTGTGTGCATGTGCCTGCCTGAATGCAAATGGTTGTTTGCTGTGCCGCATGTTTTTTTTTCTTTGTGTTTTCGGTTGAATGAATGTTCGAGTGAATGAATGCATGCCTTTGTGTGTTGTGCCCGTGAACATGTGTGTGTGTTAATGTGTGCTGACTTTAGACCATGTCGGATGCTGTGTGTTGACTCGACACCTGGTTACGGGACAATGTCTGTGTGACGCGTGTTGTTTTGTTGTTGAAGTGGTGGACTGCCTGACCTGCCTGCCTGCTGTGTTGTGTGAATGTGAATGTGCGTTGTTTGCATGACTGAAACTTGTGTGTTGGGACTGCGTGACTGTGCTTACTGGGACTGTGCCTTGTGTGGTGTGACTTGACTGTGGTTGACTGCATTGCCACTCTGTGCGATTGCGTGTCCTGGAACTGGCAGACGTTTCCGTGTGTTGTGTGTTTGTGACTGTGTGTGTGTGTGACTGTGTGCGTGTGTTGCCTGTTGAGGTGAATGTGATGCCATGCCACTGCCCGTGCAATTTGCATGTGATTGGCTGTGCATGTGAAATTGTGAGTGTGTGCCATGTGTGCATGTGCCTTCATGCTGGGACTGCCATGTCGCCTTACCACGTGCATGACTTGTTGTTTGCTCATTTGCGTGTGTTGGTTGACCGGTGCTGTGGAGTCGTGTGTGCAGGCTGTGTGTGTGTGTGCCTGTGTGCATGCCTCGTTGCCTTGATGTGCACGTGACTGCCTGTGACTGGGTGTGCATTGCAAGGTGAATGCCTTGGTGCACCTGCGTTTTTTTGTGCATGCCAATGTGTGTTGCCATGCAACAGCCGGAATGCACTGACATGTGATGCAATGAGAATGTTGTTTGACTGTTGCATTGTGTGGGTGGTGTTGTGTGATGCCTTGTGGAATGACCTGTGTGTGTGACTGCCTGCCCTGCATGTTGCTTGATTGCCTGTGCCTGTCATGTGATGCTGTGTTGTTCGGGACGCCTGCCCTGTGTGGCTGCGGACCATCCATTGGGTTGTGCAGCCTGTGCTCGTGGGCACACTGTTGCCTTGCCTGTTCGCAATGCGTGTGTTGCATGTGATGTGCCCTGACCGTGTGGTAGTGTGTGAACTGTGCACGGTGTGCGTGTGCATTGTTGCATGACTGGGCCGTGTGTAATGCTGTGTGAATGTGCACTGGGATCGTGTGAGCCCGACTGTGGTTGACTTGTGCCCTGTGCTGTGCCTTGTGTGTGCTGTGTGTGCTGCCCTGTGGCTGTGTGCAGCTGTGCATGCCCGCACCCGCTCTGCTGTGCCTTTTGTGAACATGGGCAACTGCCTTCGCACGGCATGTGTCCGACTGTGTGCACGCGCAATGTTGAAGTTGTGCTGAATGCATTGCATGTGCCCTGACTGTGGCTGTGCTGTGCAGGGTGTGTGCCCAAACCCTGTTGTGTGTGCCTGCATGCCCTGTGTGAAAATGCCCCTTGCATGTGAAAGGGCCTGTGTGTGCACTGACTGCCTGTGCATGTTTGACCATGGAACTTGAATGACTTGTAATGCGTTGTGGCACTGAATGGGTGTGCTGAAGTGCAAATGTGCCGTGCCCTGTCGACTTGCACGTCCTGGGTGTGAGGAACTGTTTGACGGCATCGAATGCCTGTGTGAAATTGTGTGCCTCTTGAATGCATGCCCTGCACGTGACTTGAATGTGGGAAACCCACTGTGTTGCACCACTGTGACTGCCAAACTGTGGCCTCGTGCCTGACTGTTGTGGTTTGTGGTTTGAGAATTGGTGACTGTGACTTGTGTGGCACGTGTTGGGTGTGTGCGAACGCCTGTTTTGTCTTTTTGTGTGTTTGAATGTGACGTGCATGCGTGAATGACGGAATTTGCGTGTGTGAATGTTGACCTGTTGTGTTGTGAATGACTGTTTGTTGAAAGAGAATTGTGCCGTGATGGTTGCCCTGGGGACACAACGGTGAAGTGTGGTGGAATGTTTGGTGACCGTCTTGAACCGTGGTGCATGTTGATACGTGCCATGGAAGTGCCTGATGCACCCTGATGAACTGAATGTGGAAAACTGTGCTGGTGTGTGTGGAATGTGAATTGCATGTGCCCGTGCACTAGTTGCCTTGTGAACTTAATGCCTGGATGCCTGCTGGGCTGAGGAAGAATGTGGGGACAAGTTCTGCGTGTGTGCTGATTATGAACTGAAGATGGTAACCCCTGTGGTGCATGAATGATGTTGTGTTGAATGCATGTGACATGGATTGTGGACCGGACTTTTGATGTAGCATCGACAATTGGTGCAATGAATGTGCTGTGTTGAATTGCTGATGTGCACCTCGCTTGCTTGCCTGCAATGTGTTGAATGTGGGTGTGCTTTTGTTGTGGACTTGAACTTGTGAATGGTGTGCCTGCATGTGTTTTGTTGTTGTCACATGGAAGTGTTTGTGTGTGTTAATGACTGAAACGATTTGCACTGGAAACTGTGGAATTGGCAGTGATGAACTTGAATGCCTGTGATTGTGCGTGCAATTGGATGACCCTGTGCGCTGATGACTGTTTGACAGTGATGTGCCAGGCATGATGAAGGACATGATGATGCCCGGCCTTGTGCGTTGTGAACGTGTGTGAATTGTGGCCACTTGAATGGTGACCCTTTGTGTGGTGAAGGTGAACGTTGTTGTGTTGGAATGCATGCACGAATGTGTGCCTGAATGAACGTGCAACCGTTGTGTGGGTGTGAATGAAAGCGTGTGTGTGGCAGTGGAAGCTCGTGTTGTTTGACTGGTGTGTGAATGTGAATGAAGGTGTGAAACTGCATTGGGGGGTGTTGTTGTGAACGACCTGATGAAGGACCTTTGGTGACTGTGGCCCTGTGTGACTGGCCCTGGCCTGAACGTACCATGATCCGACTGATGATGTTTGACTGCCTGGTCTGTGGACTGCGGAATGCCCATGACCTTGACTGGTTTGGGTGTGAATGACCATGCAATGCCGGTGATGACCCCTGTGACATGCTTGATGAATGACCTGATGTTGAAGACTGACAGCTGTTGAATGACACCTGTGACTGCTGCTGCTGCTGTTGCCTGCCTGGATGCTTGTTGTGTGTGTGCTGCACTTGTGACACTTGCATGACGATGTGCGGATTGCAGGACTGACTGTAGCCTGGGTTTGAAATGTGATGTGACATGCTGCCGAACTGACTTGAATTGCTTGACTGAACGTTTGGATGTTGCACACAGACCGTGAAGAATTTTGTGCATGCGCTGGGAATTGCAATGTGTGACTGCGTGGTGCACCTGTTTGGCTGGAACGTGATGAAATGTTGAGGAGGACTGATGGAAATGTGTGATGTGACATGTGGAAGTTTTTGAAGGTGAACAAATGCAGTTACCCGTTGCACATTGATGAATTGCATGTGCACTGACGAGTGAATTGTTTTGATTGTGTTGTGTGAACGAAGGTTCGTGTGAATGGGAATGTGAACTGAGTGCCGGTGGTGCATTACTGCCTGACTGACAAAGGTGTGAACGCGTTGTGACTGTGTGTGCCTTTGCAGCAATTGTGTTGTGTGTGGGCACGGTGGCCTGTGTTGGTTGTGCTGCCGTCTGTGGCTGTGGTGAATGTGAAAGACGTGCATGGCCGATGTGTGCAGGTGAATTCTGCAACTGTATGACACACGAACTGTTGTGTGCCCTGAAACTGTGTGGTGTGGAAAAACGTCTGTGGATGTATTAAGCTGCCTTTGAATGTGAATGTGAGTGTTGCCAGAGATTGCCTGCCATTAGTGTTTGGCTTGTGTTGGGTGCATTGTGTTGTGAGTGACGTGGAATGTGTGTGGAAACTTTGGGCCCAGGTGTGTTGTTTGGGTT
>Ga0179591_1288164_pt1 | contig 17705 bp, 18 predicted proteins | sample CZOMad2_1_08_16f_FD_182891 | JGI IMG/M metagenome (GOLD analysis project Ga0179591, IMG submission 182891) | Vadose zone soil fungal communities from Angelo Coast Range Reserve, California, USA - CZOMad2_1_08_16fungal (PacBio error correction) | ecosystem: Environmental > Terrestrial > Soil >... | reverse complement strand
TACTACTCATCCTTCAGCTTTTCTTCTCCTTGGGGCATCACTCCGAAGTTTTTCGGCAGCTCCTGGAAGATGCGGCGTGATCCTCTAGAGTGGCTATTCTTTCTTCGAGTTTAGCCCCTCCTTCGCACTTCGTTCCATCCGGTTGATTATCTTCTGGAGAGTCTAGTGCTGCGATAGAGAAGGTCCTGGGCTTGTTCCAGACTGAATCCACCATGCCTACCCGGCATTTGAGATTGTTGTGACTTTTGCGTCCCTATCCAGGCTTCGACCCCCTTCGTCGGCCTTTAATTCCTTTGATCTGACTTCTTTTCTCTAAGCTAGTATGCTCTGGCTTTTTTACCTACTGAAATTCCCTTTCTTCCTGGTGCGATCTTGTGAAGATACATGCTTCGAATTATGCACTGGTTACTTCCGTCTGGTTCTCGAGAATTCTCCCTCTATGGTGGGAGAACCATGGTTTTTTCTTTTCGGTGGGGTTGTGGGTTTTGGTTGTTGGTTGGGAGGGGTGTTGGGTGTGGTTTTGTTCTTTCAGGGTGGTGTTGCAGGGGGGGTTTTTTTTTTTTTTTGTTTTTTTTTTTTTTTTTTTTTTTTGTTTTGGGTTTTCTTTTTCTTTTTTTCTTTTTTTTCTCTCTGTGTTTTCTTTTTCTAAGCTGCGGAGTCTGTATTCAAATCCATCGCCCAGGCGTCGAAGAACCGTCTTTAGCCCTTCTCCTTGTAATTTCCGGACCACTCCTTATGACATTTCAGTCATAGCACTTAATTCTGGATGGGGGCCACTCTACATCTCGCTCTTGCGTAGTCGCGCTTTATCTTTCCCGGAATCCCCCAGTAGGGGTTTGCAGTTTTTGCAGCCAAGGAATGCTCATGAGTTCTTTTGGCCGTGTCTGCTACTTGACTCTATATAGAAAAGTCCAATGTCTTTTTTTTTGATTATCCTATTTTTGCAAGTTTGAGCCACCGGCAAGGCTCGTTTCATACTTCTGGAGCATACAAGGCCCACCTTTCAGTGATTCGAAGAGACTTGGATGACCTCCTTAAGCCCCCGATGTGGGCAGATTTTCCCACAGCGCATAACCCATGTCGATTTCAATGGTGAAAACTTATCACTTCCCTGTCGGCGCGACGGGTTGGTTGCTGGGAGGGAGACCTTCCCCCAGGCCCTCAATACACCCCAAAAGCCTTTCGCTTTTTGAGAGTTTTTTTTGCGGCTGTTTCATCTATATTTTAATCAGCGTCGCCCCCACGAGTCTGCCTCTCCTGATTTTCCTGGATGGTAGCCCGATTTTGATTATCGGAAGTGAGGTCATTGCGCTTTCCCGACTCGGCCCTCCCTGGCTTCGGTTTCGCAATTTTCTCTATGGTGCCGTCTCTCTTTTAAACAGGACCTTTCTTTCTGTACCCGGGGTGGGGTAGCCACCACCCCGTTCAACTGACGGTTTTTTATGACCGTTTACGTCTCTCGAGGTCGATAACCCCCCTGATGCGGAGCATCTCCTGTGAAATATATTTCCATTAACAGTTTCTTTTGATTCATTGATTGACGAGTTTTTCCGACGCCCGCCAGTTCCGTGGTCCTCTCAATTCATCTCGCCCCTTCTCCCTCCGTCTGATGGGTGGTAACGGGGTTCCTACAGATGCGGTTGTCGATTAAGCGCCGGACGCCCCCGATCAGCACACCTCTAAGAATTTCCCATTCCTCGGCATTCTGGAACCATTGGAGTCCTTCTTCAGGCAGTTGAGACCCCAAGATTTTCTTTGCCAAACTCCAGCCTAGACCGAGGCTCAGAATGATCGCATTCAGAGATGTTCATCTCTCGGCTGTTTTCCCGCTCTTGGCGGAGAAGAAAGAGCACCCGCCAGTGACCCCCCCTCAGGCTTGTTTGTTTTTTTCCTGATGACAGCCTTCCGGCCTATAGTACGTTCCCTAAGAGGCTTATTGGCGGCGGAAGCGGACTTGTTCAACGGGCACTCCCCTTCTGATGAATCTCTACATTCTTCTTATGGTGACGGCTCGTGCCCCCGGCTTTAGTGCTGGCGGCCGGCCGACGGTCTTTCCCTAAGAAAGGGTTGTTTTGTGGACCGATTTGGCCGTTCTTATTTAACCCCCAATTCTTTTGACAAGCTCTAACGCCCTGGTTCCGTCTGAATCTTAGGCAGTCTTTAGCACAGGCAAGAATGCGCATCATTCCTCCATATTGCCCCAGACAACTCCCCCCGAACCACTTAATGGGATGCTGGGAATAGGAGTTTAGGAAAGACAGAGAAGACTTAATTTTTTAGAGTTCAAGATGGAAAAACCCAGTTTCTTTCGTAGTCCCCATCGTTTCTCAAGGTAATCGCTTTTTATTTTCTTCTCATCGTTTTTTTTTCCACGGCCACCCTTTTTTCCCCCTTTGTTGGATACCGTCTGGCGACGTGGGTTCCCTCGAACAGTTTCCCTTCTATGTTTCCGGCACCCCTCCATCCCCGCCTCGTGCCTTTTTTTCCCTTCTTACATCGACACGAGTCTCTCGACGTATCCCAGTCCCTTTTTTTTGGAAGGGGCCGCATTGGAAGGCCCTCATCAGTTTTCCGGCGTCTCCAGAAGGCGGACTCTCCCTTTCCGAACTCCTCTTTCTTATTGCAGAGGTCCTTTTTCAGCAGAATTTGCTTGACATGGCCAGACCTTCATTCCTGTCATGCACTTAGATTGTGATGGCAACACCGGATCACTTCTTATCGATTAGATGTCTTTAGAAGTCTTCATCAAAGAACCGAAGCTGATTCCTTCCATGTTTCCTGCTCGAGAATACGTCTTAATCGCCTTGCAACAAAAATCCCGCTTCCAAGCTCGCCTAACCTCTTTCGGTTTCCTTGCCTTGATGGCCCAACTAAGCTTTTTTCCCTCGAAAGTTCGACTATGCCCTTCCCTTTCCATCCACATCATGCCGGCCCTGCTTCACGGAGGCGCCCCTGACCGAAGTTCTCGCGATTCCCGTTCGATCACATCTGCGTCTCCTTCTTCCTGATGCAGGAGCGTTGCCTTCCCACCGACGTCGTCCTTAACCAGGAGAAGAACCCAATTCCGCGTCATACCTTCCAAGGTAAAGCGCATCAGTGGTCCCTCCCCTGTTTAACGCATTCGCGGATTTTTTCGGTCTTTGATTGATCTATTCTCCTTTGGGTGTCCTTTATAAGCCCAGTCGGCACTTTCTTTCCGGACTGTTAAACCCCTCGAATGATTCGGACCCCCCCCCCCCCCCCCCCCATTGATGCTATACCCAGTCAATAGTGAACGTTCGAGACTTTCTTTTTTTCTACTTGAAGGTTCGGCCGCTGCAACTTTCATGAGCATGGACTCGCTTGCTTTTGCTTTCTTCAATTCTGTATCGCACTTACCGCCAGGGCGCAGCCCTTAGGCCGTCATGATTTTCAGACGGGCATCTTCGATTTACCGTTTCTTTCTTTGCTCAAGATTAAAACTTTTTCTAGGCCTTACCCCCCCCCCACCCAAACCATTGCTATTTTGGAGGTCGATGATAGGCTTCCCTGGTCCTTTCTTCCTATTAAGCGAGCCCCAAGCTGATTCACGGTTTATCTAGGCGATCCTTTTAAAGCCTGAGATCCTTTCTCTGATTTTTGAAGAAGTTCCAACACCATCTGAATTTTCGGAACGGTTGGCGGCCTCATGTTCATTTCTTCTTCGCTAGAACTTTTTTCCTTAACTAGAACATGTTATTTATGAGGCTCTTCCCCCCCAGATCTTCTTCCGGCTCGTTTTTCTTCTGGACTTTTTTCCTCGGCGCCCCCCCCCGGTCTGGTGGCGTCTCTTTCTAGCTTTAAAGATGAAGCCTTTGGTTATTAAGTTTTTGAGTCGCTGCGCCAGATCCCGAACATTGGCTGCTTTGCAACTCTTCTTCCTGTCGAACATCCTCCACCCCCCTTTAGTTTTCCCAGCCCTGTGGTGGGTCCACATTTTTTCTCTCATTTTGGCCCAGTATTTTCCCATTCCTGCTCGAACGACCTTAAAAATGTGGAGAAGGAATTTCTTTTTCCGTCTATTGAGCTTCTGGCGAATATTAATACCTTTTTTTTTTCAGCTTTTTGATGGGCTTCTGCTGTCCTGCCGATCACGGAACTTCTAGCTGTATTCGATGTCTGCCCTTTTGTTGCTGAGTTTTTTTTCAGTGACCCATCTGCCATGAAAAATTGGATTATGATCATCCGGCTTGGTCTTTTGCAGCCTCTGGTACTTTCCGGCCGGGTGCTCTTTACTTCGGCAACCCACTTTTTCTTTTATTAGCCTCGACGCGCCGTTGGAGAGACCTTTCGCCGAGCTTGTTTCATCATGTCTCCACACAAGGGGCTTTATATCTAACCTACTCATCCTGGCGCGCCCCCCCACTTTTATTCCCCATCGGTTTCCGCGCTGAACTCTGTGAGGGATGCGAGAGACCCCCTGTTTTCCCTTCCCCGTTGAAAGCAAGGCGCTCGCTTCATCCTATACCCCCAAACCACTCCTCGCGGTCGTGTCTTCTTTGGGTTTGGTTTTCTTTCCCCTAGAACCCCCCCCGCAGCTTACCGCCGGATTTGCTACAATACTCGCGTCGTCAGACATCGGTGCTGGGGGAGCTTTGCACTGACTTCTTTTTTTTGTGTTGTGATCGCGGCCCCAAGTGGCGCTGCTTTTGATCGGTCTCCTTTTTCTTTGATTTCGATGCGCCTACGGCAGTTTGGCCTGTTCGCCATTTGTTGCTATTTTTTTGTCGTTGGGGTCCTTTCCTAACCATATCGCCGGATGCACCCCTTCCTTCCCCCCCCACCAATGTTCCCAGGAGTTGGACCTAACGTTTTCGTGCCCTGCCCTCCCCGAGTCGCTTTAACACTCTGCGGTCCCGGCCTTGTGCATATTCAGTTAGTATCTTCCCTTTTTTTTTTGATTCGACGATTATCCAAGTCTACAAAGCCTTTCGACCCACTATACTCCGGCGCGCCGTTTTCCACATTCCTCGTCGTTGTGTTTTGATGAATGCGGGTGTTTTTCCTGTCTTGGTGACCGTTTAGCATTTCCATATCCAACTGGTTCCCTTAAGCAGACCTTGTTAGGAATGTTCTTTTATACCAGGCCAATATTTTTCTTTATGAATCTTCCTCCGTACTCCAGGCGTTTCTTTGGACACCCCTTAACTCCTCCCCCAAGAAGGCGGCGCCCAAACTATGTTGCCCATGTCCCAGCCTGAAGATGGATGAGTCTTCATCCTCGAGGAAGCCTTTTTTTTCGAAACGCTGGTCGGAAGCACGCTCTGCCCCGTAACAATCTCGCGATGATCGGAGATGTTTGGATGATGAGGATTTCCCTAATAGTCCTCGCAAGCGCCAAGGCGATTCTTCCTGCTGCGTGAGTTCAGGAATCTTAAAAGGGCAAGTCTTTCTTAATTTTCCTTTTAATCTCGAATGGTTGCCAGGATGGCTTTGCCCTTTCCTTCTCGGATCACGGCTGTTTGCGGCCTGAGCGGGATTCTACGTACCGCTAAATGGGTTTTTCTGCGGTGTTGCTGCGGTAGTCAGCCTGCCCACCGGATTATATCAAGCCATTTTTCACGAATGCCACCGTCATCGCTTAGAAGGAGATCCCTCCACCATTCGACTCCCCCCTCCCCACCACTCCACCCACGACCGAAGACCCCCGCTACTCCCCATCATGAGCGGCAAGCCTCTACGCCGTAACCACCCATACACCTCCTACACCGAACAGAACCTCCCCTCCATGGGGCCTCCCCCGGCGACCGAAAGATTTTCCCGCCACGCTGAAATGGATCACCGAGCGATTTCATCAGCCGAAGGAAGGACCTCTACAGAAAGCTCTCCAAACAAAAGGCGAGCACCCGATTTAAGTAGGATATAGGAAGGAAAGTCTCACGCCCGGATTCCGACCGCCCTGTAGGAGGAGAAGGAAAACCCCTTTGCAGAAAATTTTTCTGAGGATGCTCGGAAAGAAGCGAGTCAATGGTAGTAGCACCCCCATTGTAACCCAAGCTTCCTCCTCTACGGACAAAGAGATTCTCCCGATCAGAGGTCCCGCGCAGAAAAAGGCAGCAGAGAACATCTCTCTGCAGCCCTAACAGTGAACGCGCGATTTTGAAAGGCTCGGTTTCGCCTCCTCCTCCGAGCGCTCCTCCTAACACGTGCGCTTGTCCCTGGAACTTCTTAGTGCCATTTCCTGATCCGCTGTTTTTTACGTTATGATTTCCCCCTTCAGACACGATGAGCCCCCCACCCGTTTCGCGTTCCTGACTTAATCTCTTTACCGTCGGGCCAATAGGCCCCACCAGTGACTTTCCCTACTCTTATAAGGCCTTTCGATCCGAGTCTTTCTAATTTCAGACCTGCTTCGTTTTGATACCACCTTTCCCTAACGCGGACCTGTCTTTTGTATGCTCCCTATAACTAGCCGTCCCCTGGCCTCCAGCTCCTTTCCGCCCTGCCCCCCTAGCATCCCCCCCTGATCCCCCCCCGATGGCCGCAAGGCTTTTTTTTATTTAGGCCTGAGTGCCCGTTTAACTCTTCATTTCCTTCCCATCGACGATTGCCGAGCCTCAGTTACATTAATGGTCTGCGGCTGTTCCCTTGTCCCACCCATGACGAAGCTTGAACGATCGTGTCTCATTTTCAAAGCGAGCACTCTTCATTTCTTTCGCTTTTCCTGTGCTGGCGGCGACTCGACGTTCGTGTGTCAACCCGCGCACTCCATCTGTGACACCGGTAGATTTTTCTTTTTCTATCTGAGCCCCCTGGCACGCGAAGTTTTCTCATGATGACTGTTGGACCTTTCTCCTCATCTCACCTACGTTTTGGGCGTGCCTCTTTTCGTGTTTTTATCCGCATGTGCACGGCCCAATTTCCCCCAGCACTATCGTCCTTTATTGTGCGCCCTACTGCTTTTTTAGAAGTTTACCCTGCAGATCCCCGAAGTGCGATGTTCTTGGGTTCTTCCTGTTTTCCCCCCCCTAGTGATCGCCAATACAATGAGCTTCCTGTACTGAAATGTTTTTAGTTGAAGTCCCTTTCAATGTGGATCTCAGATAACTCAACCTCTCACTTCTCCATCCACTTGTCCTCCGGGCGGACCTCCTTTCTCGTACTACTGCAATCGTACTCTTTTAATTTATGGGTGGGCCCCCTTCCCCCACACCGCAGCAGGTGTGTTTGCCGGCTCCCGTTGTTGCTGACATGATAGCGGTCCGGGATTTCGAGGTATTATGGGCCTTTCCCCATATTCCGTTACAAGGCCCCCCCGTCTTCGCGGGAACTACTCGTAATGTTTCCCCCGTTAAGGACTACTCTTTATAGGCTCCTTTTCTCCTGAGACGGTTCACGATTTTCCGCTGCTAGCAACCATATGGGCCTTTTAAATTTTATTTTCGCTGGTGCTTTGTTTCCTCGTGATCTCATATTGTTCCCCCTCAAATATTTTTACATCGTTCAATCCTGACTTCGAATACATAGTTGTCTTCTCTGCATTGGAATTTCCGCCGGCTCGGCATGCTTTTTTTTCTGCATCCCCTTTTTTTTAAAGGCGCTTTCGATTCGTTGATCCTGAGTAACGTTCCGGTTACTTGTCCCCTTGGAGGGATGATGATATTGTCTTCATTGTCGTTTTGACACCCCCCGGGATCTTTTTTTAAGCAACTACTATTTCATGTCGTCAAAGACAAGGGTTTCGGCTAAGACCTGTTGTTCTTTAGTACTCTCTCCCGTCTTTCAGCCCGCTTGCTTGACCCTTCACTCCCCGGACTTTCCGGCCCCTACTTCCTGTGGGGTCCTGGTCGTTTTTTTTTAGGCTCTCCGATCTCTTTTTTTCCCTTTTTTCTTCTACAGGTTCGATCTTTTCTACGAGTTGCCCTTATTTTGATGGGCTTGGTTCTTATGACGCTTCCCTTTGATGGTCGGTTCTCTGTTTTTCTTCCTGCAGACTGCCTCGAGGAGACCCCTCTCATAGTCACAATGGTTTTTTTTCACCTTTTTTTGCAAAACTGGTGTTTCCCCCCCCCATTTGCCCGGCCGGTATCTATCAGGCCAACACCTTCTTTTGTGTATTTGCCCGCGCCTCTTGGTCCCACGCCTTTTTCCGACTCATTCCCTTTCATAAACTTCCCCCCCTTTCTATTACATCACAGTGACATTGTGCCCCCCCTCAGGCGCGTACCCGGAAGTTTTGCGCTTTCTGAGTGCGCATAGACTTTCTCCTTTACTGCAAATGTCCTCCCCCCCCCACCACAACACCCGTATAAATCCTAGGCTCGCTTGTAGCCTTTTTTTTTGCGTCTTCCCGCAGGATTTCATCAGACCCTTGAGGCGATAACCACCTCCCCGACTCATCTGCTAGTAGTCTGTCAATATCTCCTTCCACATGTTCCTTCACCGCTGCTCTCCTCCATTTCCCCCATCCTCCATCACCCCCCATCGCCCTCCTACCCCCCCTCCCCGCTCCTACCCCCCCCCCCCTCCTACACTCTCGCATCCCACCCAATCCTCCCCCCATCCCCCCCTCACCCCTCTTTTTTCCCGCCGTCCACCTCTTTTTTTCTCCACCCCTCTCCTATTACCCCCCCGCCCCCCAACCCCCCCACTTTACCTCTGTACCTTTACCTCCTCCCCATACCCCACCTTCTCCCGCCAGATTCCCGTTTCCCACCCCCCTCAAGTACCTCACCCCCTCCCCCGCTCTCCTCCACCCTCCCCCCTACCTCCCATTCCTGTCCCTGCTCTCCCCCCCCTTCCAAACCAGGATCGTGGAAACCTTTCTTTTTCTGGAGTGGATGCGTGGTTGTTCGATATATGTGATCCTGTATAATCAGGAGACCGAAATTTTTGCGGACGATCCGCTTCCACCCGGGTTCGGCTCAAGCGCAGCCGCCACCGGCCCCCTCAGTCGGCCGCCGTCCCAACGGCAGAGAGCCCTAGTTATCTCGCCGGCCGACAAACCCTACTAACACCATACACTGCCCCCCCTCCAGAGGTACTTCCGCCGCCACCTCCCCCCTCACCCCCCCTCCCCATCCCTTTCGCCTTGTAAGGACTGCAGCCCTGGTAAAGAACAAGCCCAACATGGCGTAGCATTCCATTCGTTCACCTCTGATCACCCCGGCTAAATAATCCGTTCGAGCGAAGAACGGGCCCAGAAGTTTCCTCTCCACCGAAAAGCCCGCGGAGATACCGGACAGCGGCGCCCGTGAAGCACCATCATTATGTGAATCCAGATGTCCGGTTTCCCTTCTCAACTTGACTTTTTGCGCATAAGAAGAGATACCCCCATCATCACAAGGAAGCCCTCCTCAAACAAGGCGTTTTAATCCTTTGAATGTTGAACCCCCCCACTCCACCGATATGCACGGCGCTGAACACCCGATCTCTTGCCAATCTCCCTCACCCTGATGCCGAGATTTTCCTCCCTTTTTCCGGTGAAGATCTCGTTGTGTCGCTGCTTCGAACGATGACTTGCCAAACATCTCGCGAAGAAAGGCTTTTTTTTTTTTTGGTGTTCCAGAGGCTTCTTTCTTAGTCTCCGACGCTAGAATTTCGTCCTCGGAGGAGGCGGATCTTTTTTTCCCCCCCCTTCCGAAGGGATGAAATCCTCTTCCCAACTCTCTCAGTTGCAAGTATACCCATCGGTTCATGACCTCCTTCGAGATTGCGGCCCTCTTTTCTTCCTAGGTAGCCCCCTGTCGTGACTCTCTTCATAAAGCCCCCCCCCATTTTTGGGTAGGGGATCCCGTCGATACCGGGGCCTTTTCTGGAGTCCTTTTTTCCCTCAGTTTACCCTATTCGCAGACTGACGATTTGGACTTTGTAAGTATTAGGTCTTTCGACTCCTCGTACCCCTCTCTCCGCCCATTAGCCAGGTCTTTCAGCGCCAAGCCCCCTGGCTGAGCAACGTCTTAGTGACTAGTTTGCCGGTAGTGACCACTGCACCAATCTCTCCTATAGCATGCCGGCTTTTCTGACCCTTTTTCCCACACAGCCAAGCATGACTTCGTTCAGGATAGGGACTGCCAGCGCCCTCTTTTTTCCCAGAGCACATTCATGGACTTTTATCCCAAGATTTTTTGCGAACCAATTTCCGATGGCTTCGACTAAGACTCGCGGAGCAGCCTTTAGAGGGGCTTTTTTTTCCCCATAGAAACACGGCACCCAGGCTTCGTTGAGTCTTACGTATTGGAGCCCCCTCCGACGACCCGTTTCCCCCTTTAAGTCTCCTTCCGTTGAGCGGCGACGCGTCCCCCGACCGTTCACCTCTGCGTTAGTTTGGACCGGGGACTGCTTGCACCGCCAGACTTTCAGGACGACTGGCCCTGAAAAGATCCTTACTCTTTAAAGAGAACAAGAACGCTCTTTCCGCAGGCCCTTATTGCCGATTTTTTTTTTTCTGCCGTAAGCCTTACCCTACTTTACTATTGCAAATGACTCCCCGGATGAATTTCCCTTTCCTCTTTTTTTGATCTGAACTTTTTACGCTCCATCCTGGTCTCTCCTTTATCTATATAAGGCTGCTGATGAAGTAAGGCCGTGTTACTGATGCACATTCTTGTGTGGTCGGAAGTAACCCGCTACCGTCCTTTCTCGCCCTATGGCAGTAGTAGCTGCCGACTTTTTTTTTTTTTTTTCTTTGGTTGTTTTTGGTTCCTCCTCCGATCCCGCAGCATACATCTTTTCCCTTTCAACAGGCCGATTGCCGCGTTTTCAGGCACAGCTTGATTGAAGGCCTTTGATTTCTTGGCAATCCCCTCCCCCCCCCCCCCCCCCCGATTTGACGTATATGGATCCATAGTTACATGCCGTCAAACTTTCCCATTGCTCGCCCCCTGCATGATGAGCGAGATCGTTCAATCTATGGCGAGCACCCTTGACTATTGTACTTCTATTGTGTCCTTCCTTTTTTTAAGGAGGCGTATCCCCCCAACACTCCCTCCAGCTCCACTGTCCAGTTACCTCCCTTTTTTTGTGTCTTCTGCAGCAATACGTCCACTCGAATTTCGGCTCTGTTTCGAACCCAGCCTTCGACTCTTTTCCTTGCTGGGCCTTTGATATCTTTTCCTCCCAGAGAGAGATGTCCCCCTCCCTTTTTTTTCGATCGTCGGAAGGCTTTTTGCACCCTGTTTCCCTTGGCTCTTAGAGTTGCTTATTTTGCCTATCCTATTTCGTCTTTTTCTGTTCCTCGATCCTTTTTTTCTTTCCTGGTCTTCCTCCTACGTCCCCTTTTTTTTTCAGACACAGCAGGAGCATTCCATGAAGATGGCCCCAGTCCGTCATGTTTTTTCTTTCCCCTTTTAACCTTCTCGCCCCAGTTCCATTTTTTCTGCGCCCCTTCCGTCGTGGCTATGACGCTCCGGCATCGGGAATTTCTTTCTTTTGTCATCTTGACTTTCCCCATAGGTGTCGCGCTTCTTCGTTCGTGGTTTGTCTCTTTGGCGCTATGCGTATCGATTTTTTTTTTTTTCCTTTTTCTTTCCGAGTACACCCATTCTTCGCCCTTTACGTCTACCTTTTCTGATGACGGTCTTCTGATAGGCACGCCCTTTCTCCTCCCGACTAGGTCTGAGTGACCTTTTTGTCGCTCTTTTGAACCCCCCATCCTGAAGGCGCGGACCCACCCCGCTGGTGGCTTGAAGGACATCCTTTTTTTTTCCCTTTAGCCTACGACATAGGTCCCCGTTCCTTCATCCGACCTTTTGATCGTTTTGCTTTACGATATCTTTCTGATACTCTTCCTTTATTGACTGCTCGCCTTTTGCCTTCTCCGCGAGGTAATGTTTCGGATCTTGCTTGCCCAGTTTCTATTTTATTTCTCTGCACTTTTTTTCCCGTTCACGCTGCGGGCCTGCTGATTTCTGTTTCTTTTTCGAACGTTTTGCGTGTTCCCACCCCATGGGCTACTCCAATCCCCTTTTTGTGCTGCTTAACATGGTTCGGCGCGTCCCTTGATCGGCCCCGTCACTATGCATACTTGGACCTCCGCTTTCGAACCTTTCCGAGCCCTCAGTATGCGTTTTGTGGGGAACCCCCGGTCGAAGGCCTTCTCATCCTGTATGTCGCGTTCTCATTGGTAATTCTACGTTGCTCACTAATCGGGCGTCTTATTCTTTCTTTTCCCATGCTTTTTTAGTGGTTCTTGGTCTTTCCCGCTGTGCCTTCGAGGTTCCATCTCGCCACTTATGTGGACGCCCCCCCCTCCGAGTCATCCTTGCTTTCTTTAATCCTTCGGTCATAAGCCTGCCCGGGCCCCCCGCGGAAGAACACCACTGTTCGGTTTGTTGTTCTATGATAGCCGCTTGGACCTTCACAGCTTTAGACCTTCGCAGTACTATGATGTGATAAATCGGCCCTACTTTCCTCATCATTTCTCCATTTATTGTCAGCTTTTAAACTTTTTGGTGACCCCCCTTTCACGAAGAGAGTCCTCCGATGCCTGGGTCGAGAATGTTAGAATTGAGGATTTTTCAGCGTTTCAAGTTTGATCGTTACAATCCCAACAACACCAGATTTCACAGAATTAGAGATCAGGAGTTAGCTTTTTTTTTTTTGAATGGCCTTCTTATTTTAATACGAAGTTCATAGGCTATTAACCCATTGAATCGAGCAGCTTCATAGTTTTTCTGATGTGGTCGTCTCATCGTGTTGTCCTCTCCTCTTTATGATTATCATTTTTGGTGGTGAAGATTATTCTCTCCTCCAATGGTGGAATCCATTCGATTACCCTTTTTCTAACGTTCTGTACCCATTTGTTGGATCCCAGCAGAAGTGTTTGGTGGGTCTTGTTTTTTTGTTTCTCTTTTACTGTTTTTGCTGCCACCAAAAACAATTTTCATCCGAGTTTGGCGTGTCACCGTTTCAGCTCAGCTTCCCGGGAGTCTACAGATCCCCCGGTACCCCTGACTTTTTAGACTCTTTTCCTTAATTGTTTTCAGAGTTATTTTGAAATCCGTCCAGCCCCCCATAGTGAGGTGCTTGTATGGAGATGACTTTCCACACGACTACGTTGTTTGTGGGTCTGCCCCTGGTAGCCCAAGATTCTTTGGTGTGGATACTCCTCGACGCGACTAACATACTCCCCCGCTAAAGAGGCCCAACCTCGGGTATCTAAGACTTGACCACTCCCGTACCCTATAAGCACACTAGGAGAGAACACACGATCTTTAGGTCAAACTAACTTCGATGATCTCGCAGATTTTCTACTTTGTTGATATGTTTCTACTCTGGGTTGACTTCCATGCTCCCTGGGCTTCATACTTTGAAGGAAACCCTGAACGTCTCAGACCGTCGGTTTTTGTGGGTGTTGGGCGGCCTTGTGGCTGCTCTGCTGCATTTAAGTTTCTACTCGCCCCTTACCCCAGCCCCCCTTTCTCATAAAATGGACCCCTCGGGGCGGTCGGGCCTTCGCTGCTTTTACCCTGACTTTGGATGAGAGAATTCGTTGTCCTCTCTACCGAGGAAAGAAGTCTTTTTGGGAGCACGGTCTATCTCTTGCGAATTGGTCTGATTGAAGATAATTCTTCCCCTCCCTTCGTCCCCACCTCATCCCACCTTCCTGTCCCTACTTCCCGTTCCCACGGTCCTTCCTTTTCCCACCGATCATAGTTTTTACGTCTCCTTCCCGACGGCCGTACTTGTATTTTTGTTCCCCCCCTTCATCGGAAATGCTTTTGTTATACGTCCGAAGCCGTTGTTAAGATTTTTTATTTCGCCGCTGCCCTTTTCCCACGGGACCACATTTCCGGCCCGACCGCTACGCGCCCATGCAGGACTCCCGCTTCTTTACCCCCCCCTTACCAGCAATGAAGCCGCCTGTTTTTTGGTGATGAGTTTTGCAAGGTAGGAACTGCAGCCGTCCGGAGTAGACTTTATCCTCCGATCGAGGCGGCGCTTGAACGACCCAAATTTTTTTCAGCTTCATTGATCCCGTCTTCTCCTGCCCTTTTTGAAAGGTTTTATACTCTCCTCAGCGGCGTCGGTCTGATGAACTCAAAGTCAGTTCGGCCGAACCCGATTTTTCCGCGGGGCACGAACGCGAGATGAGCTTGTCATATGCCCATGGTCCCCCGACGTGCTGATGCCGTTAAGACACGTTTCCCCAGACGTTGAACCCCCCCGTTCATTACATTCGATCATCCTTTCTCGGAGGTCCCGAGGCACCCCCCCCTACGCGCGATGTTCCTTTTGCCTGCAGTTTGAAGAGAAGACTTCGACAGGCTACTCGGCCCCTACACCTCAGTCCCCCGAGATCATTTTTTTTAGCAGATTGAAGATTTCCCCCTTTCGAGATCCCCCACTCATTTAGTTCCCTTCTTCCTGGCCCTGCCCCTGAGTTTTCTAGTCCTTTGCGTGAAGACAGAGACAGTCTCTGTCCCCGTCTCCCCCATCTCAGGTCAAGTCTTACTCGCCGGGTCTTTCTTTGACCCGACGCGTAGCCATCTTTGGATTCCCACGCCCTTCTTGCAGAGCCGTCTTCCCCCGGTAGCAATTTGCACCAGTTTGATTCTCCGCAATACACCCGCCAGTCCCTTTTCTTTCCTCCCAGCGGACCCAGTCCTCCATCCCTAGACATCCGCGCCCATTCCTCCCAACTATCCTCTTCCGCAGTCACCTTTCCCTTTTTTAATTGACTTTTTAAGTGCCATTGACCTGCTTCCCTCCCCCGATTCAGGCTTCTCCTCGAATCGTGCCGTTTTGTCCTTATTTACATCATCCGGGCCACGGCGTCCCCGTCCAGGAAGAAGGTGATCGTGACCTTTCCCATTTTTCCTGCCGACCCACACACACGACTTTCCAGCCATCTTCATTCTCTCCGTTGCTGGAGTCTAGGTCGTTTTTCACGGGGACTCCAAATTTTCCCCCTTAAATCGCGCCGGTCAACCTTAAGGCCGTCCAATTTTCCCTGGTCCCCCCACAGCCCCTTTCCCTCGAATAGTTTTCAGAGCCTTCATATATCCTTAATTTTCTGTTGAGAGAGCTCGGTCCCCCACCATCGGCCTTTCCTTGTTTCCTCACGGGTTCCAACAAAACAAACAAACCTGTCAGATCCTCCCCCACGTTCCTTTTGTCCCTGGCGCCTTTCCACATCGTCATCTTTAACGTGTTCTTTATGGCGGCTGATCATGTGTTTCTCTGATCCTCGTTCCCAGCACTGAGGAAGCGATCCCTTGTACTTGTCTTTTCTTCGCAGTCCATGGTTGAGTTCGACCGTAACCTTCTTAATGGTTAGCATAATGGAATTTCCGCCCGTCTTATGTTACTTTCACACTTCCATTTCTTCATAGGACCTGTTTAAGAAACGCAGCGGGGATGTAGTTAATAGGCTTTCTGTCTGATGTTCTTTCTTGTGAGTCCTGATCAGGTTTTTATTTTCAGGCTTCATTAGAAGTTAAACCATTAAGGAGCTCTCCTTAATTAATAGTCCTTTTGGTATGATTCCCCGATTATAGGACCACGAACCGCAGAGACTTGATGAGCTACACGGGCCTCTGGTATGAAAAATCGCAGGAAGAGGCTCCCTCATATTCGGGGCATTTACTACGCATCTAAGCAGATTCCTCTCAAATCTGGCATTTCAATGATAATATAGGTCATCTTTAATTGAATAGTAAAGTCTTATTCCCCCGTTTGTGATGGCGAGCAGTCCTCTCTTTTCCGAATTGCCTCGGCGGTCCTTTGAGATATGTCCCTCACTCTTCCTTCTCCTTCATTACCATCGTTCCCCAGGATGGTGTTCGTTTCCCTGCATCCGATCATGGGACGGGCGACACTTTCCGTGCACTTCGACTAGCTTAGTGATGTGGCCCCCTCAAAAATGGTTCGGTTCTCCTGTTTGTCCGAATAATGGATAGGACTTTTCTTCCCCTCAAGAAGATGGACATTTTCACTCCCCTTCTTTCCCCCCATGCTCGGCTGGGTTCCCTCTTGGTCGGCCCGCAAGAATGCTATCTTTCTCTCTGCTTTCTACAGTAGGAGTCAATTCCCAAGTCCAAGCATTGATGGGCTTGTTTTTCTGTTTTTTTTGTTCGGTTTTCCCGCTTGCCGAATGTGGAGGAGCTTTTCGGATTAATTTCGCACTTCCTTTCGACTGATCTCCTGTCCCAGTGCGGACTCGATAATACTTTTTCGGACTGTTTACACTTACATCAAGGCAAAGTTCCGTCCGTCCCAATTCACCCCTTCAGGGAGGTTCGCCTAGCCTCCGCGGAAGGACATCAGAAATCCTATTCTATGGGCATAAATTTTATCCGACCCGTTCTATATTACAAATGGCGTTTCCCTTCCCCCCTTAAGAATCTTTAAGTCAATTCCTCGGCTTCAGCTACAGCGAAGACGCCCTGACAAGTCCACGTGACCCAATAAACAACACCACACCCTCCCCCACCCCTGCGGGTCCGACTATGTTTGGGCATGATTTTCCCTAAAATCCCTCTTTACGCATAGGAGAGTAATTAATCGAGTCTACTCTAAATATTGGGGGGCTTCCCTACAGTCTAAAGACTCCGGGCCTGTCATGAAATTTCTTGCCTTATTGACTTGACCTGAGGGATCGCAGATTCCAGGACGGCACCCCCCTTCAGGGTGGCCACGTATGGATATACCCCCTCGGGGATGGAAAGTGACGGCGATCCCCCCTTTTCTAACAAAGATCTAAGTTTTTCACCCGCCCAAAAAAGTTTACAGATGGAAAACGGATTGAGAAGCTGAGATTAGCTCTCCAATGAGGTGAGGGTCCCTATTTAAATATCACGACCTATAAGTTGTGTTTTTTGAGAGAGCCACTCTTCCAGAACCGCAAGAGTTTTTGGCTCTCCTCGAGAAAGGCGTCCTTTTCCCCTACAATCCTCCTCTCCGCGGGAAGGCTTTGGTTTTGCTTTTTCCTCAGCAAAGACTTCCTCTTTTTTCAGAAAGAGAGGCACAACACCCTTAACATTCGGTCCAGCAAATGCCCCAAACAATGCGGTATCTCCCCCGTACTAGGCAACTAAGGAACTGTCTATAATCCTCCTTCGATTATCAAAAAGATATGGCTGAAAATCAAGACAATATTTCTTTTTACCACTACAGATCCTAGCATGAAAGGTCCTAGATATGGGCGAGAAAAGATGGGAGAAGATGCTTCATACCCTTGAACCGCGGAACGTGCTGTGTTTTGTTTGGATTTTTTTCGTGCTTTTTGACCTCTTACAGTGACTTGCCTCCTTCCTATCGCCACCAATACTTGATCGGCGTTAAGCTTCTTAGCAAGACGAGCTTGTGTTTCAGCAAATCTTTCCAGGGTTTTAAAGCGCCAGGTTTCTTTGAATAGATAACCAGACCGATCCTTTTTTCGAAAGTTGATTCCCTTTATACGGATCCTTCCCGGTTCCTGAGCAGGGTATAGGTCAGAGAAAGCCCACTCGCAATGCGCTTGGGGCCGTGGATGACTCCGCGAATTTAGGACGCTGAGGCACTGTCTGCACAACCAGACCCTTCGCAAATCCAGGCCCATATTTGTGATTTGATATCTCCCTAAGAAAATGTTTCGTGTTACGAATCAGACAATGCGACATCAGTGGGTAACGCCCACATTTCCTTTCCGTCAAGGTGCAGTCCATCATGCCGTCCCGCGTAGGCCAGAGACGCCCCCCCAGACCAATATTTGTTATCCCAACGCGTAGGACATCCGACGGAGAGCACTCCCCCATAGCCGAGTC
>Ga0179591_1140255_pt1 | contig 17706 bp, 21 predicted proteins | sample CZOMad2_1_08_16f_FD_182891 | JGI IMG/M metagenome (GOLD analysis project Ga0179591, IMG submission 182891) | Vadose zone soil fungal communities from Angelo Coast Range Reserve, California, USA - CZOMad2_1_08_16fungal (PacBio error correction) | ecosystem: Environmental > Terrestrial > Soil >... | reverse complement strand
AGCCCCCAGTCCGCGCCTCGGAAAGGCGTTCCCCTCAACGAGTTAAATACCCCCTAGAAGAGAAAGTTATATCGCTGCCCTGTTCACTCCAGTTCTTGTGGACTGTCTCATGATAGGTCTTGATCTCCCCGAAGATTCGCGGAGTGACCTTTTCTTCGCCCTGGTAAGGTAGTTTACCCACATCACAGGTCCCAGTACCTTCCTCTGACCTTTTTCTTTAGTCTCCTTGAAGTAGTTTTATTAGTTTTCCCAGGCCGTTCCCCTGAAGGCACGGAGAAACTTCTTCTATGATTTGTGTCAAAGTGTCGCATGGAATACTTTATTCCGACGAACGACCCTCGGGGGACCGGATAAAAATGGAGCACAGGAAAGTAATTGGTCCATCGAGTTTCCCTTTACATTTTCTCGGTCACCTTTCTAGAGACCTTCTACACCCACGCCCCCTTGAATCGCCCCCTCACTTCTGATTAGCACAGTTTGCCCTGTTTTAGAATTATGTCCGCAATTCCCCCCCCTCTCCTTCACGCCCTCTTTTAGTCCCGCCGCGGCCCATTCTGGACTCCCAATCTTTTTTTTTGCTCGCGCTTTCCTCTATTAATGTAGATCGTTTCACAGGAATTTTTGATTCTCTCCGTCCCCAGGTGCACGCCGGCAGGACCCCTGCGCCTAATTGTTCCGAATGTACCGTCCTTCCCTACCCTCCGCCTGTACTCGCCTGCCACGAACACGACTGGTATGGTGGCCCGGTGAATAGTACGCTTCTAGCTTCCACATACGTAATCCCTTTTTTTCGAAGTGGAAAGTAATGTTGCGCCATTTGTCTCTTCCCGACAATTTGTCGAGGCGCTGGACGTAGTTAAGAGTACTATTACTTAATGGGCGTTTGACGTTCTTTCTGTTCGTTCCCCTGTTCATTTCCAGGCGCTCAAGTTCCGACTCCCCACAACGCCCGATCCTCCCTAATACGTTGATCCTTCCGCGTACCTCTTCCCCATCTACTGTGAGAACGGATAGGCCCCCCCTTTTTAAATAACCCTTCAACTACCCAGTTTTCTCCTTTTTTTTACGATTTCCCCCGGCGCACTCCCCGAGAGAGAAAATTGAACGCTTCTGAATGTTGCTTTGCCCCACTCCATCTCCCATGGCGTTTTTGAATCGTGCCCCCCCTGAACCTTTTCTGCAGTAGATTTAGCAATTTTTCCCTTTCCCCGCTTCTTAATGCTAACCTTTTGCTTTCCTAAGTGGGAAGTCCTTTAGCTTTACCCCCCCCCCCCCTCCTGTTTGTTGAGAGCCCCCTTGTAACCCCTCCAGTTAGACCCCTCCGGAAATTTTGTTTTTGATGATTATTGCTACACTCTGGCCGGCCTCTGGGTTCCTGTGGGTCTCTTCAACCTGCGTTTCACTCCTAACCCCACTCTGCAAACTTCTAAGCGGACGTTGCTCTTTCTTCGCCTTTACCTGTTGGAACGCCCGGGTCCAAAATCTTATGTGCACCGTTTCTTTATTTTATCCTGAAAGGATTGATCTCTTATATTCTTTGGTTCATATGTCTGGGTTGTCTTCTGGGTTTCTCTCAGTTCACACTTCCCAAGGTCAAACTGCTGTAACCAGACCTCCTTCCCCCAGTTTGAACATATAGATTACCTCACAATCACTTTTCCCTCCTCACTTGCGACCGCAAAAAGGGACGTCTTCCCTACCTTTATCCCTTTCCCACGTGAGGGTTATTCAGGATTGGAGCGATCCCTCTTTACTTATCTGCCAAGCCGTGCAAAATAATGTTCCCTTCCTTCTTTTATGGCTCAAGGCCGCATTATTGTAGCTCCAGGCTCAATGTGCTCCTGGCCTTCCTGGCGTGCGCCCCTTGTGGCCTTTCTCTACAGACTAAATCTTACTCCCCTATACGTCATTTCCGATGTAAATCCGCGGACGATGGGTCCTATCCCGATTTTAGCCAAGATAGGCAGATGATTAGACCTTTGGAGGAATCAGGTATCCCGTCCCTTTTGAATTTTAAATTTTCCTTTTGCTCAATAGGCCTCGATTGACGGAGCCCAATAAGGGCATCCACACGTACACTATCCCCAGGCCCTAGCCACCCCCTTTCCGTTGTGTTAGACTTAAGGTCTGCTTTTAATCGTGGTTTTTTTTTTTTAGCTTTGTTGTCCTTTTCCGTCCCCCTCTCCTTGCGGGCTCTACCTTCTCTGCTTTTTACCCATCACTGACCCACTACCTTGGCCGCCAGCGATGTCCCCCCCACCCTTCTAAATCAGACCAACTGCAAATATACGGTCCGGTACCCCCCCCTGATTTTTTTCCCGCCTCCCTCCCGGCACTTTTCCCCCAGCCTCCTGTCCCCCCCGAGTTCCCCATAGCCAGATATTTGTCCCTCTTTGTGTCCCAACCCTGCATTCGCTTTGGCTCCATACGTTCCCGTCGACTCAGTTCGCTCTCAGGGATTTTTTCACCGGAGGTCCTATTCGACTCCCGAGAGACCTGATAACCATCAAAACAATGTCTATCCTAACGAAGCTGTCATCCCTTCTCCCCCCAGCGGGTACGCAGAAATCAGCAAGAAACCCTCTTAATTGAGGCTAGATGAATTGCAAGGGTCCGACTAAGGTCTGCGTTCCACTGAGCCCTATACGACAAAGAATTGCATCACCCCGTTAGAAACGTAGCATCCCCGACGCCTCCTCAGTCGGATGCTCCCTCTTCCCCGTACCCAGTCCTGACGGCCTTTACCTACCATACCCTTTGCTCCGACGGTCGGTCTTATTGTTATGGATACGGTATGAATAACGAAATCCACTCACCTATTCCGTCGATTTTGCCTGGATAGTGTCGTATCAACTTCGGGCCGCCCTTTCATTTGCAAAGCCGATCTCCGGCCGCTGCAACGTATACTCCTCGGCCTGACCTGCCCGTACCGCAGCCGAGTTTCGTGCGTAGTCATTCGGGTCGATTGTCCCAACTTGTTTACACCAAGTGCGTTCCTATCCTTTTCCCCCTGCAGTCCCCGTGTTTCACCGCCATTTTTTCTTGTTCTGAAGTTCGGGTCGTTTTTCATTCGCTGCGCCAGCTCAGCCGCAATCCCCATTGATCTCTCCCCGCCGTTGCCTCGCCTACCCCGGAGAGCCAAATTTTACACTATCAGCTCATAGCCTTTTCCCCAGAGCACCGCTTCCTCTCCCACTTCAGATACTCGCCCCCGCTGCGACGCAATCCCTTGCTTGAACACAGCAGACAGCCAACGTGACCTCCGACCCCTCATCCGCTTGCTCCGCATCGACCTTTCGGTTACCCGGTCGGGAATTCCTGCGTATGCTCCCTTTTTCTTTGTTTGATGACCAGGCGTGCGCCCCCTCTGCGTTTTCCGTTCCCCCCCCCATGAAAGGACGCGCTCTCCCTTGTCTTCTGTCTGACACTCAGGCCGGCTCCAAACTGTCCATCTGAATGCACTTCGTCCTCCTTCATGGAGTGCCCTGTTTAAACCCCACTTCCCAGCCCACGTCCCCGCATGTCGTCCTCCCTCTCCTCATTAATCCGACTCTTTACTCCGAGACTTCTGAAGCACCTCTCCTCCCCCCGCCTCCCCCCCTCTTCGGAGCACCACGATCTGAAGGTACAGGTCCCCTCTCGCCTTGTTTCCGTCACTTTCTGTACCCACAGTCCATGGCACTCTGTCCTGTAACCCTGCCTTTCGAGTAGTCCCCCAGATTTTCCTATTTACACCTCGCGCATCCTCTCGTCCCTCTGCAAGTCTTACCCTCTTTCAGTCTGGATCATCTTTCCCCCCCAACTCCCCGGACTTCCTGTCTTGTTCCTACCTTTTCTAGTGCGCTTGTTGTTCTTTTTTGTTTGGGCTCAGTCCTTTTTATTTTTCGGTTATCTTCCTGGGCGACTCGAACTATCCCATCTTCTTTCAGCGTTGGTGTGGTGAGAGAGATGTAGAACGCTTTCTTGTATCCACGCGTACCTTCTTTGCGGACCATTCCTCATCCCTACAGGTTTTTTAAAACCCAAGCCCGCACCCCCACAGTAGCACCAAAAAATTATCGCGAGAGGAGGTCGGGCTATACTGTTTACCGATTTTCCAGAATGGTCTGTGTCCCAGATTTCAACACCCGACACGCGACCGACCTAGACAGCCCCCAACGCGAATCCCCGGCCTATAAGGCCCAATGACCCCGCCCCCACGGGTCTCCCCAGCGCACAGCCTAACAAACCCCACTGGACAAAGCACTCCGCGCCTACACCCGGTTACTACAAAAGATGGCCCTCAGCACCCCTCAATGCTGACCAAAGACCCGCTTTCAACACACATGACCATCTACCCGCCCGGACTCCTCCCGACCCAGGGAGGCCCCGGCCCCAAACCACCTGGCTATGTTCTACCAGAAATACAAATATGCCGACCGAAGCCCCACATATGCACCTGGAGCCCCCAGCTCGCGACCAATCGCCCAGATCTCAGACGCCGGTCCGAGGAAAACCCCTACGACCTCCACTCTCTGAGCAATCGCATTCCTACCAAGCGTCCCCTCTACCCCACCAGCAGAGTAGCCCGCCCAGAGGCATGGACTGCAGGATAAAAAGACATTGCGGCCACCCCTCACTCAACTGCCCCCCCCGCCTGCCTCCCTACGTTACCCGAGTCCCACCGCCCCCCGACTGGTTACACTCCTAAGGCCAAACCCTTCCCTTCTGCGCTCCGTCTCCCTTGGACAGACGCGACGATACCGACCGACCCATACATCTTTACCACCCAGCCAGGTACCAGCCCCCCCCAGACGGACCCCGCCCTAGAACACTAGTCTCCCGAGGCGACCTACACCCCCAGTCAGCTCCCCTCGACGCGAGCTCAACCCAAGTACACGGCGACAATACAACCCTTGTTTCCTCTCCCCAGCCCAACCCCCTCCGCCATGACCCCAACGCGGCGATCAAACCTCTGAGCGCTTGCCACCACCCCATTCCGACACAAACGTGGTACACAAAGCGAAACACCGGCCGCCCGCGCACCACGGCTCAGGGCGAGCCCGGCCCCCCCAGTCGCGAATCCCCGACGAGGGGAAAGCAGACCTCCCCCCAGGGGGCCTTAAGGACTAAACCTCAAGCCGCCAGACCAGCCCGGTGACTCACAAGACCCCCCTTCGCCAGCCCAGTATCAATACAGCTGATCCATCGACCCTCCCACAGATCCCCAAGCCCCACCCCCCTCCCGCCGCTGCACAGAACCTCGGATGCGACGGCATGCCGCAGTCACTTCTCGCTGAGCTACGCAGGGATGGGACCAGAGAGAGGCGGGTCGTCAAACTGACTCTTTATTATGACGCGACCCAACCTCCTCGTTTATGTAGCTACAACCATCCCCGCCTCCGGCTCCGCCTCGTCCCGCCCCCACCTGGGCCTCTCCTAGACTCCGTATCCCGCCCCCCCCGCGTCGCGCCCCCCCACCCACGAGCGTATCGGCCCTCTCACCCCGCGCTTAACCCTCAGAGAAGCAGGTCCCCACCTCCTCCTCCTCGGCTAGACCAGTCTCATCCGCACATCCCCCCCCAGTCACCCCGAACCGACTTCGCACGTAATCCCCTCCCCCGCCCCCCAGACAGGAGAGCCGAAGGAGTGCACCCCATGCTTCAGCCCCGGCCACAGTGGATTTGTCAAGTCACCCTGATTCCACCGCCACCCTGCCCTGCCCGCACAGCCTCCAGAGAAGCAACCCGAGCTCCCGTGAGACCTCATGATGACTTCTATTTTTGCACAGGTATATTCAAACAGACTGTGGCAGAGTTCACTATATACCCTTCACGCACACTGACAACAACCAGGCGCCGCCACGGAGTCCCCGACCGTATTTAATTCATTGTGAACGGGAACCCCGCTCAAACCGGAACCCCCCGGTTCAGGCGTGCGATTAATCGCATCGTGCCGATTTTACCCCCCCTTTCAGACGTACTTATAGCGCCAACCCGGTGAGTGTCGCACCATTCTGTCAATCTGAATGTGCGTGTGATTCCTCGTCGCCGAGCAGAAATCCATCCAGCCGACTTCTCGCTCCCTATTGTTTACCAGTTCCTTCCCCCCTTTCCCGACATGATACCCCTTCCTCTCTGGAAGCCCCGGCGTCTTCTTTCCGCATTCTTTTGAGGACGGCCTGTTTCGCTCTATTGCCCCCGTTTAGTCCTCATAGCTTCTCGTTGATCTATCTGAGGCTGGATGGCTTGCGTTGTTGACCAGCTTTGAGCTTCGCGGCCCTTCTTTTCTGGGCTTAATTGCGGGTTAGATGGATCAACCTGTGCCTTCCATTCTACCTCTTCCCGACACGTCAAATAGAAGCCCGAGGACTTTGTCTATCGACTTGGCTTGTCAAGCAGCGACTGCCTTGGCAAGCAGATAGGATACGACACCGAGGGACCCCCTTGACAGCTGTCGACAGCACGCTCCGCCCTCACCCCCCCCATCCCCGACCCCCTACCGCGGGCCTGGTGAGGGCAGTGTTTCTGTGACTGCACGGTAACCCCCAATCCCTGTTCAGTCCCGTCATATTTGCCGTTGTTTCGTGTACGGGACGGACACGCTCAAGCAACCTATTCGCTACCCTGGGGCGCACAGTTGGAAAGAGAATCCCCCCCGAGCCCCCCACGCTACGTCCGACCGGATTCGGCTTACCACACTTTGAGAACGGTCCGGAAGAGAATGCATCCACAATAGAGGGCGGCCTTTCCCTGTTGCTTGCACCCCACGGGAAGACCCCACTGCCAGGCCGCGATTTCCGGGAACCAGTCTAGACGGCGATAAGCTTGTGCTGCGGGCCGGAGCCAACGTTTAGACGCCATCCCCCCCCCCCCCCCGTCCCCCCTCCCCCTGTCACCTTTTGTTTTCTGATGCAGCGTTCCCTGCGCACATAACAGTCGGATCTGTGCCTCCCGTCCGAAACTTCCGTCTTCTTAGCCCAGTATTTTCCTCCTTTCTGTACGATCGCTTTGACGTATCGATTCATGATGTCGTTTTTCCGCCTGCCACCCTGTCCTCCCACTCCGGCATGCCCCTTTCTCCAAGCCACTCGCGAACGGAACCCCGCTTTCCGCTCATAACCCCCGATCCTGATCAGTGAAACGGTCATGGTGATGTCTCTTTTCCATCTCTGTTTTGCAGCCCAAGCAGTACAAATAAGGATAAACGTTGTTCCTTTTTATCGATCTGTTCGGTGACAGGAGCCCTGCCCCCTTGTTTGTTGGACGAAGTCATTCGAAGAATTTTTTTTCTCCGTGTTTTCCCAGAGATATGCTTCCTCCAGGGGTTCTCTTGAATCTCCTTTTACCTACGTTTTTCCCCTATGCGTGCCCGGGAGTAGACCGCCTTTCCCCCCCAACGCAGATTTCCCCCTTACACGACCCGATCGCAAACATCGGATTCCCCAAACTTGGCATGGAGACCTTGAGTCTTCCCCCCTACCTCCTTCAACTAGTTATCGTACTTTACGACTCACGTCGTGAATGATAGAGAGCGCCGCCTTTTATTTTTCCCGAGTTTGTGTCCATGCAAGACCTCATCCCCCTCGGCTGTGACTTACGTCCACACACTGAACCTTGCGCCTAGCCTTTTAGCAATCTTCCTACCCCGCTTTCATGATCCGAATGTAATTTGGATAATCTAATCCCCTTTTTTTTTTTTTCCGTTTTTCTTCCGCAACCCATTAGTTTTCCCTTCCCCTTAGCATTAAATTAAAGCGTTTCTGTGAGTTTCTCACCAATCTGCGGTCCAGGGGTCCGGAAACAGAAGTGGTTTCTTTCCTTAGTAAACCACAGTTCACCAATGCGAAGCATTCCGGACGCTCCTCATTGCGCCGTTGTCACAGTCTTTCTAGTAACTTTGATGGTATGAACCTTCTTGATTTCTCACTCCTTATGCCCCGAGCTTGGATAGGTAACTTCATCTCTCTTCCCTCTGTGGTTTTGTCACACGACTCGTGAGCATGTACCCAATGCCCGTGACAAATCTCACCATGAAGACCCCCCACACAGGTTCCCTATCGTCTCCGTAACCTTTCTCCTTCGTCCGCCCAGACCAAAAGTGCCAAGAATGCCCCCTCCATGCTCTCGTGCTTGCCACCACCCCGGTCTGGTCCGTCTCTCGACTCTTTTCTCGGATTTCTACTTCACTCCTTTTTACAGGCCAAGTTCCTGTTTAGGAGCCTAAATTCATTGATTACGGGATTGACTCATGATTCAGTTAGTTTCCCCGGAGGCCCCGTCGGCTCCTGCATATTGCTGGTCCCCTGGCCTTGACGCACTCAATGCCATTCCCTTACATGTTTATCTATAGGTCAAGAGTAACTTTCAATCTGCGTCAAATTAATGTGGGTCTCTGGAATTTTCTCGATCAGAGATCGGACTCTCCTTTATGACTGTTTAGAGTTTCCCTAATCTGATTACCCTCCCCCCCTTCCCGCGTTGTTACGTCGCATCTGGTGATGGACTGATAACGTCAAGTGAGCAAGCAGAGCAACCCGCAAGGCAGACACGCCTTTGATTTACACATTCAATGCCCCCCTCCGCCATTTAAACTTTCTTGTCCCCCCCCCCCCACCAGGCCTTTGTTGTCATTTCCGGACCCCCCTTTGTTAGATTCCGACCCTTTGCCTCGAAACCCATAAGATCCCCTCCGTGTCGGCCCTCTCCTCAAGTTCCTGGCAAAATAACTGGCTTAAGCATCACCTCCCCCCCCCGCACGCAGGGACGAAATGTAGTTTTTAGCTCCACAGTTCGCAACTTTCCTTCCCCTCCCTCTTAGCCTTCATGCAGATCCTCGAACTTATGCCCCACCCGAGCCCCCCCTTTTGATGTGCCATACTACACGACGGATCAAGGTTCGGTCCTTCAGGGGTAACCAGGAGTTACCGGATGACGAGGTCGCTTCCCCTTTCTCTCTCCACCCCCCAACTAGAGAATAAAGCCCCCCGAAGATTAATCAAGTCTGGAGTCTCCCGCATAACTACTACACTAGTTCTTTTTAGACAGAACTCCTCCTCCTTCTCTTCATATGCCGTCTCACGCCCGATAGGCCGTGAACGCCCCTCCACCCCCCTTTCTGACTTAAATGTCCGCCCTTCGGGCTTCGCTCTCCAGCTCGGTACCCCCCGAGAGCATGCCTGCCGTTCCCACTCGAACTACTTCCTCTTCCCTTGACGTTCGATCCCCCGTCGTCCGTGTGTGCTGATCTCCCACTCCAAGAACCAAGAGTTTACGGCCGATATGCTCGGCAAGTCCCCGTGTTCTTCACCTGCTCATCGTCGCCCCTTCCTGCCACCATTTCACGCCATTACACCCCTAGCCGAATTAATTCCGGACTGTTTACGGCCCACTGGCCCACGCAGCCCTCAGCGTCTTCAGTCTGGGCTTTTTCCATCGGAGCCACTCTTTGCACGCAGTTCCCCCAGCGTCCCGAGAACGTTTCCTACAGAAGCCCTCTTCCTCCTACCCTGCTGTCAGACGAATCTCCCCTTTGGGCATAGCTGCAAAGGGAAGCCCCCTTTATCCACGAAAAATTTCACACCAGAAGACGCCCTGCCCCGTCAACCCCCCTCCCCCCCTTTCTTTCTTTTTTTTTTACTGAAAAGCCATGCCGGACTCCACGCTTAAGACCCCCCAGACTCGTGCCCCTCATCCGATCCCTTTCCTGTCTGCCGACTAGCCCTTACTTTTTCCCAACCACCATCTATTTTCACCGACACTCCTTCGCATTCACTCTTTGAATCCCCCCAGCCGCTAGTTATGTTCCCTCTTCAGGGATTGCATTGCTCTTCGTAATTTTCTGCTGTTCTTACCGGGCTCGAAAATAGCCACTGATGTGTGAAACTACACGTCCTCTGCGCAGACCTTTCCTTTCTACCGCGACGCCCTCTCTTTCTCCCCGAAAGTAAACGCGAAATTTCCCCTTCCTTCCCTATCCTCTCTCCCCCCTACCTCCCCTCACCCGCCCCCCCCCCCCCCCACCTCCCCCCCTCCCTCCCCCCCCCCAACCCGCCCCCCCCCCACCACCTCTCCCCCACCCACCCCCCCCCACCTCCACCCCCCCCCCCCCCTCCCTCTCCTCCCAACCCCCCCATATCCCCCCCCCCCCCCCCAACCTACCCCCCTCCTCCCAACTACCCTCTTCTACCCTCACCCCCTCCCCCCCCCCCCCCCCCCCTTACCACCCCCCACCCCTCCCATTTAACCCGTTTCCACAACCCCCCCCCCCGCCTCTCCCCCCTCCACTCCACCTCCCTCCCCCAACCACATTCCCTCCCCCCACTCCCTCCCCCCTTGCCCCCTCGCCCACCCCCTCCTCCCCCACCACCCCCCCCCGCCCCCTCGTACACCCCCCCCGCTTGCCCCCCTACCCCGCCCCCCCCCTCCCCCAACCATCACCCCACATACTTCCTCCCCTACCCCTTCCCCTCACTCAACCCCCGTTTCCCCTCCCCTTATTCCCCCCCCACAACCCCCAATCCACCCCAACCCTCGACTCCCTCCTCTCCACCCCCCTTCCCCTCCTCTCCCCCCCCCCCCACCCCCCCCCCCCCCAACCCCCCCCCCCCCACTCTGCCCTCAATCTTCCCACCTCGCCCCCCTCCCCCTCCCCTCCCCCCAAACCCTCCCCTTTTCGTCAACCCACTCCCCCCCACTTTCTCCCCCCCCCTCCTCCCCCCCACTCCCCTCCTCCCCCCCCACCTCCTCCCCCCATCCCCACCCGCCCCCCCTCTCCCCCCCCCCCTCCCCCGCAACCCCCCCCCGCCACCCCCTCCACCCCCACCCCCCCCCTCCCCCCCACCCCCCCCGCCCCCCCCCCCCCCCCCCACCGCCACCCACCAAACCCCGCTCCCCCCCCTCCCACCCCTCCCCCCCCCCCCCCCCCCACCCGCACCCCCCCCCAACCCCCGCCCCCCCGATCACCACCCACCATCCCGCTCCTCACCCCCTCCCTCCCCCCCCCCCAGCCCCCCCCCCACCTCCCCTCTTCCCCCCCTCCCTCCCCCTCTCCCCCTACACACCCCACACCTTCCCATTCGCCCACCTTCTGTTCTCCCTCCACGCACCCCCCTACCCCCCGCGTCATCCCCCTCCCTGCACCCCCCCACCTCCCCTAACCCCTACCCTCCCCCCCCCCCCCCCCCCCCATGCCCACACCCCTAATATCTCTCTCCCCCCCCCTCCCCCCCCTTCCCCCTCTACCCCCCCCACCAAATCCTTCCCAACCTTACCCCGCACCTTTCCCCACCTCCCCCCCCCCCCTCCCACCTCACCAACCCCCACAACTCGCCCTCCCCCCCCCCCCCCCCACCCCCTCCCCCCCCCCACCCCCCTACATAACCCTCCCTCTCACCCCCCCCCCCCCTCCCCCCCCCCACCCCTCCCCCCCCCTCCCCCCTCCCATACCTCACCCCTGCCCCCTTTATCCCCCCCACCCCCCCCCCCCCCTCCCCCACCCCCCCCCACCCCCCCCCCCCCCAACCACCTCCCCCCCCTTCCCTCATCCCCCCTCCGTCCCCCACACGCTTCTCCACAACCCCATCCTCTTCCCCCCCCCCTCTCCCTCCCATCCCTCGATTCCATCAACCCCCCTCCCCGTCCCACCCCCTTCCCGACACCCCCCCCCCCCTCACCCCCCACACCCACCCTCCCCCCACAACCCAACCCTTACCCACTCCACCCTTCCCCACCCCCCTTCCCCCCCCACTTCGCCGTCAACCGGATGATTGCTCCCCCACGACTTCATAAGTCCCGACCCGCACTTTCGTAGATAATCGCTCGCATCGTCGCCGTAAACGGAATCAGCGTTTGCCTCCACCTACGATCACACCACAATCCGCCCCCCCCCCACTATGCGACGCGTCATGCCCGACCCCTCCCTCCACCACGACCCCACTGAAAACAAACCCACCCCCGAGAGCTCCCAGTCAGGAGTGTCCGATCCGAAGTGGAGACAAACCTCCACTCCCCCCCCCCTCATCCCGGCGTACAGAAGCTGCCATTTTGGTTAAAAATCATAAGGCCGAATCCAAAGTCACCTAAAGCACCGCTGAAAGAGCGACCGGGATGACCCCCTCCCCAAAAGATTAAGCCCTGGCCCCTCGCCCGACATCCCCAGTTGTATCCAGGGCGCCCCAACATAGAGTCCTCATATGAATGGAAATAGATTTCTCACTTACGATCACTCCCCGCTCGTATCCCCGCCTTAGAACTTTATGATCCCTTAATCTTCGCCTGACTGAATACCTTTGTCGGCACCCTGGCTAGCGCCTCATTTTTCCACGGACGCTAAGCCGACCCCCGTTATGAATCGCCCGGGCCCCCCACGACACCAGCGCCCTACCCCACGTCGAACAGGCTCACCGCTCCCACTTGACCCACCACCCAACTCCCCCCCCCCCCTACACCCCACCCTCCACCCCTCACCAACCCCCGATCTCATCCCCCCCTCCCCCCCCCCCGCGGCTTGAAGATCCTGTGTAGACCCCCCAAGACTACCCCCAATGCCGAGTCTCACCCTACCCATACGTCAGGGGCCGCTCCCTACTTTCTCGAGCTGTGCCGCCGCTTTTCGCCCCACCAGCACTGACCAATGGAAAAGGCCACTTTACCGGGTCGTGGAAGGCGCACCTAACACAAAACAACCACACCTAACCACCACGAGAAACTCGCACACCAAATACAGGATCCTTTCTAGTTGACCGTTCAGCTACGCTTATCCTGTGGTCGGCTGATTAGCTTCTATTTGCCCCTGATGTACCCCGAAATCAAGGAACATCCCACCAGACGAAGTGAGCGCCGTGCCCCCTCTGACCCCACTTTGTGGAGCGCACCCCCACCCCCCCGCATAACCCCATATTCTTTATCCAACCCATGCCGTTGCCCCATACGCCCGGCACGAGCCACCCCCCTTTCCCACCGATCCGACGATCGTCTCGACCTTTTCTAAAGGTAGGCCGTCCCCCCCCAGGTCCCCCCCTTCCCCCCCCCCCTCCCACACCACCGTGCCCCAAGACAAACACCCAGTGTTCTCCACCCCCGCCATACGTACCGCGCCCCCGTCGTCCTTTCTGAACAGAAAGACAATCCGCCACGCCCCACGTTCCTCGCGGATATACCCCCACAGAACGCCCACTCCGATCAGAGCTGCGGTCCCCCACCAGACCGGGGAGGACACCGTCGGCGTCCTTTTCCCGAGGACAGCCCCCCCGGTCCTCTCGGGCTACGCTCTCCGGTAAATTATGCCGTCTGATAGTAATTTGTTTTTCAGAATTTTCGTCTCCCTCAAACCCACCGAAGCCCCCTATGTGGTAAAGTTTTGTACTTGGCCCCCATCACCGGGAGAACAGTCATGATGGATTTCGCACGTGTGTTCTCGCGGTTCGAATACTCTTGTCGAGAGAACCTATTGTAGGCCTGCAACCGGGTCTACTACACCGCAGACCCAAACACCTTAGAAGCGATGCATCAGGAACGCATATTCTAACACGCTCATGCTGTTTACCACTCGGACTGGGAGTTTTTAAGTTCTTGCCTTTGACTTCTTATGTGGTCAACACGACCCTCTTTCGCAAATCGGGCCTTTTGGGGTTGCGAGAGGATATGCTGCGGTAGTCGGGCTGCCCCAGAGACGGTTCTGTCTCTATTCGTGCACATGGCTTACTGTTTCCCAGCCCGTCGAGTTACCTCATGCATCGATCTGCTGTGGCCAATTTGCGTGATTGCGGAAACTCTCGAAATAACGTCGTAGCAGATTTTTCGGGTCCCTGCAGACCAATTTCTTTCGGGACTGGAACGTATCGCCCCCTTCCTTGGGTCCTCCTGACCTAAGTCGCCTCACCCCCCCTTTCCCCTGTTAGAATTCGCCTCCTTTGCGTCCCGGCCAGTAAGACCAAGGGACCCGCCCTAAGGGCACGTCGACGATTGACCCCCGACCACCCCCCTACCCCACCCCCCCCCCCCCCCCCACCCCCCACACCCCCCTCCCCCCCCGACTTGAGGTTGTCCCCAGGAAACAACAGTCTTTCCCGAAGACCTCCACTATCCGTCCAGAAACACCAGCAACCGCAGGACAAGACCCTCCTCCCCTATGCGAGACGCTTCAATTCATCCTTTTGAAGTTCTGCTTCCCGAAACGAACCCCCCCCGTAGACCTTTTGCCCAGCCCTCAACGAAATCCACTTCGTCTATCTATGGTAGAAGTGTTAGGCCCAGTTTTTACCTTTTACTACTAAATTATCTCCGAGCTATCAGCCATCGGACGCGCCCCCCACCTTCACCGGCGTTATGACGGAGTTTCTATCATATTCTGATTCGACGGCTCCGGCCCCACCTTCATGTGTATGGTCAGACGGTGCGCCGAAGAATATTTACTCTTTCTTTTCGGAGCCCCCCAGTCTTTATCATCTGACGGTCGGCTGTATGTAGTCCGTCGTTGGTAGAGTATACCCACCGTGACCAGTCTTCTCCCCCCTCGTACCCGCCCGAGTTACCTAGCCCCCTCGATAACTTCTGAGTCGACAGTTTGGCCCAGCCCGTCTACTTTCCTTTTGTCCAGAGTCGAATTACGGACGTGAACGCCTTCGAAACACCTCCCTACCCCCCCGCTGGGTGATTGCTCCGGACACGTGGCGCTGGTGGTTAATTGGCAAATTATGGTCGCCCGTCCATCTTCTCCTGGATTATGGATGAAAGTATCATCTTTCTTGGACGCACGTGTTTGTAAGGAAGAGCCCCTCTCACGTAGTTCTATGTTTTAAACATTTTTCCCAAGATTCTTTTAGACGACCCGCACCCTATATTGCCAGGCTGCACCACTGCCTCCCCCTTCAGTGCGACCGCGCGTTGAGTTTAACTTCCTCAGGCGCCCCTTAGCTCGCCCTGAGCCGGCCCCTTCCCCAGATGGCAGCCCCCCCCCCTGCTGTCGACGGAACATGCGGCGTTATCAGATTCCTCTGATCCAAGCGATCCCGGCCCAGATTTTCGGCGGTACATCGGATTATACCAATTCCTTAGCGCACCTTCGACTCCCCTATAGATTTCTCGCCCCTTCATTATGTTGACGTATATGCACATTTTCCTTTACGAAGTGCATCGCCATGCCGCGCTTTCCCCTTGTCCTCCCACTGCCTAGGCATTTGGCGAAGAATCTGTTTAAGCAGCAAATGACGGGTGCCGGCGGGGCCTCATTTCGCGCCCTTTTCCACTTCACCATACACTTTTTCATAACGCCTCTCTGTAGAGGGGATTATTTCCCTACCTTTTCTCGTTCCTTCAACTTGTGACTTCTAAGTGAATTAGCCGACGGGAGTCCGTTTGACCGTTACTTTTCAGATGGCCCGTGGTGACATTATTCATTTTGTTTACCTGTTCATGGTCCTTTTATCGACGCCTCTTCGACCCCAAACACCCGAGAGAAAACGCCACCCGTTCGCTCTTTACAGACTACCCCCGTTTTTTCGAGAACTGTCTGCAAATCAAATTCAAGACCCATCCTTGTTTCTATTCTTTAAGCCGTAACCGGCGTTAATTGCGAGAGTTCGCCAGGCCGTTCTTTCTTCTCCTGTCTCGGTGTGTCTCTAAACGCCCCCAGCTTCCGGTTTGACTAGGAACTGTACCAGTAGACTTCTTGAAGTGCTCACCCTCCCCTCCAACGCTCTTTAATGCCCCTGCTCCCCTTTTTTTAATATCTCTTCTATTTTCACTTTTTTAGATGTAATTCCAAATTCTAACCGTTTCCGTTATAAACCTCCCTAGGGATTTTGGCTACCCACCCTTTGCCGGCCCCGGTCTTTTTTCCCGCCGTGGTGTGCTTATTCACCCCCCTCTTCCCAACCTCTAAGCGTCCGTTTTTCCTTGCCTGATCACTTGACATAGTACTTTCCTTACCAACGAGGGGTTTTAACTCCTATTCTTTTTTTCCCTCAACAGGTTGATATGCTATGGCGCATCGTTCGTTCTCATAGCTTTTTTTTCTCTTCGAGTCGTTTTCCCCGCCCATTTCACCCCTCGCCCACAGGAGCAATCAAACGATTCCCCCCGATCTTCTTCCCTCGTCATCCCGTCTTGCTCCTACTTCTGCTCCCCCTCCAACCTGGCCGCCTTAACCATGCCTGACTGCCCCCAACAGGTTTTTGTTCTGACTCTTAAGGACGCGACTTCGCGCATCTTTGCCAACAGGACCAGCGCTAGCTTCAGTGTGCTGGGCCTTACCCATTTCTCTTTTCATCGTCATTAAGTGCTTCCCTGCTTCCCGGCGCTCCTTTCCGGAGGAGTTTAGACATGAGGCCCGGTGCTCATCAATAATACCGTTGATCTTCCTTTTCTCTCTACTAATCAGCGTTACCATTCTGGTCCATGGAATTTTCACCTCGCAGCTCTCGTTTTTGCCTTCCATATGTGCATCCCTTCATCCATTGCCAATTTTTTTTGCTTGTGATAGAACTTTTTCTTGCTCCCTCTTCTGACCTTGGAGCAGGCTCCTGACAAGAATAATGACTTTTTCGTCATGGTCATGGATGTCCCCCTTTTCCGAGCAATTTCCCTCCTCCCTATTCTTCATGATGGTCTAGTCCCCTGTTAACCCTGTTCCACGTCGACTCATTTTCCCTCGACCCATCAGCGTAGAGTCAAAACTTTCCGGCCTCCCTACCAAAGGAAAAATCCGTTCCCGACATTTCGTGTCTCACCTTTCCCCACTTTAGCAACTCCTCCTACCTCTTATACGGCATCGAAGATAATTTTCTCCCGTGACCACCCGAATTGATGTTCCGCCGCTAATCGAACTCCATTTTTCTGAGGAGTTTTCCATAGTCTTTGAAGACTGTGCAATCCAGTCCTCGCGTTCAACTGTTTCTACCCCCTCCCTCAACCCCCCCGTTTGCGCATAATCCCCTCTTCTACGGACCCCATCTGTTTCCACCGACCCAGTCCCTCCCTCCAAGATAGGACTTCTCGTTTCTTCCGATTCTCACTTTCTAGACAGTCCCCCTCTCTGGCGCGAACCTCCCCTTGCCTAAAATCTAGCGCCCAATTAATTAGGGTGCCTTAGCTTGCGGTCGACATTCCCCCCCCCTGAGAGAAAGGGACTTAGTCCGTTGACCGTTAGACGCCTTTTCTCGTGATCTTTCCTCACCGTTGAGAAGTTTGCTATCCCTCAGCCGAACATGAGTGGCAGTCTATTCTTGTCAGGCAACATTAGGTGGAGACTATTTTAGAAAGTGTCCTTTCCACAACCCCCCTCTCCTTGCTAGGAAAACAGGTATCCTGGCCTCAAGCCAGTTCTGCTACCCCTATCGTCCCACTACGACCCGGGAGTTCTTTCTTTATATATTGGGCACGGTCCCACCCGTCGACTCCCTGTTCCGAAAGAAGAACATAGCGTACCTAAATCGTCATTCTCTGCGCCGAAGTGCCACCTCATTGTCTTGTTTTCATGTGTCCCTAATTGCGCTCCTCCACTTTCCTCGTCTTGTCCTTTTTTCCCTCCATTAGTTTTTCCCCTCGAAAATAGCCGGATCGTCAGTCCTCCTCTGCCTCCATTAGCCTTACCGTATTTCGCTCCGCACACCAGTCTGACACAGCTACTTAAAAATCACCTCACTCCGCTTCCAGCCGCGGGCTACCTTCCTAGCTTTTTTGCACCTTCCTGAATGAACGAGAGGGAGCATTTTCTGCCTGGAGCTTA
>Ga0179591_1279403_pt1 | contig 17713 bp, 19 predicted proteins | sample CZOMad2_1_08_16f_FD_182891 | JGI IMG/M metagenome (GOLD analysis project Ga0179591, IMG submission 182891) | Vadose zone soil fungal communities from Angelo Coast Range Reserve, California, USA - CZOMad2_1_08_16fungal (PacBio error correction) | ecosystem: Environmental > Terrestrial > Soil >... | reverse complement strand
CAGGAGCTTGTTGGGGTCTCTCCAAAAACGTCCCTGTGTTGCCTCCAACACAACTGTTTCATATGCCGCCAATTGATACTCTCCTTGCTAGGTAGACGCGCAATGCCAATCTAAGGACAAGTCCGCGCTGCGTTTCGTGCTTCGGTATGGCTCCATTGATCTTCTCTTAAACGAAGGTTTATGGGCGTAGTGGCCGACCAGTGACCAATTCATCCCTTGTAGTCTTGCCCGCCTTTTTCTTGCTGTCCGCCTGTCTCTATCCTACCGGGTCTCGAAAGTACTAACGGCTTCAGGAAGCCCCAAACCCCAAACCCACACCCCCCGTTTGTGTTCAGTTCGCCCCGAAAAGGACCCCCGCACCATGGCTCCATTCAGCTACTTGGCTCTTTCTCCGTTTCTCAGACCTATGATTCCCCCTAAGTCCGCTCCTTGGCTCCGTCCTGAAAAAGAGGAGCCGAAATCCAGAGAAGTATGGACCTGTTATATCGTCCCCCCTCTGAGTTATAATCGTCGGCTCGTACCCATCTGGGTATAGGTCTCGCCCCAGGCACTTGTTTTTCCCTTTTTCGTCCAGAGAACCCGTCTAGTCCTGATGCTTTCCCCACGCGGTCCCAGTCCGGAACACAACCCCACAAGATGATCATTCCCTCGTCCTCTTTACCCTGCTGTCAACAGCGGCTGATGGTCTGGCCCCTAGCTACTCCCCAAGCCGGAAAAAAGTCGCCCCTAGCCGTCAGAGGTTTCTCTTGTACCGTTGAAGACTACAATGTAGTCGATGAGTTCCCGTTTTTTCTAATTCTCCCCCCCAGTCAGTACGCTTTTTTCGTGACGACTGACCCCTTATTTTCCTCTCTCATAACAGCCTGTGGTACGCCTTCTTCCGTTTGTAGGACCAGATAAGACAACTTGCCCACCTGCCTTTCTCATGAGTTCTCTGTAGCTTGTCCTCTTTTCATAGAACTGTTTTTTCGTTTGCCCCTGTTTTTTTCCATGCTGCTTTGATAACCACGAGGCATTGCTCCTCTTCCCGAAGCCGGCCAGTGTTGTTCCATTTCCTCAATTTCCCTTCTCATTGAGTCCCCTTTAAGGGCGTCGATCGCGGCTGATTTTCTTCCGGTCCCGTTATTCCTGCCTCCATCCCTTACCCCCGTACCAGCCCTTCCGCCCTCCCTCACGAGTTCTCTGTTGAATCCCAGCATCCACCAATCACATTCATCCGGCCAGCCCCCCCCGACCCACGCTTTAACATACCCCCCCCCCCCCCCCCTCGAACGATTTAAGAGGAGAAACTCTTGGTGAGGGTCATGTACGCCCAAATCCAGCCCACAGACCTTCTTTTATCAACCATACGTTGTCTTTTTTTTCTCGACCTTAATATTCCGTCGTGTTTCGCATCCATATATTTTCTCCCGCCCCTGGGGATCTTTCTCTCTTGCTATTTTCTTCCTTTCCCGTTTGGACGTGATCCGCGTCTAGATTTCTGTGGTGCTGTTCTGGTACTTGTCTGGACTTTCGAACATAGGGGGTACGGTTCCCCCTCGTTTCAGCTCTCTCGCAACTCTAACGGGCATCCCCCCCCAAATCTGAAGTTGAAAGTTACCTTTAACCGATGAGACCCTCCGGACTTCATGATCGCTTTTCCTTCCTGGGGGTTAGGGGGATGAGAAATTCCTTCCCCTTTTCCCCTTGCCCCAAACGTTTCCAATTTCATGTTAACTGATTCTCTACGATTGAAGGAAACCGGGCGTTTCCTTCATATGGGTCTTCTTTCCAACTGCGCAGGCGTCCCCCTTTTTCCCCAAGTATTCTTGCTCTTGTCATTTTCGAGTTATCCCCGGGACCTGCCAAGTTCCTGCTGGTTGCCCGCTTTTCGCTTTTTCTTTTTCCTGAAACCGCAGTCCTCTTTTGCTCCCCTTCATTGATTTCAGTTACGCGCCCTTTCCCACTGTCCCCCTCCTTGCATTGTATTTCCTAGGTCTGACACGAGTGGTTTGGTTGAGTTTCCCGAGTACACCCGCATTCCTTCTGTCAGCTTTTGTCCCCAGTGCGGTTCTCTTATTCTGGGGTGTAGGGCTAAGTCTTTCGTGGCCGGCATCGGTGCTCATCGTCTTTCCCTGTCCAAACGTGCCTAGCTTCGGTGAAGGCCGGGAGAAGCTTGCATACTCTTTGATTTGACGAGTTAGATTCTTCCACGGTCACTCTTCTTTGGGTATAGGCACAAAGTCGGTACAGGCTCGCCAGGGACACGTTTTCCTCCTTTGTATTCAGACGCTTTGCTGATAGCCCTTTCTGAGTTAGTGGAGTGCATTGTTGTGAGGTGATCTCGGCGATAGCTAACAGCTCACCTTATCTTCATTCCATTTTCCTCATAGTCCCGTTTCCGTAGATTGGTTGTTCCTCGTTACCTCGGGCCGCCAGGCCTTGCTTCACCCGGTTATGACGCGCGGGTTGCTCTACCCTTCGTGTCAGACTTGCTTGATCACCGTCTTTTGCAAGATCCCCGCTTCGGCGCGTTCCCCCCGCATCTTCCGCGGAGTTGAAACTTTCCAGGCCGTCCCGTTCCTCTTTTGCTCTTCTCTTCCCTCCGGCTCCGATTGATGGTTTTTCACACGTCGTCGCTTTTTGTCCTCTGTGCCAGCACCCTGTGTTGGACTTCCCACACAGTGAGATCTGTTGCACTGGTACTCCGCTGCGATAACGATGTTTTTTTCTTTCCTAGGCCATCTTAGAGTTGAGCACGTCTTTCTTTGATATTTGCGTGTTCCGCGCGGTGTCCCTTAAGGTTTTCTCTCCTGGCCAGAAGATGGCGGTCTTTTTTCAGACTTTGGAAACAGCGTTTTTCGGGCAAGTGTCGTAGCCGTGGTCACACTTCTGCTAGTTTTTCCCGCTGTATTATATCTCTTTTTTCCCGATCCTCGTTGTTGGTTTTTCGTTTCGATTATGCTCCCTCTAAGCACTAGGGACAGGTCTCTGGAGAAGTCTACGGAACTGTAAACTTTCCTACGAATGATTCTATATGCCCTGATGTACATCTTTGCTGTCGCAGACACTCCCTAACATCCTTTCGATTCCCCCCGCGACCTGAGCTTCCGTCTTTCAAAGATCGCTAAGCTCATGCGACGTGTCTCCCGCTAGTCAGGCTCCCGGCAACAGCGGCTTTCGCGCAGTTCATTGCTTGTGTATCTCCCCACCCCTTCTATGTGCGGCCGCGCAGGCACAATTTCGGTCCGTCCCTAAGGATCTACCCCACCGTCTTTATTTCTTACCGAATTCCCACCCCAGAGCGGTCCTCGCCGCTTAGTTTTTAGCTTTTACTTGGTTCTTCAGGACTTTTAATCCCTAGCTGAGACTGACAAATTGCGTTAATCTGCTCTGAGTGGACCCATTGCCGTCTCCCCCAGTACCTCAAGTTCACGTTTTCATCCTGTTCGATCTCCTCTTACAGACGCCTCCCCTTTCCAGCGCGGCTTGATGAGACCGTCCTAAGGACTTCGTTAAGTCGTTAGACTATTATCCCACGCGGCCCGCACGCGCCATATTCACTCTGGCTTTACGTTCTCCTACAGAATCTTGAGTCGGAACGCCGTGCTCCTTATAGGGTCCGACTAACCAGCTGGATGTGAGAATCGAAAGGAGTCGTTGAAGATCGGTCATCGCTGTTACTCCGTACCTTCCTTAGAGTTTGCGCTTTGCCCTTACTGTTAACGACAGCAGGGTTCGCCTTGAGAGACCATGATCCCGATGGCCCTCACGCATTCCATTTGTATCAACGACACCCCCACCACCAGAGGCCTTGAATAGCAATGCAACGCTGCCTCACCTGCCTTCGGTAGTTAATCGTCTTTTAGTCCTCACCCCAGCCCACCCGTGTCCCCCCGGTCAGCCTGTTCCTTTGTTCCTTTTTTAACTGGTCTTTTCAAGAGACATGGAGGGACAGGTGAGGTGATGGAAACGTGAAGAAGAGCTCTTTTTGGATCCACCCCGCCCCCACACAGGAGTTATGATTGTCGCTTCATTTCCCCCCTCCCCACTCGACAATCTCAGCGTCCTCTTCAGTTGTGAACTTGCTTTGCGGACTTCCGATTTTTTTCATTAGGGCATAAAGTCTGCGAGATTCTAGAAGGGTAGATCCTGTCTGCCCCCCATTTTCTTTTTCTTTGTCAAGTTCTTTCAGCTTTTCAGTCAATCACCCGAGAATCCATTCGAGTGGTTTTCTCTGTTTCTCCCTTAAATCTCTCCGAGAATACATTGGAGTCCGTTGCCAGGCGTGCAGACCAGAGCTTCCTGCTGAAAGAGAACTCATGTTACCACCCTGATTTGCGCATACGCAGTAACATTCACATCCCCCCTTTATCAACGAACATACGGGCTCCGTGATCTTTTGATGATACAGCCCACTAGTGCTGATGCAAGATCCTTAGCCCAGATCCGCGGCGCCACCTTTTTTTTTTTGTATATTAGGATTTTCCCCACCCATACCCGCAAACATCCCTCTTTTTCCTCCCCCCCCCTTTGTGTTGATTTCTGAGCTTAGGTTTCCTTGCTGCGTTGCACATCCTTTTTTTATCAAAAGTACGCATTGGTCTTTTCCCCTCTTCTTCGAGTTTGCACTTCTCTGGTATTCTGACAGATGGCTAGCAACGAGCATATATTTAGTGGGCTGTGATTTTTAATGGGTTTAAGGTACGTCGCATTTGACCGCCACCCCTTTTCATGTCGGTCCGACGCATTTCTTACTCCTCTTGATGGCAGGACCGGGATCCCAATGAGCCTCTTCACTCTTGCTCCCCTTAGTATCACACCCTTCCGGTTCCCTTTTCTCCATCGAGCTTTTTTTAGTCTGCGACAGCTTCTGGTCCCCACAGCAAACCCTTATCTCCCCCTTTCTTCCCTTTAGTTCTGAGAATTTCAGTACACCACCAAGGTTGCGTTTAGTTTTGATGTTTTTTGGGCCGTTTCCAGCCGCCGTTCCCCCTCGTGTGTTACCATTGGAGTTTGGAGGTAGAGTGAGGTTCACTCGAAGGTGCGCGGAATACCCAGGACTGGACGTTACTTCAGGCTTGCTTCAGAGAAGTCAAAGATCTAGAGGTAAGGAAATCCCCCCCCCCTTCTCTTCTACGACCACTACTCGAAGTTTTCAACGGCAAGAGTATTCTGAGGGTATAGATCACCTTCTGTTTTGGTTTTTAAGTCTCGTCGACGGAACCAATTTTCCATAACTTTTTCAGAGATTCTTCGCGGGAGCGTAACAACTCGTTGGTTTTTGATTCACGCACCCCAAGATACACGGGCATTGACGTCCTGCAATCAAGGGCGCGTACCCAGCCAGCCCACAGTGGGTTCATTGTTTACCCCCCCTACCTTTTGTAGACTTTTTGTTAGTCAGCTCTCTCCCAAACCGTCCGACCCCAAAGAGGTGAACGGGAATTAAGAGCGAACGACCCGTGAAGCCGAACGGACCGCTTATTGTGGAAGTAGTGGCCTTATAAGGGACATATGTCAGGTTTCGACCCTCCTGGTCGAGGAGACCTACTTGCCACCATCAGGATGTTGAGCGTCTAGCTCCCTCTTTAGTTTTTTCGCGTAGGTTCGTTCGCCCCCCCCTCTCGGTTAACATCCACCCCTGCATTTCATCCTTTTTGATCCTGAGCCGATTGCATTCTACTCCGGATATGGTCTCCGCCTCTGAATTGGTGCACCTTTCGTCATCCTAGAGGGTTCGCCTGCCCTCTTCCCACCTTGACAGACCGTTTCTGGTGCAGAGCAAAGATTAGCGTCACATTCTACGAGAGACCATCCGAGGCCCTTGACCGTTTCTTTGTTTTTTTAGTCTAATTTCCTTCTCTTGGCTAGACGTTTTGTTTACCGTCAAGTAGACAACCCGGACGTTAACCCCGATTTAATGATGTCCGTCTGACCCATCCTCTTCTTGCTTAAGTGGCTTTTTGAAGTAGGCCCAGCCAGCCTCTCGCAAGGGAGACCATCAACCCGATCGGGGGGCGAGACCTATGTCTCGGTTATTCAGGAATCGATCTGTGCAGTTTTTCTTGCCCGCATTTGAGGCCAATTAAGATTTCAAGCAGATACGATATCAGTTGAGTCCGCTTGAAGTTACCCCTTTGCAGCTCTTCATCTATTCTTTTTTTCATATCCCATCTTTGTGGTGGGTGAGCTAGATATGACCGCTTTCCCTGACACCCACCCCCCCTGTAATTTAGGCATCCGTATACTATCTTCTTCTCTCTGACGGTCCGTCTGAGCGCCATATCTTTCCTGCCCCTTAGGTAAAAAGTATTGCCGCCTCGGCATCTCCGATTGACCTCATTTTTTCAGGCTTTCCCCTACATTGCTGGGCCCCCGAAGCAGTCCATCTTAGTACGTCTAGACAGTGAGGTTTCCCCAGCCTAAGATAGCCGATCTTTGGCTTTCCCCAGTCCCTATGTGTTGTCCCTCGACGGCACCCATTCTCTCGAATTTTTTTTTATCGCTCCGGATCGAGTTTGACCTGCCCCCCTGCCCAAGAGAATAGCCGTTTTAGCGCATTTCTGGATAGGTATTCGGGCAATTAGCCAAGCTGACAAAGTAGGGTGATACCCGACCATTCGGATTGTGGTTTAGTTGCTATATACACTTCCTTGAAGAATGTCATCCTTCGGCTCCCGAGTCTCTTCTTCACGAGATTTTTTACTGAGTAGAGGCGATGGATCAATGATGGTGAATTCCATGTCGCTTTCTCCCCAGTGCACCCCGTAACATGTCTTCCCCCCAACTAATCTATATCATCGTTCGCCCCATCCTTTGACCTTTGTCTCCTTCAGTGAGACTCACCCCCCCAATGAGATCAACTGGTCGGATCCCTTCTGGACTTCTTCCATAGGCGCGTCCTCCCGTTAAATCAGGATATAGTCAGCTTGCTTTCGTCCCTTGCCGTTGCGTCCCCGTTGGCAGAGAAGAATATTCGTCATCTCCCTTTCCAAAGCAGAATAAGAACCCCCCCCCGTGGCTCTTTTTTCGCCTCGCATTCTTCCAAACTGCAAACATGAGATGGTTACTATATTCCGCAGACTTTCCTCACGACTGGTCTCATACCCCCCCCCGTGCTCCCCCTCTGATACGTTTTATTGGCTTACCACGGTGAGGGGCCCTATATCAGGGTACATCGGCTCTGTCAACCTGTTCTGTCTCACCCGCCTCCCATACAGTTTTTCCTCTATTGTCTTTTCAGCATCTTCCAGCTATCCCATCTTGGACCCCTCCTAGGAAGTTAAGCCCGATTCAATCGAAGGCACTACCAATTACCAAATTTATATTAGAGAAGTCCCCTCGTGCGATTTCCCTTTTTCCATGTTTTTTATTAAATTGCCCGGAATGATGTTCCCCGCAACACACAAGAGGCCCTCGCTCCTTTCTCGAATGCCGTAGGGCTAATTTTCATTCCCAGTAAGAGGGACCTTTTCTTTCCTTTGTCTGGAAGTGTTCTGCCTATATGTTATTGCAGGCCTGCTTACCCCCGATTTTTGTCCTTCGCCTTCCCCTTCACCCCAGCCCATTCCTTGATCAACCGGCCCAGGTTAGTGGATCTTATCTGATAACAAATATTATTTGTGCCAGCTAACAGACGAGCCCCTATGCCGCCACCCTTTTTGAGACTCCGCACAAATCGAAGCAAGACAGCTCATTACGGCACTACTTCTAAGTGGGGGGGTTGGAGAGGAGAGAGTGCTCGGAATTTGTTGTCCGGAATACACCCCCCAACGAGTTCTGAATGATAGATAATTTTCGCGTCTTTGACCTATTGAGCTTCAAGCGAGATCCAATGAGAAGACCTTATTTCCTTCCTGATATGTGTTAGGGTCCCGTTTCGAATGTGAGCCCAATCCGTTGGTACGACTGCCGTTTCCCCTTTGCCTGGAAAGCCGCATCTCGTAAGGCACGGGACTTCCAAAATGAGCGTTGTAGGACCTCTGTGAAGGCTCGCGACAAAAACTTCCGGCAATTCTTTGCTGCGCGTGCCTCCGTTTTCTTATGAGAACAAACCTCCTCCTTGCCATTTACCACAAATTTTTGTCCAAAGATCGTCGGGTCTAGAATGGGACAAAAGAGGCGTTGGAAAGGATCGAGGATCGGGTAAACCTTCGCAGGCTTCCACTGCCTACTTCCCGTTGATTTAGTTCGTGCGTGAATCGAGCGATGCCCCCTCCCAGACTGGGCGTCGTGGTATCGACAGAATCCCAAACTTTTCTTCCCCAGAAATCGGGAGTCTTATCAACCCGACAGCCTTCTCCCACCCCCCCCGTTATCATGAGGGCGAACAGGTTGGCGAGCACTGACGAGACCAAGCCAGGCTTTTTTGCCTACTTGGGCATAGGCGTCCGTCTAATATTGGGGGGTTATTGTAGCTAATAAGGTTTTGTGGCCCCAGGTTCATATTTCGGATCAAACGTGAAGACTCGATTGATTCCATGGTGGGCCGTATCGGGAGAACGCCCCTGATGACTGATTTGCTCGGTGACGATGGATCCGCGTGAAGTCCCAGGAAGGATATTCCGGGAGAGAATCTTGACGGAGAAATTCGGTGAGACGCAGATGCGCTCCAAGCTCCCCAGTAGCATGCTGCTTTTGGCTGATCAAGTGTTTGACTTGTTTTGCGCGGCTAACCATCCCTTCCACCGGTCGAGTGCACTTTTTTCTCCATCTCGCATGTATATCCTGTTCTCTTTTTATAGAATTTAGTCGTGACGTGAGCCTGTCTGTCAAATCGTCGAGACACTTTTTGCCGGCCATGTAGTCAAGCCGTTCCTAAACCGTCGTTTGACTCCAGCTCCTTGTCGTCTACCTCCCCCTCGTCCGCGAAAGATGCTACAGACATTTGCAAGTAGATTCCGGGTGCACTTGACTCATTCCTCCTCATAAGGAGCAAGAAGCCGGCTCAATAGTGAGTGACTAAAATTTTTGACGTTCGGTGATCTACAGCTCGATTTTTCGCGGCAACTTAAGATTTCTTGAGGATCACGATTTGATCTCCTTTCAAGCAGTATCCACGATCTGGTCTAACCTCCCCAGTTTTATGATTGAAAGTCTCGCCTCAAGACGCTCCCTTTCCTAAGTTTTGTACGAAGATTGCAGTCCCCCCTCCAAGGATATTCGCTTATCATTCTGAGGTTCTTAGCCGGGGCAGTTTTTCCTGCCCTACTGCCTTCTTCTTAGATCTCTTCCTCCTCCTATTGTGTTTATCTCATCTGTCTCGGCATATCAGGAAGGGCCGCACTTTTACAACGGCTACCCGTGTGATATTCCCTCTGCGTCCCTCATCTGCTGCCGCCCCCCTGATTACAAGCGTCGTTTATTCCGGACGTAGCGTCCGATTTTTCTCCGCTGTCTATCGCCGGCAAGGTCCGCATTTCTTTAGCGCGCCTTAGTTTGCCCCGATCCCCCCCCTATCTTAGCTGGTTCCTCCAACCAACGTCATATTGGATCTGCGGCACCACGATCGGCAGGCACTCTCATTGAGATGATGACCTTCGAAGCGCAACTGTCCCCTAAAAGGTACGCCCCAGTTCTGCTCCCCCGTCCCGTCTTAGCCGTTCTTAGAGTCCTAGCGTCTCCCCCCTTTCACCCAGCGTGACCCCGCCAATTTCCTGCGTATTTCTTGCGAACCGTGCTTTAGGTACTGTTTCCCAGGACCTATCCAGCGGCAGACTTCTCTCCTGAGTAATTCCCTCGCTTGAGGATGGAAGGCTGCCTTAAGTCGTTGTCGCTTTCTCCCGATCAGGCACGGGCAACTCCCCACACCCAATTCTCCGGAGGTATTCTCCAAGTTCATCTGAGTGCGCCGTTTGCTCTGCTAGGTTCGCTTTCACAACTCGCCTGCGCCCCTGGTGCCATCATTGCCCTTTTCTTTAAGAGATCGCCCCCCATCAGCGGCCCTTCTGCGTCCAGCTTGGTTTCTTCCTTCCCGGCACGGATCTTACTTTTGGTGGCTGCCAGATGAATCTGGCCCCCCTCTTCTTCCCCGCCGCGCCCTTGCACCGACCTCAACCCCAAAGAGGTATTCCTCATCCCGATTTCGAATCTGTCAGGCGTCGTACGGTCACCCCCCCTCCAAGACACAAACCCCCTACGTTCCCAGCCCCCGGACACCTTCTCCATCTGGGTCATCTGGATAAGGGTTTGACTCCTTAAAATGGTTAGGACCCTTCCTCGGATCCTTTTTTTGTTCGCCACCCCCCCCAAAGGTCAGTCTGATGGGCAGTGCTTAGTTCCCCCCCGCCCGCTCGAAACTCTTCACCCCCAGCGTAATAACAGAATTGGAAGCCTTCTTCCAGGGCTACTCCGATTCCCGACTGTTACCTCCAGCCATGTCTTCCATTCGCCCGATGGGAATTCTGATGTCGATCTTCCAATTCCTGTTGGCCTTGGGCACATTTTCAGGCTTTTTTGTCACCCCCGCGGAGCGCGCCTGATACTTCCTTCAGTTTCTTACTCAAGTTTATGAGGTCCCGACGGTAGGACGTTTCTTCCTTCAGCTAGAGATGTCCTTCTTACCTCGTAGGACCCCCCCACCGTCTTTTCTTTTCCCTTCCGTGACAAGTACAGCCCTCCCCGGTCCCCATCCCGCCATCTCTTGAAGAGGTGATCTTCCCCTTGGATACCCTGCCCTTTAGCGGCCCTCTCCTTCAAGAAGCAGCCCAGATCCCTGCGGCTCCCCGGGCCCCCAGTTCCATGCCCCCTACGCCCGACAAATACCTTTTTTTCCCTTCCGCCCCTGACGGGGTGCATCTAGATTATTTCTTTCTTTGTGGTACACCTTCTCCCACCTTGCATCCCTATGGGTGATGATATTCGCAGTCCCTTCTATGGCTGCCTCACTTTAGTAAAGCTCTTATCTAGTGGCGTTTGTGCCTCATGGCCGCAAGTTTGGTTAGCGGTCGAGGCCCATCCGTTTTAGGGACCTCAGGACTCCATTCGTCCTCTGTTGCCCTTTTTCCCTTCTTTAGTCCCTTCGGCGACCCCAACCCTTGCAATTGGACTGCTGCTCTTTTATTGGCTGAGCACTCTTCCCTGTCAGGGTTTTTAACCCCTAACACACTGGTCACCTGACGTACCCTCGTACGTTCTCGCAGCCCCCAGTGGCCGGTTTTCCTTCTGCACTCGGTCGTGTGCCTCCTTGAGCTCGTTTCACCTGCATGGCTCCGCTTGTCTCCTTCTGTGAAATAGCTTGTGCTGCCAAGTGCTTCTTGTACTAGTTGGGTCTTCTTGACATGCCGGAAAGCATTGATCTTCTCTCCGTGCTTTTATATCCCCATAAGACTTCCACAACTGCTGGATTCTTACTTTTGTTCCTCCTGTTTCTTTGTCCGTTAGTTTTTTCTTCTCTGCTTCTCTCTTAACATCGAAGAACTTCTTTCAGTGACGGTACTCATACCTTTCTGTTTTGATCGGTATTTCTTTCCCTTCGCGTTTGCTTTCCTGGAGTCTTTCCTACCTGTTAAAAAGGCTATTTTGCTTTTATCTCTTCTCCACTCACGCTCAGTTTGGCTTTATGCGGGACCAGCTCCTAGTAAACCGGATTTTTATTTTTTCCGCAGCCCGCACTATATTTTTTCCCCTTCCTTTGCCCGCATCGGAACGGCGCAACAGGCTGTATGTTACATCTAGGCCATAGCCTTTTCTTGGCGCCTCTGGTCTGTTCTTGGATGAGCCCACCCTGGCTCCTTCAGCCGTTTTTTCCTAAAGGGGATGCCTTTCCGTAGTCGAAGAGACTGCCCGCGAAGACCGATGCCCTTCGTCCCACGATTGCGTAGGCTTTTAATTCATTTTTTTCCTCCAGCCCGCTTGAAGGGAACCCCGTCGTTGACATTTCCATATCTGATTTCCCCCCCGATACCATGCGACTGGGACCTGTTTCTCGGTTGCTTCGCTTCCTTTTCCTAACTTTTCAGTAATGGGAGGAGCGTCCGTTTGTATGCCATGCGAGTCAGCACCATTCCTCGCCTTTTGTCAGCCCACCTCTCATTTTTTCCGATTTCCCAAAATCCAGCCGGATCCTTCTACGTGATGCTCCTCCAAGCTTAGCCCCGTATTCTTTAAAACGATGAGCGCGACATCCCCCGGGACCCCTCCCCCCGGCAGACGTGGAAGTGTTTTTTCTTCCATTAGGGCGGCTTAATTGCGTGATTAGCCCGTCTCGTCGTAGGCGTTGTTAAATTTTCCTTCTCCTTGAATGGATTTCTCCTTTTTAATAAAATTTGTTTTTGTTGTCGTCCGCTGATCCTCCCCCTCGGAGATGAATGCAGCGCGCACAAACGCCTTGATACTTCTTACATTACTTAGTCCGCCACTCTCTTGACAAGTTTTACTCCAGCGAGATGACGCAACTGTCCACAGGCTCCGGTCCTTTCTTCAGGCCTCAACCTGAGCGATGGAAGCGTGTCTTCCTGTGATATTCCGACAGCTTGTGCAATCTCACTATCCTCTTTTCCGCTTTTTTGAGCCCCCCCCCCCTTCAATTTGGGCCCGGCCCAACACCCTTCTCGCCGGCCCCGATCGTGTAGATGAGGCAGAAGAGACTTCCAATATCCCAGGTTTGGAGCCGAGTAGAGGACTCTTCGGTCTCGCTCTGAGCTTCGCACCGATGTTTTCAAGCGTGTATCAAGGGAGTCTGCACCCGCTCTTAATTTTGACGAAGCCAAAGATTTCCCCTCTCCCGATATTCCCTCCACTCCTAGTATTTGTCCGGGATCGATCCTTCTTTGCCTTCCATTTCCTTTTGAGATGTATGCTCGCACTGAAGTTCACCTACGTCAATCTCGCTAAGGATATCCTCCTTTTCGTTCCCTAAATCCTTTTTTTTTCGGAGCCCCTTTCCTTGGGCCCCCTTCCCCCGCTTAGATTGCGACCCTTCAATCTCGCGGCAAGATATCGCGCTTCGTCCATCTCTTCGGTAGAACTTTATGTCGTCCCCTTCCCCTTTCCTGCACGCCTCGGGTACTTTCCGGTTACCGAAGATATGATACTGAGGCCCCCCTCCTCTTTTCTGACATACCCCCCCAACCCCCTGAGGCTCATCCGAGAAGGACAAGACGACCTTTCGGGTACCGCCGCGAAGATCCGCCCCCACCCTACTTTACCGACTATCTGGCTCGATGGGCGGCGAATTTCGTTTGTGCAAGATCCATTAGTAGCGTGTGACCTTTTTCGTACCTCCTGCCCGTCCCCCCCCGTTTCTGGATTTTCTCTCTTCTCACTTTTCAATGCTAAAAGCCTCTCCTCCATCCCCCTTTTTACCCGCTGCGGCAGTTTAGCATCTTCCTTAATCTTTCACTCCCCTGTCTTCAATCGGACTCTTAGAGAGTAAGCTTTTGCCCCATTTGACGTTTTTTGCTGTTGAAGTGAAGGGCGTTTTTCTATCCAATTACCTCCGGCCACGACTCGGTCCTCGGCCCTTTTTTCTCGAGGTACTAGTTATTTTTGTCACTTTTTTTTTGGTAGTCATTTCCTGCCTGCCTCTTCGATATCTTTTCTGTTAACTCGGATTATCCCCCCCTGCTTTTCTTCCGGTAGCCGCGACCCAGCCCCATTCCAGGAACACCGCCCTTCGGTCCGGGATCTTCCCGTGGAGAAGAATACTCTCCGGCAGCTCGGCATATTTCAGACTTGTCCGCCCATCTTTTTTTAGAATGAGACCCGCGGGGCTAACGACTAATATCTCTCCTTTACCCGGTTGTTGCTCTCTTCTAGACTTCTTTCTTCCTTTGTTGGTTTTCCCCCAGTTGAGCCGTATTATAGGGGCCCTCTCTTCACGTTGCCATTTCTTTATCGGTTCTCGTGGATTGATAAATGCTCTCTTTGCTTCTTGATTTGTTTGGTTTGTGTAGTCGTACCTTCTTTTTAACAGTGGTAATAGTTCCCGTTTTTCGCAGCGTCTCTCTTCTTCACAGACTAAGTCTCCTTCTGGCTCGTCATCTTGCCGTCCTTATTTGTCCCTTTTGTCTCGTGCTATCTTTTCTCTTTGTTATGAATGCCCCTTTCCCTTGCCCCCGTGACCAACACATTGTCACCTTGCCTTTTCCAATTCTTTCCTTTGCAATTGATTTTTAAAACCTTTTGTTATGCTTATGATAGGCTCTTCAAATCCGCTTACAAAGTTGGGTATATTTTCTCTGATCTCTGTACCCATTCCGGCGTTGGCTCTCCTTGGCGCACACAGCAGACTGCTTGTCAGGGAGGCCGCCCGACCTATGCATCTCCCGTCGACCCCCACTCGGTCTCTCTTCCTCGAACAGCCATTTTCTCCCCACCCAGGCAAAATCCTTATATTCTCCGGCTATATGCTGACCCTTTTTTTTTTTTTTCAGTGTGTGCACAGATCGGAACACCTCTCCCGATTCGGGCGATTTGTGGCTCGGCGCTGCTCGATTTTTGTGCTAGTCCTGTTCTTCGGATGGCCGCTTTTTCTCCCTGCCTTTCTGCGCCCCCCCATTGACGTCCCCCATTTCAATTCCCCCCCTCTCGCAGGCCAGCCTAAGTGACGCTTTGGTTGACCTCGCTATATTACAACTTTCTCCTCTGGCTCTCCTTTCTGAATATTCAATTTTGGCCTTCTCGCCCTTGGTCACGGCAGCCCCGGATGCTAGGCCCCGATCCGGAAATATCCTTAAGCTCTTTTTTTTTCATCCTGATTTTTTTTGTCTTCCTCAGTCCCCCTGGCGAATTCAGCCGGCACATCTAGACGCGTCCTTCGCCGGTTCTTCGTAGGTTCCCTCCTAGTCCGCTTAGCAATGCGTTAGATTCTAGTAAACAGTTAATTGACGGTTTCTCTACGGACACCCCCTCTTTTGCCTTTGAGCCACCCTTGTAGTCCCCCTCTCGCCCAGCCGCTAATTTTAACTCGGATCCTCGTCACCTCATATTTTGCAAGGCTTTTTTTCCTACGTAGATCCGGAGTGCGCGTTTTTTTCCGTCGAGGCCATGTCCCCCTTCTGGAAATCTGTATAGCACCCCTGCTTTCAGACTTTATCGACCCCGTATGTATTCCTCTAATTGGATTCTCTCTTCCCGAGTTCAGAGGCTCCCTTACGATTGGGACCCCCCTTCCTACGTGACGGAGAACCAGAAGCTCGGCCTTGCGGAGGTGTTACAATCTTTCCTTTGTAAATATGTAAAGAGTGCCTATAGCTTAGTCCCTTTCGGTAACTCCCTTGTGAGTGACGACCCGAATGATAGCTTAAATCTATTTTCGAGTGGAATCCCCCCTCTTCCTTTGTTTGTTTTCTCTCTCTTACGCGTCCCTTATAAGATTCTTCACTGATAATTTTTTTTTCTCTCTCTTTTTTTCGCCACGCGCTCTGCCTCTTACCCCTCTTCTTTTGCCGTCCCGCATCTTTTCCCCTCCCCTCTGCACCGCTTTCTTCCCCTTGCAGCTCGCAGGGGTCGCCATTGCTTTTACTCCCGAGCGTTTGATGGCCTCTTTTCTTTGTTTCGAATCTTCCTTTCGCTACGAGTCTCGAGATGGTGCTCACACACTTACAGTCGTGGTCTCCCATTCCCCCAAAGCCGTCGCTCTTTCTATTACTGACATCCGCATGTCCAAGACCGTCCACGCCGGCGCTCGAGGCGTACTTTTCTAGTTTTGACCCAAGTTCCTTGTGACGAAACGAGGTGATCACTGCTGTGGACGAAGGGGATCTCACCTCTATTTAATGACGACCTGTCAACCCAGACTGGAGCCGAGCCTCAGAGAGAACTCGACATAGAGGCCCCCTTAGCTAGATGGATAACCACCTTGATGAACGAGGCAGGCTGGTGATAGAGACGTCCACGGAACACTTCTGCCAATCATGCTGTCGGGGATCCACTTCGCATAATAATGATCTGACTGAGGATTCAAGTCACCAATCTTGAGTTTTCCCTCCCCTGCAGATCCGTATCCCTGTTTGAAGATCAGGCGCGCCCTTACCACTTTCCTTTCTATTCAACCTCCAGTTTTTTTTCACCGTTCGATTTTTCTTAATTGGGCCCGCCAGACTACGTCCGATGCGGTCCCGCTCCTTGCATTTCTTCCATCTCCCCCCCGAGGAATATCCGCTCCTTCCCCAAGTCCGAAAGGCGTACTCTTTTTTCCCGCTCTCATAGAATAACCCGAGTAATGCCGGCGTTTCCCCTAGCGTCCGGGGTCATTTTGGACCTGGTGCTTGATAATACTGCTCGTTTCGATTTCTGTCGATACCGTGTCTTTGCTTTTCAGATGCCCCCTCTTTCCCCCTTCGCTGACCCCCTCTCTAAAATCTTTGGGAACGTGAGGGCTGGCCCCGTTTCTCCTTCACCCTAAACGCCCCCATTTTTCGCATGCCTCTAGTCCTTCCTCTTTTCCCCCTATAGCGTTTTTTTCCCTTGCAAGAGTTTCTTCCAATACCCCAGAGGCCCGCGCGCCATAAGCCTCCTGTTTTCTTAAGGTTCCTCGCTCAGAGTTTTCACTATCTGTCGTCTATTTGCAGGTCGTTCTCCTTTATCTGCTTACCCTCGGACCTGTATTCAAAAATGTTTTGCGTCCTTCCTCCTGACCTAACCCAGGCCACACATTCACACTTCATCTCGACGTTCCTTCTTCATAACTCCTCCCTTTTTTTTGCCCCCCAAGCTCCCGAAGACGAACTTCCCCCCGGACTGAGACACCGAGAAGGCATGTCCCTACAAAGACGGATCCTCTCTCTGGGCATGCTCTAGTTTTTTTTGTTTGAGGATTAGGGTTTTTTTTTGTTTCCCTACCGCAGTGACCCCACTTGGGAGCGCATAGATTGATCTTCTTCCTCGTTGCACGGCGTCTTCGGCCGCTGGCCGACTCCCGCCTCGAGCTTTTTTCATTTCCTGGCGTCCTGGGGTTACGCTGGTGTGACCCACCAAAGATGGTCTATGGGATATGACGCTCCCCTCTTCTGACGAGAACGGAATGAATTAGAAGGTTGAAGATGACTCTTGAATCCGAGATGGACACATGATTGAGTCGCGTTTCACGAGGCGGTATGGGACGTCTCACTAAGAACCATGCAAACGCCACAACTTTTTCAACTTTTCGACCAATATTGATAATATTAGCATTCCAATTGGAACACCGATTGCTCGGATCTTGCTACTTTCCACCGTTGCCGTCCCACCGATTATTCCGATTTCTTTTCTGACGCTTCGCGTTGTTGGTTTCCATTCAGGGCTTGCAAGCTTGGACTTGTCCTCGTGTATACAAGCCCCCCTCAATTTTTTCCCAAGAATTCCTGAAGCGAGCCCCTACTAATATTAGATTTTTCACATTTAAGAATTTTCCAAGAACCTGTTGAGAAGTATCTTGCCCTGTTATGATTACAGGTTTTTTTGTATTTTCTTGATTTGCGACTATTAAACCATTCCCAATTTGGTCAGTTTTTGTAGGCGATTCGGATCTAATCTGGTGTAGTCGGTAGGAATGAGGCCTTGGCCGTAATAGGTCTCAGATCTACCCCTGAGGCAAAGGCGACTCCCCTTCCCCCCTCGATGAGTGCGGCCGCTGGCTACCTTTCCGCGTCCGGACATGATTTTAGCTCGCGCATATCTACAGTACCATTTTGGACTAGTGTTCTTTCCTCATTTCGCCCATCCCTCTCCTTTTTTAAGGAGACTCCTCGATTCCTGCCCTTTCTCATGCTTCGTGCTAACGATGATTGGCGTTTGAGTCAGGATGCGG
>Ga0179591_1192154_pt1 | contig 17714 bp, 25 predicted proteins | sample CZOMad2_1_08_16f_FD_182891 | JGI IMG/M metagenome (GOLD analysis project Ga0179591, IMG submission 182891) | Vadose zone soil fungal communities from Angelo Coast Range Reserve, California, USA - CZOMad2_1_08_16fungal (PacBio error correction) | ecosystem: Environmental > Terrestrial > Soil >... | reverse complement strand
TCTGGTGGATGGAGGGAAACAATTCCTCCCCTTGGATTTCCGTATCTCTTCTCTTAACAAACAGACATGTTGATGTTGGAATTCAATTTCTTGGATGGTACCATACCCTTTCCCCCCTTTACAAACGTTTGTATTTTCCTCCCCCCACTTTTCAGTCTCTTTTTTTACCAGGAACTATCAACCCGATGTCGTTTATTTAACATTTTTACCCGGAATTTTCCCCCTTCACTTGTTCCGTCTCCTTTTTGAAAAAAGTACCAAAAGACCAAGTCCCCTCAAATACCGGCTCCCCCCTTGTCCCCCAATTTCATTTTTTTCCCGGGCCAGACGCCCCCTGAAATAACTTAAAGACCTCCCCATAATTTCATGAAGCGCGGATCAAGTATCCCCCATCTGCCATTCCCTTTCCACATCCAAAAGATATGTACCTTAGTCCCCCCATTACGTAAATAGAGTTATTTCCCTCGGGCGTTGAGATATTGACGGATTTTTTAATATGCCATCCTTTTCCAATCCCATTATAAACTAAGCGTAGTCCCTGGTCAGAGGTGGCCTTCTCCCCCTCCCTGTCTTTAAACATGACCCTCTCGTTTCTGCCCTGTTGTGACCAAGTACTTGGCCCCTCTTGGGCCCAACCCGGTATGACTCCTTTCCATCCTTTCGGCTTTTTGCACCCCCGATCCAGTTTTTCCCCTGTTTCACATGCCCCTTCAAGTGATCCAAGTTATCCCCGGATTAGTTACAACAGCCCTTCTTTTTCTTCCCCATCTATGTACCTTCTTCAGGAGGATATGCCTTTACAGTTTTTGTATAACAATAAGTCCCCTCACTTTACATAATATCAACTGATTTCAACCACCCTTTACTTTACCCATCTTCTTTCTGTATTGAGCTCTTCCTATTGCCTTTTTCGATAGCTTCAGATTTTGTTTTTCGTCACTGCCTCTTTCGGGGTTGGGATTGCCCCTGAACTCGTCTCTGCTATAACACCCTGTTTACTTTTTTTTGTAGACGATCCTTATTTCTTTCCTCCCTTTTCATGACCCCTAATTTTTTCATGCTACGATTAGTATCTTCGTTTGGCTTATTTTTTTGGGGTTTGTGGGTTTTTAACCCCCCCCCGCGTGAACCCTCTTCTTTTCTTGTTGCTATACCCCCCTTGGGACAGGCTTTCGTTTTTTAATCTTCCCATTTTTTCCTTTCAGACAAGACTCTCCCAAGGGCTTCCCCTTCCACTTTTTCCTTACCCATTATCGTCCATTGGATCCATAGCTTGTACCCAATTCACATTCATGAACTTGCTCTTCCCCTCCCCTGACTCGTCTAACAGAGCATGTCCTCCTCCCCCTTTTTTGGTTATTCGGGCTTTCCTAATAAAGCTCCCCTCTAAATAAGGTGACCCCAACTTTCTTATGTTCTGTGATTTTATCTAATTCCTTTTTTTTTATTCCCCCAACCAAAACACACCTTCTCTCTTATTTAATAACACCTCCCTGCCATGGAATGTCCCCACCTTGTTCCTCTTTTTCCGCTCCCGCACTTTTTCTTGCTGCATCCAGTCCGAAATAAACGATAATTCTGGTCTTTCCTGTCCTCTTAATTTTCTTTTTCTTAGCCTTCCAAATGCATCATCTCTTTTATAACGTATCTTTTCTATGATTTTTCTTTTTGCCCACCGCGTTCCTTGAAACCCCCTCTTCATCTTGTGGGAAAAGTGGAGGTTTCATTTTCCCCATTGCGGGAAAAATTCCACCCCTTGCACACTTCTCCCTTTGATTTGTTTTCCTTCAGTCAAGCGACATACTTTTGCTCCCGGGCTGCCCAAAATCCTTTCCTTTCTGCAGTTTTTTGCCTTTACACATCCCCCTTGCGTCATACCAGCTCTCCCTGCACAAGCTGTTTAGTATTCCCTTTCGAGTTTTCCGCCCTTTTCCAATGGTATTCATGTTTGTTTCGATTTTCACTTTATTTGCTTTTTTCCTTTCTCTCCCTTGCCCTTACTCCAAACCTTTCTGTTGTTTCAAGAGTTTACCCGTTCTTTTATACTTTTCCTTCCCCCCCAGCTCCCTGGAACCTTACAGTCTTTTGTCAATTTGTTGTCCTGAATCCTCACCTTCAGCTGTTATTCCTTCTCTTTTTACCTCAAGTTCCGCTTTCCTCCCCCCTGTACTGCCTCTCAAACGTACTAACAGGGTCTTTATACCCTCCCCTAATAAAATTTATTGTCGCCTTTGTTCCGCTATATTACTCCCTCTGTTTGACCGGGCGGGGTGCCTTTTTGTTTTGGTGGTCGGTCTTCGGCCACCAGCTGATTTATTCCCTTTCTGTTCCGTGCCTGCAAATTTTAGGCCCACTTTTATACGCGTTCTCTTCTTTTCCTTTCTATTTTAATCTAATAGTTTATTGGTTTTGCACTAATTACAATTTTTCCCCATTTTCTTCCTTTTTTGAGTCATACGATCCAAACATTCAGTCACTCTTTTTGGTGTCAATACCTTCCCCTCCTTTTCCCCTCCTCCTCCGTGTTTTTTTTTTGTCTCTTTTTACTACCAACTGATCCCACCCTCCTTTCCCCTTTCCTTAGCCTCCTCCCCCAAAAGTCAAATGCAGCTAGTTCTTTTCCTTGTAGCCAATTAGCTCCATAGAGCCTTCTTTCGCCCTTGCCTGCTCCCGATCCCCCCTCCCTGCATAACTTTTTACCCGCCTTGCCCTACTCACATCCCCGTGTTATCATCCTTTTGGTCCCCTTCTCCCAACCAAACCCCAAACCATTTCCCCCCCCCTATTTTTCCCCCCTAGATCGATTAATAATTCTTTTCATGCGTCCCTCTGGAATGTGTGTAATCCCCAAGAGTTCTGAACCTCATTTCCCTTTTTTGCTCTACAGTTACCGGAAGTTGTCCTCCTCTGATAAGTCTTTTGTCTTTTTCCCCTCTTATGTCTGATTCAATGTTCCTGCCCCATTTCCCCCAACTGACTCCTTTCTTTTAAATCTCTTTCAGGTAAATATATTTTTTTTCGGGCTTCCTTAGCACCAACTGACAGCTTCTTTTTCCTTTACTGCAAGCTGCGAAAATGTCCCAGGTCCCAAGTGTTCCCCTTCGACGTTCAACACCGAAGGTTTTGACTACCCTTCTTTCGGCCCCCCTTCAGGAGTAATTATAATACCCTTTGCAGTTCGAGAGCCCTTTATAATCTTCCATGTTTTGGATTTTGTCCTCTCCTCCCTCTTTTTTCCTTTTCCCCGCCAGTTTCTTGGCCGCCCCCAGCCGCTTAATGAATCCCGTTGCGGGATCTACCCCCTGTTTTTGAAGATTGTCTTTATATTCCCCTCACTTGGACCATGAACCTACCGCCTTTTCCACACCTATTTTATTAACCACTCTTTTTTTTTCATTTCAAAGCTTTTTCCCCAGCCCTCATCCAAAATTATAGAGATATCGTCCCACTTATGATTCTGAAGGCTACATCCTGTCCCCTCCCCGCTCTCCCTACATAACCCCCCCTGTAAGTAGTCGGACCTCTGCTTGCAGCAGTACCAAAACGTGTTTTGGACTTACCAACCCCCCGGCAACTTCAGTCTGTTTCCCCCCCCCTCTCCTCTCCCATTGTTGGAATCTTTCCGAATACTTTCGATCAATAAACCCGTCTTCATGTCTTGTAGCTTTTCACGTATATTAAAAGCCCCACCCTCAACCATCCACCACTCTTTGGACTGAGCGACTCCTTACTTTATGATACCGTGAGCCCTTGTTCAGGACATAGAGTTGAATACTGTTATTTTCCCTTGCGCCCAACTATACAGTCTATATTTTTCCCTTTCCCCTGAAAGTCTTCGTGTCCCATACTGTCGCACCAGATTTTTCTTCTCTTTTCCCCTTCCCTGACCCAATATTTTGCGCCCCGAATCTTTTATCCCCCCATAGCGTCAAAAGAAAGGGACATCGTTGCCATCCCTTACTCTGTCTGCTTTCCCCTTCTCCCATTTACATCCATCTACTAATCTTATAACTGCAAAATTTCTGGACCCCTTCCTTCTTCCTGCCCCTCAGGAGTACCACCTTCCATATCCCTATGGAATGTAGAACTCCCCAAATCCCGCAGTTTGTTCTTTACCCACCCCCAACAATCCCTACCCCCCCGAACTTGTTCTAGGCCCGACACTCCACTTCCTTTGGTTAAAATCCTTGATCCTTTCTTTTCTGTTTGCCCTCTTCTCCCAAATCGATAACCCTGAATGCGTAATTCTCCACCCTTATCCGCCTATCGCCTTTCTCCTTCATAATATTTACTACACATACCCTTGATATTTTGCACTATACCCAGAATTCCCCCTTTTCAAGTGTTAGCCCCTTGCGTTTTTCACCTCAAGTTGGAAATTCACTGTCTCCGTCTTTCCGCATGTGCGTTCCTTCTTTTTTATCTATCTTTTTGGGCATGAAAGCCTCGAATAAAACATGGCCCCCTTCCCTTTTTTTCTTTTTTACAGTGCTCCAGGGCCCTTTTTTTCAATTTCCGGCTGGATCCCTCACTCTTTAATTACTTCGCATAGTTTCTAATTAGTGAATTAAACCCCTCCTTTCTTTCATATTCAACCACCTCCTGTACCTCGTCTGTCCCTCTCACTTTTTCTTACTTTTTCTCTTCTTTCCCTAATATCTTAGTGTTTTTGCCCCCACGCCTTTTGGCCTTTCCTTCCCTTTGACTGCTTCGGTAATATTGAGTCTGGTGAAGTTCTTAAGTTTATCGTGCCCTTTTTCTTTAACCGCCCCCATTTGTATTTTATCCTTGCGACCTCCTGGTCTTTTTCTTTTTTTTCTGTTCCAAAATTCTTTTCCTTTCCCCCCCCCGGTGTACGGTCTGGTTACAGCAACCGGATTTTTCACCCCATTCCCTTCCTCTTCATTCCTGTTCAAAAGATCTGCCCTTTCTTTTAAACTTTCTGTCACAAGGCTGTTTTTCACGTGTACCCTCACGTGATCTTTTAGGACATCTTTTTTACTCTCTCAGACCTCCGGGATTCTTTTTGTTGACCTCTCTTCCTCCTCCGTTGTTTTCTTGATGGCCCTTTCCCGCCCTTCAACAATTTTGCTTATTTAACCCAAATTTTTTTCTGTTCCCCTTCAAACTTGATGTCACTTTCATTCCCTGTTTTACCACCCCTTTTATTACCATTCAAATTTATCCTTTCCTTATCACATGTGAATTGTGTATTGCCCTGTGTTAACCTCCTTCCTTCCACCAAAAGATACACCTTTTTACCCAGAACCCGTGACCCCCGGAATTCCTTTCTCCCCCCCATCTTTTTTTTTTTTTCCCCTAATTAATTGGGTCGTATTTCCCAACTTAACGACCTTACTCTCTCTTACTTTCCACTTTCCTATTCCATGGTAAAGTTCTCCCCTTCCTTCCGCGTGTTTTTTTCCCCCCCCCCCGTCAGATATTTCTCCTTCCGAATCCCGCGTGCCTTTCATCGTCAGTTTATGGGTGTCTTTTTTCTTTCAAAGTTTGCAAATTCTACCCCCTATTCCACCCTGCTAAGTAGAGCCCCTCGTTCCTGGACCCCATTTCCCTTTGTGAAACATACCCGTATGTTCTATTACACCCACATTTTTTGAGCCTCTTTGACCTGTTACCCGTCATGGTCTCGCTTTCGTTCGGGCCCACCAGGGGGATAACCCTGTGTCCCCACCTCTCCCTGCATTTTGTTCCCCCCTTTTTTTCCACTCCGGGTCTCCAAGTTATTGTTCAAGGTTTCAAATAATCCCCTTTTGCTTTTCGTAATAGTCCTCCTTTTTCCCTGGGCTATATCTTGATCAGTGGTACTCCATTCACCTCACATCCTGCTTTTCCAATGATTCACCCCTTTCCCCACTTCCTTCTTATTCCCAAAGGGATTGATGTAGGTAGCTACATCTCACCTATGCTTTTTAAGCTCATTTTGAGCATTACCCCTCCTTTTTTCTCTTCTGTGTTTCTTATACATGCCCGATTTATTTCTTATATCCTTTTTAATCCTTTTTGTCTCAGAGCCTTGTCCTTGTCGTCCCGCCCTTTTTGCGAATGCCACAGATGTGCAGTATGACTTATCTTTCTTTCGGCACTGTGAGCGCCCCTTTTAATGCTCTTCTCCCTTTTTTTCAACTTTTCCTTTTTTGACTATTAAAAACAGTTATATGCCGCATTCCTTTTTCTTCTCCCTCAGCCTCTCCTCTGTTCCCTCCCTTTCCTTTACCCTCCTCCAGGACACCATTTTATTTCCCGGTTTTCCCATATGAACATACGTAGTCCAAACGTCCTTTCCCCTCCTTGTTGTACCTTAAAGGAGAGATCAAATGCAGTCCAATCTTGTCTTTTTCCCCTTTTTCCTTCCAATTACGAATTTCCCACGCCCCTCTTTCGTATGCCCTCTCTCTTTGCTTTTATGAAAGGATTCTCTTCCCTCCAACAAATGCGCCTTCCTTTGAACATTACTTAATTCCCTCCTTCCTGTAATTCCTCCAAGGGTATTACTTTTTATGCACAGATGCGCCCCAGTCAATTCCAACGACTTCTTTTTTCACTGGTCTTTCTTTGCTTAGCCTTGCTCTCAGTTATCAAATTGCCACTTTACTATCTTCTGCTTTTTCTTTTATTTGGGTTTTGCACAGCGTTCTTGAAATCCATCACTCTGTTTTCTTCTTTTTTTGCCCTGTCTTGGGTTTTCCTACTAGTGATTGTAATTATCATCTTCACCCCTTTTTGTAGCTGTCTGGTTTCTTGCCCAGTCACTCCCGACAGACTGATGGTGGCTTGATATTACCCAACTCTTCCAATTTAGGCCGTGTCTGCCTGTTACCCCCCATTCCCCCTTGCCTATAATTTCCCCCTCTTGCTCACTGCACCCTTGTTTGTTCTTCTCTGCCTTGTCCCTTTTGCCGCCGTTAACTGGTATTCCGATGTGAAGACTCTGACGGACCAGTCTCTTTGCACCTGGGTCACTTGTCGCTCTTCCCCTCCTGTACGTTATGTTTTTTTCTCTTCTCGTGTTCATATATTGCCTTACCCACCTCTAACGATTCTGAAAAAGTTTTAATTCCTTTCCCACCTTTTTTTTTCAGTCCGCATCCCCCTCATTAGTGATGGTATTCATTCATCAAGTCTCTTTACACCTTTCCTTACAGTAGGCAAAACCCAATTTACTAGATTTTCAAAGACCTTCCCTTTTTTTTCTTTTTTTTTTCGAACTTTCACCCCATTCGTAGAAGGTTAGCAGATTCCTTACCTACCCTTTTCCAGTTTGGTATGAATTTTTTTTTTTTTTTTGTGTTTGTGTCAGATAGGGACAAAATTCTTAACTTTGTTCCTTCACTGCCCCCCCACATATTCAGCTCTCTGTTTTGTAGCGGTGATGCAGTCGATCATTCTATGTTCTCTCCCTCTTTCTCTTTCCTGTGCTTACTCATTCAAAGAAATCATTTTTTGCTTTCCCCAACCTCTCCCTAGTTCGTCTCAGTGTTGTTCCCCCCTTGCACCCCAATCACTACGTTGGTGTGGTTTACGCGCGGCAGTTGAATTAAAAATTTCTCCCCCAAAATATTCGTCCCCTGGGGGAGTCCTTTTGCTTTTCAACTCATCGTCTTGTCAGTCTGATCCATTATCCCCTTTTCCTTCTTCGTGCTGCCGGACATGAATCTTTTCCGCCTCTCCTTAAACCTTTTCTCAAGCTGTTACTCAATTGGCATTTGAACCCGCATTCCTCTGCTTGTGGCGACTTCCCAAACCCCCAAATTTAGCCCCATATCTCCCCCCTCCCTATCGAGTATCTCTTTCGTCTCTTGATTCTACCGCGGGATTTTTTTAACCCAGTCTCGGTTTTCTCTGAGTATCGATTCTTTCCCTTTTCAATGGTGAGCATTTCGATGCATACTTTAAAAGCTATCCCAAATTTTCCGCCCCATTAATCTGATTCTTCCGTACAACACAGTGTGCAATCTTTTTTTCCCATGTTTCCTCCTCTTCGTGTTTATCTTAAGGCCCAAGAGAATTCCATGCTTTCAAGGTCCCTCACAAAACAAATGAAGAATTCTTCACTTCTGCAAGCGGCGACCCTGTTCACCCAGGTGACCCCCCCCTCCGTAAGCAGTATGTTCTCCCCACCTGGCTTTAATCTTAGCCAAACGTTCCTGTGCACGATCTCCCCCCCTTTGCATTTGCAGTATCTATTCGAACTTTTTCTGTATGTACTGCCTTCTACTTTCAACTATTCGGGCCCTCCAGTTGGGAAGCCCGTCCCAGTCTTTCCCCCCTCTTTAAACATTTTCCCTTCCTCCCAAGTTGTAGAGTCTTTATTCCCGTTCCCCTCCCCCCCTTTTTAAAACTCCAAACCCTTTCCCCACAACTCAAAAGATTCTTTCCCAGTATTTGTTATGAACTCGGTGCTTGCACCCTTCCCCTTCCAATCCTATTAGCTAGAGTCCGAGATCTACATTATTATGATGCATGTGTTCCCAGGTCTCATTCCCTCCCTTACGCTCTTCATTATACCCCAAGAAAAAGTAGTCGGTTTGAACTTGATTGTTGGCCTCACTGTCACCCGTACGGCGCTGCATACAGAATTTTATTCGGCCTACATCCTTTCCTTTTTCATTATGTCCCAATTTGACTTTGATCTGTAAATCTGAATACTTTTTTTTATCAAAATAACATCCACCTTTCCCCCCTCGTCCCTTACACTGCGGGGAGGATTGATTATCCCTCAACCCTTCCCTCCACCCATTCCTTGTCCTTGAGATATTATATCATCTGCTCATTTTGTCCTCACTAGTGCAGGACATCGATTTACTTTCAGATTTTTTTTTTCATATTTCCTCCAAATCTACAGTTCGTAAGGGGTAGTCCGGTGATCCCCGACCTTTATTCTTTTACCCATTACTGGAGAACCCTCCTCTTCTTTTTTTTTCATTTCCTGACCCTTGATTCCCCTAATGGAATTCTACCCTTTTTTTTTTATAGCTACCTCCCTTTACCCGGAGGCAAAAGATTTAGGAGTCTCTCCAATCCAGCTAACCCTATTTCTCCTTCCACCCTAGGTTGTATTTCTTGATCCATACCGACTCTCCCCTCCTTCTTACCCTTTCTTTCATCCCTCTCCACCTCCCTTCAGTACCTCCAAACCACCCATATACATGGGTTAATTAACCAATCAATCCTGACAGCGCACCCCGATATGTATCTTCTAGCAAGACCCCATTATGATTTTATTCTTGGAATGTTTTGAAATCTTTTCCTCTCTTTCCCGTCTCCTTTCAACTGAATGGTATATCACTGTGTTTGACCCTGTACGTTCCCCCCTTTTAACCACCAGGGATTCTTTCCGCCCCCCATAAGAAGGTAAACAATAAATTGGAGTCTTCCCCGGCAGGGCATTGGTTCCTTTTTTCCCGCCGTTTTTTCTTTCTTTATAGCCTACCGAAGAATTTTCACATCAAACCATTTCGTCCGATCCATTTTTCATTTTTTTAATTGCCTCCTTTTTCTCTTTTTTCACTCCACGTTCCGAATCTTCCTCTTTAGACTAATAATGTATTCTACATTTCTTGACCTACGCTTTTTCTGCCCCCCCCCCCTTTCCTTATTGCGTACTGCACGTTCATGCTCCCTCTGTCCTTTCGTTCTCCCCAATTCTTTTTTTTCTTTTTTTTCGCTTTGAGAACAACAGACGATTTTTGACTTTACAGGACTCTTTTCTTGGAAATTACCATTTACTTCGATCTTTTGCATCTTTTTTCTTGGATTGGAAAACTTCAATGCACTTTTTGTCCCGTTATCTCAAACCCCCCTCTTTGCTCCTGCTTCAGGTTGTCCTTTTATGTTCCAAAAATGTGCGTGCATGCCTCCCCCTTTTACTCCCCCTACTCCCCATTCCCCTCTCCTTTCTTATTGGCCACTTCCCCGGTTCTGATAGTACCCTCGGTTTTGTAACCCTTCTTCCCCCCTTTTTTCATTGTAATTCGTTCCTTTTCCCTTCCGCATCTTTTTCCTTTTCTTAAGAAACTAGGGTTCCTAACCATTATTTTCTCTCCTTTTTGTTTTTGTTGACTTTATCTTCCCTCCAGTGCCCCTTTTTTTTTGGGGATGGCGTATCTTCCCCCAATCTGTTCTTGCAACAACGTGGTATTGTCCCCACTCCATTAACCTTCTTTTTTTTCCCCATTTGCTGTCTATCAGAAACAAGGATTTCTTCCCATTCTTTATTGTCTTCCATCCCTTTGGCACCACGCCTCCCCCTCCACCCCGTTTAACCCTCACTGAAACAAACCACAGACCTCCCGGCCCTTCTGCCCCCCTCTTTTTTTTCTCATTAACTGTTACATAATTACCTTTTTTGCTTTAATCCTGCAACCTTCCAATCCCCTTCCATCCCTTCCCTTTAATTTTTTTCCCCCTCTGCCCCAATAAGGAAGTCTCGGTTTTTTCCCCCTACTCAAGTTCACATCTCCGCCGTTACGCACTTTCCCTTTTCTCGTCTCCTCTGAGAGGATTATTTTTGAAACCGCATAAAGTTTTTCCCCACCTCCTCCCTTCATTCAACTATTACTCTTCTCTTCCCCTCTTTAGGATCCCCTTTCAAAACTATCCTTCCAACCACCCCCCCCAGTGAACTCCCTTTTCAAAGGACTTTCTCTCTGTTCTCCTTCCCCCATGTCTTCAATAGACCTTGTCCCACCATCTCCCGCTCCCCGTTCCACACTTTCAACTCAGGTCTCCCCACCTTTCTTTTTTCAGGATTATGTATAGCTGATATGTCCCATTTATTTTACAGCTCCTGGGCTATCTGTCCCTCTCCCCCTTTTTGCCCGACCTCATTTCTCTATTACTTGTAAACCTTTATTCACTGCTTTCCACCATTCCCCAATCTCATTTTATTTACCCAAAGAGGTATGAGGGATATCCCCTGTTTCCGAGTCCTCTTTTTTTAGCCATTCACTTGCGATCCTGTTGTGTTTTTTTCCCGAGCGTTCTGATCCCCAATTTTACCTTTGTAGCAGATGAGATTGTGGGGCCTTCGCCCCCCCCACCCTTTGCAGTGATACTATTTATTTTTTTCCTTTTCTTGGTACTTCCTTCGTAATGTGGAAGAATGTTCTTCCCTTTGCCATTTTTTTTTTTGCTCACCCAAAACCGGGGGACGGCGATCTTTTCGAAAGTTTCTCCTTCACTTTAAAGAATGAAGCTTATTTTTTTTTTTTCTTCCAGGATGGCAGCAACTTGCCCTTCCATTATCCTCGTCGATTGGGCTCACTCTTACATCAGGTCCGGCAAATCGTCATAATGCCTCTTTTCTCCATGCTACCCCAAGCTCAATGTCTCTCCTTTCCCCTCCTGTGGTCTTCTCTTCGGTGCTGCCACCCCATTCCTTACCTTTTGATCACCATTCTCCCCACCTTTTAGGTTCTGCCTTTTCTAGATCTTCCACAACCTTTCTCCGGATCGTGTACCTTTACTTACTAATGAATGTAATGACTCACCTTCTTTTCCCTTTCCCCCGATTCTCATTGTTGGTTCATGTCTGCAGCCCAGTCCCTGAACCCAACGTACTATGCTGGTATAGTTTTCTTTGATGTAGCCTTTCACCTTCTTCCAATTTTTTCCCCTTGCCTCTCTCTCTGATTGGGCTTTGCACTTGTCCCCCTTTGTTGAACTTTTTCCCTTCTGTTTTATTCTTTGGACAAGTCTTTCGTCCTATATTTCAAGTGAGGTGACAAACCCCAATAAATCTTCAACACTTTCTGCTCCGGGCTGCTGTCTGCCAATTTCCCTCAATTCGTGGTGTGCTGCTGATTTCCCTAAACTTCATTTCTTATATGCCTGAGCCTTAACACTCCAGACATTATCCCTTACCAGCCACCTGCCCAAGTGTGGACGCTATCCTTTTTACCCCCCCTTTCCGAGGGACGACTTGGATCCTGATGGATTCCTTCCTGCTGAACTTTTAGATTTTCCAGGGTGACCATTAGACATTTCCCCGTAAACCGTTATCTCGCCCGTTCTGTTTTCCTATCTCCATAAAAGCAACTCTGATTCTGAAAAAGTTTCCACCAGGTTTTTTCTTTTCCCTTTTGCCTGAGCCCATCAAATATATGTGACTTCCGATATGTAATTTGATTTACCCCATAGTGTCGTCTTCCCCTCCGTCCGACTATTCCCCCGTACTATTTTTCTAGCGGCACTTTAATCTCTTTTTTTTATCCTACCTCCCCAGATTGTCGCATGCGTCTCCTGATTATCTAAACGCTTTCTGTTATATGTGTCGGGTGCACTGTTTTTTTGGTTTTCGCTCGTTTCCACCGCTGATGCTTTCTGTTCGCTCCCTCCACTGATAGCCGTTCTTAACGGGTTTCTTGGAGCCTTGAGCTTTAATGCTCCAGTTCCGCTACTTTGTACCCCCCCCCTTTCGGATGTCTTTTTCCTCTCCCCCAGTGCCTCAAATTTTGCTCCCCTGTTTTTTTACATCCGCACAGTCCACGTTGTGTGTTGAGAGCTATGTCGGATTAAATTTCCCAAAGATTTCTTCTTTTGGCTTCTCTCCCCCCCCCCAACGGCCCGGAAGAGTCTTTCTGTGATCACAATTTAAAATATGTTTTCAAACTTGACAATGCTTTGACGCTTCCCGCTTCCCCACCTCCGCTGAATCCCCCTTTCCCTTCATCTGACTACTGAATCTCCTCCCTCCCTGGGTGCCTGAGCTTCCCAAACCACCCCAAACCCCCCCAAATTCCAGCCCTAATACCCATTTTGAGAGATTAGATTATATTGATTTTTGCCTTACAATTGGTACAGTGATCCCCACCCATCCGTCTTTTGGGGTAGTAATTCCCGCATTCGTACGTTTGCTCTTCCGTACCCTGAGGTCGAATCGTGCGGATTGCCCCCTTGATTTACCCATAAATCTCCTCCCACATTATTATTTTGCCGGACAACCAAAGTGACAAGCCTCCTTTTTACCTTTCCTCAATCGTTAGCTTTCTTAAGGCACAATTAGGCCCCAGAGACTGTCCCCTTTATAACCAAACGACTTTCCCCCCTTTAATGTAAGAGGTCGAACTCTGAACTGTCCCACCTTTTCCCCCCCCTTCTCCAAATGTTCCGCTCCTTGACCCCTGCATGAAGCCCATTTAGGGCGGCCCCTACTGGCGGGTACATGTCCAGACACCTTGTGCAGTGAGTTTTAGTCTTTGATTCTCCCCCCTGTATGGATGTAATTCCTCCCCCTTATGTCCACTTTCACCCCCTTCTTTCTTCAGCTGACTCCACCCAACTCTTCCCCGTTTTTGAATGCACGAAATTGCTTGTCATACCCTGTTTGAAGAGTCATTTCTCTCCTTACCCGTTTTTTAACTGTCGTCCTTTCCACTCCCCCCCAGAGTTCTTTCCCAGCTTCTTTCAGGACGCGGTGTTTTCCACATACCATCCTTCACGCAGCTCCTTCCTTGCCCCCTTTCCTATGATCCTTGTAATTCGCTCCTCACAGAAATTACGCTATCCCCCCCCTTAGAACGTAGTAGTTGATCTGACGTTCCCTTCTTTCCCAAACTTTTGCGGATATGCCCCAGTCCCCCATCTCGGCGCATCCACTTTTTCCTCCTTTTCCCTGATCATTTTGGAATCATCCGCTCCAATACTTCTATCTACATCACCTCAAATAGAGTTATAGTTACCCTTGAAGTGTCGCTTCCTCCTCCCCCTAACCGCTGAACCCCCCCCCCACGTTTCCGTCGAGAATGGCTCTGTCCTTTCTCTCATTTTCTCTACAGTGCCGCGTTGCAGGTTTTTCTTTGACTGTACAGGATGTTCCCCATTGAAGACTTATATTTCCCTTGGTCCCGTGGGAAAGGATTGATTGTAATTACGACTTCCTGAAGCTTTTCTCCCTCCCCTGACAATTGAGATTTTTTATGAGCAACCCTCTGCAGGCTATTTTTACGTTCCCCGTTTCAAAATATTGCTGTTCCCCGCATATTTGTTACCTCCTTTACCTCTTCCCAGCCCTGACCCTACTAATCTTATTGAAACCCTTTGTCCCCCCTCTTCTTCCTCCAAAGGCCCTTTTTTTTACCAGAGTAAAGTGTCTCTTCTCCTAATCTTTTTTCAATCCACCCCCCCCCTGAAGATAATTACTCCGTTTAATTTTTTTCCCCCCTACCCCCCCCCCCCCCCCCTCTAAGCTTTTTTTTTTTTCCCCCGCCTACCTTCGTCCCCGACACCTTCCCCCTTTCCTTTCCAATATTGGGCTTTCTTCCCCCCATATTTCTTCACGAGTAATCGATTCATGTCTTCTTCCAGTCAGTGCATATCTCCCTTTCCTACACATCCCACATAAAGGTCTTTCCTCTCTACATACCTTTTTCCACATAAATGTTTTTTTTCTTTTTTTGTCCCCCCAAGTTTCTGTTTGGTAACAGTTTCCACTTTTCATCTTTTTCAGCCCTTGGCGATTTTCTTCCTCCCCTTTTGGGCCCGACCCCGAGCATCTTTCAAACAGTTCCAGTTCCTCTTCATTGCTCATTGTCATTGTCATCCCAGTTCTATTTTCACTTAATGACTTGTATCCCGAATCTTTCACAGGGCATAGTTTTTTCCTATGCTCTTTCGTGTCTTACTTTGATTTCTCTTCAAAAAGCCTTCTCTTCTTTTTTCAAATAAAGGAACCGCTATTAAACCCCCCCCCCCCCCCTTTCCCGTTTTTTTGTCCAAGTTTTTTTTTTTTTATCTTTTCCTCCTTCTTTTGCTTTGGAACAACGACGGTCCATTGCCTTTGAGTGTTTGCTCCCCCTTTTCCTGGTTTGCTTCATGAACTTCCAGGTTAATTTCTGGGTTTTTTCTTTCTTCTTTTGTGTCTTGGGCCCTTTACCTCCAACTGACCCTATTGTAACTCTCCCCCATATTTTTGATTAAGGATCTAGTTTTGTTAACATGCTCCCTTTTCAATTGTGTCCCCTTTTTTCCATTCGTAAGACCCCTTTTTTCACATCCGGTAGTGTTTCTTCTGGTAACCCTCTTTCTGCCGTGTTTTCTGTAATAGATCCAAGCCGAGTTTGTTAACCCGGAGTACCCAAACGTTTGACACCGTACTCCCCCCTTCTCTTTTGTTCATATCATAGATACGCCATCACCCGTTCCTTCTTTTCAAATATCTCTCTTCCCTTCCCCTTCTGTTGTGCTGAGATTCTTAAATTCCCCTCTTCCCCGGTCTTTTTCTCTCTTCCTTCCCCCAACGCTGTTTCCTTTAAATTAACGTGTATTTTTTAAAAATCTTTTTCCAACGCTGTTGCTGCCTCTCCTCCCAAAAAACTTTGCCTCTTTTTTACCAGGAGTTCCCGATTAGAAAATTCAGTTCTCCCCCTCCTTACCGCCCCCACCATCGTGATTATTTTTGCCCCTGAACTACCACAGGACTCCTAGCCCCAATTCTTTTTGGAGAGGTTCCACTAATGTCATTTGTTGTTAAGTCTCCTCCCTCCAACCTTTACATCAAATTCCCATCCCTCTTTTTCCCTTAGTCGCGACTCCAAGTCCAAAACATCTCAAGTCATCGCTTTTTTCCCCAAACACTTCAACCTCCTCGCCCCATCTCTCTCATTTACGCACACCTATCAGGAGTAAGCGGAGGATTTTCCTCTTGCCATCACCAGCGTTATTCCTTCCCCCCCTTTATACTCATGATTTCATATGCTAAGAGTATTGGACACCTTTCATATGTCCAAACTACCCTATGCAATTTTCAAACCCACTTATTTCTCTTCCCTGCCTTTTTTTTACCTGGCCGTTCGATGGCTTCTTTGTCACAAAGGCTATGAGACCTAAAATCCTCCTTTTTTCAAAAATCTTCCCCCCTTGTTGCATTTCCCTGTACCACCCTCAACTCCGGCCTTCTTTTTAACGGTATAGCTTCCCTCCCTACCCCTCGGTTAAAATATTATGTTAGTTTTCAGGTCCTGCCGATACATTGGAGTCCATTCTTTGTCCCCCTCTTCCTTCCCTACCTTCTTAAAAGATTTCCCTTCATTTACTACCCAACCTTGTCTTCTGTCGGGCCCCGCTCCCTATCGTTTTCTCTCTCTTCCTCTTTTATGATTAACCCTTGCGTCCTTGGGTTTTTTCCATGGCCTCCTTCCTGCTTTCTTTCCTTTTAAACACTTTTAATACTGATTGTCGCCTTATGGCGACCGATCATGACCCCTTTTTTTTTTTACCAGGGGCCCTTAGTTCCCCCTTTTTTTCTTTTTCTCTTCGGACTGAGTAACTATCGTTCTGCCTCCTCTTGCTTTCTTTTTATACAAAATTGGTTAATTCTGTCTTTTCTTTCTGGCATAGCTCATTTCTTTAACAACTCATGTCCGTCCTCTGTTCTTCCAGTATTGTACAATCCCCTTCTTTTTTTATGCACCTTCCCCCGGATTGCCTGTATAGGGGGATTACCACTTAACTCCCTGTACACAAACGGCCATTTCCCTTTTTCGGATTCCCTAACGAGAGATAACAGATCCCTTTTTCTCAATTTTGCTGTATTCGGTCTTTCCTCTCAACTAATCCTCCCTCCGTGCAGCCCCCTTCTTTCTTTCAGTTTAAATATTCCCCTGTTCCCACTGTTCCGAAGTCTCGTTGAAATGCCACCTTTCCTTCCATCCTGAATTTAATGTCGTTTTACCCCGGTAGCAGATTTTTTCCTTGCGGCCTTCCCGACCCCTTTTTTCACTCCCTGCCACCTTAACTGTCTAGTTCTTTATGTGATTTTCCTTTCCTATTTTTTCCTCTTTTTTTCCTCAATTCCAGTCCTTATCTATATAATTGGCTTTTGCTAGTTCATGTCCCCCTAATTGTTAAGTCCTGTTCTCTCTTTTTTTCCGCTGTAGGTTTCCTATTTTCACTGTGAGTTGTTTGAAAATTCCTTCACCACCTATTTCAACTATTGCCGCCTGGGTGAGTTTTCCGCCATCGGCACCTGATTGGTGTAAACTTTCATGCTTGCACCTACCTAGTCCGTTATCAGTGTAATTCCCACATCCCATACCCCCCTTTCCCCTCCGTCCCCAGAGATTCTCCTACAAAGGTGTCTTAGATTTCTTGCCCCCTTGTCCTAGTTGCCTCCCCCCATGCTGTATTCCATGTCGTTCAGGAATCTGCCTTCCCTTGTCCTACTTTGTTCTTTCTACCTCTTGCAGTACTGTTTTCCATGAATTTGGTTCGAGGCTCATTTCTCTTGTTCATATATTGCATTCAAAACACCTATAACGATTCGGCAACAGTAACCGTCGTCTTTCCACTTTTTGTGTCTGACTCATCACCTCGTTCGAGCTTTCTTTCATCCTTTTTATTTTAAATCTTCGCAGGACTCCGTCCTTCAGATACACCTCCTACTCGGGCATACTATCAAAGAATTTTGCCCACTTCCAGATTTTCGCATGCGTCGCCCATCTTCTTCTCTTTTTTTTGTTTTTTGTGCTTTTGTTTTTTGGTTTGGGGTTTTCCACAGCTGATTCTCTTCCTTTTGTTCTCCCCTTTCCCCCCTTGTGATTCCTCGTTCTCCAGCGTTGGGTATGCTCTTTGTCTTCTAGTGTTTTTACTGCTCCATAGTGCTCTACCTTGCTACCCGAACTTCAAAGACTATCGTTTCTTTTTGGAGAGCCTCCAACACCATCTCCCTTTTTTCCCTTTTTTTTCCTTCCATCAGC
>Ga0179591_1317233_pt1 | contig 17715 bp, 30 predicted proteins | sample CZOMad2_1_08_16f_FD_182891 | JGI IMG/M metagenome (GOLD analysis project Ga0179591, IMG submission 182891) | Vadose zone soil fungal communities from Angelo Coast Range Reserve, California, USA - CZOMad2_1_08_16fungal (PacBio error correction) | ecosystem: Environmental > Terrestrial > Soil >... | reverse complement strand
AATTCCTTGCGATTACATTGACCAATCATTGCGTCCTTTCCTTTTAGTGAAGAAATTCACCACTGCTTCCCCCCTTCTTCCCTGCTACAAGTTGATGGCGAAGACAGACCTGGAAGCATCTCCTGCATCCTTCGATTATATTTAAGGCACGGGCCCCGGGACCTCGGTTTTTGCCCAAGATTCGCTTATCTTCCTTCCCTTTTTTGCGGAGGAACCCCCTCTTTCTCACTTGCCCGAACAAGCTCGTCAATTCTCCCCACCACATTTAGTCAGTACGACTATAATTTCCCTCCATAAGGGCCCAATTTGACCGTCGTCGCATTTCCCCTTTTCCCTCCTCAGAGTTTTGCACGAATTGCCCAACCTTCTTCTCTTAGCTCTCATTCGCGACCCTTTGCCCCCTCCTTTCGCCTGACGACTTGCAGATCATGCCCCATTTATCCCGCCCTCCCCCCCCCCCTTTGCGCTCATCGCTCTTTTTTCTCTTGTTTGAACGTGAATTGATTGATTCGGCATTCCGAACCTTCCTCTCCTTTTTCCTTCCTCGCTGGCATCATCACTATTGAGTCCCACCCTCATTCCCAAAGTTCGAAACAAGGCCTCCTTCCTCGAAAATTTCTTCCTATTCACTGGATCTTGAAGGTCCTCCGCCTTTCCGCTGTTTGCAGTGCGGAGATTTATTTCGCAACACTGAGAATCTTTTCTTGGTCAATTGCTTCTCTCTGGTTTCAGGCAAATCCAGATGCTGTTTTATGTTGACTTTTCCCCTGTCCCAGCATCGTGGGTATGCAACGGCCTGATTGTTGAATGCGAACCTTCCCCCCCCCTTTTCTCTTCTGGATTTAGTTATTCCGGTTTTTGTTTTGGCTTAAAGGGCCTCGCTGGGGTCTCTTGCTCGTCTCTTATCTTTTCCCCCCCTCTCTTTTCCCCATAACTTGATCATCCTTCCCCTTGTTTTTCCTGATCCCCGCTGCCAAATCCCTTTTCGGACTCCAATGTTGACTACGTTCGTTCAAAGATGCGCGCTTTCTTTTCCCACCCCCTCTAAACTTTTCTCTTTAAGCCCTTTTCTCTTTCTGACCAAGAGATCTCCCCGTTGTTTTTTATCTTTTCCTGGGCGGGGCTTCAGTAGGAAAGCCTTTCATTTGATACGGTGTCGCCCTTTTCCCCCTTTGAAATTTTCGCAGTGATTTCCCCCCCCATTGGTGAGCAGTTCCCCTCTCTTTTTTCCCTTCCACACCATTCAAGTAGGACGCACGCGCTTCGCTTTTTCAATCTCCTTTTTTTCCCGGCGAATCCATCGCGCGAGCTCCCTCTCCCGCCTCGCGCTTGAATACGTTGAGTCGACCTCGTTCCTAACTATAGTCATTGTTTTTTTCCATGGCTCCTCTTTTTTTTTGTTGCGCAATAGAGAGCCTTTTTTGGTTTCTTCCCCCCAGAACTTTTTTTTGATTTCGTGCTTCTTTGAGTCCCCACTACTGTCCTTGACCTTTTCATTTTCCGAGTCGAACTAATTCCAAAAGCTTTTTTTTCCCCACGCCCTCTTCCCCTTTCCTTGTAGGCCTACCGTTTTCTCGCCGGATGACTTATTGGGTCCTCTAGGTCTATTTTTTTTCGCCCGCGCTTGCTGGGGTTGCGCTTCCTTCTCTCTTAATAGTTTTTTTTTCCTTTCCACTCACATTCCCATCAAATTGACCTCCTACGCGTTTTCATTGTCTTGCACGCTTTTTTTTTCCTTTTCTTTGATGCAAAGTTCACTTTTCTGCCGGCCAAATCTTTGTCTTTCCCTTGCTGCTCTTTATGTTTTGATCTTCTGAGTTATTTTTTGTCCCCTTTCTTCCCACACTCCTTTTGTTGCATGAGCACTTTCTTTCGCTTTTGGACCTGATCTTTACTTTTCGGTTTTTTTTTCTTCTGTTTCGATTGATGCAGCGCTGACCTCTTCTAACTTCCCACGTTTGCATGTTTTTTTCCCCTCTTTTTGCCTCAGTTTGCATATTTTTCCTAGTTTCCTCTCTCGATTTCGCCGTGCTAGTCTCGCAAACTTTTAACAATTCGAACCTCTTTTTCGCGTCTTTTGCCCTTCCCTGGCTGATTCCCCTCTTCCTCCTTTCTTTTTGTCGTAGCAATGCGTAGGTTCAAAGTTTTTCCTCGTCTCTCTCTATTTTCTATAGGTTTTTTTTGTTGAGATCCTTCTCTGCTCGAACTGGTACCAATTTTTTTCTTCCCTTCTCTCAGTTGAAGACTGGGGTCTTTGCCCTTTCTTTTTCCCCCTTGCGTCGTACAAGCAGTTGTATTTTTTTTTCCTGGACCTCTTTCCGCGTTCGCACCGGCACAATTATTTCACCTGGTTTCTCCGGACGGAACCCCCATCCAGGTTCTTGAACTCGATCTTTTTCCCCTAGTTGCGCGGTGAGTTAGCTTTTTTTTGCCGCCCCGAATTTGCCCTGCAAACCTTCTTTCCGCATTTCAGGCTTCTCTCACTCCCAATGGCCCAATTTCCTTCAAGTTTCTACGCATTCCACTTCCACTCCTCTTTTTCCCCCCGTAAGGATTCTGCTACCTTTTGCGCTATTCCCCGCAGGTCGCTTTTGATTTTTTTCGACGACGTCGTTGTTTCAGCGGTTTTTTGCTGTGTCCCCCGTAACCGAGCACACCTCTTTTCTTCTTTCCTCTCCTCGATTTCTTCTCCGTTGTTCCCTTCCCTGACTGGCCTTTCTTTCCTAACCTTTTTTTACAGAGAGATGTTCGCCGCTTTTTTTTCAAACTCCCCGCTCGAACGAAAGCTCTGTTCCCCCCAAAAAACCTTCATCTTTCCAAACTTTCGCCTTTTGCTGTTGAAGATTCCTTTCTCTTTTGGAAGCGTAGTGTTGACTGTCCGCGTGAGCGTCGAGGTTCAAACATTACTTTTTCGGGACTTCGCCGAGGGCCTCCGGCGGTCCTGGCATTTCCCTCTTCCCCCTGTTCTCGATGGTTTTGCTTTCCAACTTTTCCCCGGTTTTCGTTAATGAAGGAACATTCCCAAGCTTGATTTTCTCCGCGCGGCGCTCCGCTTATCCCTTTTTCTCTGGGTGACTATTCTTTGTGGCCCAAAGTTAATTTATTCTTCACCCCAGCGCTCTTAAACTTTCAATGGTGTTTGATTCTTCCTCCACGTCCCCTTTTTTCTTTTTCTTTCTCTCAGTTAACAGCCCTGCTTCCTCTATCAACTGACGACCCTCTTAATCTTTTGTTTTTTGCCTCTCTCTCTTCATAATACTTTGGTTTTGTTGAGAGATGACCCTTCCTGGGTTCCAGTCTCTGGAACCCTTAGTGCAGCTAAGGTTTTGGAGTTCCTTCCCTCCTCCTTGTCCATCCCATTTTTCTTATTTCGATCCTAAAATTGGTGTTCTGGTTCCTCGTTTTTCACAAACAACTGCAATTCCCAGTTTTCGCTTTTATTTAACGGGCCACCCCTTCCTCTCTCCCTGCGATGCCACTTTTCCCTTCATACGGCTTCTTTAGAGAGATCCTTCTTTTCACTTTGAGGGTTCGAGTTAAGCTCACCGATTTCCTACTTTTCCTACTTCTTTCCTCCTTCTTCTTTTCCTTGAGCTTCCCTCGCTCTTGTAAAACTTCCTATTTTTCCCGGCCGTTTTCGCCTCGAGTTCGACGCGAACCTCCTCCCACTTTCCTTTCCAGATGACTTTTCCTTTTTCCGTAAAGTTTTAGGGTCGGCTTCCTCCTTGTTGTCCATATAGTGGTCCCTTTCCTTTGTTTTTCGGCTTTTTCTTTTTTCCTTTCTCCTTGCCCTCGCTCTTTGTCCTGCATTTGCAATTTTCCCTTCCCCCTGTTCAACTTTGCATTTCGCGGCCTGAAGCGCGCACTAGTTTTTCGGGATGATCTGTCTCCGCGCCGCTTTTTCTTTTTGCGATTCTTTTTTCTTTTTCGCCCTGCTTATCGATGGTGGCCTTGCGTTTTGAGCATTCCATCGACGTCTCTCGGTACTTAATTTTTTTTTACTGATGACCTCTTTTTTCTGTTATAATCTTTGTCCTCTTCGCCCGCTGTTCGTTTTGCGATTCCCGCGTAAACTTTTCGAGTCGCTGTTTCCACTTCTCTCGTTCCGGTCCTCTTTTTAAGACCTCCTCTGCCGTGCGCGTTTCGTGTTTGCCATTTACCCACTCCCCCTTGTTCGCGCTTTTTCGCCTGATTTCCCACTCCCGATTCTCTCCCTTGGTCCCTCCCGTCCTCTCCCGGTCTTGTTCCTTATCTACTATTTTTTTTTTGTGGTTTGAGCGAGATCCTGATTAACATACCTGACCCCCCCCCCTCTTTTTATGGACCTGACGCGAAGTTTTATTTGACCAGATCGGTTAATTTGATCTTTTCCACCCCAGCGCCCCCCCCTTTCCCTCTTTTTGTTCGAATCCGGTCCCGCCCTTTTCATCCATAGAGATCTTGGCAAGGCTTATCAAGTTCCGGGCACCGCCTTTGAAAATCTTAGAGTTGATTGATGATCTTTTCTTTTTTGTTCGGTCGCCCATGCTACAGCTTTTCTTCCCTCCCACCAATTATTTTCTCTTATTTGTCTTAACTCAAGGTCACCCCCCGACTTCCGCTCGGGCCGCCCCCACTTTAGAGCTGTTTGCCCGCTTTTTTTCTTCCTCTCGTCTTTTTTCTTCCTCGCCAGGATTTTCTTTTCGTTCGCAGTTGTCTGCTTGCCACCCACCTCTTTCCGCGCGAGCACAACTTTTTGGCGTTGTCTTTTTTTTTTTGTCATGTGTTTTTTGTCGCAGGATGCACATTAGCTCTTCCCCTTTTTCTTTCCCTTGAACAGAATAATACTCTTTTGTTTCCCCCCACTTCCGTTCGGTATCCTCCCCTTTCCCCCTGTCCGACCGTCTTCAGCTGTCACGTTCCTTTTGCAGGTTTTTTAGTCTTGAGGTCGTTTCGCGGCGATTTCACCCAGTTTCTTCTTGGGTTCCCGTCGAAGTTCTGCCCCTTTTCCATTTCTCTTGCTGCTTTGAAAAGCCGGTTGCACACCTATTTCTTTTTATTCGTTCACCTTGGAAAAGCTTGCTTGCATCTCCCCCCTCCCCATGTTGAGGTTTTTTTTTTGCTCTGCGTATTAAAGGCGCTCCGTTTTTCTTCATTAGTTCTTTTTTTGTTTGACCGCTCTTCTTCCGCGTGACCCCACTTCTATAGGATCCATCGTTGACCGCGCTGGCTCCCTTTTTTCCTTGAGTCATTTTTTTTTTTCCTTCTCTCCTTGCCCGTAAGAAAGGTGTTAAGCTTCATTGTCCTTTCCCCCCTCTTCCCGAAGCTTTGGGTGGGGGGTTTTTTTTTTTGCTTTTGGGCCTCCTCTCTCTTTTTCCCCTTTTTTTTTTTTTCAGAGCTGCCCTTCGGGCAAAGTTTTTGGGGTCTGGCTCGCTTGAGTCATTTGATCTTTTCGAAGGCTTGTCCCCCTATCTGTGCCTTGAGATACTTCGTGAGCATTTCGTCGAGTTGGCGGTCCACACACCCCTGCAGTGCTGACTCAGCTTGTGTTTCCGATTTGACTCACTTTTAGCCGATCGCTCTTCTCCTCTGCGGGCTGCCCGCTCGCGCCCTTTAAGAAGGCGTCCCCTTTTTCCGTGCTCCTTTCCCTTCTTTCCCCTCGATCAAGGCTCTCCCGCTTGTGCAACTTCTTCTGTCCGGCTATTCAACTCATTCCTTTTTCGTTTCTTTGCCCGCTCCTTTCGAATTCCAATTTTTTGACCCCGCTCCTCGTCGTTTCCTTCTCCCTCGCTAGACTTTTTCCCAGTTCCGGAACCTTTTCTCTAGGTGATGCCTGTTTTTGCCGATCGGATTTGCGTTTCTTTCCTTGCCCAGCAATCTTCATGTTTTGCTTTTGCCTATCAATTTTCACGCTGCTCGGTTTTGCTCTGATTCAGCGGACATCTTTTGTTTTCAAGTTCTTTTTTTTTTACACAAGATCTTGCCCTGTTTTTTTTTGTCCCCCCCCCCCATCGTCCGTCTATTTCTGCGTGATATCTTGACCGCCCCCTCTGCGTTTCCCTCCCCCCCGTTGAAACCGCTCTAGTTGATTTTAGTCTGTTACTGTTGATTTGGCCCCTTTTTTCCCCTCGACCTGTGTGCTTTGTTCCGAGTTTCCCTTGTCGTCGACCCCTCGCTTTTCCCTCGTTCTCATGCTCCCCCAACAGTTTGCTTAGCAGAGTTAAACTCGTTCTCTTTCCGGTCCCGGTCTGATTTGTTTTTCCTCTTCAGTGATGCCTGGTTTTTTTCCCCTTTCTCCCAATTCTGTATCTTTTTTCCGCTTGCGCTGCTTTGTGCAAAAGGACACTCTTTCTCTTTTGTTGAACGTCCCTTTCGGTTGTTTTTCCTTCTCTCTTCTCCTTATCTTTCCCGTTGTTTTCTTTCACGTGAGTGGCCGTTGTAAAACTAGGACTCTAAAAGTCTTTCTTTTAACCTGATACGCGAAGTGCAGAGAGATTTTTTTGCACAGGTCAGGGCTGGCTTCCTTCTAGGTCGTGTACACCCTTGTTTCCCTCCCTCCTCGCAATCGATATTTGCACTTTTTTTTCCTTTTCCCCTTTCACGCCCGGTTGCATCCTGTTGAATTTCAGCCTTTCTTCTCTCTTGAAAGCTTACGGTTTTAATTGGCGCAATGATTCCACAATCTTTCGGAACGAACCCACCTATCTTCTGCAGCATTCTGTCCCCGGGCCCCTCTCCGCCACTAGATCGCATTCCCCTAATAGAAGAGTGTGCACGTTTTTTTTCGTCGCACAGTGCTCTCCCCCTTTTTTCTACTTCCCTTTTCGTTTGCGGTTCCTTGTTTTTTTGAAGCCCTCTTGGCAACCACCTTTCAGAGCATCCCTTTCCCAGCCGGTGACCCTTTTCCTTTTTCTGCTGCCAATTTGAGCGATGCCCTTCGCCGTGGCAGCAAATCATTGCGTTCTTTCCCTCCTAGTCGATCTCCCAATTTTACAGTCAGCCGTCTCCACCTTTTTCCGAACAACACCTCTAATTCTTTTTTCCTTTTTTCGTCGTCGTACCGCTTTTTCCCCTACCGTTCAGCCCCAGTTTTTTTTTCGAAAGTATTTTCTGCATCTTTTTTCCCTTCATGTGAGTTGAATAACCTCAGGAAAATTCAGCGTTTTTCTGCGGGAAACAGGCTGTCCTCTTTAACCCCCCTTTTCACCCCGTTCAACTTTGACCTTCTTTCATGGGATTTATTTTGTTTTTTCTCGCTGCATCTTTTTATTTAGTGTTCCCGCCGATCGGACTTCAAGCAGCTCTCTCCCTTTCACTTTTTTGACTGAAGTTAGGTTATGCGGCTCTTTCTGGCACCACTTAGTTTCCGCATGCTTTTCATTGCTCAACAGCTCCCGGTTTTTTCCCTGAGTATGTCCTTCCTCGGGCGTATCTCTTCATCCCTTTTTTTTCTATCTGATGCGACGTTCTTTCCCTTTTCTGGAATCGCTTCGGCTTTTGCTTTTTTTTTCAAGCGCGGAATGATTGCCTCATTTTTGCAGTGATTCGCCCCCACAAAGTTAGCCGGAGTTTTTTTTTTTTCGTCACCACTGAGATCTCCCTCTTTGGAAGCAAATATTCTTGTTCATTTTTCTTTTTTGCCTCCGCCTTTCGCTGCTTCCTTTTCTGTAGTGCATGCGTCTAAAGCTTGTCCCAACTGACCCCTTGTTCTTTTGGCGATTTTTTGCACGTCCTTTTGCTTGTCCTTTTACCCACATTCCTTGCTTAGCCGCTGCTGTCCTTTTTCTTCGTCCCCCCTATCATTTTTTTCTCCCCTGCCTTTTTTCCTCCGCGCACTCCGTTCAAACGTGCGTCCTCTTCCGCTGTGCCGACTTCTCGATTTGTTTGCAGTGTTTTTTTGACTATTATTGTTCGTCCCCTTTTTTCCGTTTGCTGAGTATCGCCTTTTTTTTTTGCCTGCCTCCTCTCTCCCCCCAATTACCCTACCGGTTTGCCACGATTTTTTGTGATTAAGCGCTTTCGCGGGTTCCATGCTTTTGACAAGCCTCGCCCCGTGTTTTTTTTTGGACGGCGCTTTTTGCTGACCTCTATGCTTCTTTCCTCGTTTTGCGAATCCCTTCCGTGCAAATGCCCCTTCTTTGGTGACATGGCTCTTTTCGTGACGGCTTTTTGCCCCTTTTGATTTTTTTTCTGGCTTAATCTGTTTTCTGATATTTTCTTTTTCGCGCCGTTTTTTCACGTGGTAACTTTTTTGCATAAGCTCTGCTTCCTCCAAACTTTTTTTTCCCTCTTGATTCGTCTCCAGATTATCGATTATCCCTTTTGCGAAGTTCTTCACTCTCCAACTGCTGTAGTTTTTTTTTTCCAGCCTGCCTTCAAAGACCTATCTGTCGTTACCTTTCGCGTATACTTTCCAGAGTTTCCTCATAGATTTTGGTTTAAGTGTTTGCTGCTCTTCCTCCCTCCTTTTTTTTGTCTTTTTTCTCAGAGAACTACGACTCCCCTTTTTATGCGGGACCTGCTTACGGTTATTTTGAAGTCGTTTTTTTTTTCTTTCTTTTTCAAAGGCGCTTTTGAACCCCGACCCTTTGTCATTTCTAATTGACCCCTTTTTTGACCTCCTCAATTCTCCTCTTCCTTCTTCTCTTCGTGCGCGGTTAATGGGAGGCTTTTTTCCTTTTCCAGCCTTTTTTTGCGCTGTGAGACCCTTTTTTTGCGTGAAATCCTGCCCCCTTCCTACCAACAGATTCGCCCTCCGAAGCCAGTTTTTCGAACTAAATTTTTTCCCAATGACCGCCTGATCTGGCATTCACTTCAGAGGCTTTTGCACTCCTTTCCTTGGCTTTTTGCCTCTTTTCCGAAAGACTGCGTGTTGCTTTCTCGTTCCAGTGAGCTGTGCCCGCCCGCACTTGACCCCCATCGTGCCGTTTTAGTCTCAACCTTTTCCGTGAATCCGCTGATTGATTACTTCCAGGATCTTTTCCCAAACGAGCGTCCTTCGCTTTCCTCACGCGCGTGCCCTTTTTTTACCCTCCTATTTTTTTTCCCCAAACAAGGCCCATTCTTCTTCTTTCTCCCCTTTCAGGCCCGAAAGATCATGAACGGCCCTTTTCCCTCGTCTGAGTTCGTCTCGGTCTTGAACCCTTTTCCCGTCAACGCAAGTCGTTTTACAGTTCGCTCTCCCTTTTTTGGCTCCGGCCACCAAGAGGAGTGTTCTTGGCCCCCTGTTCTGATATACCTTTTTTAACACGCGTTTAGTCCCGACCCTTCAAAGTGATATGAGTTTTTTGATTTTTCACCTTTTTATACAATGGCTCTATTGCTTTCCTCGGATCAGCTTACCTCCTTTTCAAGCATCTTTTATCCGTCAGACATTTGGTTTCCTTTTTTTCGGACTTGCTCACGCCATTTCTCATTTCCTCCGACCTTTAGAATGCCCGTCGATTTTCACCTTTTTTTCCAAAAAGGTCCTTTACTTCAGCGATCTAGAGAAGCCCTTACTCGGGAATACCCCCTCTTTTTGGTGGTTTGCCCGCCCCCGGCAACGGGTACAGGGTTTTTCGTTTTTCCTTGTGTACCTTGTCTTGCCCCCACTGAACTTTTTTTTCACTTTTTTCCCCTGAGATCCGCACAAATTGCCCTTCTTCCCATGTTTTTTCCGTTCGACACTTTTTCCATTTTTCATAACTCTTCTTCCCGCAATATATTTTTTTTCAGCAATTCCTGTTCAGTTGACCTTTCCCGGTTTCCCTCGCGCTAAAGATTTCCCCTTGTTCAAATGTTCTGCCTGTCAGTCAGGCCTCGACGCTCTATGTCCATAATCCCAGTCTCTCCTTTTCCCGGTTAGCAACTTTTGTTCCTTCTGATTCCCCTTATGTCCACGTATTCTTTGTTTTATGTCGTTTTCTTCACGAGTCCGTCGCAGTCCCCCCTTACACTTAAAGCGACCTCCCCCTCCTTTTCCTTTTTTTCGGTTTTTAGTCGCCTGTCTTTTTCCCTTGGTTTTTCCTCTAGTCTTATTGTTTCGTAAGAATTTTCATTTTTTTCTCCTTTTTGCTCTGCATTATAGCTCTCCGACAATTAACACCCGTTGCTCAAAATCAGCGTTTGATCTTAGCGCTTTTGGTTTCACTTTTTTTCACGTTTGCAATTAATTACCGCGAGCTTCTTTTCGGTCATCGTACGGCGCTGTCGCCATGAGGGCTTCGCCTCGCCTCCCGCTTTAATCCCCCCTTTTCTTTCTTTTTTTTTTTTTTTTTCCATTTTCTGTTTTTGTCCCTTGTGATCACCCATGATGATTTTCTAATCTTTTTTTCTCTGTTTCGAACTTTCGCGCAATCGTGCCCTCGTTTGACCCAACTGTTCAGAGCTCGCCCCTCGAAATCTTTTTTCCCCTGTTTTCCGTTCCTTGATTTTAGACCCTTTAACGAATTTTTTATGCCTTCGTCTTCGTGTCACCATTCCCTTCCCTTTGACCTTCTGCGCGCTTTGCCCTGCCTTGCAAAAGACCCCCCTCTGTTTGCTTCTTCGGGATCAGGTTTTTCTCCTCTTCCCAAGTCCCCCCCACATCTATTTGGTTTTGTTCATTTTTTTTTCTTCCCCCTTCTCTCTTTTCCTTTGTTTTTGTTTTTTTGTACTGATCGCTTGTCGTAAATGGCCAACTCACCCGACAAATATTTTTATTGTTATCCTCCCCGTCCCTCATTGATACCCTACCCTCGACATTGGTATTTGCCCCCAAGTCTTCTGGCAAATTTCTTTTTCCCCTTTTATTTGAAGTTTTCTTTCCAATCCTTTCCGCAAATTCGATATTGCACGGCTTTTTTTACAAGGCCGGGCCACCCCTTTTGAAAAAGATTCTTTTTTCCTTAGTCCTCTTGACTTCTGTTAGTTTTGCGCGGTGGAGACTCGGTCGTCTGCAATGCTCGCACAGCGTTTGAACCCCATTCGCCCCTCCGATTTTTTTCCTAGGTTTTTTACATTTTCTCGTCCCGATTTTCTCTCCATTTTCGCGCGTTTTGCCCGAATGGTATTCCTTACCCTTAAAGGACTTCGCATACCGCAGGGGCTATAGATGACAGCTTTAGTCGCGCGGGTTGCAATTTTGCAACCGTCTTCTTTGCCGCACTTTTCCCCCCATCTTGCCCGGAGAACCCCTCTTTTCTGAGGTTTGCCAAGTTGGAATGATTACGGCCTTTCCAAAATGCTTTTTATATCGGATTGCCAGCAACTTTCCCGCGCAGTTCCTAACTTTCATGTTTATCTTCACCCACCGGCCCCACGTTCCCCCTTGTTTCTCGCCCCCACACTTCTTCCCCTAATCAGTTGGAGATTTTCGTTTATTCTTGCAGTTCGTTCGTGTCTACCTGTTCCACTGATTTCAACTTTTTTTCTGTACTAGCGCAGCACGGCCAGTTCAAAATGGTTATGAGTGCCCCTACCTCCGGTCGTTACTTTCCCTCCCCCCTTCAATCGTTCGCCTGCGTCCGAGACCATTGGACTTAGGTCCTTTCGCTCTCTCTCCCTTCTCCCGTATTCCCGAGAGTCTGGGTGAAGACTGCCCGATCTTTCTTTTTTCATCCCATATAGTTTCTTGCTGAGTCCTTCCCTTCCTTGGTTTTCTCTGGCCTTCCTTTACATCAATTTTTGAATTCTCCCGAACATTCCTTTTTTTTCACGCATTGGCCCTCTTGCCAACCATCAACTGCATCGGGGGGATTTTTCCCTCACGTGCCCGTTAGCCTCTCTATCTCTAGACTCAGTTTTTTTTTTGATGTCGTGTTCCCGCGGGCCCCTTTGATCATTCTTTTTTTTGTTTTTGATAAGGTTTTTTTTTGTTTAAAGCGCCTTTGCAATGTGTCTTTTTTTTTCCGCCCCCCAATTTTTAGGTTCTCTATTCCGTTCAGGAACTTGAATTCCTTGTCAGTTTTTTCTTCAAGACTATATTTCCGTGGGCCCTCGCCCCCTCTCCTTTCATTCTCCCTATTACCCCTGATCTCTAATTTACCCTTCCTATAGTTTTAACTCCTCATAGCTTCCTTTGTTTTCTGGCGCGACTCAGAATTTTCAGCTGCCTCGAGAGCTTGCTTTTATTACACCTTCTTAATTGCCTGAGACTTTTTCTTCCCTACTTTCCACCGACGGTTTTGAGCGTATTTTCGACCCTCTGATGCCGTCTTTGCCCTTTTGTCACCCCACGGTCTCGCAGTCCCTTTCCTTCTGGACCCTCAAGTTTTTGATGGACGTTTTTGTTTTTTTGACTAGTAATTGTATTCGTTCCGAGCGGTGCTTTACTGCTGCTAAGCATCTCCTTTTCTGCCTTTTGAATTCTCTTCTCTCCCCATCAAATTACCTTTTGTTTCCCCTGCCCCTTTTTTGCTAGCTTTGACCTTTGGCGTTTCCTTTATTGCGTTTTCATTCGGATGAAGTGTTTCCACCCTTGCCCCCTTCAACGCGCCGTCCTTCCCGAAGCCTTTCGGTCGTTCGTCTCACTTGGTGATATTTTCGTTCCAGTTTTTTTCGAACAATTCGTGCCCTTTAGTTTTACATTTGCGGCTTCTTCCCCCTTGTCTCTTGGTGGAGACCTTGCTGCTCTTATGGTATACTCTTTTGTTTAGGACAATTTTTTATTGGCGCCATCGCGCCAAACGCTTTTCTTACTCGCGATTTCTTTGGGGGTACCCTTCCCCCCGCTACTATTGCGTCGAATTGTTCTTTCCAGTTCTTCTTTCCCAATCCCTTTTGTTTTTTTCTTGCCTTGCAAAGCCGCTTCATTCTATTTCCCTCGTATTGGCGGCTTTTTCTTTCTAGCTCTTCTTTCTCGGTTGTTTTTTCTTAGATAAGTAGCTCTTCGAAACAACGACCATACCGCCCCCCAACCCCTTTATTTCCCTTTTGATAATGCAGTGTTTCCTAGGTTTTCCCTTCTGGCTTCCACTCTCGCGCGACCCCTCAGTTGATGTTTCTCATTGACTCTTGGCTTGCGGCCCCCCCCCTATCTTTGACGTTTTTATCCTGATTTTTTTTTACGTTTTGCAAGATTCGAGTTTAGACAGCGCTTTTTTCTTGCCATGTTTTTTCGTTAGACCTCATGCCTTTCTCTGAACACTCTTTCGATCCAACCCTTAGTCCTTTTATGCTCGGTTTTTTTTAAGGGCACCGACCGCAGTTCTCATTCACCTTCAGAGCTTTGCCTCCCATTTGCTTTCTCCTCGCCCGGCCTAGCGTTATTTGACTGGCAGCGAGCGCCGTGCTGAAGACTCTTTTGTTGCTGTCAGTGTCCCCCTTTCCCCGTCACCCTTCACTTGAAACCATTTCCTTAGTCTCCCTTTTTTTTGAGCAAACCGATGGTTGTTGCCCCGAAGGTTCCCCGTTCCATTTTCTATCGGCTGATTGCTTTGTAAAGTCGCGATTCCCCTTTCGCGCGGCCCAATGCGTCTGCGTAACGACTTCTTATCTTTTTTTACCCCCCAGTCCCAACCGGCCCGTATAAACCCTTTTCCTCCTAACCCCTATTTAGCTTGAATTTCTGTCCGCCGTTGTCTTCTTTTGCCGGCGTTTTTCTTTTTTTCGACCAAACCCTTGCCCCTTTCAAAGAATTCTTGACAGTCGCAAGATGCGTATTTTTTTTCACCGATTATTCTTTTTTTGAATGCGTTCGTTTTTGGTTCTCGTGTTGTCGGAAAAGCGTTTTTTCTCTCTTCCTTTCTCGTTGGACTATTATTTTTTCTAGCTGACTACTGCTAGAAAGGGCGATCTGGTTCCTCTTCTCCCGCTGCCGATCTTCTTTCGTCCGTGCACCCCTCCATATTTCTTTCCTTTCCCCGTCCCCCACAGCGCTGTTCATTGTGTTTGAATGTAAAACTTTCGGGTTTTCCCGCATTTTGCTGGATCCATGTTCCCTTATTGTAGTGCGTCTTTGCCGCCATTTCCCACCTTCTATCCCTCAGGTATTATTGAAGACCCCCTTTTCCCTCTTGGCTCATCTCTCTGTTTTGTTGTTTAGTCTCCTACCCACTCGGCACCGGTTTTCAGTTTTTATCGTTTTACCTTTGTTCTCCGTTGTGTGAGTTTGTCTTCCCTTCCGGCATGTCCTTGGCACAGTCCTTTTCCCGTCTTGCTCAAGTTGATATCTTTCAAACCTTTCTTTTAGTCAGTTTCGTCGTTTCAAACCCATTTCCCTTTTCTGACTCCTTTTTGATGCCGAACTCTATTTTTTTGCACTTGACTCCGCCTCGGTCGCAGCCGATGTTTGCGCACCCCCCTCCCACCCCCCACTTCGATCTCTTTAGCCCCTTATATCCCCTTTTTCACCTTGTTACGTGGTGATACTGCCTCTTTTTCCTCCCTGTGCCTGCCACTAGAGTCTTGTCCCTGCTTTATTACTAATCCTGAATTTGCCTGATCGCTCCTCTGTCCGGCCTGACTGTACCAACGACTGTTCTCACGTTTTCCCCTTTTTTTTTCGTCCCTCGTCGTTCGTTCGTGAATTTTCCCCCCTGCTTCCAAACCTTATTCAGCTTAATTTTGCGGCCGGCAAATTTTTTTCGAGATTCCCGTTGCCTGGTTTTTCCTTTTCTCATGGGATGGTTCGCACTTTTTTCGTTTGGCGTTTTGCTTTTTTTTCTCACGGAATCCTCTCTGCCTTTGCTTTCATGCCGCTCAATCAATTCCGGTCAAACCGTTCACCTCCCTCCTCTTTTGATTAAGCGCTTCATGGTTTTTTTCCCGGGGCGTGTTCTTCCTTTTTGCAATTAACTGACGCGTTGCCTCTTCTTCGGCCGCGGCTCTTTGTCGCTTGTCTTTTCTCTCCCCTATTTAATCGCTTCCGTTTTCCCCCCCTTTTGCAAACTGTGACATGTACGATTTTTCTTGACTGGATCCTTGTGATTTGACGGTCTTCTTTTTTGGCTCTTTTTTTAGAGTTAGAATTTTTTGAACTTCCTCGCTCCCCTAGTTTTCACCGTCAAATGCTAACTTCTCGCTTTTGCTAACTCGAATCTTTTCGTTTCCCTGGTCCGATCTCGATTGAAGATACGTCCTCTTCTTTGCGAGTTCGTTTCCCCATGCCCTTCCCCTTGACCCTTAAACCTTCTGTTCGTGCCGCGCTTCTTTCTTTGAACCCCTCCCTCTTGTCGCTTCACTCGCGGGTCAGCTGATCTGCAAGATTGTGGTCGGTATGTTCCAGTTTTCTGACTCGTTTCTTATTTCCCTCCTTTCCTTTTTTTTTTTTGTTCAGACGCGCTATGATTTTGTTTACAATGGCCCTTCTCCCAACCTCTATTGGTTTACTCCGCTGATGAGCAGAGCCTTGACTCAGATCGGGTCTTTGCAAAGGCCCGGGTTTCCCTTTGCGTTCGCGAAGTTCTTTTATGCTGCCTTAGCAGTCGGCATCCTTCCCGCCTCTTTCACTTTAGATACAGGACCGGAAACGCTTTTTTTGAAATCCTCTTTAATCTCGCTCTGCTTTTTTTTGTTGTTCTTTTTTAGAAACGTGTCGCCGCCCTGTTCCCTTGCACTTTCACAACATTTTTTGGACGCAGCCTTTCAGGGTCTCGACTCCCTTTTCCCCCCCAAGCGACCGTCGATAGTGCATCTCCCCTAAGAGCGTTTCAATCCCCCCCTTGAGCGCCCAAACACTTTTCCCCGGCGCTCAGCGATATCCTTTTTGCCTAGTAGCGTTTTCCTTTTAGCCGAGTTTGCGTTCGCGGTCCTGATCTTTTCCCGTTCTTTTGTTGTGTTTCACAAACCCATCGTTCTTCTATCCACCACCTCGATGCGTTCAAGTAAGGTTTTGAACGTGAATGGATATTTGTTCTTCTTCCTTCGTCCCCCCCTTCCGAGCGCTGCTCGGTTGGCGACTCACTCGGGGGAAATCTCCCGTTCCTATGCAAAACCCCGTCAACGTCATCCTTTTTCCCCCTGTCCCTAGGAAATTTCAGCTGGAAGCGGAACTTTCGTTTTGGCAGAGCTGTTCCCGTGTTCTCGGGCCGTCGAGGTTTAAAAACTGTTTTAAGTTTAACCAGCAGTAGTGGGAATTCGCAGTGGGCTAGCGGTCGCAAATTCAGGAGTTTTTTGTTTTTTTTTTTTTTTTTTTTTTGTTGTTTATTCCTCCTGACAAGCTCTCTTTTTGCGGGACCCTGCGGCAAAGCGTTCGCGTCTGCATGTTCCTCCCTTTTGAACCATTTGCATATGATGGGCCTTTAGCGCTTCCCTAACTTTCCCAGGCTTGAAATTCGAGCTTGGTAGCGTTCGCTTCACGATCTGATTAGCGTTCCAACGATCCCTTTTTCCATCCCCTAACCATGCTCGTCCTCATTGCAATTGGTGTTCCCTTTCCCCCTTCTCCGGAAGAATTTCAATTTGCGGATCGCCCTTCTCCCTCTAATTTCCTGTGCAAGCTTTGCCCAGAGGTAATTTCTCAACCCCCCCGTCTGACGGAAGCGATTCCCCTAGACTGAAGCCTTTCTCGGGAGCATCCTTTCCTCATCTCTTTTTTTCTTCTCTATATGAGACTTCCCCTTTGGGCTTCAGTCGCTGGAATCGTTTTTTTCCTCTTTGCTCCTTTTTTGGTCGGCAATTCACGAGCGCAATTTGATGCCCGACCCCCCTTTAGCCTGCCATTTGAGCTCCGCAAAAATTGCGTGCTTCCGCGTAATCGTTTATTGTCCACCCCCCCTTGCAATTTGCTTCCCCCCTCTCTTCGGGACTCCTACTCTTTTTGGCACGGATCTATGTCAGCGAGCCCTGCTTCCCGCAGCGCCGTTAATACGGAGCTCTTTCTCCCTGAGAAAGACCCTCTTCACTTTGCCCCTTGTTCTCTTCCAGTTCCTTCTCGACGCTTTTCCTTTTTAAGCACTCCCGCCCCGATCTCTTTTGGCTTGATTCACTCATGCCTTCTTTGTCCCGCTGCTTGCAGCTCTTCGATTTCCCCCCCACGACTCTTTTGAGTTCTTTTTTTAGAACCTTTTCTCTTCAGTCTTCACTTGCAAACTCCGCTTCCCCAATGCCTTTTCTTTTATTCCAGTTACTTTTTCGGCCGAAGTTTTTCTCTCCTGCTGACCAGCCGTTTTGAAGATCGTCTCTCTTTCCTTTCTCCCCTCGGTGAGTTTCCTTTTCCCTCTTTCCGTCCTAGGTTTTTTGGGACTGCTTGCCGATCCATCCAATCCCCGCAACTGCTGAACGCATCTCTTTTTTCTTTTCAAGCGCTCCTCTTGTTTCAAGTGAGGTTTCGTACTTTTGCCCCTGTCCCTGACTGAGCCTCGCTTCGGCGCACGTCGGGCCACGGCTCTCGTAGACCTGTGATATAGATGATGAGCTTTCTTTTTGCGAACCAATTAGTTTTCCCCCCGATCTTCGTTCCGTGAATGCGGCTCCTGTTCCTTTCTATTTTGCCCTTGAGAGCCCATGAGCTGGTCTGGCCCATCTGTTGTTCTCTAGTACGCTGTCTGCCCCACTTCGCGACCTCGTACTTCCAAAAGCTTTCATTTCCCTTTCCTGCACTCTGATCTTTTCCCGATTTTTTTTTCGGTCCTTTGTGATCGCTTGAAAGGAGATTCATTGATGCCGTGCTTGTTTTCCCCCCATGCTGCAATTCGACCATCATTTTGTTGAGCGATCGTTTTGTCCGCCTGCCTTTCCCCCCAATACCGATCCATGTCGACTTCCTTTCGTCTATAAGTTTCAGTCCTATACGAAATAGAATTTTGGTTGGTATTCCGTTTTCGCCGGTCTCTT
>Ga0179591_1338333_pt1 | contig 17726 bp, 18 predicted proteins | sample CZOMad2_1_08_16f_FD_182891 | JGI IMG/M metagenome (GOLD analysis project Ga0179591, IMG submission 182891) | Vadose zone soil fungal communities from Angelo Coast Range Reserve, California, USA - CZOMad2_1_08_16fungal (PacBio error correction) | ecosystem: Environmental > Terrestrial > Soil >... | reverse complement strand
GGTCATAAGGTCCCCTAGCGTCTAAGCATATGTTTTTCCCGAGGAGCCCAGGAGCCTTACCCTCAGGAGATCGTGAGAACAAGCCCGACCCGTTTATCTGTCTTTCGTTCCAGGCCGCGGAAATTTTATGTGAACTTTCACTAGCTTATTTTCACTGTTGATTACTTATGAAGGTTGGGGATTGGAATTTTTGTCTCTTTTTTTCCAGTGACTTGCCTTACAATCGTCTTTGCAAGGCCGAGAGGCATTTCCCCGATTGTAGTAAGCTAACTCTTAAATCTCCCGCGCAGCTTCTCACGAATTAGACCTCCCTTTTAAGTATCTACCAATTAACATAGACTTAGACCCATTTGCCTACGGAGGAGTTCATATTTCTCATAGGGTTTCCATCTCTTAGAGGTGTGCCCTAGACTTCTCTTCCTCTGGTAGCACCTTCTGTTTTTGTATAAGGAAGTGAACTCTGCCTTCCCAATACGGCCGAATTCATTAAACACCTCGGCATGCTGGGCGCTACGGTCTTGTTTTGATTCTGAAATCCATTGATAATGGTTATCTTGGTTCATCTCCCGTGCTCCTCTCATATAAGTTATCTCAGGAGAGTAGGAGGGATCCCCTTAAGACCTAGTGCCGAATGCGGCTGTTAAGGGAAACCACCTTACTCGTTTCAAGAGACCGGTTCGGAGGACGTGCGTAGTTTTTTCGACTTCCCAAATTTTTATTCTTACATCGTGCCTCTAGCACAAGGCAATCACCGTGTATGCTAGGGACCTCCTGAGTGCTCATCAGGCCGTCACCAATAATCCAAGATCTAATTACTGATCTTCGCGGCCACAGTTTCCAGGGCACGTCTGGTTCCCCGATTCTAGGAGGGACCCCTCTTCAAAGATAGTCCTGGCTTTTTCCTAACTCTCTCTACCGACGCGGGCCATGAAGTTCGTACTAGGAGCTAATCAAACCCCCCCCCTTGTTTTCTAGAAATGGATCGTTTTCGGAAAGTGAAAGATTTACTTGACAGGCCGGTAGAGGATTTTTTTTCCCTTATGACTTTCTTCTTGGCTCTTCCAAAGCCTCTTCCCCGTATGTCCCCAATCCTAGTTATTGAATAAGTGAAAAGCGGAGGAATTGTAACTTTCCAACATCAGATTGCTGACCTGTGATTCGGGTTGGTCGCCCACCCTCTCAGGACGTTGCCTTTATGAGAGCTACCATTGACCCGATTCCTATACCCTCGAGACATTCGTACCGGCCCTTTTCCTAACCCTCGATTCATTTCCCTTATAGATCAGCGTCTTCTGCCGTCACTTTATGAATTAGGGCTTACGGCCGTCTTCGATTTCTTCTTCCCCGATAGAGTTTCATATGCAGCACATATTACTTGTATTTTTTAAGGTTATCTCACAGGACTTAATCGCCTATCCTGAGCCTCCGTTTATTTTTCAACGTAGGTCAGATTCCTATTCCTTTTCAATTGATTATGACCCTCTGACATTAGGACCGGCTCCCTGATGAACCGCCTCTTCTGTTTTCACTTCCTTGCTTTTCCGTCCTCTAGGTTCGCCCCCCACCCCACTTTTCCCCCCCTTTTGGGATAGGGCTTCCGAACGACCTTTTTTTTCCTGGAGGGGCCCAGTACAACTAACAAGTGTTCATCGCTCAGCCATCGGATTTCCGTTCATCTCAAACATCCCCCTACGCTCCAACCCCTCTCTCAGCTCGAGTTCTCTAGTTAGAGTTTGGAACCTGACCAGATCTAAAAATTGATTTCTCACCCCCCTGTTCCTTTTTTCTTCTTTTTTTTTTGAGGAGGCCTTTCGACGTCTTCTTTTCTGTTCCAATGAGGTAACTTTCGCATCACAGTAAGATTCCGCCTTACTAGGGATCACGAGGTTTCCGTAGCGCCATTCTTTCTCATCATAGATTGGCACGTAGCTAAGCCCCCCAGTTTCGGTGGAATGTGGTTTCATCTCTCTCCCGGTTCTCTTTAAATTCTCCTTTTCCAACTTTCTTCAATGGAACCAGATTACGTCTTAGGTCACTATTTAGTCTATCCCCTTAGTTAATCGATGGACTTTTTCCGGTATCCACTTACATTTTTGTTTAAGTGAAGGCCACCCTTCAGTCAGCCTCCGGTTGAAGAGGTTTCTACCCTTCTCATTTTTGGTTTGAGGAAGATCTTCCACTCCTTTTGAGCCCCTTTTTCAACCTCACGACATTAAGATCTGTGCCGCGTTTCCCCATTCTCTTGATTCGGATACACCGGGCCGTTTCCTCTGGTCTGGACTATGTCTCTACATTTCTGGTTCAAGAAGCCATGAGAACCAGGCAGGAACATTTGCCCTTTTTAGCTTCATCTTTTCCCCTTCCTCTTGCGCTAGAAGGGTCTCATGCAACACTCTTCCCCGCTTCTAGTCAGTTGCGGTGCTCACCTCATTCGTCGAGAAAGGTTAACCAGATTCGCGGACCATCTCTTTCCTCTGGGCCCCCAGGGATAAGGGATGCGGCTTTTAAAGCCTGGGTTTTATTAACCTCTCACCTCTTGTAAGTCAGCTTACCAAAAACCCCTCAACTCCGCCGGAGAGTGTTTCCTGTTTTCCCCGGATTGCACGATTTGCGGCGCAAAACTGCCTGCCCTTTTTTTCTCACTTGGAACGACCCTCCCCCCGAACTAGAAGGCATCAGGCCCTTTCGTGACCCCACCGATTTTTTTTAGTTCGACATTAGGGTATCTTTCGAAATCCCCCCTTTTTAAAGCGCCTCTTCAACAGGACCAAACGAGAGCTGTCTTCTCTCTCCGGAGGTCGATGAACGCTCTTAAAAAGCCCTCGACTTCTTCTTCGTGTATTCTTTTTTCAGTAAGTTTACATAGTTTTGCCCCCCCTTAAAGAGCGCTTGGCTCCCTTCCCGAGCAAAAGGCAGTCAACGACAGACGCGCACGACCCATGGAGACCGTATCTTTCCTTCTACCTTACGGACCTGCGTCACCTTCCTGCCCCTCTCTTTCGCGCGTTTTTTTCCCTCCTCGGTAGTTTGATGAGATCCCTAAATCTTTTCTCTTCTTCCTTGATGTTCTGGGAGAGAAAGCCCCTTTTTTCGTTCTATCGAGGACCCCGTTATCCCGACATGGACGACTATGGTTAGACTCTATCGTTGAACCCCGCTTTGTATTTTCTCCTAGGGGATGGTGCCCCTTGCTTCTTTGAACCACGAAGTTCGGGTTTCTCTCCCCCTCGGTTCTCCTCCCCAATTAAAAGTCCGACGTCCCCTTTGGCTCTGCGGGTCTGACGCGGACATTGCAACCTATGTAACAGTGCAGCTTCTTAATCTCCTTCCCCTCGCACCCCCGTCCGGGACTGGCGTCCAGTCCTGACTCTCTCCTCCTTCCCTCCTACTGGTGCCTACATTCATCGAGGGGCTTCCTTTTTTTCTACGGAAGAGGATAGACCTCGTCCTTCCTGTACAAAGTGATAGCGCCCTCCCTCTGGCCAATGTGTGCTCCGACGGAATCCTGCCTTTTCTCACGACAATCAAATCTACTTCTGTCTGATTGAAAGCCCCGGAAGTTCCCTCTTCTCCCATTTACGTGATCAGAAGTCCTCGACTCTCGTGAAGGTGTGTTCAAAGGTTGCACTCTTGAAAAATAAGGCCTTGTCCCCCTCCCTCGTCTTGCCTAGCAACCATTTGACTTTCTATATCGGTTTTCCCCCCTGGTATTATTTTAGAGAATCTCTTCGCATATGATTTCGACTCCCCGACGCCTCATATGAGATATTTCCAAGCACAGCGCATAAGGTGCCCCGACCGCCCATCGTCCCACGAAGACCTCCCCTCCGATCATGATTCTGAATTTTTCCGATAGAGACTCCCCCCCCCTTGATGGGTGACTTTTTCTCTGCGGCAAGATTTTTTCTGATACAGGATTGGTTGCATTGGTCCGAAAGATCACTCCCCTCTCTCCCTTTTTTCTTTTTCAGATGATCTTTCCCTTCAGCCTACGTTCCTAAAGGTACCAGCCCCTTTTCTCCTCTGGACTCTCAGACCAAGAGCTGAATTTTAGTAGTACAGGCCCCCTCTTTTCTCCTGGAGGGAGGAAAGTTACCACCCTTCACCAGTGTGCATCCCCTCCCTTGATGCCCCGTTTAATGACACATTAGCCCCTTTAATATGTTAATGGGAACTTACCCCATCGGGAGAACCAACCGCTATTACGCTCTTTCTGAAAACAGTCCCTTTCTCAGTTGCCCTCCGCTCCTAGTTTCCTGATTCCCCTCCCGCGCCTTAAGTCCTGCACTTTATCCTCCCCCCGCCCGATGTTTGTTCCCGCTTAACGACGTCCCTAAGTCGCGCCCTCGCGCTTAAAAGGCAACGTTCTCTCGCCACGTCACTCCCGATTACTAACAATCCTTTTTTACAAGATCTATCTTAACCCTCGAAAGTCCCACCCCAATAATAATGATTAGATACCTTTACCCTCCCCGGGATTTGACGATTCCCTGTACAGGAACCCCCTCCATCAAATCAAAACCATCCTCCTCCCCCTTCTGATAGAATAGTATAGATGCCGTATTTCCACAAGCTTTCGTGAGATGCTTTCAACTACAACTACTTTAGAGCGGAGAGGGTCATCTGCAACCCTTCATTCCCTTTTACCCCGAAGACCTTTACATTTCACAGGTTCACGGCCCCTAACAGCGAACCCCCGCGGAAAAAGGCTCAATTTACTGATAGCCACCTGCAACCTTTAGGCCATTTACAACCCATTTTACCTCCGCTTGAAGAGGACCTTTGAACCCGAATATCTAGCCCTTCAATTTATAAATCGCGGACCCTCCCTTTTCTGGCTAACGTTCTACGTCACTGTGGCTAGTTTTCTCAACCTATCAAAACTTGTAAGACACACCCCTATGGGGTCCCAACATATACCTTCAATTCCTTTTGTGTATGTTCTTATCCACCCATCTTTTGACCCGATACTGTGGTTTGCGTCTTCACCCCCCCCCCCCCCACGAGAGCACTCCCCTTAACAAGCTTTCCCAAGTTACGTCTTTCACGGAATTTTGGGCTCCCGTTGATAGATATTGGTTTTGTCTCCCCCTAGTCTCGCTTGAAGAGATAGTCGGTTCATTGTTTCGGCTGTCCCCCCCGATGTGCTTTCATACCTGAAAGAGACTTTTCCGTTTTTCACGCGTTCGCCTCTCTAAGCTTTCTTTCACCCAGGTTCGACCTGTTACCTTGTTTGCAAAATAAGTGTTTCTCATCGGTGGCACCCCTATCCCTAGACTGCTAAGAATTTCCTCTTATTTTCCAATTTTTGTTTCGGACAATTAACTTACACGAAATTGCTCTGCTTTCTCCATTTCTTTAGGTCTCTGTAAGCAGGTCCCTCTTCCCAATAACTTCCTTCTAAAGTCTATAGGAATGAGGAGATTGGCTTCATTGTACTCGTTCTATAGCCCATCTCTCCGCGAATGATGTTAATTTTTGTAGCGTCCTTCCAGCGGAGTCGTTCACATAAATTGAATTAATGCGTATCTTCTATAGATCGAGCCCATTGTATAGGACCCATTCCCCCTTTTCGATAAGTTGCCCTCCGGAATAGTTTCCTTAGCTAGTCCTATTAGGAGTGAATATGAGTAAGCCGGTGCCAGATTCATGAGCGTTACCTCTTCTTGGTCGACGACTGTCGTTCTTCTCCTGAAGTCCTATGATAGAGTTTAGTGTGTCCCATAGGAATTACTTTCGTCTCGCCTTGAGGTATGTTTTTGTTTTTTTCCTTAGATACGTCAATATTTTTTATTACAGATGGGCCTTTTCCCATTGTACCTCTGAAGAATTTATCCACCATCCGCAGTGAGAGCAGTATCTAAAACAACTCCCCCCTTATAGTCGAAACTGGGTTTATACTCACGTTCGAATTCTTACTATACAATGGAAGATGAGGTAGTTCTATTCCTCTCTCCCTAAAAAACCGCCAGGTATTGCACCTCTCCTGAGCGAAAAACTTGAAACATCCCCTCTATTCTATCTATCACATCTCACACAAAAGTGACCAGGCCCTCCTGGATATGGAGGGCTTCACATCTCTAGATCTGATGGGGGTGAAAATAAGATCCCCTTTGTTCTGCTCTCTTCCTTTAAGAACGGTCCTCCCCTGTACCTGTCCGTCTCCCATAAACTTTTGGCTATACAGTTGCGCGTTTCTCTCCCCCCCCTTTCCTTCTCTGACAGGCAGGTCCTTCTTCAGTGAAATTGATACGGTTATTCTTTCTGCTTACCAATTCCGTTCACAGAATGTATTTTCTTTTGGATCTTTCTAGTGACCTCGGTCGGCTCTTCAAACCCTCTCCTTCTTGAAAGACAATAAGTGTGCATCGTCGGTCGGACGTTTTTGTAGCGAACACGGCACCTTAACACGCGGTCTACCTTCTCTACTTTAAAGGCAAGTGAATATAGTAGCCCCACTCCTCCGATTTCAGAGGAAAGCTCATCTGAAGACGATGCACTTTTTATAACGCTTAAGATGTTGAGGATATCGTTATGACCCTACCTTTTCGTGTATTTGCGTGGTGCTTATTCCGACAATTTACCCCCCACTGAAAAAATACTCTTTCCTACGAGTCCAGATCGAGAACTATAGGTATTTCTCTCCTTCCCTTTGCTGGCAAGAAGATGATGATTCCCCTCCTGGATTGTTTCAAGAGGTGGTCCCCCAGCCAGTCTTCCTATCCTTTAATATTCCGCGGGTTTTTTTTCCTTCCTTTTTTTCTACACCGACTTCCAAGTAGGGCCCCCATCTGAACGCGGTTCCTTTTTTGCAAAGCAACACGCCCCTTCATGGCATCTAGGAGTTATGTACCGCCCACCATTCCTCCCTTCCTCCCCGCTCAACCCAAAAGATTTTATTGAGTCCCCGTATTCCCCCCCCCTCGTTTTTTCCTCACATGATCCGTATAAACAAATTTGATTTTCCGGCGTCTCGTGGCTGCCTGTCCTTCCCTTCTGTATCCTTTCCCGTATCATTGGCTCTATTGGACCAAGATGTAAATTTCCTCCCTACGTCATTCCCCGCCGCCGGAATGAGCTCTCTCCTTGGCCTCTCCCTGCCCGGCATAAGAGCCCCCGAGAACAAATAATTAAGATGTGGACTACTTTTTTCCTAGTCGTGTCTGGTGTCTTCCGTCTCCTTTACAATCTCTTTTCTTTCAAACCTAGGACCCCTAGACAATTCTTTTACATCCGCAGCCTCTTAGGATGTTGTGAATTTTTGTCTGCCCTTTCGCCACTGACATGTGAGGGTCCAGTTTCCTCTCCCCACCGGCTTCCCTTACGTCCGTAACGCTCCCTAAACAAGAATTCCTGGTGTGGAGGCATGCTTTTTCCCACTGTTGTCTAGGTGCTCACCTCCATCTTCTCAAGCCTTTTCTTCAGCTTTGGTCAAATATAGGAGAGTACTGTTCTTCGTTCTATGGAAGGAGACGCCTATCCTCCTTTTCGCCCCCGAACTGAAGATATCTTTTCACCTTTCCCCCTGACGGCCTTCTTCTTAATATATTACTAATAAGTGTTTTTTTGAGAGATCGCCGGCTTACCCCGCTGTTCTGCCCTTGCCCTCTTCTGATGAAGGGTGCGATCTGATTCCTCTTCGGTCGCGAAAGGCAATCCCCAAAGTTTCTCTTCCCCCCTTATCTGTCCTCTTTTTTACAACTCGAGATTGAGGCTGACTCCGGTGTGTTCGCCCCACGCAACCAGAGTGAAGCAGTCCCCCCCCCCACCCGACCATCTACTTTTCCCTTTGGCCTACCATTACCTCTATCGTTCTGGACTTTCCTTCTTGGTAGGAGCAAACCCCCTGCCCATCTTTTTCGTACTTTAGACGCCAATAAAGGCACTCGCCTCTCCCTCTCCTTCGTTGCACCGAAACCGATGTGTAGTTTTCCGAGCGTAGCATCCCCTCTGCCGAAGTTAGATCACCCTGGATCCGACCACCACCAAGAAGTAAACAATCCTTTCCTCCTTGGCGATACACTCTTTGTGCCTCTTTCGTCGGAAAGTCAGGGAGACTCCGATTTTCCGGTTTATGATCGTTAATTATAAGGGTTTTCTTCCCCCCTTTTCCCCATTGAGAAGTGCCGATCTCGCCCTCTTGCAAAACAGGGACCCTCCTGACGCCGAACAATCATCCCCTTGGATAAAGCATCTTCGGTCTCACCCTAGTCCCGTCCCCTTCTTTTTTTTTTCAGTGCTAGAGAGTGTTAGCTCTCTTTCTTTTGTGATTTAAAACTCCTTACGATTCTGGCGATGGCTTCTTTTTTCTGGGAGATTTTGACCCCCTGGCCAACAGTTCCCCTTTGACGAGGACTTTCCAAGTGGGTTAGAAACGATGTTCCACCTCCTCTATGTAAAAGACCATCCCCCTGATGGTTCATAGGACCGTGCACCCCCCGAAATTCCCTTCTCTCTCCCTTCCTTTCCGGAGACGCAATTCGGACAAGTTTCTCCCCGACTCCCTCTAAGGTCTATGAGAAGGTATTGCATCAATACACAACCAGTCCGCCTCTATCTAAGACGAACCCTCCCTTATTTTCCTTCGAAACTTCCCCTCCTCTCCCCAGAATATATAAAGACGGGTGCATGTTTCCCCGCCGACCTGAATTAGAGGGGAATTCCTTCCCTCGTAAGAGCGATTCAGCCCCGCCAGGTTACAAAGTGATAGAAGTTTCTTACGTTTCTGCCCCAAGGGTCCTCCATCCCCAAATCTTTTCCCTCCGCTGCACCGGACAATCAATCTTTCATTCTTTTCCTGGTATTTTCAAGTGACCCGGGTTCCTTCCTTTCTATTCCCTTCGATCCAATCGAGCGAACTGCGCGCGAGTACGTTTCCTCCCCCCCCAAAAAGTAGATTCACCCATCCCCCCCTAGCCCGGACTCCGCTCGTAAATCTTTCTTCCAGAGACAAGAGAACTTTCTCATTGCCAAAATTTTTATTGAGCCGCCGCTGCAATCTTGCTTTGAGGCGCTTCAGGACCCCCAGCCCTATGTACGAATGTCCTCCCGCCGCCTTTCCCCCCGGCTACAAGAAAAGCTGTTCTGCTGTGTGGGACAGTGACTTCTTGAAGCGCTATTGGTGCCTGGTGCTTAACCCTTTGGGCGAATACCGGCTTTTTTTGAGACCGGCCCAAATACCTCCCTTCCGCTTCCAGGGCGATATTGTCGCCTTCCCTTCTTTTCCCCCTGTCAAATAAGTAACCCCTTTTTCCCCCCCAAGTCTCTTGCTTGCCTGACGAAGGAATCCTTCCCCCTCTTCACGGCGGACATTTCTTGAGATATCCCTTCCACTCCTTTACCTCTGAGTACCCTGGGAACCAACGCTCAAAGACCTTAACTTATCCGACCCAGTAGATGGTGAATGCCATTCGACTCTCTTTCGAAGCTTTTACGACCTGAGACGACTCTTACCCTTTTCGACAAAAGTCCTCTCCACAAGGCGACTATACAACGACTTGTACGTCACGTTTGACAGCGAGAACCGAACTTGACTGATTCCTAGGCACCTTTCCCCTACAGCGGGGAAAGGGTCCCCTGAAGACTTGCCGAATCTGGGAATTCTCATTAAAAGGACCTTTCTCCTCCCTTAATCTGAATCTTGACCCCGGGACAAGACTTTCGTTCTTCCTTCTGTCCTCCCCCCCCTAACCGTCCCCATAATGCATGACGAGACCCTGCCCTCAAACCTGGCGCGTCAAAGGAGCCCCCCGTCACTCCCTTAGACGCCTCTATCCTAAGGCATCCTTCCCCCTACCTACTCTCAGTGAAAAAGATCGTTGAGCCGGGAACGACAACCCATTCTCTCGTCTTCTCTTGCCACACAGGAATGGCGACCGCCTTATTTTTCAAACATTTCAGAGGAAAGGCATAAACCTTCTTTCTCCACCCTTTGGCCCCCAGTAAGAGTCCCTATAGAGTCAAGCAATCTTTCTTCTCTCACAGGAAAGATAGCTCCTCCGAGGAAAATCTTTCCAACTCCTCCCTCCCCGGCCTCCCCGTTCGCCAAAGGACGTTGACAGTTCTTTCCTTCCCTTGATGTCAAGAATAGGGACTTCCGCGCGACCCTAAGATACATTTTTCCTACACCAATTTTTTTTTCTCCCTACTATTTTAATCGTGTGGTTGAGAGCTTTTAAAATATTGTTGTCGTAAATTTGCCTGGCTTTTGCCTTCTCCGGAAGACCCCTTAGTTCCACATTAGTTTAGTCTCTTGTTCCATTTTTTTGCATGGAGACCAGCGTCACTCTCCCTAGCCTTGATCTTTCGTGAGGTAATCAGTCGAATCTCTTTCCTTTCTTTCCTTTATTCCCCTCAAGATGGCTGTCCATACTATCACCTACCATTGGATGGGCCTTGTGTCCTTGTGTCGAGCGTGTCTTCCCCTTTTGAAATGTTGAACTCCCCCTTCGGTTTAAGGTCCCTCCCTTTTTAAGGTACCCTATACGAATTTTCTGTTTTCCCTATTCGCAAAGATGTGGTTTTTCCGAGAATCTTGCTCCCAAAGTGCCTTCTTATCTTCCCGTTAGAAGGTTTCCGTACCCCCCTGGTAGCTTTCACTCTTCGCTTAAATGTGCCGTCATTGACCTGCTGCTGTCTTCTAGGGTCTCCCTCTTTTGAAGGGAGGATGACTGTTTAACCCTGAAGTTAGGGGACGAGGCTTTTAAGGATCGGGCCTTTTCATGCGTCTACCTACAGCTACCAGTGAAAATACTCGCTTCCCTTAGTTGACCTTCCTAAGTCTATCTTCAGTTTGACCGGTTAGTTCTCTAGGATGCCAGATGAGTAAGTTTGTCTCCTGCGCCTGCGAGTATAGAGGATGTTGTTTCAACCTTACTGCTCCTTCCTAGCAAAATTATTAATCTTATCTCTTAATGAATCAATTATCTCTGAAGTCGCTTTTTAAGTTCTGGTAGAGGTCTGGTTCTGTAAGTCAGGATATGTTCCTAGCGTTGTCTATCAAAGAGATCTATTCAGCCGTTGTCGTGTTGCTATGCCCCAACCATTGAACGTGTTAGCACATCTGGGATTGCCTTGTCACGAAGGACATGACCCTCATGGAATTCATGTTGTAGGGATATGTTTCTCCCCCCTTCCCACGCTGTATATTAGCCGTCTTGGTCTGCCCGCAATCTCCTATCCTTTCTCTCGAGCCCCAAGGCTCCAACTCAAGAGCACTGTCTCCTCCCCCTGGCCTGCTGTAGATTTAAAGTATTCGTTGCTTGGAAAAATACTGGGGTTTTCTTTGCCGGCTCCCTCGAGCTTACTTTTCCGACCCCCCTCAACCCAAACAAAAACAATCACCCTTTTTTGACCGTTATATCGACGTTTCTCTTTCTCTCCGGAAACCCATTTCTGAACGGCACTGCCGCTGTGCTTTGAACGCCGAGTTATCTTTGTGCGAAAGTTTACAGCGTAAAACAGCCCTAGTCGTCGTTTATTAGACCCGATTTCCCCTCCTTCCTCCTTTAATTGACACTTAATTGAAAGCTTGGTACTTTTCCTCTTCTTTGTTTGTCGTATGATTGCGACCCTTTTACCCGTTTCCCCCGAAGAAGAGAAGTGTACGGCAGATTCACTACAAATTCCTATAGATCTCCCTCTCACTAGGGAGAGCTGTTTAAGGTTCCATTCACGGAACTATTGGCCTTCTATAGTATTCTTCCCCCTTCGCTTAGTTTCTAGGACGCTTTCTCCTCACTTACTCATCTTGCATTCCTCCTGACCAACCTCTTATTACCCTCTCGGATCGCACCTTGCCATCCTTTCTTCCTAATCATGCTGGATTAGAGAACCGATCACTTTGGTTTTTCCAAGAGCCTGCACCCTCCCCTGAAGGTTCTTGGCAATCCCGCGGGGGCTCATCTTTCCCAACTTTAACTGAAGTAGGTTCCCTTTCCTTCGCTTACCTCCCCGGTGCCCCTGGTCCTCCCAGAACAACCGCCAAATAGCTCACCTCCCCCCCTTTTCTAGCTTCCTTCTGCAATACACTTTCGCACCACGCCCAACCAAAGCTCGCAGCCTCTTTGCGTCCCTTTGACGTTATGGTGTCGAAATGCAAAAAGACCCCCGGTCCAAAGTTGCTGCTCTGAGTAGTTTTTTATGCAATTTGGCCTTTCTTCACATAGCAGCTTCATTGAATCTGGAACTTGATGGACCCTCTTTTATAGCAGAAAATGCCCCTTCCCCTGCGTCCTTTTTCGATGGTTAATAGAGTGCGGCTCTTTTTTCCCATAGTGTAAGAGAATAGCCAATTCTTTCGATTGGTTGTAAGGGAGGCTTTTCTATTTCTTCTTTACGTTTGATTAAAAATGACCCTTGGCACCTAGGAGTGACCCCTTCATCCTAAATAGGTTCTCGTCCCTCCTTCAGATCTGGCGAGAGTGAACTGGTTCAGTCCTTTCTCTCTCCACATCACTTGGGGAAGTTTGAGCCGTCCCCCCCCCGCTTTCCTTTTCCCTATAAGCAGATTTGCCTTTCTCCACCAAGCCTTAGATTTGTTTTTTGTGAATTCAAAGAGAGAGGTTATACAAAAGAGGCCTCATCTCCTCAGTCCGTCTGTGGTCCCCTCTCTTTCTTCTCCCTTGAAGAGAAATGGTTTAATTTTTCCTCGAAATCCCCTCTCCTTTGATCAAAGAAGATCGACGACTTTGACTACATTGTGACACATCGACGCGGCTCCTCCCTCCCTAATAATAAGTTTGCTTCGACTTCTTTTTAGGACCCGGTAGAAGCGCGATTTAAGGGCCCTTTTTTCCCCCCCCTGCTCTGTGGCTTTCCTTCAGGCATCCCTCTGTTCCATTCCGCCGTGTGCCCAAAATGCGATTCCCGGAGCTGAAGCCATGGCTGTTTCCTCCGCGCCCCTGAGTTGAAGCATATTTCCCCCCCCCCTAACCTCGAATTCGCGGTAGAAAGCCACGCTGGGCTGTCCCTTCTCGTGTCTTCGCACTCCTCCCCACTTTCGTGTCTGCTGCGACCTACGCCCATTCCCGTCACTCGCATCAGTCGCCTCTTGACAGACCACCGAGGCCTCCTTTGTCCTTATTCTGGGCCAGGAAAGGTAGTTCCAATCAAAGTGACATTTCTCCTATAACAACCTTCAACAAGGTTCAGCTTGGTCTATTCTCTGAAGGAGCTTCGGCTACTCTCCCTCTAGCTCCCTCCGGCGCAGGATACTGTTATGCTCGCATTCAGGTGTGCTGTCCAAATCTGAAATCTCTGGTCATTTGAATCGACCCTCCGAGTGCAACACCTGGTATACCTGCTCAGCGTCAAGGCACCCTCAGGATTATTTTTTCATACCCCCCACTTCCCTTGCGGACCAGAGAAGATTCGCAGTTTCTCTTTTTTTGTGACTTTTCCGCAGTGATGGTGTCTGCGCCCATTCCCCTTTCTTCGGCCCCTTGGAAGGTTTTTCTTTTGCTTCACAGTTGAAACCCTTTCTTTCGATTCCAGCGAATGGAAAGGGACATTGGTTTCCGCCCCCGATAGCCGGAACCAGAGATATTACCGAGGTCCTCTTTTCCTTGTACTCTTTTGACCAAAGAATTGAAGCCGTTCTGTTCCAAAATTCCCTCATTGACCCTCCCAGGATACCGGGTTTGAGCCTTACCGTAGATTGCTTTGCAGAGGCCCTTACCAAGTTGATTAATAACGGAGCACCACCACTTCTTTTTTTTCTATTCACTCTTAGTCATCTTCTAATACTTCTTTACCTGACCACCCCCCCCGCAGCCCTTCCTTCGGTCCTCTCTCATCGTTCCGGCTCCACGCTTTCTCCCATGCGAGCAATTTTTCAGTCTGAAAAGAGGGTTCGGGCTTTTCCCCTGCCTACCCCCGGACCTCCCGCTTACCTGAAACCATGTATAAAGCCGGGATTTTCATGGACCTTTTCCTTCTTACCCCCTTTCTTTAACCACCCCTACGCTTTCGAACAATTTTTTCTCGCGTCGTCAAGAAAATTCACATGTCGAGGGCCATCTCATCTGTTTTTAGACCTCTTATGTTCCTATCCCCCTTCCCCTTTCATGATAGGTTTCCCGGTTTATTTCTTTATCCGCCCACTTCTCGAATCTGAGTTAGGATTAAGGTCCCACCCCTCTCCTATCTTTAAAGCAAAAGAGACGTTTTCGCGCCCTAGTCCCCAATCTTTCACCTCCCCTCACTGATTTTTTTTCTGAAGTGATGTAGATCTCAGCTCCTCTCACTTGATAATCCACCGCCTTAGAGATACCGCTCTGGGCTTTCTTAAGCGTCCCTATACGACGGTTCTCGGGGTCCCCTTCCTACCTTTGAATGTTAGAAGGTAATTGGGGCCTGAAGAAGTACTTATCTCTTTTTCACTTCGGCACTCATCCATTAAGGGCCCCACAACTAGGTGACACTGGAGGACCTGTCCCAACCTACAAAGACTGCCATCCTCCGTCACCCCCCTTTCATGGATTGTTGGAGCCGCCCTTCCGAATTAACTAATCTCTCGCCTGCTCCTACCTCATAAGCGTTCGAAAACCTCGAGATCTCGTGGCGATCTAAGCTCACGCAGGACCCTCCTCCAGTACCCAATTCGAGGGCTTCTCCTCGGAACCCTGGACGCCATATTCTTTTAACGCCTTAAGAAGTTCTATGAAGTCGTCTCTCACGCACAGGCTGCGTCTCCCGAAGCTCTTTCCTGCCACAAGGACAATTGTAGTCAAATTTCTCTAAAATCTCCGAGGCCCTAAAATCTTGATGCTATCCTTACAACGATAGATTTCCCTTTCCCGGTGTTAAAAATCCCCCGTTCCCCCGAACTTTCCCGGCGATCTGTCTCTCTATGCGAAGAGGCCACCACTTCGTCCTAATAGTAACCTAAATCCCTGCTGCTTCTGGCGTCTTCCCTCTGCAAAAAAGGAAGGTGCCAGGCACCGCTTCTTTAATCAAGCGGACCGGACCGAAAGTATCGACCCTCCTCGGCCCTTTTCTGCATTATAGAGCCACGTCATTTCCTCTGCAAAAATACCTCGATTATGCTTCCTGCCTTTCTTAAAAGAATAAATTTCTGACCCTCCTCCGTCCTGCTCGCCTGCGTTGGCTCCCTTGTCTTTCACGGGGCTCGGGCTTCCTCTTGCCAACTAAAAGTGCCGTCCCTATGATTTTGTTTCTTCCCAAATTCTTTCATACTCTCCCGTTTGTTTTTTTGAGTTACTCTGTTAAAACATATGTCGTCTTAGTGGAGAATATTGTTTTCCTTCTCGTTCTACATTAGACCGTGAACTTCTCTACCCTCCTTTTTCAAGGATGATGTTCGAAGTTAGACTGGAACGTTCTCTCTATTTATTCACTGATAACCGCGGAGGATATCTCGTAGTTCTTGTGCGGAGTAAAAATACTCTCAAGTGGCTAATAAGAGTTGAGAGATGTTCAGTTGTATGCAATGATACCGTTTTCAGTGTCCTCTTTTTCCCTGACCATAAGGAGGTGCATGTTCCCCTTCTGTGGGCCCATACTCTCCCCCCTCTCCTCAGCAAGGTAGTTGCTTCCCCCCCCTTCTATGACTGCATCTAGAGTTTTGCCATAATTGCGCAAATAGAGTCCGGAAAGAGAGACTTTCCTTCGGGGGTTGAGTTCGGGGAAAAGGCCAGTAGGCCTATACCCCCGTGGTTCGACTTACCGGTAGAGAGGAATTTGTCGAGGGGATTGTTACGCTCAGTTGTTGTCTAGATACTTCTGGTAACCTTTGCAATAGTTCATGCCTTGCTTCTCCGTACACCTGGGAATTTAACTCTTTGCACTCGTAGCAGACAGTCTAATTAGTTGGTCCCCATTCCCATCTTAGATCCAATACTAGAATAGTCAGTTTTCTGTCGGATGTTGAGATGAGGACCTTCTTTACCAGTAGGCTGCTAGATTTCCTTGTAGTTTTCATACGTTGATTTTGGTGACCCGGTGGAGTATGGATGTTTACATTCAGCGCAGTTCGAAAATAAACCCCTAGGAATAGACGAAAATCTTTTTCGTTTGTGGGAACCGCCTTTTATGGTCTTAGTTGTTTTTCATTGAAGTCCCCGATTTCCTCCTTAGCTGATTTCCTGTAAGCATGCCCTGGGGGAGATGGTCTTCAATTGGATCGAAGTTCATTCGGACACATATCAAGTCTAAGATGATGTGGTCGGGTCAATTTACCTTCAAAAAAAGGACTGCCTTCTCTAAACAGAGGCGAAGACCAAGTTACATGAAAATTAGCTCCTTCCCTCAAAGTTAATAAATAATACGAGAAGCTGGACTCTCTGGTACGATGTCCTTCAGTTCCCTTTTGACTATTGAGGGAAATATCCTCTCGGTCCTTCCTGTTTGCTCTCCTCCGGAATCCCTAGCCCAGAAAATACCCCCTTTTCCCCTTTAGAAGTCTCTTGCTCTTCAAGCTCTTCTTCCCTCAGCCCGGTTCTTCCCTTTTTGTCCCCAGCTAGCTTTTTTTTTCTCAGTTAAGCGTCAACTCCATTTCGATAGTGAGTTCTTCGATATCGGACAATTAGGCACTTACTGAACATCGTCCTGACTCCTCATGTACGGGCCTGCATTTGAGGAAGGTATTGTCGTCTTCGCCGCTTACATCCCCTTCGGTTTGGGACACGTTATAGACTTGTTGTACCTAGATGAAGCCCCCTTCGTATTCTCCCCAGCTGAGCTCGGCCTCGTACCTCTGTGATGTCAAAAGGCCATCTTTCTATTCGGCGAGATTCTTGACTATTTATATCGTTCTGGTGCTCGGCTGTTTCCACTCGGACCTTCTTTTTTTTTTTCCTTTCCGTATTCAACCACGGCGCGCGAAACGTTTAAGGTTAATAGAAGCTCCCCCCATTGGTTTTCCGCCCATGTTTCACTAACTCTCGAAATTAGGGTTTCCCGGAGCCTGTCCCCCCTGCAAAGAAAGATGCTTTTCCATAGGGCTGGTTTGCCTCCCTCCCCCCCTGTGCTCACCACGGAACCCCGGATACTTCCTCCTACAACAAGGGCGTTGCCACATTTTTCGTCCTCCCCTGCCACCGCCCAAAGTCATCGCAGCACCATATGCGATCGGTTAGCTCAAAATTCCTCCCGTCCTCCCCAACGCGCTTAGAGGCAAGCTCCTCGTTCCAGATCTTTTGAGCACTGAAACTCCATCCTTATACCCACCTTTATTGATTGGCAGGGCGGTTTTTTCATGTTTTTGTTGGTGGACTTATTCTTCCCTTTCTATTAGTCCCCCCAAACTGATCAATGTCCCCTGTCACCCCTCTCCCTACCGATGAAGGCGTCTTTTTTCATCTCTGGGAGATTTGCTCCGAGTGTAAGCCTACTTCCCCAAAGCTTTTTATAAGACTGTTGGAACCCTTATATTCCTGGCTTTTCAGTTTGACTTCCCACCATTAGTTTCTTCCAGATAGGAGCCCCCAGTGATAGTTCGGTAACTATGATATTGGAGGATCTGAATTGAGCCCCCCCCCCCTGTAGAAACTTGGTTCTTGGAGCCATCCCCACCCGAGTCGAGTAATTTAAATGTTAAAAACCGACTAGTATGTTTTTGCAGTTTCTTCTCTTAGAGGTGATCACGTTTAATAGTAGCTAGCTCTTTTTCCCTCGGCATGCTCTGCCCTGAAGCTTTTTTTTCGTTGTTCGCTCCCGAGGGGAGAAAGATGCAGATCGCGCCGGCCTCCCTTTGAAATAGAACG
>Ga0179591_1306826_pt1 | contig 17729 bp, 12 predicted proteins | sample CZOMad2_1_08_16f_FD_182891 | JGI IMG/M metagenome (GOLD analysis project Ga0179591, IMG submission 182891) | Vadose zone soil fungal communities from Angelo Coast Range Reserve, California, USA - CZOMad2_1_08_16fungal (PacBio error correction) | ecosystem: Environmental > Terrestrial > Soil >... | reverse complement strand
GCAGTTTTCCTAGGCCAGGCCTTCCTTTTTCCCAGCTTACCGTCTTCTTTTGCATCCTTCCGATATCTGGCCCCGTCGACTCCCAAACACCCTACTACCATCCCTAACATCGATGACTCTCCTCTGGGAATATCGAAAGAGCGACCTTCTTCCTAGTCAGTTCTTGGATCTTGAGAGCTTCAAACTAAAAAGCCTCCTGTGAGCGCATACGGACCCTTTCCCCTGGAGTGGCCTTTTCTGAACCCTGAGCAACACCCCCTGAATTCTTTCTATACCCCTGGTGAGAAAATTTTAAGAACCCCTCACTCGTTGCCCTTCCCGGAATCAGACTTTTCCTTTTCGAACAAACCCTTCTCTGATAACCTAACCTTGCTTCCCCTGGTCCCCCTTCCTTTGATGAAGGACGATACGTCCTATTTTTCTTCTTAATGGTCAAAGGAGTCTTTTCCTCGACCTCCCCCATCCCCCCCCGGCTTCTAACTTTTTTTAAGAAAGCCTTCCCTAGTTGAATCCTCACTTCTTCTCTCCGGACTCCCATATGTTTTCCACCATAATTGTAAGACTTTCCTGCCGGCAATCTCGAAATTCTCGTAACTCCCGAAGATATTTCCCTTTCGGATTCCTCCCTTTTTCAAGGCCTGCACTCAGCAGTAATCCTCAGGTGATTCGCCCCCTGGTAGAGCGCGGGGAATGGCAAGACTGTTGTTTTTCCCTTGTCGAGGAGCTACATTTTGTGAGCCCAAGATTTGAGATGGAAACCCAAAGCAGGCCATAAGTCTCCATTCCTTATAGGGCATCGTGAGCGAATTTCCCGCCGGCCGATGTCCTCAAATTTGCGGATTTCGGTGGTTTCCCTGGACTTGGGTACAGTAAGGTTCATTGGTTTCTATTCGTTGTTGCTACATTTTGTTTTCTCTTTCATGTGGGTGCTAGCCACTTGCCCTCCCCTCACGATCCCTAGCTTTAGTTCTGCTTTCCTAAGCGAGTGCCTGTTTGGTCTCTTGTTCAACTCTGTATCTCGCCTTCACCGTAGCCCTCTCAAGCGTTGGAGGGTACCTCCACACAAAAGAAGGCGGTTTTCGCAACGAGAAGTTTTGTGATTCCCCGATTTAGAATTCCCGGGACGGTTGGTGGCGCTAGTCCTCTGAGACCAGCCCTTCAACTCCTCTCTCTTCTATTGTGACTGGACTTGCATCCCCGGTGACCTCTCTTCATGATTTCCTTCGCACACATGGTGTTTTGCCGTCCTTTCCCCCTTTTTTTCCCTCTGATTTTAAGCCCCTTCGGATCTAGCTCCTTCCCGTCTCTTAGTTTGTCCCTACTGATCTCGTTTATCTAATGTCGTTTTTTCTTCTTCCATTGAACCTTACTTCTTCCCCGAGCCACGAAACCGAATTACGAGCAATGTGAATTTTTCGCGATCGTTTTGGTTTTCTCCCGCCCCGCCTTTTTTCTTGACTCGCCCACTATCAAACGATCTTCTCTCTTTTAGCGTGTTGCTCTCGCACCACCTATTCTTCTTTTAGGATTTCTTGACCGTCAGTCCCCCTAGGTGCTTTCGAGACCCTCGATGTAGAGTGTTTCTCTTTCTTTTTCATCTCCTTGTTGTCTCTTTCCCCCATCTTGGGCTTTTTTCTTTGTGATGTGTCCTTTCTTTTTCCATTCCAAAGAGTCGTTTTCGCGATGTTCAGTATTTTGGCCGCGCGTAGTCTCCACTTTGGAAACTAACCTGACCTCCCCCCCTTCCTCACTGATCTCGGTCGCCGCATCCCTTTCCCCTCTTGACCGGCCTTCCCTTCGGAGCGTGTCCCTTTTTTTCGGTGTATTTTCATCTTACTTCGCTGTATCTTCTTTTTTTCCTTGCTCTGGGGGCCTTTCTTGTTCGATTTTCCCATCGCTCAGTTGAATCGGTCCCATAGGCCTCCCGACTTATAGTTAGTTAAGTTTGTATTTCTTTCACCGGCTCTGTTGCGACGAGTTCCGTGCTTCTCTCGGTCCTGGGAAACCGCCCCTTCCTTGACCTTGACTCTTCTCTTTTTGCCGTTTAGGTCGAACCTGTCCCCTTTCAATATTTTCCGTTATCCTTCAGAGGCCTCTTCCCTTTTGGCTTCCTGGACATTGAGGCATTCCTCGAGGTCTGCTTCCCTGCCCTCTGCCGATCCGCTTTTTCGCCCTTTTGGACATCTCTGCTTCTCTTCTCTTTTAATATCGTTTTTGTTTGAGATATCTCCCTTTTGTTAGCCTAGGGTCGAGCGTTTACCAATGTTTTTCTCATCTAGTCCCTTTCAGGGAAGCCCTCAACGACTCTTTACATGATCGGTCTTACGGCTAGTTTTTATAGGCCCCTCTGTTGATTCGAATTATCCTTCTCTCTGTGAGTTAAGGTGGGCGACCGCTATTTCTTTGCTTTCCTTCTCTCCTTTCTTCAGGGCGTCCGCCTTATTTTGAACCTGACTCCTATCTCGTTCACCCCGCACCTTTTTAAATTTTCGTATGATTCGCCGGTAAAGATACCCAAATTCAACAGCTCTCTCCTATACCCACGGGCCAATCCCCTCTCGCCGAGGAAGTAACCCCGTCATATCGGCCCCATTTTTCCCCTAGTCGATGCCAGAAGTCTTAACTAGTGTTCGATCAGACGATCCCTATTCCTTTGGATCGGTAGCTGTTCCCCTTTTTGATTCCCCCCCCAAATTGTTCCTCCCGCGAGGACCGTCCCCTCTTACACTCCCCCCTTACAGGCTTTCATGTCAATAGTGTATAGGACGCCCACTTTTTCTGATCTGTTCCCCCCTCGTAGAATGACTGACCCGTACGAGCCAAAGCGAGCCCCATCTTTTTTTCCTCTTTCAAAGGAGCTGGCATTATTTCCTATCGGTCACTTCTCTCCCTGGGTGTATAGACTTCCAACCCTGACTCCCAAAGATAGGTTCTCCCTTCTTTCTTTTCTTTCCCAGCGGTGGAAGGATTTTTCCTTTACTCCCCCTATCGACCGTCCCACCAGTGACCTAAACAGCGTCCATACGACCTCTCTTGACATGAAGGTAAAAGTTTCCCTCCTTTTCAACACGTAAATGAGTTTCTCCCTTTTTTTTCTTACTTAGAGTTCCACGCTTCGTTCTAGGACCCTAATCGCTATCGTTCGGAATTGTTCCCCCCGAATCCCCATGGGTTGCTCTGATTCCCTTTTACTCTGGCCCCTTCAACATTGTTGTCACAAAATTCCTCTCTTTTGAGTTTATTTACGCTGATCTACGCCAAAGTGTACTGGGCTACCCGTGCGGCATGATGGATCCTCCTTACGTTTCTCTTTCTTGTCCTTCCCCCTAGGATGATCTTTTTCCTCTATCTACGGGGCGTCTCACTGCAGACTATGGGCCCTACAATCCCCCCTCTCACAAGACTCCCCTCAGCGCTTTTGCCGGCGAAAGTTTTTTCGAGTCTTTATCCACACCTGCCCCATCAACCTATCTCTCTTCCAAAACCCCCTCCTTAACCACTCCGCCCGTCCACACCTAGGCCCCACCAGAAAAGAAAAATAGCGGGTTCACACCTGTGCCTCTTCACTTCCGGGCCTCGTAGAAGCCCGAGATATTAGTTCTCTAACATGCCGTCCTTTTGTCCCGCGCTAACGGCTTTTGTACACACCTCTTTCTCCTCGACGAGGCGTCATTCGGCCCCTTGCCTTCCCATAAGATAAAGAATAGACTGACCCTTCATTACTTCTGTTGTGGCAGTCATCCTTTTTCGACTCTAATTCTTCACTTTTTCTCTGACCCCAGCGCGTACCCTTCAGAGAGATTGCGTAACGACTCCCTACCTCTCCTCACTTTGGTCGAAACAGAGGATCCTTCTTCTGTCGTCACCTGGCCAGTCGCACTGCGCTTTTCGCTGCGACTCTCTTGAGTTCCTTTTATAGTCCCCGTAAGTTGTACCCTCCTTGCCAGGACCTTTAACCCTCTTAGTGCCTTCCTCCCATGCCTCTCACGTGCACCTGGGTGTGCCCCTCCCCTCCTTTTAGTGTTCTTCGCGCTCCTGGTTTGACCCTCCCCCTTTTAGTTCCCCCTTGATCCCACTCTCTTTTTGGGTGTCATTTTTTTTCCCTGAAGGTTTCTGGTGTTGTCTCTTTTCTGTTGTCCTCTGAAACTCCTGCGAAACTGCAGTCGTATCGCACGCCCTCCCCATAGTTTTAAGTCCATGTTACTTGATCCCTCTCAAGCCTGGACGGAGTTTCTCTTCTAGAGTAGTTCAGAGTAACTTGAGTTTCCTTGCTTGTATGGATCTCTGATCATATGGTCTTTTACCTCGAAAAATCCGACTTTCTTTCTGTGAACCCAGTCCCTTTTGTCCGCTTTTGCTGCGATTTAGGCGTTTCATATCTCTTCCCTGCCTACCCTCGTTGCCTCTGAGAGATCATGCCGCCCGCGGCAAAATTTCCTAGTTCCCCCCCGTAATTGCTAGGGGGAGAGGTTCTCAGATCCCGATATATCCGGTTTCTTTGCTCGTCCTTCAAAGCCCTCAGCCAGCCCATAACCAACCCCCCCCCCCACCCGTAAGTGTTTCTCGGGTATAGAGCTTTTTCCCCACCACTATTTGCACGACGTCAAATCTGTAGGGAGCTCCCCCAGAAACGAACACCCTACGTACGAAGATATGTGATCTCCTCCGGCTTCGTTCGGCCGCCTTTTTGAGTCAATTTTTCTGCTGAACTACACCTTTGTCCCACCGACCCCTAGTGTGGCAGCCTTCCCCCCTCGACCCCCACTATCCCGTCCGTTTAACTTAACTGGTTCTGGTGGCAACAATCCCGCACCTTTTTTTTTTAGATAACCCCCTTGACGCACCCCTAGATGGGGAGTCGTTTTCCGCCGATTAATCGTAGTTGATCTCCCCGCCATGGCGGTAAACCTTGGTCCTCGAACGGTAACACTCAATTCACGAACCCTCCCTTGAATGTGACACCATTGCTTCCACCGAACGCTCCGGCGATGCCCTCCTTTATTTGAAGTTGGCGTTGAGAAACCTCCTCTTATGGTCTCCTCTGTACTCTCGGAGGGCTCTTCCTGGGACCTACCCCCCATTCCCACCTAAACGGCCCTTCTGACCGTAAGGTAGAGACCTCGTTTCTTTCTTTTTCAATGCCTCCCTTTTTTCAATCGGTGTCTCTAGGAGGAGACCATTCGTTGTTTCCCCTAGGGAGCGCACTGTTGAACCCGCGGCCATGGTCACCCGCGAAGAGCTCACTCCGATTCTTTCCCCCCTAGGGGCGCTTTTATGACCGTATGTTTGATTTTTTTACTGACCAGCCCTTCCGGAGTCGGTTTCGTCAATTGTTTGTTCTTTCTTGTGCCGCTGTTGAGAATGAGACCCTAAGGTCTGTCTTTATCATCTTGTTAGCGGTAACGTCCCCCTTGAATAGGCGTGTCGGCCCCCCCCTGAGGAATGGTTGTATAGCTTGCAACCCCTGTACCTGTAGAGGGCCGCTCGATAGAGAGTAACCCGAGGGCTCTTGCTGGATCCCAAAACTTCGTCGGAGCCCGCAGACAAGAGTGAGTAATACGTGATCGTACAGGGACGTGTTTCCGTAGATTGGTGGGACACTGCCTCCCCCCAGTACTTTCTTGTTTTGGCTTTGTCACTAAAGCTTTTGAGTGCCTTCCAATTTTTGGACGCTCCCGTCTCTTGGAGCCAATGTAGGATATAGCTTCTTTTTAAGTCCTGAGACTCTTAGTAGTGGAAAATAGAATCCTCCCCCCTGGGCCATTTCATTATTCGTGCCAGGTGAACCTGCCTCCCTTTATGGTCGCAACTTCTCCTCCCTTGTTTGAATGTGTACTCCCCCGATCGGGGGAAGCTGTTACCCTCCTTTCAGAACCCTCGCACGCGCATATCTAGTCTGTTTCTGAGCTTTCTGTACCCCCCCCCTTCGCGAGGTGATCCTTTCTTTGCCCGGAATATCTTCTGTTGGTGCGTCGATTTCAGCTGAGACAGTTCGTATTGGTACATCAATTCTAATTGTTGTCTCAGCCCCCCCACCTCAAGGCTCTAGTTTTTTTTTTCGTAGAGACGGCTCTGTTCCACCCCTTAACTCGGTTATATTCGGCCGTCGGCTGCCTCCTCGAATCGGATTCTGGCCCTCCCCACATTGACTTTGAATCCTCTCCCTCCGTCCCAGATTCTTACATCATCTTACGGATTTCCTATACGGAAGGAGCGGAGATACGGTGAACGTGGACGTTTTTTCCGAAATCGGCGAGCTCCTTTACGGCGTCTGTGATCACTCTAGTTGACCCGTCATACAATTCTCCTCCTCCTTACCTTTAGCTCTCGGTGGAGGTCCTATGTCATGCTTTCGTACGCGACACCTGTTCCAGGCACTACAAGTTCGTTTTTGAAGACATGCCCACCGTGCACTCCCCGGAAGTTATTTATCCTGTTAATATTCTGTCTGGTGAAACCCTCTGATCCCCCCCTCTCAGCTTCTTCTGTAGTCATGGCCTTGCTTCCTCTTACCCCTATGTAGAAGGCCCTTCTGGACTATCTCTATCCTCGGGCAGCCCCGGAGTCATTTACCTTTTCCGGATCTAAACGAACCTTTTTTTTTGTCGATCCCTTGAGTAACAATCCTCGGATGTAAACCTTCCCTTTTACCGAGGCTCTAGCACTAATCCCTTTAGCTTTCCCTCGATCAGGCCGACAGGCCTATCCATTATCCTTCTTAGGGGGCCAATAAATAGTCCTTTTATGTTGATGACTACCCTCCTGCACCAGACGGTGAGCCCTTTATCATCTCTTTAGCGTGTTAAATGGTCCTCTCGACGCCCTGGGACGAGTGACTTCCCTCCCCTGCCATAATTTCCATCCTCGGATTGCTTTAACGCCCTCAGTAGTCGGGTCTTATACCATCTCCCACTTGAGTCCTCTAAGCGCTAGAAGATCCCCCCCCCGGGCAACTCGGGAGCGAGAGTAACTCTCCCCGCCCAATACAGATTCCCCCCAGCCCTCCCCCGTTACATCTCCCGTGCTCGAGAGCTTTTCTCCTCGTGCGGTTTAAGTGGAGATGCCGATTATCTCCACGTTCATCGACCGCTACGATTTGAACATTTCCCCTCACCCCTCTACGAAACCCCCCCCAGCTCCCGCATTCTGATTTTTCTAAAACAAGGAGAATTTGCCCCGAGATCTCAGACCTACTTCTCGCTTCCAGACCCACAAAGAGAGCGCTTCCAGTGACTCCACCTATCCTGTCCCCCCATCTCGACGTTTGGGGCCAGAGGCACTACAAGACTATTATCCGTTAGGTTTCTGAGCTCTGCTTCTACCGTGTCCGGGCTAGCTGCAAAGTCCTTTATACCACATTCCCAGATGTAGCGTGGCTTTCTCTATTTGAACTTTTCCCCAACGGAATGCAACACTACTTGACCACTCAGTTCTATCCCGTTCGAGTTCTTCAAATACCGCACGCCCCTTCCCATAGCTGATCCCTCCCCTGTCAACCCGCTCACTTGCGGAAAAAGAAAACTTTGTCGAGGAATTTCTAATCTTGATTCCCTTTTGCACATCAGTAAATAGACCCTAGAGGATGTTACCTGCCTATTATATACTCCCCCCACCAGTGCGTACTTCTACATAAAAAGGATCTAGCTAATCCGTAAGATTGAACGTGTTCAGCCCAGCCTGATGCCACCTCTCGTCTCTTTCCCGATGTTATACTAGACGTTGTCCCTGTTCCCCTCTAAAACCCTTCCCCCTCCCAAATCCCGACCCCCCGACGACGGAGTGCCCGGAGGGTGGGCGGTGCTCTAATCCACACCCTTTTTCCCCAGTATAAATACTCCTTGAGATAAACCAACACTTTTTCGGACGCCGTCCCATTCACTGAAGGACCAAACCTAACCCCTAACTGGGCCCTAAAACCGCCGCAAGGTACTCAGCCGGGCTTCACGAGTGACCAAGATCCTTTCGTCTAGTTTTGCTCTTCCCCGATTGTAGCAAGCCCTTTCTCTGTTTTTGTTGAGTCGCACCGACCCTTCTTCTAATAGACTCTCCTTCCTTCCCACTTGCGTACTGCAACTCGCCCCGCTTCTGACGCGGCTTGTTGACGTCGTTTTCGTGTCGTTATGGAGTCCCTCCCCAGTTGAACCGCTGTCCCCCCTAGCCTTTCAGATGCCCTAAGCAAGCTTTCCCCACTAAGGAATGTTCTCCCTCGGTTTCCCTTGTAGTTATCAAGGCTTCTTATTTTTGCGACGCGTCTACATCTGCACTTTTACCCGACGTACCCCAGTCGAGACACTATAAGTACGTCACTCACATCCCTCATGACCTGCGCCTTTGGACTCACGATTTGAGGATGCTTTTTCTCCATGGTTTTCCCCTTTATTTCGTTCTACCTGGACTACTGTAGGGTAGTAATCCTCTGCCCCTAGGTTTTCTCTGGCCTGACGCAAAGAAAATCTTGTCCTACTGTCCTCAGTCTCTTTCTGATAATGCACAATAGGTCTCGGCTCGGCTTAAGTTCTACGATCCTGAACTTCTGGACGGGATCCGAGAGTTTGTCCTAGAGTAGATCCCCTTGTCTAAACGAGGGCCGGCTTTCTCCACCTCTGTCTTTTGTTGAGAGCCCCCGGCGATAGGGTAGAGTCCCCCTGCGCCGTTCAGGATTTTACCCCATTGCGCCATTTTTGACCCTCTCTCTGATAGGCGGTTATCTCTTTCTCTCCTAATAACAGTTGTTTGTTGCGAACGACCTTTCCTCGCCCCTCAAGCGACCGAACGTCCAGAATCACAACGTCGCGCGGGGAATTTGGCTAGAGTCCGGTGCGAGCTCACCTCCCAATAACTTCATCGATGACTTTCTATTTTCCGCACTAGGACCCCCCTGCGTCGGATTTTCCCTACCTCTCGCGAAACTGAACCGTAAGTTTCCATTGTTCTACGAAACGGTCTTCCCCAGCTATTAGGTTTTTCTTGCTGCCCATAGAAAAAACCCCCCCCCCGCTGAAGTTGATCATGACCGACCCGAACACTCTTTTTTGGGGAACCCTTGTATTTTTCTGGTCACCGTGGCCACAAAAAATTCCTTTTTTTACTGAAAGCTCCCAATCGTTCGTAAAAACCATTGACTCACTAGCCTTTAGGGTAGAGCCGTACGGCGAGGTGACCCGAAGAATTTCTTCAAAGAGTTCCTTCTAGAAAGCACTAACAGGCTTAGCAGCGACAGCTTCCAGCATAGACATTCTAATTCCCTGGACCCTTTTCCCCCCTCTCTGTTTCCAGACGTCCTTACATTATCTGGACCATTTGCCCAGACCCCTCTCTTTCCTGCACTTTCTCCCCCGCGCTGGGGCCTGAAGACTTACTCTTCGAGGTAGTCTCAGAATGACCCCCTAACTCCGCATTTTCATGTTCCCTCTTCCGACCCGGTGTCGGATTTATTTAAGCGTTGCCAACGGTGAAGCTGAGGATCTAAATTTGACCAACCCTCCGGCCCTAAAGGCTATGACACCCTAGTGGGACCCTTAGTCTTTTCAATAGTAGAAGAGAGGCCTAATGCCACCGTTAGAAAGACGATGGTTTTTTTACCTTAGGTCTTTTAGGACGCAATGATTGCCCCCAGGGGTGTTACGCATTAGTGCTTCCTCCTGACTGAGCGTCAGTGTGCCCTTTCTTTGGAATTTGTACTCCACAAAATGAGGATTCTTCGGTGCTCTTGCTGATATTAGGTTAGTGTCTCCTCTGTCCAGCCAGCTATAGACCTAAAACTCTTAGCCAAGGCCATAGCAGGGTCGGTGTGCTGCCCCCACTATCTTCGGCAATTCCCCTTGAGGGCGTCTAGTCTCTGTAGAGGGACAATCTGGGGGTCAGTCAGCGTTTGCCAGCCAAACAGAGCATCTTACTGATAAGAAATTTAGTACCCTAGATTTTTCTGAGACCCGGTTGATTGGTTCACTTGCAAGGCCGTGGAGAACAGGATCTCGATTCGGTTGTAGTCTGTGCGGGTCGTGTGCACTCGTCCTTAGGAATAGATTTACTGTCGTGTGCAGTCTGCCGTTTTCATGCATGATCCTTAGATTTCAGGTCCCCCCCGATCGGTGGGTCCATGTGTAATGTGGATCCCTTCTTTTATGGCTGGACAGCGCGACCTTTCACCGCTGGCAGCCGCCATGCTACCTTGCCCTTCAGAACTCTCTTCGGAGCTCTTGGTGCCCCTCTCGGGCCCAATTCGGATTTTCCCCTCAGGCCCTCTCCATGCCCTTTGGTGTTTCTCGCTTGCCAGAGTAGAGAGGCGAAGCTTTTTCTCGTTTGGTACCATAAAATTCCCTTTGTGTGTCGCACCCCCTATCAGCCTCTTGGACGGCCCCTCTAGGGTGGGCGCTTGACGGCGATCATGTTCCACCTTTTGAAGCGCGATGCTGGACTTCGAGACGCGTTTAGCCTCCCCGTGTCTTTGACCATACGCCGACCCGCTCTCGCTTTTGTCTTCTTTTACACCATTGAGAGAAGTGAGACGGCTTGCATATTAGAATTATGTACAGTTACCCGTGAGTCCGGTTCCTTTATTTACGTCCCAGCCTTCCGTATTGCCGAAGGGATCGGGCGATGCCTATAAAAAATCTTAACTCGGGATTAAAGAGGCTAAACATTTAACTAGTATTAGTCGTAATTTCTTTCCTTAGACAGAGGAAGCGTAGGAAGCGACGATTCCCGCCAACCGACAGATAGTGGGCTGACTCACCGTCGTTTCCTTTTTACGTCCCCCTAGGTCTCAATGGAGGGTGCCCCCCGACCTGGATCCCTTGATCGTTATTCTGTGTTGGCCTTGCGTCGGCCTCGCGAAGGCCCCTTATTGAGCTTCATCTCTTTAAAGCCAGCGCCGACGAGTCTTTGGTCCAGCCGTAGGAGTGGACGACTTTCTCTTTCTCATACTAAGTTACGAGAGAGACTTCACACTCCTCGTTAACCCTAGGTATGCGAGAGTCTCCTCCCGTCGCTCGACCCCCTGACTTCTTTTGGCCTCCCATATCCAGAACCTATTCCTTCATCGGACGCCCCTCCGGGGCCACCTACTAGTTCGGTCGTCCCCGAAGTGGCCTCTCCTTTTAGGCAGGTACTTTAACTTCGGCCTGGTGTCCTCTCCCTCAACGGGGTATCCTCGCGCCGCCTGCCTCCCCGACTCCCTGACCCGCTACCGAAATCTTTAAATTTCGATTGAACCGATTTATTGACAACCTTCGCCGTCCCCGTCCCCCCCCGGCTGGCAATACCCCCGATGTTTGGAGAGAATTCACCTCATTATCCCTTCCTATGTCGATGTCCTCCCTCACCTGCAATCTAAAGTTCGTCTCTAGTTTCTTTTGGCAGTGTCTGCAGCCAATCTTTTACCCCTCTTCGCTACGAACAGATCCCCCCCCGCATTCAGAAGCTTTTCAAATTCCTAGGACCTTCTCTCGATGCAGTACTTTCCGCCTGATTTCCCACCCATTCTAATTATGCTCCCCCTCAAGAGCCACATCCCCAGACATTAATAGCTTTCTAGCTAGCGGAATAGGGCCCCAGCCGTTATTCAACTAGAGTCGCCGAGCCTTCAACCGTAAACCGAGATAGCTGATTCCGAAGTTAGATTCCGCTTCCAGTTTCGGTCCACAGCTCCCGACCTATCTATCTATTACACCCCCGCCTTAGCCGGTCCCTGCTCGTGAACCTTACGGTTCACCGAGCACAACGACATACCGTTCTGCACACTCTTGAAGAGTCCACTCTAGCCTCCTGATACCCCTCCTGGCGATCCGACAGTGGCTCCCCCGCGCCCTTGGGCTCGCCCCAGGGTCCTCTAGGCACCTCTCCTGAGTCACCCTTGTGATAGTAAATTTTCCTCGCAACCGACCTTGGTGTTCTAGCGGCTTTCGTGATCTCACGCACCCCCTTTTCCCTACTGTGCATCCCACCAGGGAGTACACTCCCCCCTTCCCAGTACTTGCTCCTCGTGACGCTGACGTGTTTCCCCCGCCCAACCTCCCTACTCAGGTTGGGACGCCTCCCTTTCCGGACTGTAGTCCCAGACTTTCTTTCCTGGCTTTCTAAACCGGCCCTGGGACACCTAACCTACCCCACTCGTCTGCTGCCGGCGCGTCTTCACAACTCTATCCGCCGCCCGTCACCCCCCCAACCTCTAGTAAAACCACTTCGCCCCCCCCCCTCCGCCGTCTGACCTTCGACAAAACCAGAAACCCCCCCCTCTTCGGGGCGACCCAACTTCGTCCTCGAATAAGGCCCCTAGTACTGATTGACGCTCTTTTTCTTCACCCCTTTACCCGTCTCCCGAATAGACATGCGGGGTATCCCCTTTTGACATGAGCCACACCCCCTCCACGGGAGTCACTTCCAGCGTTCCCGACGACCCGGACCGTTAGGTTCATGCCGATGTGCTGCGCCGACCCACTCCCTTCCGCGTCGTCCCCCAGGCTTCGACGAAGATTGGCGCCGGCAGAAAATGTCCCCAATTCCTTACATTTTTTGACCTAGGCGTCCGTTCATACCTCACCTTTTAGTCAGGCTGTTCTTGACTTTACGAACGGTTTATCCCTTTGCTATTCTCAGCCGCAGTTTCCGTCGGTCTTCACCATTCATTCGTACTTGCCTCTCCCCTAGTATTCGTCAAGGGGGTTCTCCAGATTTGGGATGAGTTCGTCATGTTTGTTAGACCACGGCACCGTCTTTTCTGGGGATTCGGCGTTCTTCCATTTTTGAACATGTCCTACAGCGTCGGTGCCGGGGTTTCCTCACCCACCTGTTCCGACTCTACCCCGTCCGAGGTAGTATTCTATTTCAATAGTTTTTTTCCCCTGTATGTTTCGCGCCGTCGCCATCCCCTTGCGTATCCCTCTTTCGGTCCTCGTTAGATGGGAATCGGAGGTGCGAATTTCCTCGCCGCCCCCAGGCCTCTAAGGAGACCTCTCCAGCCCGCCGATCCTTCACCTTTCAGGAGAATGGGTTCAGAGGATGCCTCCTTTTTCCTATCCTGGTGTTTTGTATATGACGTCTGGCAGCCCCATTGAGGCCCCGGCGCCCTTCAAATTGTCCCATGACTTTCCTGCGGGTTTACGACGCCTACTCTCGTCTCCATGTTCGCGCCCCTCCCAACAGAAGTCCCTACCCCTCCGTATATTTCTCGAAAGAGATGTCCCCCCCAACCGGTGTCGTCATGCTGGCGCTTCGCGAGTCAACCTTTCACCCCGTACCCCTGAAGAATCTTGGAGTCAGCCCTGGCCCTTTCGCCTTCTTCCCCTGTTTGCGGCACATAAACTGAGCCACCCTCTCCCCCCGAGACTTGTTGCTATTTTACTCACACTAAAAAGATCTTTTCTTCCCCTTCAAGACGATTTGTTACACCTTAAAAGAACCTCATACCCCAATCGTGAGATCCCCCCCCCAACCCCTTGAACGCCGGTAACTTTCTCAGCTTGACGCGTTCCTCTGGAGACGCAGGTGGGTTTCATTTCCGCGTGACCTTCGGGGTACCGGCGGATGTAACCCCCCTTCGTGCAATTTACCCCCCCCAGCTTGACTATTTTACTTCTACCGGTGCCGACCTACGGACCCTATTCGCCACATGATAACCTCAGTTTCTGACCCTTTCGACTTAGGCCTACATGCCCGCCGGCTTTCCATTTCTCTGAATTCCCCAGCAGGCCTTAAAACCTTGAACGCGTCCTTGAATTTGTTATCGGGTGATTCTGCTGCATGAATTCCGACCCGGTTCCTCCTCTTCTCTGTTGCTCGTTCCCTAAGTTTAGATCTTTCCCCACAATCCGATTGGACCCCTTTCTCTTCCGTGTAACGTCGACGTCTCCGGATTAGAAGGATTTCTCTGAGCTCTTTTAGAAAGATTGTTGATGTTGAGGCTTTTTATGGCCACCTTCCTATTGTCCCGGGTTCTAAAGGGTTCCTCTGCGGGTGCTTAGAGGTGATTGACTGCTTCTAGCTCGTGGACCCCGCTTGTTTATGAAGAGACAGGCTTTACGTCCGTAGTGCGGTTAGGTTCTCCTATTGCTATCCTTGTTTTCTTATAAAAGGTCCCTGGATCTTGAGCCCTCGCCCGTATCGAGAGTGACTCCTCTTTAGTTTGCAAACCGTTAATCGTACGCGTTCCCAAGTCGCCCGTGGTCCGTCCGGATCCGTACTTTGTGGGTCTCTCTCAGCTCGCCCCCATAACCGTAGTCCTTAAGGGATGTGTACCCTGACCTTTTCTCAGAGTCTTCGAGTACACCTGGTTGATGTGAGGCCATTCGCGGGGGAGCCAATGTTCTATCTCAGGTACGTATGTTCCTTTACAAGCTGTCAGAATCCTTCCTGAATAGTCCATTTCTTTGTTTGAATCGGGTTGAGATGAATGCCTTAGGCATTTCTCTTTTTCGAGTCGTTATTCCAAATGTGATTTTAAGCCTCTATTCTCTTGCGGTGAGGCTGTTTTTTTGGACATACGACCTTTCCTGGATGGACTCTTCCTACGCTTTCTCCCTTCTACCTTGATCTCGTCTAGGTCAGAGTTGTTGCCTCTTCGGTCCCCACATTTTAGATAGGTGATGGCCCCCCCTCCCTGGAATTCGATATAGGTTGAGCTCCAACAGCATTTTCGAGATGGACGAGCCTCTCCTTTTAATTATTTTCTGTTTCCCAACCCAGAAAGATCTTCAGTTGTGGGTTTTTCGTTAAGTTCCTGTTACAATCGTATGATTAGATGAATCTCCTTAGACTGAAATGTTTCGTAGTTCAAGTTTTTCCTCAAAATGTCCTAAAGATAATCTCTTTGCTTGCACCCATGCCGTTTCCTTCTCCTTATGACGGTGGGTTGGTTGTTGTTTTTTTTTTTTTTGGTGTTTTTTTTTTTGTTCTGTTTGGTGTTTTTTGCCCGTCTTTTTTTTTTTTGTTTTCTTCTTTGTTGTTTTTTTTTTTTTTTTTCTTGGTGTTTTTGGATTTCGCTCTTTGACTTGACTAGATAAACGTCTTTTAGTGAGTGACCGTCCGGCTTTTCTTCCTTCTAAGCGCTGTAAAACCCCTTTGTCCTTCGGTCCTGCCATCTTCCCCTCAACCAATTAGTTCTCTGACTCGGAGGTCGTTCGTTTTTCCCTTTCTTTTTTCTGAGGCGCGACCCCTTCTCTAGAGCTTTCCGAGGTCAACCCGAACCCGTTGGCGCCTTCCCTTACCTAAACGGAGAGAGCACCGTCCCCTTCTCAACCATATTTCCCGACCTATGGAGGGTGAACACCTCATTTTCTTATCAGAGGACGGATCTTCCTTCCTTCTCCTTTCCCTTTCTTCCCTTCTCTATTGAAGGCGCCTTATGTATCGAGATCCAGCAGTCCCCTCTTACATCCGAGTGATTTTTTTTCTCCTTCTCTCTTTTACTAATAATAAGTTTGTTTGCTTCTTTTCTTTACAATACTCGCTGTCCTCCCCTTTCTTGCTTGTGCGATCTCCCTAACCTGTTCGCTTCTTTTCCATCCGATTTTCAGGAAGAAGGGTTCTTCCTCCCACCTCTTCCCTAGCTATTCTTTCCTGCCTATCGGCGGGCATCCTTTCATTTTTTTATTGGTGGATCCCCCCCTTCGACGCTATCTAATGAGGTGTCGCGCCAACGATTTCTTTGCAAGCGTTCTCTAACATTCTTTGTCCGCGCCCCCTTCTCCCCCCTGACTTCTTCTCTCCAACAAATCTAGTTAACCATTTTGCGGAGGCCGCTGGCATGGTACCTCTCACTTCTCGCATTGATTCTTTTCAGCGATCTCTCTTCGGTAGGCCCCAACCCCCCCCTAAGTTTTCTAGCCTTCCCCACCGTCACCCGAGTATAAGAAGCCCCTTTTATGTCGCAGTTTTCCTTTCTTTGGTGACCTCACCCCCCCCCTCATAGAGGTAGGCGTTTTCCCCCACGTGGCGTGACAGACATTTAAATCAACCTACCTAAATCACCCCCGAGCCAATCCCCCCCCCCCACCCTTCATTTCTCTTCAGGGAAGATTGGACCCCCCCTTCTAGGCTACTCCCCCCTTCCCCCTCCCTTTGACCCAGGCTGCTGAGGGGCACCCCCACAAGGAGACTACCCAAAGAAGAGTCCCACATCTCACATATATCCCTTTTTTCCTCACGAAAAACCTTAAGTCTTTCCCTTTCTTATGACCCCTCCTGATAAAATCTCTGCGTTGGAGCCCCGAGACTTGGCCCACTCCCCACGGCCTCCTTCTCTCGGAAGTGAGAGCTCGCGCGGTGGCCTTCTTTCCCCCTTCCTTCCCCGCACGACCTTCTTACCACATTCCATCCCTCAAAGAAGCTCTGGCTACTAATCATGTCCCCTTCTCCCTTCCAGACATAAAGTTGTTACACTCGTGATAGATTCTCCTCTCTCCTCTTCCGGACGCCCTCGAGCCCCTTCCATTTTTACTCCCCTTTTACCACGTGTCAGGACCCGCACTTTTTTACTCTTCTCCAAGGCTCGACCTGATCCACAAAGTAAATCTCAATTTCCTTTTGTTAGCTCTACCCCTCTCTCTCCCCCCCCCCCTGTAAATGGCCGGCTCCCCTAGGAGCCTTTCTTTTCGAGAATACTTTTTACTACGATGACGTTTGCCTCCCCCCCCCGCCCTGCTCTTCTGGACTTTCCGTCTACGTTCGTTTTAAAGGACGATGGCTCCCCCCCTTTGAACCACTGGCCCCCTCCTCCGAGGAAATTCCTGACTCACCTCCCTGCTTCTTCCCTTTGATCGGGGCCGTTCTTTCTATAACACAACAAATGAAATTAATCCCTCACCTCTACACCAGAATACCACCTTCTCAAGACCAGAAAAGACCCACCCTAAGCCTAAACCCTTGAATAACCCCCATCTTCTGGTCACTAGCCTCTCCGTGGTCCTACTGTCCTAGTCTCAACTTTTAAGATCGGGGATCTGCCCTTAAACGTCCCTGGGTGCAACGCGCCCCCTTTTCGTCGAACCCGCCCTTATCCTCCCCTTAAGAGCACCTCTTTATTCGTCCCCCAGCTACTCTCCTTCCTGTTCTGACGGAGTTCTTTTTCCCCTCTCTGCTGGCGTCGCCGACCTTCCCCTTCCTGCGTCGGCCCCCCCACCTCGTACTCATTTTTCTCTTGGCTCCCCTCCATTCCTAACTAATTACCTTTCTGCTAACAGAGTAGGAAGTTCGTTGACCTTTTGCGATGATTTGCAATTTCCTGACGTCCGGGTTTTTCTTATCACGCCTCCAAGAAGTTGCCCCCTCGTCGCCTTACCTTACGTTCCGCTCTCTCCCTGCCAGTGAAAGGGGTTGGGTTTTTAAAGGGGGGGGTCTCACAAAAAGGGGGCTTTCTCTTCAAGATTTGGCTTCTTTCGTTGAGCCCTTTTGTTAGACCACTTCCCAAAGGTCTTTAGAGCAAACGGTTTGCCTGGTCTTCAACAGTTCTCTATCTGTAGGGTTTTGATAGTTTCTTTCAGTCCCCTGCGCCCCCGACTCCGCCACCTTACGTATTCGTCATCGTCGCCTAAATAGTATTGTGGTACTTTGGTTCCTTGCTCGCCTCGACAGAATGGACTGAGTATCTATTTTCCCTGAGTCAACACGGGAAGTCCTCTCTTTTGTACTTCCATTGCTTTGAGAGCCTCAACTTCTTCGCGGGTTCTTGTTCCCACCGCCCCCGAAGACTTGTAAGGCTGGTGGACTCTGACTGCTAACTCGAGCGTACTAAG
>Ga0179591_1207194_pt1 | contig 17736 bp, 24 predicted proteins | sample CZOMad2_1_08_16f_FD_182891 | JGI IMG/M metagenome (GOLD analysis project Ga0179591, IMG submission 182891) | Vadose zone soil fungal communities from Angelo Coast Range Reserve, California, USA - CZOMad2_1_08_16fungal (PacBio error correction) | ecosystem: Environmental > Terrestrial > Soil >... | reverse complement strand
CCCTCCCCCCCCCCAATTTTTTTTCTCTCTCCCCCCTTCCGGTCTTTTTTTTCCCCTCGTTGCTAATAACGTTTTCTGACTAAAATCAATCGCTTTCAGCTATTTCTTTGGTTTATGACCCTTAATTTCCTCTTCCCGTTTCTTTTTTGATCAACCCCCCACTTGATGAACCAGTCCCCCGTTTTTCACTTTTTTTTCCCATAGATTTTAACCCCAAGATATATAGGACGGACCCCCCCCTATTCAGACTTCTTTTTTTCCTTCCTCCTCGCCTTTTTCTTTTTTTTTGCGAGCGTTGACTTTTTTTGAACCTTCCCTTTCCCCTTTCTTTCTCTTTAAGTTTGTTCACCATACCTCCTACGGAGGACCGTACAGTTTTCGCCCGGGGATCCCCCCCCTTTTTTGGAGGCGATTTCTTTTTTCGGTCTTGTCTTTCGAAAGGTCAACTCCGAGAAAAGGAAGTTAGTGTTCTGTTTCCTTTTTCCTTTTTTTTCCACGTCTGATCTCCGTGTCATTGGGGGACAGGCGTCGTTATATCAACGATATTTAGTGACCTCCCCAATTTGCTTGATCTCCATCTTTTTCTTTTCCCCCCACTGATCCAGTAGACTTCCCCTTACTTGATTGTTTTGCTTGTCCCGCTCAACCTTTCCAATCAAGCTTGACCACACGGCACCGTGGCCCTCCACTTTTTTGATTTTTTCCCCCTTAACCCCCCCTAAATGATGGAACAAGGACAGTCCCCCTTTATTTCTCTTTCCCTTTTTTTATTTTCCCCCCCTTTTTTGATGTAGGATTACGCGGTCCTGAGTGCCGAGAGTTTTTTTTTGTGTTTCCTTCAACTTTTTTTTTTTTTTTTCTGTCCCATTTTTCCTGGCGTGGAAGTTAAAGAATTAATTTTCGCGGTTTCCCCTTCTTTCCTTTTTTTTCCTTGCAAAAGAATGAGGATGTTGTGCCGAACAGTTTCTTCCCGAGGTCCACCGTCTCATACTGTTTGACTCATTCCCCAATATTAATTAATTCAAATCCGTTATGCTTGTTTGCGCGTACCTTGCTCCCATGAGACTCCCCTCTTACACAATCCACTTGCTTGATAACCTCTTCCCTACCCCGGAAGGTTCCCTTCTCTCTTCCTCTCTGAGAGATTTTTTTCACCGTGCGGCCCCACTTCTCCCCTGCCTCATTGTCACTACTTCCGTTAAATTTCCCCCCAAGATTTTCCGGATTTCTAACGCGGGCTGTCCCATTTTGGCCCTTCCCTCCTTTTCCACCCCCAGTTTGTGAAGTCGCCGTTCCTTTTTCCTTTCCACCCACGTCAAGTAGGTTCCTAAGATGCCCTGAACAAGGAAACTATTCCCCCTTCAAAGCTTTCGGTTTTCCTTCGACGTTCCCTTCCAATGGATTCTTAGATTCGTTGAACTGGTGATCGTTTCTTCATCGCTTCCACGTACCCGCCTCCTTATAAAATTTTTTATACATCTCTGGGAGATATAGCTTGAGGAGGGAATACGACGTGCATTTTTTTTCATCAGGCCCTGTCCTCCTTTTCGTTCCGAAGCAACTATGTGCCCAATTTTTCCCTCTCATTATTTCTCCTACTCTGTTTCCAGGAGACATAGCGATTATAGTGCGATCGCATTGCTTACCCCTTTTTTTTCCCCTCTTTTTTTTTTTAGCGACACTTGATTTCGTTAAAATTCTTGTTTCATCTTTTGAAGGGTTCACGACATGTGGGGCAATCGTAAGAATAAATTTTGATTTCAAACCGTTCCCCCCCCCCCTCCAGCCGCTGCCTTTTTACACGCCGCACCTTCGTTGAACTGATTTCTAGTATCAAACTCCTACAGCATGATTTCTCATACAGAAAGGTTGGATCCAATTAAAATTTGAAAATCGATGCCCCCTCACCCCTCTTTTTTTTTCGTCTCAGATCCCTAGATTTTTCAATTGTCATCTCCCTTTTTTTATCCTCCCCCTATTACTGTTAGTCTTGGGGTGCACAGATCAGAAGTAAACCTTTTCCTTTTTGTAGTTCTCTTCCCCCTGTCCCCATCTCTTCTCCTATCTTTTTTCCCACCGTGTGACTATTTCCAACCCCATTCCCATGCCTGCCCCCCCTGGATTTCTGTTACGTTTTGTTCCCCTAAAATCACTCTGCCTCGATTTTTCGCCCTTTACTTTTTACCTCCCTGCAGAAAGGCTATAGAATAGAATCGCCCCTGTCCTTTTCACCCACGTTCATGACCGTTTTTTTTTCACCACACTTTCCCTAGCTTTTCTTCTCAGTATGTCTCAATAAAGATGGCTGCGCCACTGAGAATTCAATGCCTTTATTCGGTCTCCCCCCCCCCCCTTCTTTCTCAAGCATTTTCTGCGCAGGATCCGTGGTCTCGGAGCTTTCCCCCCCCCATTGTCGTAAGATCCCCGACTCCCATGTTCTTGAAGTCGGTTTTATAAATGTAAAAGTCCAGCCTTTTCATCCACACACTCCACCCCTTATTTTCCTTTCCCTTTTATTACCCCAGTGGCCCCTTTTTTTCCATTTTTTTTTCCGTGCACACAAATGTTTCCCTGCGGAAGGAGATTCACATTGAATTTTCGACAGCTTCCCGTCTTTCCCTTGGGCAGACTTTAGTCCCTGATTAATTATTTTTCACGAAAGGTCCCTCCCGTCTGTGCCCAATTCCTTCTCGAGTGTTCCTAGTTCGTTGAAAGAAGGCCCCCCAAATTCGCTTGCGCAGCGCTTGTGCATTTTTCCCTCCCTTCCCTTTTTTTTGAGGTCAAGTACCCCCACTCCTTTTTTCCCGCCTTACTGTTTTTAATTTATAATTGTGTCGCAACGGAGAGACGGCAACCAAGGCAGACCAGTCTTGACCCATGTCCTCCTCTTCTTTCTGACCCTCCGCCTCAGGCACGCCTCCAGGTGGTTTCTCAATTTTTTAGGAACCCCCAACCCCTCTCTTGCGTGTAGTCCTCTCTTTTTTCCTCTCCTGGTTCCCCCAAGTGATACGCTTGAAGGGGTCAAGTCCTGATTTTTTTCTGTTCCTTCGTCTCACCCCCCCCAACTGGGAACGCAAACCTGATAGGCAGGACAATCCTTCCTATCCCTTCGCGGTCTTTTCTCCCCACTGCCCTGAGTTTCCACTTGTTTGACGTCCCCTTTTCCCTTAATTCTTTTCCTTTTCCTATAACCTAGTCCAGGGATGGAACCTGCTTTTCCTTGTTTTGTCCGTCTTCTTTCCTCTTTCCCTTCGGAAGTCATGTTCCTCTCTACCATTTTCTAACTTCGTAATTATTTCACAGAGCTGAAGTATAAAATAACCGAAATTGTTAGTTCACCCCCACTTCTCGTTGTGATAATCCTCCCCCCAAAGTACCTGGCTCTCTTCAGTTGAATTTCCTCACCCTCCCTCCTTTTTTACCGTTGATTCTTGAGACCCTGCCCACCTGAAGCATAACCTTTCCCCATAACCCCCCCTCTTTCTTTCCCTTTTTTTCATTTCCCACCCCTTCCGGTCTCCGTTATTTCTTCTATTCACCCATTTCTTTCGATTCATGCGATTTCGAGATTTTTCCCACCCTTTACTCCCCCCCCTCCAAAGGCTAGTGCCTATTTTAAACCTCCTTTCTTCTTCCTACCTCTTTTGGTGGTTTCCCTCTATAGTCCCTCCAACCCCCCCATTTTTACCGCTTCCTCCTTTGTTTCAGCATTTGTTCTTTTTTTTCCCTTTCGCAACTACCACGTGCTTATTTAGGTCATGTTCCTTAAAACACCAATTGAACGTTACGGCAGCGTCTTCCTTCGTTTCCTTTAGGACCGCCCCCCAAACCTTTCCGCTAGTCCCTCTGTCTGCTCCTTTCCCCTGTATTGATTGATCCTTTCTCTCCTCCTCCTCAGTTGTGTTTTCTTTGAATCCCCTCCCGTGCCCCCTATCATGAATCCCTGAGCCCCGTCGTCTTCTTTTGTCCCATTGTTCCTTCAAATACACATTCATCGCTGGACGTTCCGACTTGTTTTTCTTGAACCCTTTACCTCTGATTTGCTGCTTTTTTCCCCTAAAGTGCTTTGAACGTCAGGCAGGCGCTGTCCCTTTTGGTTTTTGCTCCTCCCCCTTCACCCAACTCATATAGTGATGTTTTTTGACAGCTTCATAAGTATTTGCCTTTTTTTTCCCCCCATTTCTTTTTGCTGGTTGCCTCGCGGCGAATTTTTTAACCCCTGCCCTCTCAATCTTTTCCAGATATTTTTCGTTTTTACCTAACAATCTACCCGAGTTTCCCTTTTTTTTTTTTTTCTGCCCTCTGGTGATGCGAGAGTTTGTGCGTCCACGGTGTAGGCAGAAGTTAACCCGTTGTAAACTTTCAATATTTCTTTTTTTTTTTCCCTTCTTTTCCCGTCGTCGTAGCGGGAATGTGGGTTTGACGTCGGCCTTTTCCTCCCTTTTTCTTTTTACTTGTCTTGGATGTCTTCGTCAGAGCTGTCCTGACGTAAGATCCCTTCCTCCCTTCCCCCCTTCCTCTGGAGTCCGCTACTGACCCTACTTACCCGACCCATCACCCCATTGAACCCCTTTTCCGTCCATACCTTCCGATGTCCCCCCTTTATTGAAAAATGAAAAACTTACACTTTGGACCTTGGTCTCCTTTTCGCCGTCCCATGTTGAGCGAAGGCTTCCCCTCCTTGCTTTACGCGCGTCATTTTCTGCCGAAGCCCCTTTTTTTTTTTACCCCCCCCTGTTTTTTTTTTTTGTACCTATGGAGGGCGTTTCAGTCAAGCCTTCACATTCCGCCTTCCAGTTTAAATTTCTTCCTCGTCCTTCTGAGTCTACACGCCATTCTTTTTTTTCTCCACCGTTTTTTTGCCTTTTTTTTTATACTGACATAAAAGTGAAGATAACGTTTCTGGTCCTCCCCAACCTGAAAGTCTTCCCCCAATATTTGGTTTCTTTTCTTTTCCTTCTTTGCTTACAAGGATCTAAAATTGCCCCCTGTTTTTTTCCCTTCCTTTTCATACCCCGTACTCTTTTTTTTTTACGCGAGAAGAGAATCTGGATCATCTTTGCAACCTACCCCTTCTTCCCCTTCCTTTCCTTCCTTTGTAAATAAAGTACCGTTCCATGCTGTCCCACCCAGATTATTCCCAGGCTTTTCCCCTCCGGTTTTTTTCACTCCTGAAAGCTTGTCCACCCCAAAATTCAGGTTGCATTTCCATCTTCGGTCCATTGCCCTCCCCCCTTACTGTAAGGTTCACCCTTTTATTGAAATTCCCCAATCCACATTATTCCGGCACTTTTTCTGGTTACCTGAGATACAAAGCCTTCCAAGAACTTGATTTCTTGTTCTTACGTTTACCTTTCCCTGTTCGTTTTTCAAAGGCTCCAGCAGAGCACACCCCCCTCTACCTCCTTGGAGAGATCGGTCCGGTCGGACATACTCACGTGACTTTGACTCTCCAGGCTAGTCCCTTTTGCGTTTCTCCTCCCTTTTTCTTTTCAGGATCTCCCTTGATGGGTCCGGAAAATTTTTTTTTTCCTTGCTCCAGCCCCCCCCCCTCTATCCGGAGATCGCATGGCGCCATCTTTGCCGATGGCTTTCACGCTCTCAGCACTTGGCTGCTCACAATTCCTGGGCAGCTCTCAGGTGTGGCTTTCCTCATTTTGGGAAACTTCTGACTCCTACCTTTCCAATCTCTATAAGAACGGATTTGATCCCTGGGACCGCATTTCCCCCATTACTGGTCCTGTTTTTCTCTCCACAAAAACCCCCCCCTTACCCTGTTAGATATAAAGACATATTTGGATCAGTACAAGTTACCTCCCGCTTGGATTTCTTTTCTTTCTTCCTCCTCCCATTTTTTTGTTGAGTCCTCCCCATATCTTTAAATTTTCTGATACCCCCCCTTGTTTCTAGATACCAGGACGTAAGGGTCGTTTGGGGTGCGATCGATCTGACCCCCTTGTTCAATGCTTTCGTTAACGGTCCCCCTAGGTCCTTGAGTCCTTGCCCCCTCCAAAAGTGCGTCCTTCCGAGTGCACCAACAGTTCCTTAAGCCTTCTTAGCTCCGATCTTTCCCCCCGGCTTTGTGAAATTTCAATCACGTGCTTATCCCTTGCGCCTCCCCCCTTCAGTTTTCTTGCTTCAATGCCATCCTTCTCTTTACTTGGTCCTGGCCCCCCCCCCCTTTTATTTTCCTGGTCCCAATATGATCGCTCCTTCTTTATTCCACCTCTTCGTCGCCTCCCTCCGTCCCTTCTTTAGAATAATGCAAGTCTCACTGGTCCTTCTCTCTTTTTCTTTAAAAGCGTCTTACCAGGCAATTTTCTTTGAGTCTTGTTCCCCTCTCCTTCCCCGGACCCACTCTTAACTTACCTTTGAAATGCCTCACTTTCCCCTTCAGGGTGGTATCCCTTCAACTGCCAAATCCTTTTTGTTTTCCCTACTTTTTCCCTTTTCCTTTCCAATCTTTCTTCCAACTTCAGTTATTTTTTGAGTGAAAATGAACCCCTCTCTTTTCTCTTTTAAAATGTCTTTTTTTGAACAGAGTTAAGTCTTTCCCCCAAGGCTGAGTCCTCTTCTTGTATGAAATATTCCTCTTTTTTTCACCATGTAACGAATGTAGTTGAAACATATCCGCGTCCCTTCTAGTTTTCCCTCTTCACCCATCTCTCTCAGTCTTTTTCCACTTCCTTCCAGTTCAATTGGGAGTGACCCCTTGTCAGGTCAAAAGCAGTCTGTTCTCTTCTTTTTTCCCAGGATTAGCTCCCCTCCAACCTTTTTTCCCTTTTTCCCCTTCTTTTTATTGAAAATTAAGCGTCTATTCACGTTTCCTTCCTTTGCTTTTCTCAAATGTTTCGGAAACCCTCCCCTTTTTTTTAGCCGACGGAGCTGACGTTAAATCATGTTTTTCTGCCTTTCACTTGCCTTAATTCCGCCCTCCGATTTCCCCTGCTCACTACCCCCCAAACCGTTCCGTCCCCCCTCCCTTTTTTCTCAGGAAACTCGTAAGACGCCATCGCCGGTCTTCCCTTATTTTCATGATGACCCCCGTCTAAGTTTTCTCCCGTTCCCTCCCTTTCTTTTTTAGTCTCCCCGATAGAAGGCGGAACATTTTTTTCTTTTGGTGATTGCTTGTATTTTTCTGCTCAACCTTCCTTTTTTACCTTCTTATCTTTTCCTTCCCCCGTTTTTTTCCTCTCAACCTACACTACCATTGTTAGTTCACCCATCCGGTGATACCTCCCCCTTTCCCTCTCTCAATCCGGTAAACCTCTTATCACACCCTCCCCCACCCTTTAACGCTTGTAGTTACTTTTTCTCAGAAAACTGACGCCTCCCCACCTCGCCCCTCCCCCGCCTTTGTACCTCCAACACAACTTTCTTTCGCCGTTTTTCTTCTCCTTTTTTTTCCCCCCACCTCCAGCGAGAAGTCCCCCCGCATGATTGAGATTCGTCTTTTTTCATCTCCTCCCCCTTCCCCCACCAAAGGGGTTGACTGTTTGCAAAATTTTTCTTCCAGTATCTTTGGTGGGAAATCTATTAGTATCCACCCCCCCTTTCCAGCGTCCTTTCTTCTGTCCTCCCATTTGTGTTTTTTCTCCAGGATAGTCCAAATTGCGGCGTTTCTTTTCCAAAAAAAGTGAAGGTCTCTGCACGCTGAATCATCTCCCGTGATTCTCACTCAACGATACTTTCTTCCTCTTGATTTTCGATTCTATCTTATTTGCTTTTCCCTCCTATCCTCCGTTTTTTTTTGTGCTCTCTGCTCAAATCCAATACGGCTCTTGGCGCCTTTTCCCCTCTTATCCCTTCTGCGTTCTTCTTTCTTCTAACCCCTGTGTAGCTCCTAAAATTCCTCAGATGACGATAACGGCACTTTGATTTCCCACTTTAACCTCTCCCTTAGTTCCCTTGATCCCCACCAACACCATGATTTCCCCTTCACTTCTGTTTTTCCCCTTTTTTTTTTTTTTTCGGAATCTAGATTAACACACAACTCTTCTTTTTGACTGTTCCCCCCTCTGGCGCCTGGCCAAACGTTTTAAGTGACTCTGTGCTTTTTCTATCTTTTTCTTCTGGAAAATATAACCTCAGATTAAGTCGTTACGGCCCCCGCTTTTTGACCTTCCCCTCCTACCCCGGAGGGAACTTTACTGTTTGACTTTTTACTTCCATTCCTTTGTTTTCTTAGATAGTTGCTCTCTTCAGTGTGGCGGGCGAACCTTCCACGTCTATCCGTTAAAATGCATCAGTTTCTGTTGTTTATTTCCTTTTTACTGAATTTTTCCTTTTTTCTGGGTCCTTGGTAGGGCTGAGTTATATCCCCGCTTTGCCTCCCACCCTTCCCCTTTTTTTTCTCTTCAGCCTTTTGGACGGACGAGAAGTCCTCTCCTTTCTCTTGTAGCTCAGACGGAATAGTACCTCCACCTCCCTCCAAAAGGAAACTCAGCGTTAACAGACTTTTCCCCCCCGCGAGGTTATCCCCAATCCCCCAAATCCTCTGTCCTCTTTTTCTCCTTTCACCCTTACCCCTTATCTTTTGCAGTGGATGCCGAAGCCCGGCTATTTTGCGGCTTCCTCTTTTCGACGAGATTTTCTCGGTCCAAGTTTTGGTGTTCTGTCTGAAAGTAGAGATTCTTTTAAGTACCTCCCCCCATTTGATCCCCCGCTTTTTTTTCACTTCTTTATTTTCGAGCTCAAAAGACTTTGCTTCGTTCTACCCTTTCCCTCAATGAATTATACTTTTCCAAACTCTGAACCTCCAAAACTTCTTCCCCAGTCCAATCCGTTTCTTTTTGCGCGCCTCCCTTTTTTTCACCCTGCTACCCCCGTAAAATTCTTTTTCCCCCTTTTCTGCTTGACCTTTGAAAATGAGGTCCCCCCCTTATTTGACTTCTCGGAGATGACTCGAGTGATTTAGACTTTTTTTTCCTCGTTCACTGCCTATTTTACCTGACTAATGGGTAAATACCCCTTAGTCCATGTCTTTTCCCCCCCCCCCCGTACATCTATTTATCCGGGGATTCCCTCCTGGGCCCCCCATTCCCCGCCGTACAAAATCCGCGGGAATTCGCCGGCTGCGGGCCCATTGGTTCCCTTGCCCAACCCCCTTACCTTTTCCCCCTCGTTTCATGCCAAAGTTTGAACCCCCCTATTCCGGTCCCTTCTTCGTTTCATGGATACAACGACGGACAAAGCATATTGTTCTTTCCTTTCCACCATTTTTCCCTTTTTTTCTACTGCACACGACTCCCCTTTAGTTTTCCCCCTTTTTTCGAATCTCTTGAGAGATCGCGTGCGGCGGAATAAGTCTTTCCCCTGAATTCCTGCATATTATTCCCTCGGGATGCCTTTGAATTTTTTAACTCCTATTGTACCTCACAGATTTCTCCTCTCCTTGCTTGGTTCCCTCCGTGGTTTTTTAAGGTCCCTCTCATTTTCCCCCTTCTCTGCATTGATCCCGGTTACCCCCTTCTCTCGCGAACCGCCAAGTGATGATGCCCCGGAATGTTCCTCTTGCCCCCCCCCCTTTTTTCTCCTTCACCTTTGTCCTTTAAGAAACCCATGTTGATTTGCACAATCCCCTCTTCATCCCTTTTCCCAGTTGTCTCCCGACCAATTACCAGGTGTCCGTTTTTTTCCCTCCCCCCCTAAAACCTGAATCTGCGGCATATCAAGAAATCTTTCTCGAATTCCCCCCTTGTTTTTAATACCCGCTATTTCTCACTCATAAGTTTTTTTTTTGAGCGTCCCCCCTCTTTTTTTCCCTTTTTCTAACCCGATGGAGGTAGTCGCCGAAAGCGTAAGGTTTTTTGTTTTTTCTTATCCCTCCGCCCTCCCCGTTCCTTGTGTGATCCTGTGTTCTCTAGAGCTTTTTCCAACCTCACAAAGTGGCGCTTCCGATTTCCCCCCCCCCCTTAAGGTCTGCCCGGGGCGCGATTGCCCCCCTGCGTTCCCCCCCCCTGTGAACCTCTTTTTCGGCCTTTTTTTTCAGATGTTTCGTCCCCTTCGCTCTCTAGTCCTCTTATAGGTTCGATGTGCACCCCCTTTTCTTTCCTTTACACCAATGCTTTAGAGCCATTTCGGATTCTTTCCCTCTGTTAGTTTTCCTCCTGCGAATTCAACTTCCAGTTGTATTCCCCTCTCCTCCTCTTCTTCCCCGAGTCTCTAGCACAGTTTCTTGAATCGGCTTTCCGGGTTATCGCGGCAAAGGACAACCACTGTTAAGTACCGCTTCCCGTCTCACTTTTTGCCCGTTTGTACCCTTCCCTCCCTCCCCCTTGTTTTCTCAATAAGTTTCTGGTTAATGAATAGTAGGAACCGTTTTTCCTTTTGTTTCTTTTCTTTCCCATTCTCGGTAATTCATTTCACAAGATTTTTTCCTTCTATTCACCAGAGGAAGCCCATCCTTTAGACTTCTTGCTTCCTTTTTTGTTCATCACTTCCAATCTGTCTTCCCTTCAGCCTTTCGTGAAAGTTAGTTGACGAGTATCCCCCCTCCATGCCTCCCCTCTTCCCTTGCCCAGTTCAATGTTCCCCGTCCTTGCGCCCCCCTCCATGGTCAAGTGCTCTTGGTCGTTTTTCCCCCGTTTACCCCGTTAGTTGCACACCAGCCTAAACGTTGTTTCATTTCCTTCCTCTTGGTTGATCGAAACTTTTTAAGCGTTATCTTCACGCTTCATTTTTTAGGTCACGTTTGCCCACCCCTCCAGTGAGTGTAGCCGCCTCGCGACCTCCCCTTAATGACCCATCAATTGCCTCTTTCATTTTTTTCACTTTCTTTGACGTCCATAACCTCACCTCTTTTCCACAAAAACCTTTGCCGAAAAAAGGCAGGGATCCTGTCCCCTCTTCCCGCTGAAATACCGCGTCTTCGGCACCAAATGCCTTGCGGTTCTTTGTCGTTTTCCAGGATCTTTTTTAATCATAACTCCCCCTTCTTCCCCTTTTTATGTAGATTGATTGATGCTCGTTACGTTAGGAAGTTCTGCGGCGCCCCGTTCCCCCTTTACTTGGATCTATTAATCCAGATCCGCCCCTTTTACATCCAAGACCTTCTCCCCCTATCTTTGAGATTTACTGAACAAGTCCCCCCCCCCCACCCCATTACGATTTAGTAGACATAAGGGCACCAGTTTCCTCCTCCCCAGAACTACTCTCTTTGATTCACTCAGCAAAACGTCAAGAGGACCCTTTTCGAACTTCCCCCCTATTTCTTTTTCCAGGTGCAAAGCCCCACAAAGGGAAGGGAAGCCTTTCTTTCATCTCTTTTCTTACACAAACTATACCTGTGTCCGTTCCCATTACTTTATCTTTGGCTAGGGTTCCAATATCCCCCCGCTCCCACCCTCCAATTTCTCTGGAGTCTTCAATACTTTGAACCCTTTTCCCTTCCGCGATTCTTTTTGTGTGTGAAAGATATAGTCTCCCCCCCCCCCCCCCAAGCTTTTTTTCCTAGGCATTCCATTTTGTGGGGTTTTGCCTTAAGTCTCCCCTGTTTCGCTTTTCCTAAGTTCAGTTCCATACACCAAAATTGCCTTTATTTCCCGCGCTATATTACAAGTAAACTGACCTTTCCCAACCCTTCCTCTTATACTAGGGAGTCAGATCCCTGAATAGTGAAGTTATTTATTTTTCCTTCCGACCGCACGTTTTTGTTTGCGCCCCTTATAAATACCACTACGTGCCCTTCTCGCCGAGACCCCAGATCGTGATTTACGGAGTTTGATCACCTCCCGTTCTTTCCCCCATCCCCCCTTCGGTTTTTTTTTGCTGTGGTTGTCTTTTTTTTTTTTTTTTTTGTATACAGGAAATGTGGTTCTCCCTGCCCCTCTCCACAATTTTTGCAGTGCCCCCAAACCCCCCATTTTCCTCCTCTTTAAAGGTAGATTTCCATTTTTGGTGGAGACTATATGATTAACACCCAAAGATACCTTTTCCTGGACCCGACCTGCCTTTCTTTGCCTCTGCCACACTTCGATTGTCCTCTTCTTTCCTTTTTTCTATTTTGTTCACATATAGAATAGCATTGAGGCGGACGGCTCCGTGGTCCGTTTTTCCCCCCCTCCCCTGACTTCCTTTTTTCTTAGCTTTTTTTTGGGATTGAGGGGATCACTTCGTTTGTCCTTCGCCTTTTTGCTTCATGTGGATTCCCCCAAAGAACGGGCTTCAGCGAGGTTAGTACAATTTTCCCCTCTTGGACCTTTGCTGGGTGGATTTTCTGGCCCCCTCTTTTTCCCCAGGAAGTTATTGGTTTACGAGGAGTCTTGATATAAACGATAGGGTGTCCTCCCCTCTTTCTTGATTCTTCCCCCTGATTTGGTTGAAGACAAGTAACGCGTTCCCCTAATTCTTCTCCATTTTCTCCGTCCCCCAGATCATCATCAATCGAAAACCGGAAAGGCCTTCCGCCCTTTTTTTTCTTATGTTCAAATGAACCCCCCCCCCCAATCTGATCGGCCCCAGTTATCCCCTTCCGAAATGGAACCGTCTGCCCCCTCATCCCCCTTCCCTAGGGGGCTTACGATATCCTGCCTTTTCCTTCCGGTTTTGGTGAGATGCGATATGAAAGAGTTTGTTCTCCACGCCTTTCCCCCCCCTCCTCGTAGCACATATCACTTCCCCGAGCTTTTTAACCACAGACTGAGGATGTTGTTCCTCCCCCCTTTTTCGCAAACTGACGGGAGAAGCTGCATCCCCTTCCCCCCGGACGCCCCCATTAATCGAAAGTTAAACCTCCCGTTGCTTGGTTCGAAGCTTTCTACACCCCATGCTTTTTCCTTCCTATGTCCCAAGACGGCTTTGAAATGGAACCTTTCTCCATACACCAATCCTCTCTTGACATTTCGCGAGGAGCTTCGCATTCCGCGCTTCTTTTCGCCATGTTCGGAAACGCCTATTTCAATCGTCCCCCTTGCTCACCCCTCTGTCCATGTTTTTGACCACACCCCACTATCTTCCCTACATCGGGATGCACATCCTGGGAAAGTAAGGAACCGATGTCACCCCTTTCCTTCCCGCCGTTCTTTTTCCTTCCCCTCCCCCCCACCCATAAAGTACGGGTTTCTTACGATTACCTTACCCCCCCGTTTTTCCAACTAGGATCACCGGGCCAAAAGGCTTGTGTTCCTTTTTCTTTTGACCCCCCCCACGACTTCCCTCTCCTTTTTCCGTGATGGTTGTCAGTGTAGAAGCGATTACCCTTCGCCCCCCGTTACCCCATTGCTGGAGAATCTAAGATATTTTTTCTCGATTCTCCCCGAGGCCCCTTTACTAAGACGGGCAGTTGCCACCTCTTCTCCCGACCCCCGTTTTTTTTTTCTCCTCCCCCTCTTGATAATCACAGAATGGTCTCTATTCATGCTGTTCCTTGCCCAATTCCCCTTTTTTTTGTTTAAGTGATCATAGCCGGTATTATACGGCGATAGAATTGATCAATAGGGCCCTTTTTTCTCCTCTTGCCCGTTTTCCCTTTCGTCCAAAATCATTTTCCATCCCGTCTTGCTACCTTTGGGACCCCTGCGCAATAAAATTTGGATTACCCGACGTAGATAAGCTCCTCCACTTTTTTCTCCCGTTACCCATTTCCTTTTCAGCTGGATCAGATCGAACCACTCCTCTTTAGTTCTCCCTCAAAGTTGTACAGTACAAGTTTTTGCAAACGATGTGATCTCTCTCTTTTTCCTCCCCCCTTTTTTTTGTTTTCTTTTTCTCTACCAATCGCTTCCCCCTTTAATTCTCCCCCTCTTTTTTTTCGGCTCCACCGAGTACTTTTAGTGTGGGTTTGCTATCTTATCTTCCCTTTGTACCCCATTCGTCGTGACCCTGTTCCCCAGTTTTTTTTATTCGATTTAAAACCCCGCTGATTTTGATTAGATTTGCCACCCAACATGTACCCATTCATGACAGGAGCTGCTGTGACCTTTTTTTCCTCCCTTTCGTTGACGCTGACAAATAAAGTTTCCCGACCTCCCCGTTTAATTTTTTCTCCGAGACCCCTCCTGAATTTTTTTTCGCCGTAGGAAACCCTTACTTTTTCCTTTTTACCCTCCCCTTCTAGCCCTTAGTGAGGAGAAATCGGATTCTCCCTACGCCCGATCGTCTCTCCTTTTTCCATCCCCGGTTCCGTCTTCTTCCCTCCACGCCGGCGAATTCCTCGATTTTATAAGAAAGTTTCCGCGTTTTTTTATCGTCTGACATTTAAAACAATGTCACAGTCAGAGCAAGCATTCACTTTCGGTCCCCGGTTTATCCATGTTAACACGCCCCCACCTCTGCTTTGTGATCATAAGTTTCTGTTTCTTCTGCCTCCCTTCCCGTAACCCTTTCCGTTTTTTTTGCTTGCCCACTGGAAAGATGGAACTTTTTGATTCCTTTTCCTTTTTTACCGGTTCTTCCCCCAGGGGATGGGCAGACAAAGAGGTAGACCTGATAATCTTTTTCATCCTGTTTTAATCTTAACCCATTTAATTACCCCTAGTGTTTGAAACTGGCCTTTTCCCCTTTCTTGATAACGAATCTGAGAAGCGCCGCGAAAGTCCCCTGACCGGCCTTGGTGCGTTTCAATCTTTCCCTCCCCCACTGCCGGCTGTCTGATTTTTTCCCTTTTTCGCACATTTTTTTTGTTTCCCGCCCAATTCTTTTCCACCGGAGTTGAAATAGCATTTTGAAGATGGTGCTGACCTTCAGCGCTTCCTTCTTCTTTCCTTTTGAACCCGTTTTCCCTTCACACCCCCACCCCTCTCTTTTTTTTGAGCTAGCCGGAGCGCTGCCCTCCCTTGTTTCCTTTCTTAAGGTGCAAGTGATTGACTTCCGCCTTTTCCTTTTGCTACTGCAGCAAACCAAAACCGTTGAAGCACCCTTTTTCTCCCCTTTCCAGGACACGCGTACTCCGCCTTTCTTCCGCTAAACGCCCATGCTGCCGTTCCCTTTTACTTCCGTTTACCCCTTTACTTTTTATTGAGGTTTTCTTTCATTCATTGACCCTTAGAATTCCGTCCAAATGCTTTTCCTGTTTCTCCTCTTTTCTGATCGCCTTCCCTTTTTGCGCACGCTTTCCCCCATTTGAAAGGCTGGACTCCCCTTATTCATTGTAAGATAAATACAAGAAATTGTCGTCCCCCTCTCCTTTTTTCCTCTCTCAGAAGCCCACCGTCCACCCCCCTCGCTCTCCCTGAAAAGTGCGCATACAACCAGCAAATCTTCCCTTTCCTCGATTCACCTTTTTTCTCCCCCCCCTCCGACGAACAAATCCTCTTCACCCCCCATCTTTGTTAAAAGGGCACCATACCACCTCCCGTGTTCCCGCCTGGTTATGCCCTTTTCCACACGCCAGAAGAAGTCCGCACTTATTTCCTTCTCTAGGTCCCCCCCCCTTCTAAGATTTCGAAAACCAAGCCACCACTTCTCTTTCGAGTGTAAATGTTTCCATTCTGTAATGTCCGAGAGCTCCTTTTTTTGTACCTATAGAGCTCCCCCAAACAAAGCCCGTCTCCTCTCCTAAACGTATAATTTTTTTGTTTTCAGACCCAGGCCCATCAAAGTTGATCGTTAGTTCCCCTTTTTCATCAACCCCCCTTTTTCTCGTTAAGCTATTCCCCCCGCCAAGTGATGAGACAAATCTGTCCCTTCTCCCAGCTTCCCCTTCTTTCTCTGGATTAGTGAGCATTTTATGATTCCCATTTCCTTTCTCTCACTAAGTTTGTTGGGGGTTTGATATTTATCACCCCCCCTCTTCCCATAGTCTGATTCGAACACAGATGATCAAGGTCGTTTATTTTTTTTCCCCCTTTTCCACTGGTGCGGAATCAACCTCTCCTCTTCAGCTACCCGGCAATGTGGGTTTAGTGAAATGAATCCTGTCCCCCTTTCGTTCTTTCCCCCCAAACCCACAACCTTTTGCTGAAAACGAAGGCACGTTGCTTCAACACCCGTTTTTTGGAGCCATTATATCTTTCCCCCCCCCCCCTACTACTATAGGCGGGACCCTCTTCCGTTATCCCTTAATAATTACGTTCCCGGACCTGTTTTCGTTTTTCTGAGCTTGCTCCAACCCCTGAATAGCAATTAAGGAGGAAGGATAGCTGTCTTTTTTTTCCTCACCTCGATCTCCCCCAGGCGGCCAGTACATTGTTGGCTCCGGGAACATAGTTGTCTTTCCTGAGTAGGTTTTAGAGTAATGTTGGAGGAGTAACTATTCCCTGAGTTCCCCTACCGAGTTTGGTTGTAGGTCCCTCCTCTTTGGGGCGGACCGGAGAGCGGAGTTACCTTTTCTGTTTCTTCGTTGATACCCTATCGTTTTGAAGACCAATGGCGTTTTCTTTCTTCGGCTTCTGGGTACTTACCTTATACCTTCTTCCAGTAAACTGAAGATTGCCACCCCGCCCCCGACTTCATTCATCAAGAACGCTTCCTAATCCGAAAAAATGTTCAACCCTCCTTTCCCATCCCCTTCTTCTTGACATGTGCAAATTCAACCTCTAAATCCTGATGGAACCCTTCCCTTTCCCCATTGTCATCCATCAGTTTATTGAATCCGGCGTTTTTCTTCTTCTTTTCTTCTCAGCAACGTTTTTGATGTTCCACTTTTTTGGTTGATTCTATTGAAAGAGTCTTTTATTCACGTCAAGCATTTCACCTTCTCGTCTTTCACACTGATTTCCAAGGTCGCTCTTCTTGCTTTCCCTCCTTATTATGTTGTTTTCCCCCATTTTAGCCAGCCCCCTTCCTTCTTTGGCTCTAACGCGTGAAGTGTCCCCTACCCCACTCTTCATACATTACACAATCCTCTTTTTTTCGCTCCCTGTTTCACAGGATAATCAACTCTCCCCCCCCCCCCACGCCTTGCTTTTTGTACTTGCCCTTCTTTTCCCCCCATGCATGTATTGATGCTGAGCCTCTTCGTCTTATCTGGACGACCGCTTACTGAACCTCTATTCACGGACTGCAGTGTAACCCCCTCCCATGTTTTCACAACCCCAGTGATTATCGTGTATTTCTTACCCTCTGTCGCCCAATAATTTTTGAAAGACCGGAACTCTTCCCACCACTACCCCCGTTCCTTCTCCTGCCGCCTTTTTCCATTGAGCCCCGCCCCACAAAACAGCGAAAAGGAAGGTCCCTCATCTTGAAATCTAAAAGAAAAAGGATTCTAGCAGGCAAAAAGGAGGGGAGGTGCTCACTGGCCCACCAGCCGGCAAAGTCGGAGGGAGAGGGACTGACCCTTGGTGTCTTTTAGAGCGAGGACAACTGGGTTTACGCAAGAGAAGAAAATCTTATTTGCTTCTTCGCTGTGTTTAGCGAAGAGGCGGGTTTCAGACGGAAATTGACATTTTCATCGCATGCCGCTCATATATTTTGTCCCCTTCTGACCTTTCCCATAACGCTGTGCATCCCCTCAGAATTTCTACTTCATGTCTTTCCGGAATCCGTGGGTTTAATGCTACCTTCTTTCTTTTCTAGTCTCCATTGATTACATTAGGGTAAACTGATGGATGCGCTTTCTCCCTTCCTTTTGTCTTCCCCCCCCCTTTGTTAATCCCTTTTTTAATTAGACCCATTTTGGGCAATAGGTCCTGTCCCCTTTTTCTTTCCCCGCTCTGATCTCAAGCTGTCCAGGGGATCACTTCCAGTTAACCTTACCTTGCCCTCTGATCGAAGCCCCCCAAAGAAATGCCCCCTGCGCGGCTCTACCCTCCCCCCCCTTTTTACACGTACCCCCAATTTCCCCCCCTTTGATGT
>Ga0179591_1180284_pt1 | contig 17737 bp, 19 predicted proteins | sample CZOMad2_1_08_16f_FD_182891 | JGI IMG/M metagenome (GOLD analysis project Ga0179591, IMG submission 182891) | Vadose zone soil fungal communities from Angelo Coast Range Reserve, California, USA - CZOMad2_1_08_16fungal (PacBio error correction) | ecosystem: Environmental > Terrestrial > Soil >... | reverse complement strand
TCCTGCAAGGAACCCTGCTCTTGAGGGTGTTGCCGGCCCGGTTTTGGGTGTTTTTTTTTGGGGCGTTAAAGCGGTTCACACAACTCCGGGGTTCTTCTTTCTTCCTCTTCCAGCCCCTTTTTTTTTTTTGATCCCCCGGCGGCATGCAGCTCAGGGGAAATCCCCCTTCCCCCGTTCGCGTTTGGTCTTTCCGGTCCCCCCCCCTTTCCCCCCTAACGCGGCGGAAGGCCTTTTTTTAGCCTTTCCCAGGAGCTTTTTGCGGTTTTCTTTCTTTCCCCACGGCGGTTGGCGTTTGGCCCCCCACGCGCGTCCGTCTTTTTTTTTTCCAAGGTGGCACCCGGCGGCCAAGCCTCCGCCACATTTTTTCCAGTGCCGGTTGCTTGCCCAGACATCTGGTCTTTTCGCTTCTCAAAGTTCTCCCTTGGTCCCCCGGGTTCCATGCGGCCCAGACAACCCCTGGTCGTTTTCCCGTCCTTTTTTGCCACCCTTTGAAATGATCCGGTACCCCCTTTTTTGAAAAACCTGTCCTGACCCACGTCTACTGGGTTTTCTGAAGAACAACGAATATCTCCATGGGTACGATCCCACTGGTTGTTTCTCTCTCCTCGTTCCCTTGGGCATTGTTTCTCCGTTTGTACGCTTCTGATCGATTGACCGTGTGCATCCCTTTTGACTGGCCGTCCAAGATGACCGGGGTTCACCTCCCCCTTCTCCCCCCCTTTTTTGTTTTGACCCTCGCAAAGAGCTTCCCATGCTTTTTGGGGCGACACTGGAGGGCGGTTCATCGTCGGCTTTTCTAAAGCCCCCCCACCGTTTTTGACCCTTTTGCAGTTTTCCCCCCCCCAACTGTTTTTTTTGTGTGTTGTTAAAATTCAAGAGCCGTAGAACCTGTCTGTTGCCTGGGTAATTTTCTGACTACTTAGTGTGGGAAGGTGTTCTTTTTTCATTCCCCTTTTTTTCGTTCTCATGAAGCATTCTAGGCTAGTTCACCCCCTCATTTTCTGTTTCTACAGCCGTTCCCCGACCCTTCGAGACCTTTTTCTTCCACCCCTTATGGGCCCCTGCTCCCTCCCACAGGTGTGATTGGTACACCTGGTGGTCGTTAACCCTGCAGAACTAAACGTGCGCGATACGTGCGAGACCCAAAGTTAACCGCCCTCCAGGGCAGGAAGGAAACGGTTTTAGACCCGGCCGTTTTCTTGGTTCACCTTTGGGCCGGACTGTTGAGGAAGATCGTTTGGCCCCAGGTTTTGTGGCAGACCAACCCCACAACAAAAAACAAAACCAACCCAAAACCACCCCCAAACACAAAACCCAACAACGCCCCAACCAACCCCCCCCCCCCCACCCCCGAAAAACCAATGTAGGGTGAATCTAAGCCTTCGCACCCGGTAAATCCTACCTCCCCCCCCGGCGCGAACTACACGAGGCTTTTAGTTGTCATTACCCCCTTCTTTTCACGAAAAGGTTGCTTGACCTTCAACCCGCCCCGCCGTTCCCACTTCCTTATACACTGATCGGCTGGGTTGCATCCCCCTTGACCGATCCCATGTAACGGTCAGTCCAGATAGTTTCCCTCTCATTGTACCCTAAGACCTTGAAAGTTTTCTTCCTTTCCCTTTTTCTCTTACGAAACGGCCGTTCGAGTTTGCAGCCGCATGGCCGCCTTCCCTCCCTCTATAGAGGGTCATCTCCTGGTGCTGCCGTGGGGGATGCGCGACAGTAGGAGATTCAATAGCGTCAATGTTGCGGTTTCTTCTTTGGGGTATTCAGGGACTCGAAGTCCCCCCTCCCTGGCCCAGGTCCCACTCTTTTCGCCAAAATCCCAAGGGAAGATCGTCCCACCGTTTTCTGAGGATCCTTTCCTTCTTCTTTTCGGCCTTCAGATCCGCCGGGCCAACCCCTTTCCTTTCACCAACGCCCGCTCCCCGTTGATGGGGCCCTTCCAGAGTTGAACTTCATTGCCGGTTCGGAGGTACCACTCTTTTTGGACAGTGAGTAGAGCACTGCCAATTGGCGGCAAGCCTTCCCTCCCCTCGGACAAACGCCAAATGTTTTGAGAATCTCCATGTGAAACTAGATGATCCTTTTGTAGATGCACTTCGAGCATCCGGGCTTGGGGTGGTTTTTTCTCTTTTTTTCCCTGCGAGCACGGTTGCCTCTGTTTTAACATGCGGCACGGCGACCTCCCACCCCACTTTTCACGTTCTTTTGATGTTTATTGAGTTTTACCTGATGCTTCCCTCTTTGAATCATATTATATTTTTCACTAATCAATAGTTTGTTTTTTTGTGATCTGAGATTTCCCCGAGGGATCGTGCCATGGTCCCATCCTGTGGGTGGGCACGCCTTCTGCTCGACAAGGAACTTGGCCCGCCGCCCCCTTCCTTTCCCCGCGGTGCTACGATGCCCCCCACCAACCCTTCCCTGAGACGCTCGCCTTCGCGGGAACAAACTCCCCTCCATGCCATGTGGGTGCTCGTCTTGAACCAGGTGAGGGGACAGCCACGGAGGCCTTTTTTGCTTAAAGACCCCAATGGTCAGGTTTATATTTGTTATTTTGAGTCCAGGGTTGCGTGTTTTCCAGTCACAAACGGAGTCTGTCAATGTGTCCTGGCAATGGTTTCCACCCCTGCAGGGGGCTTGGAATATTGGTTTGACAGTTTTTCCCCCTTTTTGAGCTTGCCCCTTTTCTTTGCCTAGTCCTGACTCTCGCCCTTGGGGCGATGTCCTATCTTTTTTATGGTTGTCTCCCCCTTCAGTTTGTTCTTTTTTCCCTGCCTGTTTTTTTTTTGCTCGCGATTTGCACCTTTGTACCAACTCCCCAATTGTTTCCCGCTGCCCGGACAGGTCTACAGCCGGTTCCTTTTTTTCCCCACCGTCACCCCCCCCTAGTACCTTTTCGACACCTCGGAGACCTCGGTAGACTTGTGGTTCTGGTGTCTCCCTCCGTTTTCCCGTCCCCCTTTCGGGACTGACGAAACATTACCTGTTAGTGTATGGAGTCCGGCTCTTTTGGTCTTTTCTGGCTTATCTTCTGCCCGTTCTGGGATTGAACTTCTCTGGCATTCCGATTAGCGTTAGTACCTTTTTTTTGTGAGTAGGGTGTGCTGTATGCAGGTTCATCCCGGTGTTTTTTTTTTTTTTTGCCCTGTTTATTAGCAAGGCAGACCCCAGCGGTTGGTTTCCTTTTTCTCCCTGTTGATGTAGGATCAATTTGGAGAGTACAGAGGGCTTCCCCCCCCTTTCCCACACCTCATTGTGTCCCAACTCCTATTCATCAGGTTTTTTTTTTTTAGTGCATGGTTCTACCCCGCGTCGAACTTTTCCTGGCTTCCCGTATATCATCACTTGGGTCAGTTGTGAAAACTTTTGAATGACAACGCATGTTCTTCCCGTGGTTTCGTTCTGCAGTTGATTTGCCGGTGACAACCGGTTAACCCAGATCCACCTTTTTCTTGAAATCGACGCTGGTGCCCCACACCAGCTGGTTATTTATTTTTGGTCTTGCAGGTTGCGTTAATTGTTCTGGTCTCCCGACGCTTGCTCTGTTTGTTTTTTTTTGGGTTTCTGTTTTTTTTGCTTTTTTTTTCTCTTCCACTTCATTGTGAACCTCCGCTCCCCTGCCGTCGGTTCGTTTCGGGATTCAACAGCCCCTTGCCCGGTTCGCTCTTTCTTTCTGATTTCCCTGACCAGGCCCCCCAACCAGTTGGGTGCGTTGGTTGCGGTAACTGGTGAACCCGCTTGAATCCATTTTGCCCCCCCCCCCTCCTGCCACCGAGCTCTGTGAAGTATCTTTGCGAGTTCCGATTTTTTTTTTTTAGGGATCCCTTTTGGTGGATGTGCCGGTAGGTCGGGTACTTTTTTGTAATCTTCCCCCCGGCGTAGGATAAGTATTTTTAATCCCCGCGACGACTTTCCACGGAAGTTTTTGAGTTTGGATTTCGTCCCCCCCTGGTCCCTTCTCATTTGGTTCATTTGTCTGGCTTTTTTTTTCCCCCCAGTCCCCCGACGTTGGCGTTTCCCCTGTGTTCACGTGAGAACTTTTATCTTGTATGCCACATATTTTTTCCTTTTTTGGCCCTCGTCCTTAGGTGGTAGGTTCCGTTGGTAGAAAACGAGTAACACTTCCCTCCCCCTCTTTTTTTTTTCCTTTTCGGACCCAGCCTAGCCGTCACACGTCTTCCATACCTTTTGTTTTTTCCCTCTCTTTTTCGGTGTCCACCCCCCAGGAAGGTTTCTCGGCTGGGTAGCGGGTCCACCGCCGGAGTTTCAATTTTTGTCGCCACGATCCTTTGTTCCTTGGTGGACCATTCTGCTTCCCGAAACAAGTTATTTTTAACTTTTTTTACCTGGTCAAAACCCACCCCCCCAGTCCCCCCTTTGCCGACACTTTCCGTTTGAATTGTTGACCCCACTTTTCTCCCGACCGCCTCTGACTCTCCTCCGACTCCGCAATTTGTTGAAGACCTGGTCAGGTCCGACGCCGCCTGGGCCGACCCACTAGGAGTCCTCTACTAAGCCTTTACGGAAATTCTTTCCTTTTTTTCTTGTTATGTTGGTGTGCCTTTTTAGCTATCAAAGGACCCAACTTCTTAGGTGGGACCTTTTTCTCCCCGGCCTCTTGGTAGGGCGCCCTGGATGTAGCCCCCCTTGGGCGTGCACCCTGGGTTTATTCGTATGTCCTTTCTTCCAAGAGGCATTGTTGATGAAAGCAACCGGGCGAACTCGCAGATTACCCCCGGGGCCCCTATCCAATTTTTTTTTTTTCCTTGCTTTCCTTTTCCTTCCACTTGTTTTTCCTCAATCAGGTGTGTCCTCCCGTAGTGTAAAGTTGCGGCCCCCTTCCATCTTGTTCTGTCGAGATTCAACGTTACGGGTTTTTTCAATTTCCCCATCTTTCTCGAATTCGTTTTAAAGGTTTTTTTTTCCCCCCTGGTCTGACCGTGCACCCCCCCTACCTTTATTTCCCCCATTGTGTTTTCCCTGAAGAATCTTGGTCTCTCTGCCTTGAACGTCTGATCAGTTCATGTTTCTGTTTTTTTTCCCCCCAATCGGTCCGAGTTCCCCCCGCTAGTTTGGCAAGCCCCGCAATATCCCACTCTCCCCTTGTTTACCCCCTGGTCCCACGGTTTTTCCCTTAGCCTGGGTACCGTGCAAGACACCGCCCCCCCCCAAAGTCATCTTCCCCTTTTCTACTCCCCAGCAGAGCTCTCCTCCGGAGAGCATCGGTGTTTATTGTGAACCCCCGCCTGATCCCCTTTGACTTTGCTGGACGAAGTCAACCGAAGACCCGTCCCTTTACCTTTTGTTCACAATACAAACGATCTCCCATTTTCAACCTTCTGGACAAGGAGTTTCATTCCTGGTGAATAGTTTGTTCTTTTTTGAAATTCGGGCTCATTTAGTTGGTGGGACCAGACCCCGCCCCCTTCCAGGCCCCCTGTTTTTTTTTTTTGGGACTGGGGTGCGTGTTCAAGATCCGCGCCCGCAGAACCCACCTGTTTTTTTTTTCTCTGACTAAGTTCTTTTTTGGCAGTTGGTGGTTGGACTCTTCTAGTTCATGACTGCAGTTTCTCCCCAGTTTTTGCCCAACCCACTTTTACGTCCAGTACCAGTAAGTCCCCCCCCGTCCCTCCTCCCCGCACTTAAACATCGTGGCCCCGGTATTCCCCTCCCCGGTGTGATTCTTGGTCGACTGGGGTCGACCCATCTTGCCCCCCCCTTTCAGACACCACGGTAGCGCAATGTTTTTCATCACAACTAACCGACCATCTTCATCAGTCCCCGGTTCTTCTCGCACACGCGGAAAGCCGGCCCTTGCTTAATACTGTTCAAAAGGCGGTGGGCGTGGCGGCTCCCCATACCTCCGTACTTCTCCCATTCAAACTCACCCCCCCCCGGACAGACATCTCAAGAGGTGTCCCGGGGGTTCCCCCACTTTCCCCACCGCCCCCACCGGTTTGGGGCCTGAACTGCATTCCCTTACCGACACCCCTTCGGTCTCCATTTGATCGGTATGGTCTGAATTCTTCCCTGCTCCAGAAACCGTTCCGTCTGTATCATTTTTCCCTTACCACTCCCCCGGGAAGTTTTCCCAGCTTCCCCCCCCCCTTTTTGTCTCAAGTGAACCCCTCACCGCGTAGGCGCAGCGTTCCAGGCTATTGAAGCTTTTTTTTTCTTTGACCCCCCCTCTCGCCTTGTACGGGGGTTTGGTCTGGCGCCATTCACCGTTTTTCTTCCCCCCCAGCGTCCCAAAGGGTGGGTAGTGTGGGGGCATCTCCGTTATCACTTTTTTTTTATTGGCATACCACCCTTTTCTTGTTCCCCCCCCCCCCCCTCCTCCACCGGCATCCACCTGATTCCCGCAACATGGCGAATCGCTCGGCGCGGCAGTTATGATCGATCATGTTTGCCCACCGCTCCAAGTCACGGCCTTTCTTTTCTTTTGTGCCCGCACCTTTTTTTCCCTGCAAGGTTTTTGCGGTGGCCCCCCACGTTTCCCCGGCTCGAGAATGTTTTAAATGGTCCTGGGCCTCCTTTGACCCTGCTTTTTTCCTTTTTTAAAACCGGATGACGATACCCTGCTCTTTGTTTGAGTTCCCTCCCCGCCTTCCGAGGGCTTGTCTTTTTCTGCTTTTTGTCCGGGGCTCGAGTGCATGCGTCCAGGGGTGGTCCGCTTTTCCTTCACCAGCTGCCCTTGTTTAAGACACAGAAAGGTTTTTTTGCTTGATGTCCTCTTGCGACGGCGCCTTTCTTGGAATCATATTTTTCCCCATACTTGTTGTTGTTGAGTCGAGCCTTCTTTGGAGGATAGTCCACTTTTTTAGGACCTAATGCCCTCCCCTCCTTGTCGTACACCCCCCCCCTTCAGGATGGGATAACTTGACCCATCTTCCTCCCCTCGGTGATCCTCCCCCACATGTCCCCTCCCGCCCTTCCTCCAAGGCGTGCCTTACCCCCCGAGACACGACGTCCTACGCACCATGCCACCTGAGCAAAAAGATGAGGTAGGACGAAACTGCTAAAATTCTTTTCTTGCGTTGAGCGCTGCCCTTTTTCCGGCCCCAGTTTTTTGCGGTGAGGAAGGAAATGTTCCCGCACAGTACCTTCGTCTCACAGTGCCAAGGTCCTAGTGTCCCCGCCCTCCAACAGTTGTGCTTGGCTGGGACCAGTGCGGGCCACTGGCCCCCTACCCGGCAGGCTGGTCTGGGCTTTCTCTTTGGTTTCCCCCCCAGGACTCTCGTCTTGTCGCCCCGATGCTGGATTTAGCCCTTTGGTTGCGATCGTCTTGCACGGTGACCGGTGGTCCCCAACCGCTCGTGGTCCCCCCCTTTCGCCCTTTAGGTGCCTGGGAGATGCCCCCCCCCCCCCCCCCCATTGTCCCCCTTTACACTTTTCCACTGTAGGTTTACGACCAGGTTTTGCGCGGCTTTCCCCCCCCCTCCAGTTTTTCTAGGTGGGACTCGGTTTCGCTTTCCCCCCCGTGGCCCTGCTGGGTGTGCGTGCCCGGCCGCTTTCTTCCTTTCACCCTGCCCTCCAGGAGGTTTTTGATCGGAACTTACCGTCGTTTTCTGGGGTTTGTCGGTGATCGATGTCTTTCTTGATCTTGCACCGTCTCTTGTTCTACCTTCGAGTCAGATGCTTTTCCCCCGTTGATTAGAGGGCGCCTGGTGCCTTGGTGGTGTGCGGTACGGAGCTTCCAGTCTTCTTCCCGTGTTTGTTTTTTAACTGGGCTCCTTTCCCTTGGGGACCGATTTTAGGATCTTCCGCCTCTTTCATTGGTGTCGAGTTTCTTGTCATCGTCCGCTAGGTGGATTCCTTTTTTCTTTCACCACACCACCGTCTGGCAGTTCTCTAATCTACGGTAGTAACTTTGGTCCCAGGCTTTTCCCCCCTTTTTGACCCCCCCTTTTGAAGCCTTTGGGCCGATCTCCTTGGGCGGTGACAACCTATTAGTGTAACTGTCCTTCTCCCCTCCCGTCTTTTTTTCAGCTGACAGCTTCCCCCCCCCGTCAGCCCCTCTCACAAAAGTTGGTTTTGCGTCACTGGAAATCTCCGCGGCCAGCGTTGTTTGGGTCTCTCTCCCGGGTGACTTTCCTGTTCGCCCTCGCCGATGGCTTTTATGCTCTTGAGAACTGCTTCGAAAACGTTCACTTCCACCCCCCCCTTGCCCCTCGTCGTCTGCGGAAACCACACTGCCTGTTTTTTTTTTTAGCCGTCGCGGATATGACCAGCCCACCCCGACCCGTTGTGTCCCTGCTTTTTGCGGTTTCTGGTCTCAACAGAGACCTTCCCTTCTTTCCTTTCCCCCTTAGTCTTTTTTTTTCTGGAAAGTTTTTCTTCTCAGGATTGTCAGGATCTGTGAGGTGACCACGCCCTTAGGCTTGTCTTTGACGGCTGGCTTTTTCCCGTCGTCGCTTTCCGATTCGTTCATCCACACCGAGAAGGATTGGACTTTTTTCTCGGCGTGTTCCCTTTCTTTCACTTTCGATGGTTCTTCGACACTGGACTCTGTTTGGTTTTCCTCTTTCTTTCGAACCCCCAGTCGTTTCGTTTCCGTGCCCCCCTTCTGTACGTGCTGACACGGGGGTATATTGTTATTTTGCCCCCGAATCGTTTTCCACCCCCGAAAGTGAGGTTGTAGTTGTTTTTGCCTCAACGTCCCCATGTGCCACACTTCCTTTAGTGGCTGATTCTGCGATTCCCCCCTCTTCCTTCCTGTCCCCCCTTATTAAATAGTTTGGTCCCTCCTCTGCTTTTTTCCCCCCCCCTTGACGCCCCTTTCGTAATGTTTGCCTTCCCACCTGAAAGTTTGTCCTATAGTGACCCGTTTGATCCTTTCAGCTGGTTGGGACATATCTTTCCCCCTTCCCCCTCTGGTTTTTCTTCAAGTTTGACCCTTCCTTCTCCCCGACAATGTGATCGTTGCCCCCTTGAGATCCTCCTTGATTTTTTTTGCTTTTCCCGACTTTTGGCCCAGATGGACGAGGTCGTGAACGTCAAGTGCCGTCCAGGTCTCTCCCACGTTTTGCACCACGGCAGTCGTCCAATTCCTACGGTTTCTGCAGGTCCCTCCCTCTCATACTAGTGTTGTGTTGAGTGATCTCTTTACTCTTAAATTCCCCCCCGTAGGAGCCTGGGTCTTTTCCAGTGGTTGTCGGGTCGACTTAGGCTTCCCGCTTTGTCGGCCCCCCTTGGTTTTTCGCTCGTCCCTCTGAGGGTGGAGGCGGACTGAGGTCCTGCAGGCCTTTCCCCCCCAAGGGCACCTTTTCCCAGGTGTGTTTTTTTGCACGATTTCCGGTCTTCACCGGTACACGTTGGTTGGTCGGCCAGCCCAGTTCTGTTACTCGGCCCCTCTTTTCTTGCGAGTTGATTTTTCAGCCATACACCCCTCCCCCGCTGGGCTTTGTGGAAGGCTACCCCCAGGTTCGAGCTCGTTAAGTGGTAGGTCCGGTATCAGCACAACCCCTCTTTTTTTTTTTTTTAATCCCTGGTGCTTTGCTTATTTTTTATTCTCCGTAACTTCTGCGGCCTTTTTGGTTGCCGTCTGACTACCCCCCCCGTTTCCTTCGTTTTTCTCCCCCCCGTCCCCCCGTTTTCATGCACCCCCCCCTGGTGCCTCCAAAACCAACCTCGTTTGCTTGAACAACAGACACGACACCCAACCCCCCCCGGGCGATCCAGCTCGCTCTCTACTGCGCTTCCTTTTTTTTCGTATTCACGCGCTGATCGCCGACCGGCAGCTGTGTGGACGCCTTTCCAGAATCCCGGAATTTTGACCTAAAACGACCCATCCATCCATTGCCTTTGAAACATTTTTCCCCTCTCCGAGCTTTCGTGTCCTGGAAGGGGAGGGATGGGCAGGTCGTCCGGGTTTCCCCTTACCCAGTTCCCCTCAACCCTCTTCCCACTGGGGGCGTGTTTTTTCAACCTCCGGTTGACCCCGCCACCTTTGTTGCATTTCTTTCTTCCGTCCTTTCGATTGCCGGTGACCGTGGCGGTTTCATTGCCCTCCGTTCGCCCCCCAGCAGTGAAACACCAAGTTTTCTCTGTCACAATCATACCTCCACCCCGTCGATCCTCCAGTACAGCTGGCCCCCCTGCGATTCCTCGTCAACGGTTTTTGATTTTTTTTTCCGGACGGTGGCTTTTTACTGTTCCTTACCACTGCCCCCTTACTGTGAGTTTTTTTCCCCCTCTTGCCTTTTAATAGAAACAAACTTTCAATGTACCCCCGTTTTTTTTGATCCGGGGCCAGGTCTTTCTCGACCTCCCGGTGGGGCTTCCCGAAACTGATGAAGACTTCTTTTTGCAACCAGGGGCGTGGGATCCCGGTTGTTTTCATCAGACCCCCCACAACTCGTCAAAATCCCCCCCCCCCCCAGTTTGCGAAGGTTTTTTGCACCAAGGTGTTTTTTCGCTTGGGCCTAAACCCCCTTCAACCGCCCCACCTTTTTTTTTTCTTGCATCCCCGTACCACGACGAGAAGGATCCCTTTTTTGCCCCTGCACCTTTCCCTTCAATCCTTTCAGATCAGACCCCCTGTCAGCTTTCGACGCCATCGGACCACCACAACTAACCGACTTTTGGAAGTTCCCGCCTTTCCCTTCCTTGACCTCAACGGGCGGTTCGGGAGTGGGCGACTCAGCTTCTTGGACATTCTTTTCTAAGCTGTTACGTTTTGCGTCGCGACCAATTGCTTCTTTCTTCAACGGTTTTTCAGGTTTGCTTTTACCGCCCCCTTTGGGAAGAAGGGTTCCGTTCCCAGCCCCCCCTTCTTTTCCGTTGACCCCACCCTAACAATTTAACCGATCCTTTTTCTTGCACCCCCTTTTCTAGACTATTAGAGATGCGGTTTTTTCGTCCTCTTTCCTCTACTGAGGCCACACGCTTAAGCCCCGCTGACGGACCTCGGGCTGAACGTTTCCCCGTGTTCAGCAAGCCGTCTTGCATTCTTCTCCCAAGATTGGCAATGCTTCGATGACAAGAGTTCCCTGGAGTGTCACTTTCTAAGCGATTTGACGCCAACGTTCCTCGACCCATTTTTTTCCGGACTAGTGTCCTGAACTGTAGATGCGGCATAAGCCTGTTTGGTTTGACTAGCCACCATCTTCATGTCTTTCGTCCCAAGATCCTGTGGGTACTACAAAAGTAACGAGGAGATTGGTTTTGACGGCGCCCTCTTTCGCGTCCTCGATAGTTGCAGAAGCCGAATTTTGGGTTGTTGATGAGAGCTTATCGATTTCTTTCCCCCGCACTTTTTCTCGCAAATCATCCCCGACTTTTCTTATTGTAGTACAAAATTCTTGACTGATCTTCCCCCCGCCCCCGTCCCAAACTGTAGAGTTGTGCCGAGAAAACACCCAAACCCGCCCCATCCTTTTTTTCCTTTAATCAATCTGGTTTTGATGAAGTACCCCCTTTTTCCAGTAATAGATTGATCTGTGGCCGGAGCGTCAGCAATTGGAGTTGAAGAGGCCGGCCTTTTTGATTTTTCTGCACCGGTAAGCAGTTCTCGTCTACGTTTTTTTTTTCACTTTGCGTGTCCCGCGACCACCGGTTTTGAACTGTTGCTGCCATTCCCCCTCCCCCTTTCCCTTCTTTTTCGTTTATTGGTGCCCAGGATCGAGGCCCTCCGAGTCCTCATTGCTTTCGTGGTTGTTTTTGTCATTGTATTGCCTTTGTTTTTTTGTTTTCTCAAGGTTTTTGGCTTGTCCCTTTGACGTTTGACTCCCCTGTTTCCGGACACTTCTTTACCAGCACCCCCCAACCTGACTCTTTTGCCGGGAGGGTCCGTCCGATAGGCCCAACCCGTACAGTAGGAGCTGTGCCTTTCATCTTAGATGGTGGATTCCTTCTTTTTTGTTGTTTCAGGCGCTCCCTTAGTTCGTTCAACCCATTGGTGAGTTGAAACTTCCTTCTTTTTTGTTTGCCCCCGTTTTTTTTATTTGGCTTTTTCCTTGACTGCCCGTTCTTGGTCAGCGCCCTTTGATTGCACTGCCTATCTTTTTTTTTTTTATTCCTGGAGTGGCTTTTCTGTTGTTTCACGGATTGAGTTCATTCCAGGTGCTGGTTGAAGGTTTTTCTGACTGCACCCCCCCGGTTTGTGGTTTTTAGTCGCCTTCGATGTAGTGTTGAGTTATGGCCCCCCTTCAAATTCCGTTTAGTTATTCCCGCCCCCTGCCACCTTGGTTCCTTGCGTGGTATCTTCCTCAGTTCACCGTTCGAACCGCTGTTAGAAGGACAATCTTGGGGGGATATCCCTTATTTGTCTTTGCACTTTTTACGTTAACGGCGATCCCCCGTGTTCTTTTCTTTTTGGCAACTGTTCCTTTTACCCCCAACTTTTCGCCCGATTTCCCCCCCCCCCCCCCCCACCTTTGGCTTGAACATGTTCCTGAACCGGCGCGTATTTTACTGGGCTTTCCCGACTTTTTTTAGTGATAACTGCTAGATTTTTTGATTGCGAGGTGGGTTGATGTTTTTCCCCAAAATGCTTACTACGCGCCTTTATGGGCGTTTAGTGGAGGCCCCCCGATTTCATGGGCCATTTTTTTTTTAGCCCCTTTTTCCGAGATTCTCTACAACCCACCCCCCCCCCCTGCCATTTGTCTTTGGTTGGAGCACTTGCGCCACCCCTACTAACCTTCCATCCTCCTTCGGTTTCCCCCCGAGTTATGTTGAAGATTCTTATGTTTAGTCTTTGTATTTGTGCTCTTTGGATGTGAACACCTCTTTATTCTGTATATCTCTTTCTTGGTAAGGTCCCAGATGCCGCCTCCCGAATTCTCAGTGCTCCTTCCCCCACCTATCCTGCCCCTGCAGTTTAGAGCTCGTGTTTTTTTGGAAGCCTTGGAAGCTTTTTCCGTTTTTCTTTTGTCTTCTCCCCTCCGTTTCACGTTGCCAGGTGTTCACGTGGTTAACGTTTTTCTCTTATTGTCCCCGGCACAGGATCGTTTTTTCCACCTCGACACTTCGAGTCTTTTTTTCTTATTAGTCCAACGGCAAGAACCACCCCCTTCCCCCCCCGTCGACCCCTCTGGTATACCAGATTTTCCCCCCATTTCTCTCCCCCCTTTTTCTTTGTTTTTGCCCTCACTTGCGGGTCCCCCAACCTTGACGAGGGCTTCTCGTATGGGATCTTCAACAACACCCCCTCCCATCGGGGTCGTCTTCTTCGTTTTCCAGCAATCTGGCAGAGGGATCCTGCTGGCCCCCCCCGCATCACCTCTTAGGGGAAAATTTACATGGCACAGCGCCTGACCATTTTTGGATTGTTTTTTGGCCAGATTCCATACTTCCTTGCTTTCTGAACCGGCCCTTGTCCCTTATCTCCCGGTAACGACCCCCAGACGTTGCAGGACCTAGCCAATGAACCGTGTTCGACACCCCAGTCCTTGCCGACGCGCCTCCTACTTTCATTGAAGGTAAATCTCTTCTCCTACCCCCTTCCGTTTTTTTTTTTTTCAGAGGACTCTTTCCACCGGTTTTACGTTAGTGATTGTCGTTTACGTCTTGGGTCTGCCGTCGGTTTGGTTCCCGTGGTAGGCAACCTCGGGTGTGTCTCTCGCCAGCGGTGCGGGTCGGCAGCCCACCTGCAATGCCTTTTGTCTCAAGACGTTTTCTCACGGTCGGTCCTTGGCGGTCCTGTTCTTTCATACGGCGGTTGTGGACCTTCCCCCCTGAAGATTTCCCTGCGGGCCCCCCCCGGAGCTGGTTTTTTTGTTCCGACTGAGATAAAACATGCCTTTGAGTTTGTTTTCCGTGCTCTATTTGTCTCTTGGCCACCCGCCAGGAGGGACTCAACCCTCCGTGCTGAAGGACCCCTTTTGACTTAAATTTTTTTCTTTTCCGCATCCCGCGCTTGTACCCCGTGTCTTGTCCTTTATGATAATCCACATAGTCGAGTTTCCCCTGCATCGTTTACGAACCCGATTTTTCCACACTTTGACACGTGGAACAACCCCCCCCTTCTTGAAACCGTCGAAGGTTCTCTAATCCTCCCAAACCTTGTAAAATATTAACCGTGGCATCCAGCGTCTCTTCCTACCTTACTGCGCCTGGTTCCCCGTACCGGTTGATCCCTTCTCGACTCTCCCCCTACTTGCAGTGGTAAGACCCCCCCCCTGCCTCCCGATTTCACGTGCACCCAAACGAACCCAACGAATGTCCCACATACAGCCACACCTCTCTTTTCCCGTTGTCTGCCAAGGGAGGGAGGGTCCTTGTTCTTTCTTTTTCTCACCCCCACTTTTTTCACACCCCGCACCGGAAGGGGGGCCTTCGTTCGGGGGAGGTACCGACCGCTATGCCCCGTGGCCTGATTGTTTCTCGTACCTTCAACGTTCAGGTGATAGGCGTCCATTGAACCCATCATTTTTTCGTCCCCCAGTCCGAAAACCCCCCCCACCAGTCCTGATGAGTCTACCACCTCCCTTTTTTTCGCCAACATTCTGATCCGCAGTCCCTTAACGGAAGTAATTAGCCCAACGTTTTTTTGATTTGGTCTACCGGGTGGGTAGGTTATTGAAGGAACTCCCTTTACGGCGCAATCGCCTTCCATTTTTCCCAAAGCCCAAGTACGTTCCCCCCCCCTGGCCCCCGGCTTCTAGACCACCAATTTGCCCCGTTTACTTTACCTATGATTATCTGGCAAGGCGTGTTTGCTCTTGCGGTTGGTAATCCCTACTAACCTTCGCCCAATTTCACCCTCACCCCACGTTTGGCTGACGACCCCTACCGCCCGGTGTTTATTTACCCCCCCTTCAAAACCGCACCGGGTGTCTGACCATGCATCCAGTCCCTGGACCCTAAGTTTTTACTCCTGGCATTGGTCTGGCTATTCTTCACCGTTTTCCTCCCCATGACGGGCAGGCAGATCGCCATCTCACCCTTTCCCCCCTCCACGACCTTTAAGTTCCCTTCTCACTCCTGGCCTGCCCATGTTCCAAAACCCGGGCTCCTTCCTCCTCACTCATCCACACTCCGAGGAATACAGAAGCTCTGGGGGGGCTTGCGTCCCCCCCTCCCGTTTTTCTGACTGACGTCCCCTTTAAAGAGTCTCTTTTTTTTGTGGGGACGGTTTGGGCACCGCCCAGTGTCCTACCCGTCTCTTGGCAAACGCCCCAAAGAGGTATAACCATCCCCGTTCATACTATCAGCAAAACATTTGCTTTTCCTTCCCCGGTCGGCTCTAACTCTCTATTTCACCTTCTTTTGCCCACCTTCCCCCGAAACTTCCTTATGTTGTGCCTTGACCGCCCCGTTAAGACATCATTTCGTATTTTTCCCACCTCTTTTTTTTTCAGTTGGAGCACCGCTTTCCCTTCGTTGCGTTCCGATTTTTTTCTCTCTCGTAAAAACCTGTGCTCCCTCTTTAACCCAAGCTGTCCTGTAGCAATTTGCTTCTTTCGCAGAGTTGTGTGGTGGCTCTTTTTCTGCGAACGCGGACCTGGTGTGACAGATTGCGTGATCCTTCCCCCATCTTCGGTGTAAGTTTAAACAAGAACAGAGTTTTGACTTTGTGACCTTTGAGATAAGAATACTTCCTCTTATTTTAATCACAATCCTTTTTTTCTTGTTTTAGTAGATGATTAGAGATCCCGCCCCGTTTTTTCTGTGACATCAATGATTATTTGTACGTACCACCTTGACTATGGGGAACCGGCCCGCTAAACTCATCCGCGGACGACCCCCCCAACCCACCCTCCCAGTCGCAGTCATAGACTTATTCGATGCATCTATCGTGGTGATTTGATTTACTTCCCTGGAACTTGTCTGGCCCCGGACGGTCCCACGGATTTACTTCCACAGGTTACTCTTCTGGAACTGTCATCGTGTAGCCCCCCAGAAACCCGTCCTTGATGGATTTCGAACGTTGGTTTTTCATTCCCCAACGTCATCGGGATTGGATTCTTCTTCGTCCAATGTCCCTCCAGATTTCCGTTCTTATTCCCCTGCATCTCCTCTTGACTTTGTTTGCGAATAGTCGAGGTGAGGCTTTATTTTCTTTTGTTTCTCACTGTGCGGATTTCCGAGGATTCTTTTCTCGTTCCCTTCCCCCCCCCCCTCCCCCCCCACCCTTTGGATTGAACCCGGTTAACTTCTGCCGCGTAACCCAAAGAAATCTTCGATATTCTCATGCCCCGGAGCTTCGAGGATCATGCCCTTTTCTTTTGGATGGAGCAAGACAAGTTTCCCCGGTCACATTTTTTTCATCCATGAGGGCGTGGTCCATCACTTTGTAGCCTCCCTGGGTTCCCTTTGTAACGGTCTTTTTTTTTTTCCTGATGCCTGATGAAAAGTGTATCATTTCTTCCCCCATTTCCGTACTCTCCGTTGTCCTTTTACGGGATTTCTCCTTTTTTTAAGGTGTTCCTTTTCATTGTCAGGTCCCCCTTTGCTTTGTCGTTGTGTATTGGCCCAGCAGACCCTTGTTAGGGCTGTCGCTTGATGTTGGTGGTACACTGCTCCTCCAGTATTTCTCTTTTCCTTTCCCCGCCACCGAATTGTGACAGATCCTTCCCTCCTTCTTACTGGTAGACGTCGCGCTCAGCCCTTTTGCCTGATCCCTTAATTGTGCGTTCCGGATGAAACTTCTTCGCCTAAGGGTTCATGAAATGATTTTGGTTACCTTTCCACACAAACTCCTTCCCGCAAGTCTTATAACAATTTTACCTGACTTCTCCGTGTGCCCCTGTCGGATTCTTACAATGATTCTTCTCCTTTGCCAGTGGGCGTTGAGAACGATGCAGCCTTTTTTTCCTTGCTGGTTCACCTGCATGACTGAAGAATAGTACCACCTCTTCAATGCGTCGTCGGACTCCCCCCTATTATTAGTTTATCTTTGTAAGCCCCGGCTCCCCATGCCCCCCCGCCCTTATGAACGACGTTGTGATGGTTTTGCTTCCACTTGTAGACACTCCCTTTTCATCCCATTTGCACTGCCTTTTTTTTACTCTCTCATTTGGCGATTCATTTTTTGGGGCCTTCTTTAGTTTTACCCCCTTCGTTCTTTCTCTATTGGACTTTGCCCCCTCTTCTAGTTGCGGATCAAGACCTCGTTAATCAACAGTCAGGACTTCTGCTCGCTGGGCTCGGACGTATTAGCACCGTGGTGGTTATAGAGGGATCGTTTAATATTGTGTTCGGTTCTATGTTGTTTCTTGAGACCGCCCCTCGTCCGCTCTTACCTGACCCTGGGGGGTTGTGGGTTTGTTCACTTGGAAACGTGGGTCTATTAAGTGTAGACAACCTATGTCCCCTATCCCAGTTGAGTTGTTCCTTTTATGAGAACGGTCCCCCGTTGAACACGGAGTTCTGTTCTTGGTTGGTGCCCTCCACCCACCCAATATTCCTCTTCCCCCTCAACCGTTCATCACGGAGTGCGAGTGGTCCCGTGCCTCTGCTGGTTTTAAATTTGGCCAAAACACCCCGCCTTCGTTCTGAGTCTGACGTGCCAAGCCTCCTTCCCGCTTTTTTACATCTGCTTGGTCCCGTTTCCCCCCCACCCGTATGACCCGGTGACTCACCCCAGCCATCAGAATGCCTTTCTTTTGTACTTGGATTTTCCCTATGCCGCCGATGCCCAGCCACCGCCGCCCTGTACTCCTGTCCACGCCTTACCCCGCTTTTGAAGTGACGCTTTAGCATCCGGGAAGCCGTGTTTTTTTTGCCGGACCCCAACCTTGACGCCCTCCCCTTCCCCCGTCTCCTACGGTTCCCATTTTAGGAA
>Ga0179591_1255641_pt1 | contig 17739 bp, 15 predicted proteins | sample CZOMad2_1_08_16f_FD_182891 | JGI IMG/M metagenome (GOLD analysis project Ga0179591, IMG submission 182891) | Vadose zone soil fungal communities from Angelo Coast Range Reserve, California, USA - CZOMad2_1_08_16fungal (PacBio error correction) | ecosystem: Environmental > Terrestrial > Soil >... | reverse complement strand
GTTGCGAGTTTTGCCCTACGTCTTTCCGATCGAACGGGACTCTCCCCCCATTCGCACGTCTTCATGCTTGTCCCCTCCTGGTGACGAACTTTTACCGAGTGACTGGAAACGCGACGCTCCCCCCCCCCACAGCAAAACCCATCTTCCTGAATAGTGGGTTTCTTGTTTAGTCTGTCTAAACCTTCGAAGGAGGGTTTACCCCCTCCCCAGCGGTGTGCCCGCTTTCTCCTCCCTAGCACCCCGGCTCATGCGAGGCCGAACTCACTACCGCGTGACTTCCCCTGCCCTTTCGTTAGTCACGAGCTTTCGGAGGCGATCTGATTGGAATCCCCTCTTGCAGTTTTCGACCGTCCGACACTACTCTCCATTGTTTGAAGCGGGACCCCCAGGATGGGTTGTCAGCTCAGATTACACACGCCTGGGCCCAGAGTAAACCTTCTCTTTTGCGACGAACGCTCCCCCCACTACCCGGTCGCTCAGTTTATTCCATCTGAGAAGTTCCCCTCCTCTCTGTCATCTGGATAGTTTCTGTGCGCCCGTACCACCTCTCCAGCTTACTTAAGGACCCCTCCCCTCGTATAGTCCTTAGCGCCTGAGGAGGCATCGCGGGCCAGAAAGGTACCCCCTCAGTGTAATGGTCGTTAAGAAAAGGACGCAGCCAAGGCCATTCAAGGGACCCGATTTTCTTCAGGGAGTGTTGACCTATAGTGGGAGAGCCCGCCGCACACCCAGTGTCCCAGAGCCGCGCTCCTCATCTTCAATTCTTCGTTCTTTTTTTTTTTAACTAAAGGCCCCCCCCCCCCAAACTATAGTTGCCACCGAGCCCCCGTTGCCTCTGGGCGGACCTCCTTCTTTTAACGACGTCGAGAAGTTATGATTTAGAGGAGACTCAGGCCATTTCCCGGACATATGAAAGATGTGAACCGTCGCCGGTCCTGCCTCTTTTAGGATGGGACGAGTCGCCAATAGTGTGACTTGAAACTTCCTTTTTCCCCCCTTGGCCCCCCTTTCCAGAAGACCCTAGTCTTTCCCCCGATTTTCAGCGTTCGGCCCACCCTCAGACTTTTTCCCTCTTTGAGAGAGTCATCCTCCTATTTCCCCCCTAATACTTTTTTTTGTTGTGGAGCTAGAGCCAATATTTTTTCCCTTCTGGTTGCCGGCGATAGTCTTTTAGACCATCGGATGACACCTCTTCTTATGATGGCCCCAGACCCCATTTTAACGACGTTTGCCGGCACTTGGCGGACGTCGGCCATTCGTCGGCCCCAAGGCTCGGGCAACTCTGCCTTCTGGTACATGGCTATTAACTCCCTCTATTTGATAAAGACTCTCCTTTCTTGTTCGCACAGGTCCGCCTCCCCGCTCCCGTTGGTCTAGTTTTCCTTTATTCGTGTGTTGAATTGGTTTTCTTTCGTTGAAGCCCCCTCCGTCTTTTTCCCCAGATCTTAGGGCCAGCGCATTTTTTGCCCCTTAGCCTCCGGGTAGGAGTTTTTCCCCCCCCCCTACACGCTGCGCTTTCGATAAATCCCCTCGGTAAAGTACATGGTCTCCTTGCAGATTGCATGAGCCCTGGCTTTCTGCGGTCGTTGAGTGACCCCCCCTCCCAATGATTGTTGGATCTTTGGCCCCCCCTCGACAAGGTCGTTTCAGGCGAACCTCCTCTATCTGTGACCCTTAGGACGCTTTTCTCTTCCTTTTTTCCATCCGACAAGTCCCTTATTCACCTCCCTCCTTGCCCTGCTGACTATTTGATCTGTGCTGATATCTTCCTGCCTAGGATTGGTTGTCCCTCCTGTTAGTCGCACCGTTCTTGCCATTGTGCCTTCAGTTACGTGGAGGTTTTCGCGCTTTGTCGACCACCCTCCTGTTTCTCACGCGTTTCCCCCCCGAAGGCTCTAGGTTCTGGTTCAGTCCTATCATGCAACCTCCAGTCGCTTCCGTTAATCGGTTTCCGCCCCTCGTCTCCCTATGGGCTGCAGGAAATCCCCCCTTTTGGTTACGCCATTGCGGGTCTCACTCGTTCCTGGTCTGGGCTCGCGGATTTACGAGGTCACGTCGCTTCCTGGGAGGACAACCTCCCGGGACTAGTTGTTCTTTACAACTGAAAACTGTCCCAGATTGGCTCCTTTTCTGGTTGGTTTTTGTTTGCTTGTTATTGTGATCTGGCGGTTTTTCCTACCCTTATACGGCATTCTGTTTACCCTGTTCCGGAGTTCAAGCTGATCTCCGCATTTTTTTTTTATTCTCGTTAGTTCTGCACTCTGGGGACTAAGTATTTACCCTTTCCTTACGAACCGAAGCTCTGTCGCTACGTCGCAAGGTTCTTTCGGATCATTCATCGCTCTGAACATCTTCCTTCTCTGCACGCCCGATGTGAAAGGCTTTTGCCGGGTTTTACGCAATGAGTGTTGAGTTCGCGCTTTCCTTTTCTCTGGTAGATTGGTTCCATTGCCTCTCAGTCTGTTTTTCGTAATGACCAAACTTTGGGTGACGGTCTGTCCCCTGAAAGGGCGTCTGCTTTTTTTATATAGGCTTTATTTGCCCCATAGTCTGCGGCATAGGATGCTACGGATGCAGAGGGCTGCTTGGTTTCTCTTCTTTACGACCGACATAGATCTTCGGTACCCCGAAATTTGAGGGGTTATTCTGATGGGTTTCGTACTCAGCATCGAAAGAGTTTATCCCCAATGTTTCTCAGTACCCAGGTTTGTTTCGTCTTGACGCTAAAGACAGCTGGGTTATCATCGAGACTTGGGAGAACCCCCCCCCCCTCGTGCCGTGGGAAAAGAAGATCCAATTGCCTTTCTCGCCGTCGCCGGACCCCCCACTTTTTCAGTTTTATCGAAAATTTTTGGAAAGGCCAAGCGTGTTTTGCTTCGGTTTACTTTTCGGTTTTTAACCCCCCTTTCACGCCCGTGTTTAGCTATGGCGTACCCTTAAACACGGTCCCTCCCTACCTCTGACTGTCTGGGCTTGATTTTGGGCTCGTGCCCCTCCATTTCGCAACTGGAGGTTGAAGCCTGGCGCGCCCATGACGCGCTCTTGGGTATAAACGCTTCTCGCGGTATCCGGCCCTAGCCGGAGTTGTCCTCTTTTGGTGAGCGGTTGATTGCGGCTTTCATTTTGAGAGGTACCAGTTCAGTTCCTCCAGGCCGTCCGAGGCCAAGTTCCCCCCGGTCCTGGCGCTGTTCCCGAAAACCTCCTCCGACGATGGCGATTTAATGTCATCGGTTGCGAACGAAACGGGCCCTGCCTTTCTTGTCCCCCCCGAGATAGAGGTCGTTGTTTGACCTAGTGATGCCGCGAAGCGATCCCCTTCACCACCCTCTTCCCTAGCCCCCCCCCCCCCAAAAACCGCAACCGCGAGGGTGACAACTCGGGTGTCCTTTTTTCATCACCGACTTAGCGATTCATTGTCTTTCCCCCTTTACCCCAATACCGTTCGCCCGGGCGGGTAATGCATGTTTTGGAGCATTCATTCCTTTGACAGTCAGCCTGACCCCCCCCATCCCTTCCACTTTCTGAGGACTGAGGAAAATTCTTCTGCCTCGGTCCTTTAACACTGTTCTTAGTCATTTCTCTTGAGATCCGAACCTGATTTTCCCTTTCTTTTCCTTTAGTGCTCGGTCGGTGAGCATCTCTCCATGGAGATCACCTCCTTGGGTCCTTTGTGGCCAAGAAATTAATTTATTCTTCTCCGTTACGACGAACACGTTTGAGACTTTTTTTTTCCCGGACTTCCCCCCTACCGTCAGCGGGCAGGTTTTGAATCCCCAGTTCTATGCCGGCCACTCTCCCCGTTGGCAAAGTCGTAGTGAGCGAACTCTCCGCCGGCTCTTTCCTGATTGATCTTGCCCCCAAGCGCCCGCATAGAACCCGACCTTTTCTTGGTCTCAACTCATCCAAGTCTTACCCCTTCTTCCCCTCTTTCTCGATATATCGGCTTGCCCGAAGGAGAGTTCCTTCCCCGCCTAGGCATCCCGCCGAAGCTGCTCATACGTTTCAACCCCGTGAACGCTTTGGTTTCCCTTTTGACCCCAGAAGGTGGACCTTTTACCTACGAGGTGATATATCTGGTCAAGCTGACGCGTTCCGTTACCTTCCGACCATCTGTGGTTTCCCGTCCCGGGCTCCCCCACCCCCCTTCTCGTTTACTCAACACACCTATGGCGGCCTTTTTTTCCCAATACCGACCGATAGCTGGTTCGCAGGAATAGCATAACTCTTTCCCTGAAACCGGGCCCTCGCTGCCCTCCGTTGCGTGTTGGCAGTAATTCAGCATTCACAGTTATATCTTTGGCTCCCCGACGGGGAGGCCGTGGCTTGCTTCGAAGAAGTCCCCCCAATTTTTTCGATGACGTCCTGTTCTGCACGGTTTAGACTACTCCGCTATCTTCCTCGACTTCTTTCTTGGAAGTACGAAACCTCGCAGATAGGTTTTATGTTTTTCCCCCCCATCGTCTCGACCGGTTCGCGCAGCGAGCTTCGTCTTTCTCCCCCCCGACGGTCGGCTCCTCCCTTCACTTGCACCCGGTCTTTTAGAACTGCTTTTGCTCCCTTCTTTGAGGTGATCGCCACTTGTTCCATTCTCCCGGCTGGGAGTTTTAGTAATCCGGCACTTTCTCCCCTCCCAAACACTACAAAACCGCACCCTGCTGCCTGCTGCTGGCGGTTTCCCCCCTCTGTTCATCGCTGGGGAGATCTCTTACCCTAAGTCCTTTTAGGACCCACGGGCCTAGGATCCGTAGTTACACCCGACGCAATCCCCCCCCTTCCTGACGGGCGCCAAAGATGCCACCCTCTCAGAAGGTTTATTCTACCCCCTTTGCAGAAGAATCCTTTTTGGGGGTGAGAGTTGGATAAACCTTCGTAAGATTGGCAGCTTGGAGCCCCGTCCTCCGTTTGCTATGCTGGTTGACCCCTCCTTCGGGACGTACCCGTTTTTTTTACCCCCCCACCCCCACCAGGCGGATGTGCAAGAGTCGTTCGACCCCCCTTTTCCAAGCGCACGGCGACCTCTCAGCAGACCCTCCGTGGTGCTTTTGAGGCGGCGATCGGGGCATCGCACAGAACATATCCTCTCCCGGTTTAATGTTTTTTGAATCATAGTCAAATCTATCCCCCCGTTGCTGTACGATCTGCGACATTGTGAGTCTTTGCGGCTGATCCGTCCGCGTTTTTTTTTTCTAACGACGCCGTCTCGGCGCCCGAACTTACTGGTTCGCGCTGAGTAGGAAACCCGACCCACGTAGGTACGAGGTCGTCCGGCCCCTCCGCGACCCATGAATGGAGATCTTCCTACACTTGCGAGTACGACTCCGGTTCTCCCTTCACTTGTGGCGTCGTAAAGTTCCCCGCAGTTCCGCAAAGGCGGCTTTTTCCCCCCCAAAGCCCAGAAGGTCCTGGCGTAAAACTCACACCATCCGCGGGGCCTCTATTGTCCCCCCGGTTTGTGCAGCAATGATTATTCCCTCCTTCCCCTCGCCAGATCGTACCTGAGAGGTACCCGCCACTTTTACGCCATTCGTTTGGTTTGTTGACGTCTCTTGAGGTGTTAGGGTCCTCTTCCCGTTACCACCGATGGTTTGACTTTGTCCCAGAGTCGGCTTGTTTCTCCTGAACTCATGCGTGTGCTCCCCCCTTTCCCGCGTATGGTGTCGGAGGCTCCCCCCCCGACCGGTGTTATTGTCAACCTTTCATCAGCTCTCGGCTGGCTGCAGAGTCCGCTGTTTTCCTACTACTCCTTTGGGCATATTCTTATAGAGCTTTATGCCCAAATTTACCAGGGGGTAGATGGGATCTTTGCTTGTACCACCAGCCCGGCGCTCTTCGGGGCGGCTTTGTTCCAGGCTAAAGAGACGCTACAGTTGTACACGTCCCATGTACGTCCTTGGTCCCCCCCTTCGAGTGGCAGGTTGAAGAGGCAACTTTCCCTTAAAACCACCCCCTCCCCATGTCCTTGGCAGTTCGGCCCTGACAGAGAATGCTCAACTTTCCCCCTAGTACGCTCCTCGAGTCAACATTTTCCCTTTTGCTTGAAGCCCCGCAGGGTGAGGCCGGAAAGGATTTTACAACTCCCCCTCTCTGCGGATGGCTTCCCCCCCAAACAAATCCCTTAAGGTCTACGGATCAGGGCGACAGTTTGCTTTCAGAGTAGCGGCCGACGGATTTTTCCTCAGGTTCTCCTCGTTTGATTGTGGTTTCAGGCACTGTCAAGACTCGGGTTCCTTGCCCCTATTTCATTCTGACTTCGTTCTCTTTTCTTTTCTCTTCAGCGATCGAAACCGTTCACTTCTAGGACACACTTGCAAATCTGTTTCCTTTTTTTGGTGTAGCGATCTTGTGAAGTATCGGTTCTCCTTTCCTCGTATCACTGCTCCCCGCAGATCGTTTCAAATTCATAGGCGTGCCCGTTCTTCGCAACGTCTGAAAGTGCTATTACCGCGAGCCGGACGTTTAAGAGTCCCCTGCCGTGTGCTTTTTTGAGGCATATTCTTTCTTTTTTATCTACAATCTCGTTTTCCCTAACTGCCTTTCAACACCAGATTCGCCTCCCCCCTCGACCACAGGCACCACGGCCTATCGGCCGCACCGTCGAGAGTACCTTTCTACCCCCACAATACAGTCTTGCCGGAGAGTCTTTTCTCCTTTCAGGCAGAATTTGTGATAGCTGTGTCCCGGGGCTAGCCCACCCCCCAGACCAGTTATCCCCCATCATTTTTTTGCGTTTAGGGCGTGGACTCGGGGTGTCGCCACTTTCCCCAGACGGGGGTTTAATTTTTGAGCCGACCTCCCAATAAGTTTAATCCCCAAGCTTGCCCGACCTTAAGTTGCCCCACCCCTTGGTCCCCCTTCAGATGGTCATTTTCCTCCCTTTAAGAATCCTTGATAGTTTCAAAACTCTCACAGGTCCGGATAGAGGATGGCTGACTGGTCTCGCAGTTCCCTCCGCCAAACGAAGGACCTCGACCGGTTGAGAAAATGTCGGAGAGATGGGGCTGCCGCCCGGAGCAGGAACCCTAGCGCCTTCTGATTCTGCGATGAAATTCGCCTAACCCCGACCTTTTGCGGAAATACGTACCGCCGAAGCATTTCCATCTCTCTTCCCGTTCTCTACCTCTTCCCGTCAAGCACCGTCGGATGGACCCTACCTCCTTGGTGCGCGACCCCCTGACACCCTCCTGCGCATTCCTGTCCCCCCCCACCCCCCAGATTTCTTCCCCAACCCACAGTCCGAGCAGGAAGCGCGCTGGCAGGACACACCCTCTCCGCCCTGGCGGGTTCAGGTGGCGCGTTCTGCCTCTTTTTCCCTCCTTCCTATGATGATCGCCAGACATCCTGCCGACGGCCCATGCTATTTTTCCCCTTGTCGCGTCTTTTCGGCTTGGAAGATGTTCCCCGGCGGTCACGGTTCCAAACTCGCAATGCTTCGTCCTCTTGAACTCGCAGGGTGACTACCCCTCTGACTCTGAGGAATGAACAAGCGCCATACTCCCCGCCACCAGAGTTGATTCAGATCTTGGCTATGTGGAATTCTTTTACTGTCAAAACTCTGTCCGCCTTTTTCGGCCCCATTTAAATCGCAGAGGCCACGCTCGGTGCCGATGCGATCGCCAGTCCTTCTCTTACACGTTTGAACTCCGTTAGATGGTTAGCACGAGCTGAAGACCCCCCGGCGTTAGTCGATTGAAGTGGCAGGAAGGCAGACTCCGAATCTTTGCAAAAGCTTTCCATTTTCTGTGGTCGTCAGCGCGAAGACTCACACGCGGCATAAATCGTTTTTTACCCCCCAGGAGGCGACCCCATTTTTTTTGAAAACATTAACGGAGAGCCACTATCATGTAATTTTATTTTGGATAGCGGCCTCCTCCTGAGGTACACCTCGTCCCTGACTTCACAGCTGTATATGGTTCGCGCGCTGACGGTCACCGGTGCACGCCTTCCCCACCCAGGCGTCATGGTGTCGTTCCGCCACCCTTCTCAGAGACAAGTGCTCCCCTGTCCTCCCATTGATGGTTCCTTGACCTAGGTGATCTCTCTCCGCTTGATCCCGATGTTTTCTTCAGAACCAAAGTAATATACCATGTCAGCGATCCCTCATCTCCCATCCCGGAGTGGATTGCCCCGCCCAAGGTCTCCTACCCCCCTAAGACAATTCCTCTTTCGCCCAAGGTGGCCGCTTGACCTGAACTTTCCAATCCGTCTGAGCGTTTTTTAGAGGCCTTCATTTTCCTCTGACAGACGAAGTTTTGAACTTCTTTTTTCCTTGAAGATTTAGTGTCTTGCCGGATTCGCCTACATGCCATTTTTCCGTTGCGCCACAACGCTTTGGGTCTGGCCAGACCTCTCTTTTGCCCTCCAGATGTTCTCCGAGTCTCGCTTCACCCTTTTTGGAATTACAATGGGCATTATGGTGAGAGATTCTCATTCTTTTCCTTCCTCATTTTTTTTGATGCTCTCTTAATCCAGCCATATGTTCATTAGTAGGACTTTTTTGGCCGGCTCTGCTCCCCCCCTCTTCCGCACCCCTGGATGGCGCCTCTTCTGGAACTTCCCCCACCGGTGCACTCCGTTGATGACTGACCCGGCCTTTTTTTTTTTTTTACCTGTAGGCACAGCGGTTCTGCCCTCCTTTCGCGTTGCAACTCTGTTTCTTTCGGTACTGGTTCCACCTTTCGCCGCTATCAGACTCTGCTCGTAGGGTCTACCCACTTTCTCGCCCGCGCGGCCCCCGCTTGCGGTGTGGTGCCCCCCTGTTCGTTGGGGGTGGGTTGATTGTTTGGCACGTTCTTTTTTGCTGGGAGTTGATTCTGCTGGCTATCTGGCTCTTGGCCTCGATTTTTTTTTTCTTTCCGCCACGATCAGTCTGTTTCTTACCTCCGAGGTCAAGGGGAAACTGATTGTCTTCCTTGAAAGTTGCCGTGGGTCTCGGCGACGTTCTTGTAGGGGGGTTTGAAAATTGTACACCCCTCCCCCGACTTGTGTGTGGTCCGCGTCTCTTACGTGTCTAAATCCCCACAAGATGGCGTCGAATCATCCTCCTACCCTCGGCCGCAACTTCTCCTCGCTACGTGCGACCTTCGAGATTCCTCCTTCGATTCTTTTTTTGTCCTCGGGTTTCGACACGATTGCCGATGGTCCGTGCGTGGTGTCTTCGCGTTCCCTGAAACCATCATGTCATTTGAAAGAACTTTTTCTCATGTCGTGATGCCTCATAATTGCAACCTTCATGTCGCTCAGACCCATGGGTATCGTCTTTATTTTATTTTCTTCTTTTCATTTTTCCTCGGGCTCAATTTGCCCTCGGTGGCTCCTTTTTGGAATTTGCGGGATTTTTTGCCTGCTTGCCTGACGTTACGAGCAGGCCCGATTCTTAGGAAATTTACATTCCATTTTTCAATGAACACCAATCCCCCTGTGTTCTGATCACTGCTGTTTTTTTTCTTTTTGATTGCGCCCGGTGTCTGGAGGCTTCCCCTAGAGGGCAAAGCTTCGTCACTGATCACGAGTTCCAGCTGACCCCGCTTTGAGATTCTTCTTTTTCCCCTTACGTTCGCCGGGAAGCAAGACCCGTCCCTTTTATCCCCCGAAATTTGGCTTAATGTGCTCGCATCCGGCTCAAGTTTATTTGTGCCTTCCTTTTCATCACTTTCCTTTCTTTTTAAACATTTCTTCAGTGAACATCGACGACCTCCGCTGACCGTTCCGGTCGATATTGTTTCCGAACGAGACCAATGCTGCCTCGATCTTTTTGCTCGGCTCTTGTCCAGGACCGCTTTCGTGTCGGTGCGGTCCCGAGAACCCCCCCCCTTTTGTTTGCCGTCGAAGCCTTGTCACCTTGGCGCTCGTCCCCTTTAAGATCCTGGCTTTTGCTTGCGAGGAGAGAGTGTTTTTTTTTTTTAAGGATGGCCGCCGTCTGGTGTGGGCGTCGTTAGTTAACGTCGATAGCCTTCACTTTTCTCTTGGGGGGTGCATGTTTGTTTTCTGTCCCGCCGCCATTGCTCGCCATTAGTTCTTTCCCCCCGTTCTTGAGTCGCAGTTTGGCGGCGGACTACCAGTGCCAGGCCAGCGGCTTCTATCGAGAATTTGGTTCCAAATTTAAGTTGCCCTCGACCCTTCTTTTCGCATGTCGCAAAAATATGTGTCCCTTTGAGGAGAAACGGTTGGACCACTATTCCGTTCCCCCCCCTCTCGTTTAAAGGTCCGTATGGTGACTCTCCCACCCCCCTTTCCCCCCCGCACGTCGTTGTAGGCCGCAACTAAGAAACCCCGGTCATCCCCCCTACCACGAAGGTCCCCAAAGGTCTGGGACCCTGCTGGCTCAGTTCACCCTTAAGTGGCTCTCACCTTTTTTCGGACTCCGCCCGTGCGACATTCTTCTCGACTGTTGGTGAGAAAGACTTTATCTAAGGGTGCTCGGCCTTTTCCGGCGTGGTTCCTCTTTGGTCTGAGTTTGTGATCTCCTAGGTTTCCTGCCCTAGCGAGTCGGCCCGGCATTGAGTTACTACAGCCGTCCTGCGATCGCACCCTTCTGCTTCGCTTTTTTGCAAACGTACCCGCTCGCTTTCCGGAACCCTTTTTTTTTTCCTCTTTCGAACTATGATGCCGCCTTGATTGTCACAGATGTGGCGCAGTCCGCTGAACGGGATGCCTTTGCTCCTCCCCGATAACCTTACGATCTGGGCACCCACCACCGACAAACCCCCCACAGCTTTCACCATCGGTGTAAGGGAAACTTTACACACAGGGGGCGCGTTTCTCTGGGGCCGGACCAGCCCTACGAGCAACGTCTCGGTTTTCCCAGACTTGGTCTGCGTGCACCGGGTTTTCCTGTTGTCCCCCGTTACCCCCCCCCCTCCCGCTGTTCCCTGAGGCCATTCAGTCGGCCTCTCCGTTCATGCACGACACGTTTTTTTTGGTTTCCGCCCCCCCGTCTCGGATCCTTCCCAAATGCTATTGCATGAGCTGCGGCGTCGGGGCCCTTCTTACATCTGGTCCTCTTCCCCCCTTTTTTTAGGGCTTCCTGCCCGTGAAATTTTTCACTATGAGGCTAATTCCGACTCCGACTCCCTCACCTTTTTCGCTAAGGCTCTTCGGAAGAATTTTTTTTCCTTCCCTCATCACTGGTCAGGTTTTTCTTCCCAGTTTTTGAGTCTGCCTCGACCCCTCCACCAGCGTTCACCAAGGGCGACATTCCCTCTCCTTTGACTTTCCTGTCCCCTTTCTTTCTGCCAGCCAAAAGCGCCCGCCCCCTCCTAACGGCCTGGCTCACTTCCCCCCCAGCAACTTTTTGAGGGCGATCTATGGTCCTAACCCTGACAGCACCAGCGTATCACCGAGTCTTCCCCACTAGCGATTGCCTGCCAGACGACTCGTCTCGATGTCTCCCCTGTTACAACCGTGCTTTTTATCCAGACATAGAAGCGTTGCCAGGTTCGCACCCTTTCCGAGTCATATCCTGGTCACTCCCTCCTCGTTTTTGCACAGACAAATCTTTTTGTTTTTTGTGGTGAACGCCCGTTCGCATTTTTCACCCTAACCCCCGCTCTGTGCTCACCAAACCACCTGTTTCCAATTTCCTGTTGTACCATCGGAGATAGAATGTTTTTCTCTCAATAAGCGAAATCATCGTTTTCCCCCGCTACCGTAAAGAATACCTTATGACCCAGGTAGTGCGGTGCTAGTTTGACTTCCCGTCTCCCGGGTCCCTCTAGTCAGTGGCGGCCGTCTGGCCTAGACCTGCAGGACCAAGGTAGTTATTTCCGTCCCGGTATCCGACAGGTGAGGGCGCCCTCCTTTTTCTTCAGACGGCGCGGTTTTTATGTAATTAAGAAACCCTCTTCACAACTATCGCCTCCGTCGGGCTGGTTCCTACTACCCAAATAGTCGAATTTCTTCTATGAGCAGCTTTTTTCGTCCTTCTCGCCCCTTTCAGGTTCGGATCATCAGCCCTGATAAAACGGTCTGCCAGATCTTCAGCACCTTCTGTTCACTTTAGCTTGACTGAGGTGACCACCATTCAAGGTAGCGGCTGGGAGTTGGTGCGAGAAGCGTTTTTTCCATCGTGCCACAAAAAAGCACCCTTTGATGTTCCTTCGCTGGGTTTCTACCCCCTCCCCTGATGTTCATCGCTTCTATAGTTGCAATCATTCCTCCCCCCTGTATTTTAAAAACCGGTCCCCTCTCCTCTAACAACAGACCGCAGAAAACTGACCTTAGGGTTCTAGACAAGCTTGCCCACTCTTTACGTTTGAAGGTTTATCTCTATTTACTCCCCCCCCTCCGGTATGTTTTTGATCTTCCCACCCCCCATTTTTCAGATGGGCAGCTGGTTCCGTAAGCGTTTGATGCGTTCTTTTGTTGCGAACTTCGGCTCGTTCTCCCGGTTTGAACATCCGAGGCTGAGTGCAACGTTCTGAACATTCCCCCCTCTTGTAGCGGCGACCGCGATCAGTTTTCGGAGTCGGCGCCGCCGCCCGCACTCCGCGCTACCAGACGTGGCATGTTGCAGTTCTGTTGAGGCTCTTGCACGCAGAGCAGTGGAACCCCTTTCCCTTGTGTTCGCTTCGCCCAAGGTTTATCTCTTGTTCTCTCAGAAATGCCACTCCTGCGCACCAGACTTTCTGAGCAGCCTTGTCTGAGACTGGCGCGCACCGCTCCTTCCCACGGAAAAGCCGTGACGAGGTTCTGCCCTCGACTTTCGATGCAAATCCGGACGTTCATACCCTTGAGAGACAAACGGCGCATAAATTTTTACCCTGTTTCCGTCGTGAAGGCCCGCAGCGTCGAGACTCCTTCTCCCAATCCAGTACGTTCCCCGTCAGTTAAAACTCTCCCCCCCAACAGACGCCAGACAGCACGATGGATCATCTTTTTCGCCTATTACTTGAATTGGCTTTAAGGCTTTCCATTGGACTCCAATGTGTTTGAGGTTACGATCTCGACTGTGGAGGTTCTCTTTACGCCAAAAAATGATGGGTCTGAGTCCTCATCTCGCTTGTCCCCCTCTCCTCAATCGGTTTTTGATAAAGTTGACCACCGATCTTTTTTAGGTCCAGATAACCCACACGCAACGGTGTGAACCGGGAGAATTCTTCTCTTCTTCTGGTGCGATGGTGGAGAATCTCCTCCCTTATGTCCCCCTAGAGCCGATAGATGCGCGGGGGAAATCGGGACCGTTTCAGCTGGGGATGTCTTGATGACCCCGACTTTTACGGTTTTTTCTCCGGGGCGGATTTTTTGCCTGAATCGACCTTTTATAAGGTCACCTTTCCTTTCTTTTGTACTTCACATTGGGGCCCGTCTTGAGTTTCGTACTCGCAACACATTGGGCACTTCCCCCCCCCAAAAAACCGTTTACCAGGAGTCATTTTTCTGTCTGGAACTCTACTTAAAACGTCATTCTCTTACCGTCTCCTTCCTCTCTCCCTTTCTTGGCGCAGACAGACCCCTTGTGAGATCCAGGCGAGGTGTCAAGCCCGATGACAGATTCATGGCACAGACAATTTTATTTCTCCTGATTCATTCTCGCGCGACCAGTTGCTTTCCTCCCTTAGGCGGCCGATCGGGTTCTCCTACGGGGTATCTGGATTTTTCTTCATTATGTGCTTTCTTTACGAAGGATTCTCTTGCCACTCTTTTTTACTGAGTCTCTCTGATTGAATCCCCCCAAGCTGAATCTAGACCCTTGTACCGGATTCCTCCCACCTAGGTCACTCGGCGGTTTTCCGTTTTTTTTAGCAGATCGGTGAAGGTCGCTCGAGGGAATAATGTCCTAGAATGACCCTACACCTGAACCGGTGAAAAATTCTTTCTTGCCCCACTTCGCGTGAGACGATTAACGTTTTCGTTGAATAGAAGTTTCTCTTCAAGTTTGACGACGTCCATGGGAAGTGTTCCCCCTGATCTTTTCAACCTTATGGTAGCTCCCATTCCGTTTTCTTTAACAGAGGCCCATCAAAGAGGTCACACATCGACAAAATATTTCACCCAAATCAGCCGGCCTATCACCGTAGATTAGCGTTCTACCCAATCCAATATCTACTCCTAGTTCGCACCCCCGAGTTTTGCCTTAACTAGCAGTGCTAGAATTTCCTCGGTTCCTAGCCCGTGTTAGTCAAGACCTTTTTCTCCCCTTTTTTTCTTGGTGTGACCGTTAGTGCGCCATCAGAAATCACGGGGTGCAAGAGGTGTTCGCCTGCCATTCAGTCATACAACCTCTTTTTCCCTTCCGAGTGTTCCCCCCCGGGTTTGACTTCATTCAGGTTCCTTTAGGAGCCATGAGTCCCATTCCTTTAGCCTCCAACGACTCACTTGGTCCAAGGCTCGAGGATCCTCCTTTTTTTCTTATTTTTAGGAGAAGCGTTCCCACCCAGGAAGTGAATAGCCCGGGTTGAATCGGGGACGGTGCAGTTTTTCTTCGTCCGCCCAGCAGAAGCCCACATTTCCCCTATTCGTAAGCGCCCTGAGTCCCAGGATTTCCCACCTACCAGACGCGGCCATCCTCTTCCTCACTCCTTCGCGCCGGACCCCCTCTTCTTCCAGACTAAGCGCCCGAAACGGTGCTTCTTCGCACGGCACCCAGGTTTGTTCCTCTCCCCGACACCAGAACTTTCCCCCCTCCGATTCATGTTTTACCCCAATAACCAGCCCAACAAGTCCCTTCCCCCAGGAACTCAGAAGGTTCATGGTTAACAATCGCTTCCTTTTCATCGTCTGTGGGAGTTCCACTGTTTAAATGTTTTTTTTATACGCTTCGATGATTCCAATTTGCACCATCCCTGACGCCGGCTGCCTCCATTGCCCGCTCCCTTCCCCCTTTTTTATTCTAGTGGCCACGCGTCTTCCCCAGGAGTTTCCTCCCTTTTACCTCGAATCACCTTCGCGTCGTTCAGGCTTGACCGATTTTCCTGTTGACATGCAAACAGCTGGACCTCTATGCTGTCCCACCTCTCACCTCTTCACACTCCAGTAACCAGATTCTTGAAGTCAATCTGTTGCCCTCTTTTTTTTTCCCTTTTCCGTCCCTGAGAACTTGTTTTTTTTTAACCCCCCCCTAAGCGGCCGGTTCGGAACTCCTGATCTTCCCCCCCCCCCTCCAGAAGGCATCTGAAGGCCGCCTGTCTTGCCACCTTCCCTTGCTTTCCGTACACTGATGCTGCACTCTCTACGGCCATCCCTCGAGCGCCTGAAGTCCTTCTTGATGTCCGTCATGCAGTCCCTAACGCGAATATTTACAAGACTTTCACGTCTGTGGTAAGATCGGAGCAGCAAGGCCGGCAGCGTCACCCCCCCTCTGTATTTCGGTACCTCCTGGAGACCAACATCCCTTCCCCTCTGACCTTAATTTTCCCCCTCTAGAATGTCAGAATTTGAGTTCATCCTGGCTTTCGTCGGCCATCTAGTCCATCGTCCGTAAGTGCCTTCACCTATCTTTTTCGAGACTGTACGCCTTTTTTTAGACAGTGTCATCCCCCCACATTTTCTGGTCATGGTGCGGTGCCCCCGTCTGCGTATCCCCCTTTTTGATTAAATGCACCTCTTGTTTCCTGAAAAGGTTGATCGCCTACGCTGTTTTGGGTCCTCGCACCTCGCACCCAACCATCGAGCCCTTGAGCTCCCCTTCATCCCGATTCAACATCTTTTTTTTCTGAAATAAATCACCCCCTTAAACCAAACCCTCTTTCCCGGCCCCGCGCCCCAGCTTGTCTCTCTTTTTCGTTTTTCACGGCCCTTGTCGAACCGACCCCTCTCTTCTCTTATTTCTCTCGTCCGTTCTTAATTAGAACGTCCCCGACCTATTAAGATCCGGATTTCGGGCGAATAAGGCTTTTTCCCCTCCGCATCCAGGACCGTGTGTCAGGCCACACTGCTGTGGCGCCCTTGGCGTCCTAATGCAGAGTGGCCCACGATGGACGCTCGCCAGCTTTTACTAAGGATACACTGGTGAACCCTATGTGGACTTCGAGAAGAGTTAGAGTCTCCTAGCTACTGCAGTTGGTGTTGTTTAGACTCTCTTTAACCTTTTCTCCATACTTTACCCCACCTTTGCCTCTTTTTTTCTTCTTTGAGGCGACTTGTTCCTTTGCTACATCGTTGATGGAACGAATCTTTTCTTCTGTATGGCAACCTCCGGGTTGCGCACCCGCCTTTTTAGCTTACAAGATTGCTGCTCGCCTTTCCAAAAGAAGTCCGTAGCGGCACCAGACCCGGAGCGGGCACACCGAGTCTTCGGTATTTACCCTGCCTTCCTCCCTCTTCCCTCTCTAAGCTGTCGTGTTAGACAAGGTTTCCTCCGTCTCTTCCCTGCTTTTCTCTTTTTTTTGCGAGAGCGATTCTTTCTTGAGTTTTTTGTGACGTTTTTTTAGTCCGCCACTCGAGTTCCTCTTGTTAGGTTCTCTTTTGTTGCTTTAGGCTGTTTCTGAGTTTATAGACCACCTGCAAAGTCGCCTCTCATTCCGGAAACAATATCTGTGCTTGACGGCTCATGTTCTCTGTCCCCCCCGGTGGGCCCTCCCCTGACCTGGAATTGGCTTCTTGGCCGCATGAAGTTCTTCCCCTGTTTTACGACCTATAACCTTTTTTCGTTCAAGTCTGTATTTCTCGATGACGACACCCATTTCTCCATATCCTACTTTCTCGAAATTTCAGATTTGAACCTATTTCGTGACGATGTTGTCGAATTTTGGGACATCGATTAGTATGGAAGGGATGTTTTTTTCTTAGATATTTGAAGACAACCTACTGGTACACAGTTCCTCAGTGATCCCATGTAGTGGGCCTTCGCCCTTCATCCATTCTGGAAACTTCAAGCGTACCCCGGTTTGATAGGCTGCCGTGTCTACAGTACTTCTTCTTTGAAGGATGACCTGCCTGGTCCAAATTTAGGTGGGTGTATGGGGTTGTTTGCTGTTTGTCCTTCAGGAGGCATCTTCGCTGCGTCCCTGATTCTTGGCATAGGTTCAGGACTTTCCGGAAGAAGCTGGTCGCAAACAGCAGTTCCCTCTTTTCACCCCAGGCCCCTCTGCCCAGACTTTGTCGGCGGGGTGTTGGTTGTTATCGTGCTGCTGTCTTTTTTCCTTCCTTTTCGGTCCAGGTTCGGTCCCCCTTTTTAGGTTTCAAGTTCCTCGATTTTATTATCGTAACGCCCTCCCCCCTTTGTGCCCTCCCCTTCTTCCCCTTTAACAGACGCCTCTCAATGTGATAGTCCTCCTTCTTAAAGGGGTCCTGGGAGTTTGAGTTAATCCTCAGTTTACTTATTCGCTCCATTTACCTAGTCCCTCCCTCTGCCCACGACTTTTCTATAATTTGTTTCCTCAATTGACTCCCAAGTGCTTCCCACTGCCCCATTCTTTTGGTTTTTATTTTATCTGTGCCCCGTAATAGAGGCAGGCTTTTTCCTGTCTGGCCCTTTGAGAGACCCAACTTGTTTGTATTTTCTTTTCCTAGGCACCTTTGGCGCTTCGTCCCGGTATTCAGTTTCCTTGATTCTTTCTATGCTAGGAGGGTCGTATTTACGCTTGATTGTTTTTCCTCTCTCGTTCCAGACGTTTTGTGCCATAGAGTTTACATCTACTTGGTATATGATGTTCCGGACGCAGGCCCGCTTCGCCTTAGTCTCCCCGCGGTCGAGTCCGCGTGTTTTTGCGGCTTGTCCAGCGAAGTTTCCGCCCACAGCTTCTCTTCCGACATTGGGTCCAACCATTGCACTTTTCGGCTGCGGCTCCCGTCGAATTATAT
>Ga0179591_1317438_pt1 | contig 17750 bp, 17 predicted proteins | sample CZOMad2_1_08_16f_FD_182891 | JGI IMG/M metagenome (GOLD analysis project Ga0179591, IMG submission 182891) | Vadose zone soil fungal communities from Angelo Coast Range Reserve, California, USA - CZOMad2_1_08_16fungal (PacBio error correction) | ecosystem: Environmental > Terrestrial > Soil >... | reverse complement strand
GGGATTTAAATTGCCCTTTTCGCCCCCATCGGGAAGCACAATGGCTCGTGTTTTGCCCTATGTGCTCCGCCTTGTTTTTTTCCCCCCCAGTTTTATTTTGTCGCAAAATTGAGGGTTAAGTGTGGATGCGGAAGTTGTCCCTGGAATGAAGGTCAGGATGTTAATTTTTCTTGGCGGTATTTTCCCATCATTATTTCTGCTGGTCCCGGTTTTCCGAATGCCTTCCCGCCATTGGTACCTGTGGACACCTCGCCAGTGGAGTGTCACCTTTTTTTCCTTTGCTTTTTTTTTTTCTGGTTTTTTCAAACCCCAGGGCGTCGGGTTTGTCTGCGGACGTTGGTCCCTTTATTTGTTTGAGGTCGTCCCCTCCCCCTGTGTTCCCCCTCTTTAAAGGATCGTTGGTATAGATTCCCCCGTTCGCGTTCTGTTTCCTGCCAATGCAGGGTCTGGCATTCTTTTTTGTGGTTTCGACGTCTGGTCATATGAGGGCCCTCCCCGGAAGAAATTCCGGTCACCTTTTGTCGGCTTTGCGTGGTTGTATAGCAATTTGGTTGTCCGGTGATTTCTTTTCTCTATTTACGCGGACCGCCCTTTCCTTTCAAAAGCGGGGTCCACGAGGCCTCTTTTACAAATCGTCGTTTCCCTCTTTCACTTCCCCCCCTGACCCCTTTTTTTTACCCCCTCCAGGGTAGACCCCCCCCCACTTTTCGCGTGACTTCTGCTAGTTGCTTGGCAGACTTTATGTTAATTTTGGAGATGCAACTGTGGACCTTTCGAAAGATTTTCCAGCCGCTCAGTAGAACATCTGTTTCGTTTTTTCTTGTTCTTCCTGGACTTCGTTCTCAGATTTCAGTGGGACCCCTGCTTTTCTATTTTTCCTGGAGTCGTCTACTCCAATCTTGGACCCACGAGGGAATGCTCCCGTGTCCCATTCGACCAAGATGCCCACCCCTCCTTACTGGCGCTTGTTCATTTTTTCGACACATATCCGAGATCTTGACCCACAACAGATCCGCCCATCAACGTTCCCGTATGAATTGGTCTAGAGCGTTTTTTCACCTGCCCCCTTCTTTTTCCCCCAGTTCAATGCCGTGATTTTGTCTTTTCCTTTTTCGTTATTGCTTTTGAAGGTTTTACTAGTAGTGCCGGATGTCGCTTTATGATTGCTTTATCTAATGTCCCTTATTGACACTTTTGAGTTTGGAGAGCGAATGCCCCTCGACCCCGCCTTCTGACCACTTCGCGGCTTAACCCTAGACGACCGCTAGATTGTACGAACTGGATAACCCCCCCCCCCAAGCTCGATTCCCGCTGTGCGGGAGTTTTTTTTTAGGGACTTTTTTACTTTAGGCGCCTGCATTCCCTACTCACCCTTCGGTGTACCCATCTTTTTGCCCGGATGACTTCTTCCCAAAGGACCTTCGATTTCGTTTCTTTACTTTCCTTGTCGTAGCGAACCTTTTCTCTTTTGCCGCGCTGACCCCCATTGGTGATGCTTCCCGCGAGTGGATCTTATGTAACCACTCCCAACACTGGGAAAGCCCCAGCTTTTCAACCCCCCCTGCAGGCTTTCACCCTTCTTTGCCCTATTCCTTTACTTCCCCAGCATTTCTTCCCCCTCACCCCCACCTTTTTATTTCTGCCACCGATCTCCAAGACACGGTTGCAGTTCTTTCTAACTACTCGACACTGCCCCCCAAATCCCCAGAATTTTGGGTAGATCCTTCCAACTCTTTTTAATTGGTCTTTTACCTTCCCCCCATGGTTTGTGGGGCGTTAGTATTGATTTCCATCTTTTCTTTTGGTTAGGGAACTGCGGCTTTCGTTGCGTTAAAGGGCCATCTTTTGACTCCAACTTGTCCACTCTTTGTTTCTTTTTTCCGATGTTCCGCCGAGGATCGTTGGCGTCTTTTTAACCTAGCTCCTTACCCCCCGTTTCTGGTAACATGTTTTCTTGCTCCATGGTTTTACCTTCCTGGTGCCCCCCCTCCCTTTCACCAACTTGTTGGTCTTGCCCCATTTTTGTAGCCCGCATTTTCGGTCAGCGATCTCACGTGAGACCCCCCTTTGCCAAATGAAATTATGACGGATCTCCGAGGTGTCCAGCCCCGCCTTACCCTGCTTCGTGTCTCCCTTGGACCCTCTTTCCGTGTCCTTTTTTTCTATCCGGTTTATTCACACTTTTGCCACCCTTTCGATCACGCGACGGCTGACCACCAGACCCCCCCTGTAGTATTCTTAGCTAAATTCTTGCCCCCTTTCTTCTTGGCCCCCCTTCTTTTTTAAAGAATGATCATTCGAACCACCCTAGGGTCGTGAAGGTGTTTTTTCCCTTCTTGTCCCCTGACTCAGTGTCTGTGTTGCCACCACTTTACGTTTGACGCGTCCCTTTTTTCTCCACACCAAAACCGATTTCGTGACCCATCCTTTTTCCACGTTGGTCAGCCCAAGGCCAGTCGAGCTCGTTGACCCGTCATAGGTGCCGTTTTCCGGTTCCCCTCCATGCTACCACAACGGGCTGCCCGTAGACGAATCCCTGTACTTACCCCCTGTCGTAGTGTGTTTTGCTTGCCCCCCCCCCTGCCTCCCCCTTCCCGTGTGATCGCCAGCCCAAGCCCCCCTCCCCTCAGGTTCAGAAGGTTTCTCCGTTTAACCCCCAATCCCGATTCTGCCTTTTTGGTTCGAATTTTCGGTCTGTTTTTGGCCTCTGTTGCACGACCGCCCCGCCCCCCCCCTGCGATGAATCTAACTTTTTTTTTTTTTCCCCAGTCATCCCGGACACGCACATTTTCCCTGACAGTTTTACTACTCTCTTCCAGCTGGTTCTTTTCCCCGTTATAATCCCGGAGTTAGCTTCGTTTTCCCACCCCCTTTTACAGCCACTTTTTCCTCCCATGCTTTATTCTTTCGAAGTCCCCCCACTTTTTTCAATCTCCAGTAATGTTCGTCGACCCCTGCTTCCCCCAAGCAATTCTATCACTGACTTCTGCCAAAGGGGGGAACCGAGGTTCTTGGTGAGCCTCCACCCGTGCTCTCTGAGGTTTTTTTGCTCCTTTAAAACTCCCCCCCCCCCAATTTTCACCCCCCTCCGACGTTTCACGATAAACGTTTTTTTCGGCGGCCGCTTGCATCGGGAGTTTCGGTGTCTGTTTTTTGGGCCAATGCAGGTTCGCCCACGTTTGAAGGTTTTTGTTCGGCCCATCATTCCATTGACGCGGCTTGGCTTTCCTGTCCTCTCGCTGACCCCAATCCACCCGGCATATCACTTAAATGACCTTCTCCCTGAATATCTTCCTGTCTTGCAGACTTTTTCGTTCCCCCAATGGCGGAGTGCGCGAAATATGGAGTTGGTTTACCTTCCCTATATTTTCCACCCTACTTTGTTGTGTTTTTTGACCGCTATAGTCCATTTCCCCTATGTAGGCCGAGCCTGTGCGACCCTCCGAATTGACCCTATTTTAACCGGATAACCTTTCCTTTTTGATCTTCGTCGTACTTTTTTTTTTTTCTTCTCAGGATTGTTGACCCCCGTAATACTTGAGCGAGTAGGTGAGAGGGAATGTTGGGCTGGGTGCAGTGAATTTTTTTTTGGTATCTATAGGGCGTCGGGGGGCTGCCCCTCCGTCCTGCCCAGGCGACGCACGACAATGATTCGTCTTGATTTCTTTTTCCGGTAGATATGTTATTTCCGACCTGCCACGAGGGCCCGTGGCGACCAGATCACTATTAACCCAGTATTTTCCTCTGCTTTGATGCTCCGTCCTGGCCGCCCCTTCTCATTCACATCTGGGTGGTTGTGTTTTTTGTTTGACCCTTGGTCTACTTGATTTCGGCCTCACAGATCATTTTTTTTCTTGGTAAACGTGGCACCCCTGAGCAATGAGTGGTCAACTGTGGAATTTTTTTTTATAGCTTTTCTTGTCTTCTTTCCGCTTCTTTCCCCCGTTTCAAGGTGTTTCCCCCCCCCCCATTTCCGGCTGGCGCTGACGGTTGGGACTTCAATCCTTACATGAAAATGCCGGTGTTCGGGAATAGGTTTCGTTCTTCGGACCCAGTGACTACAGTACCCCGAAAGGCCCCGGTCCTACTTTTCAGCCCCTCGGGGATAGGCTTTGCTCTTACGGTTTCCTGAACTGTATCTGCCCTTTTTTGTTTTTTTCTGGGAATTATGAGTCGTTACCTCCACCAGGAGTGATAGGGGGCCGTCCAGGCTTCCCACCCCCCCTGCCTCCCCTTCCTCCCCACTCCGCACTAACACTTCCTTGCATTTTAGTTCTGTTAGACGGTTAACCCCTAGACCTAGTGGCTGCAGGCGGTGTCCCTCGTTTCTAGGTGTCGGGTGCAACGGTACTCCTGGTTGTGTTTCTGGCTTTCCACCCCCCCAGTGTTTGACGACCCCGGTTACTGCCTGGTTAGTTAACCGGAGAAAATTTTCCCCCCGGGTCTTGTTTTAGCTATATTGGACGCTCCCTTTTCTATGCGGTTCGCTCTATTTGTCCTACTCCCGTTTCACGTCCTCCACGCCCATAAGTCAAAGAGGTGAAAATCAGCGGTCTTGATCGCACTGTTTTTTTTTTGAGTTTGCTTCATATGTTCCGCACTCGTGGATTGTTTTTCCTTTACCCGCGAAGCCTTAACGGTCCCCTGTGTATTTCGGTTTCCGAATGGGTTTCTTGTTGGGGCCCCGCTTTAACTACGCTTCTTGCGTGCCTTCGCTTCTGGGATCTTGGTTTGCTGTCTGCTCTGCTACCTCCCCCATTGTATTTTCGTTTTATTGATAACCCGTTTTTCTAACGGTTACCGACACGAAAGGACTTTTTTTTTTGCGACCTAGAGCCGTCGTGCATCTTGGTTGCTTTCTCAATCTTTCTTTCCTCGTGTAATCTACGTTTTCACCCTTTCTTCGTCTGATCCTGGGGTTTATCGACCTACTTTCGTGGTAGGCTCCTTCTCACTTTGAAATTTCTTTCCACCTGTAGTGGTTTTTTTTCTCCCTCTTTTGTTTCGTTGTTTTTTGGTTTGCTTTGGAGTGCCCCTGGGGTGGACGCCCCCTGCCCGCCTCTTTATATTCCAGGAGGTGTTTAATTAGCTTTTTTTGTATTTTTTTCTACGGGTGAGATAGTCACGCATCCGCTGTTTTTCCCTTTACGGCCACCCAGTTTTGGCTAAAACCTTTATGGGAGACCGCGGATTTCTTTTGACCCCCACAAGCCCCTTACACCCCCCCCAGTACGAGTAATCTTGACGTAACAGAGTCACCTGGCTTTTCAAACTTTGCACCTTAAGATACATTTCCAACCCCACTTAGGCACAAAGCCCGTCTGGCACCGGTGCCCGTTCTCCCCAAACCTTTCTGTGATAACCTTGGAGGGGCTGCCGTCGGTGTGTCGCGGTCTGTTTTTTGGTCGTTTTGCGGAGGAGGATGGTGTTTGAACCGTGGACCAGGTTACGCGGGTGTTGAGTGGATGGGTTTTAGGCATCTTTGCGACCCTTTTGTATGGTACTTTTCCATAGAGCTTTTCAACCAGTCCCCCTTGCACACCTTTGTCTAGCGTCTTTCTAGCTTTTTCTGTCCTTCAATGTCCATGTTTTTTTTTCTGTGATATTCGTACCACGCCAGATTGCAACCTGAGTGACCGACGCGTCTACCACTAGGGTTATTTTCCCTTATCCTTGGTAGCGTGACAGTTATCCCCCTGTCCTGCGGTGGTTCTTTCTGACCCCCCAATGGTGGATTTTGGAAGTCCCCCCCCTTCTTACTAGTAGTTTGCAGCCGCGTTCTTGATGGCTTCTTCCCGTGTGCGGGTATCTTTTAGGACCCGTGCGGTGTACCTGACCCCCTCAGATCCGCGTGTCTACACTTCCGCAACGCTTTTTTGACTAGGACAGGCGACACGTTTTTTTATTTTTTACCCCTATCGTTTGTGTCTCTTTTTTTTTTAATCTGCCCAGTCCAGAGTTTGACTTCCCTCTGCTCGCCGCGCAGGCTTCCGTCCCATGTTTGTCCCCCACGGCGCAGCTAGTCTTTTTTTTTCCTCTTCAGCGTTTCCCGAGGTTGGGTCCCCCTTAACCGGGCTTTTTGGCGCGACCTAATGTGTCACAAGTGTCCTTTTCTGTCTTCGGATGGGTCCCACTTCCCGTCTCGCCACGGCTTCGCACAATTATAAGATCTCCGTTTCACACCCCGCTCCGACGGAATTGACATTTCACACTCATTTCCCCCCGAGTAGCCCTCTCGCCGAGTGTAAGAGACAGTTTAAGCCTGCGTTGGCACAGCAAAAATGGGAGCACGGGGACCCCCTAGAGTAGTTAACCTCATGTCGCGGCAAGGTTATCAGCACCCTTCCCTTTTCACCCTTACCGGGGTTCATTGTATGTTTTTTTTTTCTTTTTTTTTTGCGTTTGGATGTCTTCATGTTTTGGATGCCGTGTATAATTTGGGTTTCGCTCTCTTTGATTTTTTTTTTTCCGTACAGCACATGCACCCATGCTGTTGGTTACCGTTTTGGTCTCTTCTTCTTTTCGATTCCAGAGTGCTTGCCTGCCGTTGCATTTTTTTTTGATCACAGCATTCCATGAGTCAGCATGTGATGGCGGCTCTCATCTTATTTCGTTAATACTCTTGGTGCCACCCCCCCCCCCCCACCCCCGTCCCCGAACAGTGGGCCTTTTTCGACTTCTGCGGATGTTGTCCACCCCCGACTTTCCCCCCCCCCCAAGTTTCTCTTCGCCAAATTCCAGCATTATTAAATTTCATTTTAAGCCCTCGTTTTTTCTCTAGTGTTCGTTCGCTTGGTGGGCTAACCCATGTCGTCGTGTATGGTCCTTTGGCTGCCGTGTTTGGGACCGTCAAAGAAGATTGAAGTGCACATCTGTTTTTCCCCAAACTCGTCGAAGGGGTGGTCCCTGCTTAGTTTGTAGTTTCCTACGGACCCTCTTTCATTTATTGCCCCCTTGCCTGTGTGTATACGGCGCTGCTCCCCCTCCCCTTGGTTCCGGAGTTGATGTTTCTTCGATGCACACTTTTTTCCCCCCAATGGTGTGCCCCGGACCCGAAAAAAGTATTCCCCGAGCAAGGGGGCGAATTCTTCCGCCAGTTCCGTGTTTTCTTTTTAAGACACGTATACGTATTTGCCAAGGGTCCTGTTACGACCAGCAAGGCCCGTGTCTCGACCCCCCCCCTCCTTTGCCTGAAGACCTGTACTTCCCTACAGGTGTTACCCCTTCGATCATCCATGGACTTGCGGAAAACGGGCCGAGGCCTGTTGAGGGTCCTTTGTTTGCGGGGCTCTCTTTACCGAGTCCCTGTCCCCCCTATCTTCCCCCCCCCCCCCCATCCCGGCCGCACTTTTGCCTCCCTTTTCCCTCACGGGCTCGTTTTGGCCTACCTCACCGATTTTTTTGCGCGAGGGTTGTTGAGCTCTTACCCCCCTGTACCATCCACCATGGTTTTAGACCGATTGACCCATTGGTCCAACCTCTTGAGACCTTTTTTTCTCACTCCCGCCTGGGTTACTAAGATACCACCCGTGTTTAGTTTTCTTCAGGCCGATGTTTTTTTGTCTTCCAGAGGGGTCGAAAGTCGTCCCCTTTCCCGATGTCCCCCAACCGAGGGTTCTGTCGCCTCTGCCAACTCCTCCTGCCCGATTAAATTCCTTTTCCTTGTTCTCGAGGGCCTCCTCCTCCTCTCCATTAGCCATGTACCCTACAAAGCACAACCTGCATAGGACTTGACCCCCGTCGGAATGACCGACGAGCTCCCTGTTCCCGCGGTGTGTTAGTATCCTCAGTCTTTTTTCCTTTCCCTCTGTTTCTTTTTTGGAGTGGGTCAAAGCTCTTTCTTTGGCTGTTTATTCGCTGTCTTTGTCGCTTCTCTATTCCTTCTCTTTTAACCCCCTTTGTTTTTTCTGAGAGGGCCTTAAGATTGGCCCCAACCCAGCACGATTGCCTCCCAACTCATCAAGGTGATCCCGTACCAAATTTTTCCCCGAGATGACCCTCTACGAAGACCTCCACCCCTTGTCCCTTGTCATTGCATGGGCCTTCCTTTTCCTCTTTTTTGGAGCTTTTTTTCTGACCCTTGTTTTTTTGGTTTAGCAAATTTACCTCTGGAAGTGATGGACGGGGCGGTCCCCTCGTCGACCTCCTATTTGTCCTGGGGTCTAGTGTTTTGCATAGTTGGGCGTCTTTTCGAATCTTTCTTTTGCGGGAGAGCTTCCGCTGGCTCTACAAGAGTCTTTTCCCGGACCCCCTCGTTTCCCGCGCTGTTATACACGCGTTCTTTTGGCCTTTCAGGTCCCCCATCTTAGGTCACCGGTGCTCCATCGACCAGGAGGTCAACCTCCCCCCTTTTCTATGCCTTACCATGCTCGCCTAGCCCCCCCCCCCCATTTTCCCCCTGGCCTTTCGTCGTGTTTGTCGGGGAAGGTTTCCGTGCTTTGATTTGCCGGCTTTGTTCCATTGATGTCCTTTCCGTGGGGACGTTTCGTGAGCGCCAGGCCCCGCTTTGCCACCTGTCCTTGCGCGGTTATGTGGCCATTGCGGTTGTTTTCCCCGCCGTCCCCTCGGGTTTCGGTTCGGTTTCCCCGGGCTTGTGTTTGTAGTGACCTGCGTGCTTGCGTGTACCGCATGGTTCCCTCCTTGCCCGACTATTGAAGCGGCCCACGACAGACGTTTCTGCCGTGTCTCTCCCAACTGGTCGGCCATGAGGTTGTGATGTCGGGTATCCCCCTGGGTGGAACCGTGCCACCTTTTTGTTGACCTTTCTGATTACCCTCTCCGTCCCATCGTGTCTCTGGCGTACCGTGGTATCCCCCATCCCTGTTTTGAATCCCCACGATCTTAATGTGTTCTGCATCCCCCCCTTTACGGGACGAATTCTTGACCCTGTTTTGTTTTTTTCAAGGATCGTCTTGTTGACCATGTTCGTTTTCATTCCAGTCGTAACCCCACGCTCCCCGCACAGGGTAACAACCGTTTTTTTTGCGCCGTCGTGCCCCTGGTTGACCATTTGTTGGCTTAGGCAAGATTTGCTTAAAGTTTTCGGAGAGAGAGGGCACGTGGTTCCCCCCGTTCATCATGCCCGCCCTCCTTTGAACGTCTGTCGTTTTTTGTGTTTGTCTTTTTTTCCCCCTTTACGGTGTTGCCGTATTGCTCCCCCCTTGATATTTTTTCATATGATGGGGATTACGGATGATCCCCTATTGTCCCTGTCCCTACCACCAGCTTTTCTTATCGTGGTACTCCTTTAACACCCCTGTTTTTTTGGAAGTGTTCCTGATGTTGGACCTTTCTACCCCGCATAACCAATCTTCAGACAGATCGAACCATGGCATCCCCAGTTATTATCGCTGTCCAGGATACCCGCCCTTTTCTTTCTTTTCTCTTTGGCTATGGCCCGAGTGTTCCTCGACACGCCCCAACGATCCCGATTGTTCGATCTAGTGTGTGCCGTTCTTCCCTTTTTTCGTTTTCTCCGTGATATTGCTGTTTGGTCTTTTTCTTTATCTGACGGCGCCCTAGGATCCGTCTCCGTCTGAGTCTACCCCCAGGATTTTTTCGAACCCTTTGAGTTAACTTCCCCCTTGTGTCCTTTTTCCTTTTTAGTCAGTGTCTCTTTCTGACACACCTTTACGTCCTTGTTGCGTTTGAGTCTCACTCTGTGACAAGAGCTCCGAGGCCTTTTCTACACCGTAGACCCACGCTTCCCCAAAGAGGGCCGCTTCCCGTTCCCTTCACCTAAACCTCATCTTTAGGACTTTTTTTTTTTTTTTTGCCTCGTCCCCCGCCTCTCTTCTGATCCTCCGCCCGTAAACGGCGATTGCGCCTCTCTCTTGGCACCCCCCCACCACCCTTGTCATCCCCCTCACCCCCGCTTTTTAAGTTCTAACCTCGGCCGTTTATACTTTTACGGGTCCTCTGACCAAGACCGAAACGGAAGTTCTGGATGCATTCCCCGAGCACCCTGGTAGGATGTCATTCTTCCTGTTCCACATTCCCTCCCCTTGTTGGACAACTTCTTCCCGCACCCCCATTAGCAGAGTTGTTTCAACGTTGACAGCCCCTTGACGTTTTTTTTGCCCCCCCCGTACGTTCCATGGGTGTAGTTTCGCAGGAGGTTTTGAGTGCTTTTTTGTTTTTTTACATCGTTAGTTCCGTCTGTGTTGGTAGGTAACTTGTCTTTGCCTTTTCTCCCCAATGGTTTTTCCCGGTGTCACCTCTCACACACCCAAGTGCCCCCTCATGTTTTCTATCGTCCGTAGCCGGGTCAAGCTTTACGAGCGTTGACCGTCGTCTGATGCCTTGGACTTAACCCCTCCTAGGACCTTTTCGGCCCCCTTTGTTTCAGCCACATGTGGATTTTTTGACCCAATCGGGTCGTTAACCCCACTCCTTTGCTTCCCCTTTGTCAAATGTTCCCATCCTGACTAGCCCGAACACCTTTCCACAATTTTTCGATAACTAATACTTACGTGAACTTGATTCCCCTCTCTTCCCGTCTGAGCCCCCCTCGGTACCGGGTTTGGCCCATCTTTTCCGCCGGTGGCTCACTTTGTCCTGACTACATGCACCATTCCTCCTTCGAGTCACTGACCACCAACATCTTTCCCCCAGGTCTTGAGACGAAGGCCTTGCGATTCCTTTTATTTTTTTGCGCAGCTTCAACCTTTTCCCCAGGCTTGAGTCACCCAACCCCTGTGTGTTTACGTGTTGCCATGCGTCGATGGTAAACGAGTCCTTTCTGAGGCGACAAAGTGTACCTCCCAGACGCCCCCTTTTTTTCGTCCCCAAATTTCCTTTTTCCCCTTTTTCAGCCGTGCTCAGCCACGGACCGGATGTTTGGTGATCTTTTTTTCCGCTGCTATGTCGTACTGTAGCTGTTTCCCAGATCGGAGACTTTCCCCTTGCTCCTCCCCCTTCTCGAATCATTACCTTCACACAAGGTCAACTCGGAAAAACCCCCCCCTCGTTGTGGGTCTTCCCCCCCCACTTTCCCTAAAAATTACCGCCGGAAATTGAAGTGGACCCCGACGATTGGACTCTTTTTGTATAAGTTTTAGACCCTCCCTCCCGTCCGGTTTCTTGAGGTTTTTTCCCTCTGGAGTTTTCCCGTTCTTTTCTTTCCCGATCGTCACGATTTCCCTCGTCCCAGACGAACGTCGGGACCTCACCCAGTAACCTGTTTACCCCCTACATCACGAGCCCTCCTTCTTTTTTTCCCCACTGTACCTTCGTCGATGGCCGGAGGAACTTTCAACTTCTGCGTCCCCCATTTTCTGTTTCTTTTTCTTCAAACATTTTCAGCAGGGCCACCGGAATTGTGCCCTTTTCCCCACCCCCTTGCGACTCACGACAGTCTCTCACCTTACTTCGCAAAGGGTTGGAAAAGTGTCCAAGTTGTTTTTGCTTTGCGTTTTTATTTTTACCTCCCTCTTATTTCTTCTGAATGTTATACGGTAAATTCTCCCCCGTTCCCACGCGTTCTCAGTTCTCTCCACTGATTCTTCATCTTCTGTAGGATGTCCTTTTTTTTTCGGTGTTTTTCCGTCGTGGTATGTCAGGTGTCGTGCACTGTGTGCGATCTTGACGCGCGCTTGATTCTCCGGAAGTTGAGTGCTTGTTTTCCTGCTTTGGGGGACCTTTCTTGCTCCCCCCCCCAACACCCTGTGTTCGCCCCCCCCCCGCCCCACTTTCTCTAACTTTTCAAAAATTCCCGCCAGGGGCCTATGACAACGTAATTGATTCGTTTTTATCAAACCTTGGTTCTTTTTTTTTTCCTGACTCTTTTTCCATCTTATTTCCTGATTATTTTTTTTTCCTCCCTATTTTTTTTTTTGTTTTTAGGAGAGACAGCTGGGTGTTCCGACGTTTTTTTTCTTCCTCCCACTAACCCCGCCCTTTTTTTTGTACCTTCCCTTCGACCCCCGTTATCATTCAGTATGCCTTGTAAGGGTGCATTTGTTGTAACTTTCTTCCTGGGGTGATTTTTATCTTTTCCCCCCACCGTTTCCTCGCCGTCGGACCCTCCCTCTCCTCCGGCTTAGATTTGAGTTGTTCTTCCTATACTACGTTTGACTCATGTTTCCTGCAATCTTTTCTTCTCCCTGGGTTCCCCACTACAGGCGATTTTGTAAAACCCCGCTACCCGTTCAGAGACCCTCTCTCTCGTGCGTCCCCCCCCCCATTGGCCTGCTTTAGTGAGCGACCCCTTTTTTCCCCATGTCTTAATCCTTCATGTGGTTTCTGACGCCCCCTTTTCCCTTTCTTGTTTCTTTTCCCCCCCCTTTTCTGTTAAGTTGCCCCCCCTTCTTTTTTTCCGTCCAGAGCTGTCCTCCCGGCTGTCGGCCCCTCCGGTTTCTGGCGCTCCCTTTTACGGTTTTGAGACCATGTTTTTGCCCGAAGCCCCATGAATTCTTGGTTTATTTCCTTCATGGGGATTGGTGGCATGGAACAACGGGAGGCCGTTGTATCTGCGCAAAGTATTGTTGAACCTCAGTTCGTACAGCCGTTTTGTTACCGTTTCCCTTCTTTCCAAGGGAGCATTTGGTTCACGTGATAGTTGATTTGCATGCAGTAGTGCTCATTCGCTGATTGGGTCGGCTCCGTCAATTCTCTTTGGTGGCCGCTTTTCTTTAGGCAATTCGTTTTTGTTTTCTTTTCCCCTGACTGCTTGTAGTGTTCCCGACAGCGTTTCAAACCCTCCAATTAACGCCTCCCAACCCCCTTTCTGTTCGTGTTTTTCGCCTGAGTAATTTACAACCTCTCAACTAGCCGCAGTATTTTTGTATTTTGCCGCTGTTTTATTCTGCTTCGCATTGCCTTTTTTTTTTCCTCTTCACTGGTGTTGTCTCCCCCCATGAGTTTACGGTCCCTTTTTTCTCGTACTTGTTTTACTCCCCCCCTGATGTTGTTACCGGGGGTGCGATTTGACGTTTGGCTTTTCGATAGCGTCTTTTTTTACGAACTGCAAATCGCCTAATGGTTTCCCGCCCTCTTATTTTTTAGACTGCCCCCCCTTGTGACGCCCACTGTCGGTAACATTTCGAGCCACGGATTGCGCCCCTCCTTTGTGGTGTGGCTCTTGCTTTTTGCAGTGAACCGTTCTCGCCGTTGTTTTTTTGCCTTTTCCCCCCCTTACCCCTCCTACTCCTTCTGTCACCCCCCCAGCAGCCCCGAATTAGCTCTCACGATGGTTTCTTTATCTTCTTGGTCTTTTCAAGACGCCTCATCTGAAAACCCTGGCTATTGGGACGCTTAGATATATTCCTTTTATGGTGTTTTGTTGTATTCTCTAGTCTACTTTCGTTTTATGTTGCATCCCCCTTTCCCACCTGTTTTATCGTAACTTCCCCTCCTCAAAACCTTCCTCCTTGTCCCTCCCTCTAGGTATTACCATCGGGCCTTTTTGGAGTGCCAATCTTTTTTTCTTCTTTCTTACATATCTTCCCCCTTTTTCTTCGGTAGCTTTCTGTTGCCCCTTTATTTTGTGCTCGGCTTTTTTCCTGGCCCACCGGAGGTTGTCTCCCGCTGTGTTTCCCCTTTTTGCTTTCGGCTACCCCCCTTTGCAATTGGTCCCCTTTTTCCTGAGCTTTTTACCCCTCCGCGGGATCGAAGACCCGGCTTTTTCATTACCTCCCCCCCGAGGTGCTCCTGCAGGTCTTTCTCCGTCCCCCGTGTTGTTCCAACCCAATTTGCCCTGCCCGGTTCCAACCCCTCTTGTTTTTTTTCGCCCTCTCCCTTTCTTTTACTTTTTTGACACCCTGTTCTCCCCCCCCGCACGACGTTCCCGTCTCCCGGCCCCCCCCCCCCAACACATTGACCAGTTCTTTCCCCTTTTCCCACACCCACTGTAAGCCACGCCCCCCCGCCCCGTATGGTGCCCCCCGGTGCGGCGACCTTACGTTCAACCATTTTTCTGTTTGCCCAATCTGCTCCCCCCCCTTTTCTGTTTATTTCCTTTTCTTAATCGTTTCCAGTTCCTAGTTTCTATGTTATGATTCGTTTCTTTCTTTTGTTTTTTAGATACCTCTTTGAGGAGTTTTGCCCCCAACCTGAGGAATAGAATGGGCCTGCTTTTGTTTTTTACCTCGTCTTTCAGACTTTCTCTGTTAGTACAGTACTTCCACCGTTTTTTCATGCGGGTCAATGGAGGTGTTTACTTACCTGTAAAAAGTTGACCAATTTCTTTGCTTCACGCAGCTCGACCCTTTTAGGTGAAGTAGTGCGATACAAAGGATGCCCCTGAGCCTCGGAGCCAGCGGGGCCCCCGTGTCTCGTGTCGTTGCCTGCAGTGTTGTCCCACTCCCTGCTTATTCGGATTCCCCTGTGTTGAGGTCCCCCCTGTGTTGCTTCCCTCCTTCGTCTCCAGGTTTGAACTTGTCTGGCGGGCGGGTATAAGAGAAGTTATTTTAGCGTGTACCCCCTTTTGGTTGTTTTGGTTTTGGTCAGGGTAATGAGCCCGGATTTTCCTTCCGTTGCGGTTGGTCGTTCATTTTATAGAGACTTTTTTTTTTATCAGATGCCCACCTATCTTTTGTTCTCAGGGTTTTTCCTCTGAAGCTTGACTCTTCCCCTACGAAAGCAGCTCGCCGTCAGACGAAGACTTACCCCGATTTATGGGTGTTGTCCCTGGCGTAAAGAGACACTTTTTTTTAGGCGTGCAGAGGGGCCCCCATGTCCTTTCCTGCAGTTGGTGCCTCAATATTTGTTGCGCCTCCATGGGCATTTGGGATTTCGTCCCCTTTTTTATGACGGCCATTCTCCATTCCATCCCGTCAAACTGATCATCGAGTCTCTTTTTTTGTATTTTATCCCCTTTGTCCAATAGTCTGCTCCGTTCCACCTTTAAGTAACCGCACTCAGACACTGACGTTATGGGAAGGGTCCAGGCTCGCAATTTTTAATCTTTTCGCTTTTCAGGACAGGACCCCCCTTTTCTTGATGCACGGGGTGGACCCAGTGTTTGTTAGGAGACCCAGGTCGCTTTCTAGTGTCACGCGCTTTCTTTCCCCCCGCGTTCAGTGTTACTAGTCGTGTCCTCTTATTTATCCAGTTGCGATCTTCGTCAGAGAGTTTTGTTAGTTTTACCTCCATTCCCAATAAGTTTGTCCACCCTCTTTGAATGGCGTCTCTGGTTGACGGCTTCTCAATGAAATTGCCGGTTCCAGCAGCGGACGCTACGATGCCCCAATTTACGACTCGTCCTTTTTCTTCTGAGGCAGGTCATCATTTTTTGTCTTTTTGCTTGCGTTTCCCTATTTTTTTTACCTACTTTCAGCAAACCCATTTTTCCCAAATACCCAGGAACGTTTCCTGTTTTTTTTTTGGGCGTAGTTTGAGCGCCGGGCTATTTTTGCGGCCTGTGGTATCACCAACGACCGGGACAGTGTAACGTTTCCCCGGCTGTTCACGTCCACCACTTTTTCATTACGCCGGTGCCAACTTTCCGCGCCCCTGTGACCCTTGCCGGTGTCTACCATCTACTTGTTCCCTTCTTGAAGAAATTGTCTTCCCCTTGGTCTGTTTGTACCCTTTTGCGGTTAGTCCGACTGTGCGTTAACAACCTGAGAGGACCTGTTTTACCCCGCACCCGTGGTCCCATTCTGCTGTGCATGTGTCGGTTCACTTTTTTTGTTTTAGCTCCTTCTGGAGGGAAATTCGCCTCTTCCCCCCGCCCACCCTTTGTATTTTAGTGGCGCACCTGTTAGCCTTCTTCACGAAGCGTGTGCCACCCCCCCTTACGTAAGTACGGCGAGAGTCGTCGTTTGCCTAGCCACCTTCCACGGGCGATTGGGGCACGTCCTCCTAAGCCTCTGCCTTAAAACAGTCCTTGCGTTGGCACCTTGTTGTACCGGTCATTCTCCAGCACCCCTTTGCTCCTTAGCTTTTTTTTTCTAAGACCTCAGGCGTCGTTTGTGTGTTCCCCCCAGCCTTCTGAACCTTTCCCTATGAACCTTTTTGATGAGTCCCCCCCACTTGCATGCATTGTATTACGGCCCCCAACTTCTGGTCTACGACCCCCCCCCGCCCATTCGGCCTGTGGGCCCCCTTATTCCCCCCCCTGGTCAACGCCGCTCTTCTAGCGGCGGTGTGTTTTTCGACCTACAAGAACTGGACGCACGAATTGCTTGAGCCGGTGTAGAACTTCGGTACCCGTCTGTTCCTATCTTGACGTTCGTGTCGTCGATCTTGGGCACCAAAAAATTCCCTCGTCGCACAAGCCTTTTCCCCCTTCTTATCCCCGTCGATCACCCTTGGTGTCCCCCGTTGAATTTTGTATGGTTCGCTTATCCTTTTTTCGGACTTTGACCCATGTGTTTCCGCCGTCATGGCGATTCTCCCCCGGAACCTTTTCATTTTGTGTTCCCCTCTTCCCCCCCAAGCTTCGTTGGGTGGTTTTTTTTTTTTTTTTGTTGCTTTTTGTTTTTTTTTTGCCCTAGGCATTTTTTCTCGGTCGACCCCTCTTTTCGTGTTCCGAAGACGCCCTTGGGGGCTTCTTACCACGTCTTTTTTTTCGACCCGACGTTTCCACACGCCCTCCGTCGTTGAACCCCCCCGGAGGCGGTATCCCGACTTTGTCGAACTCATGAGCACTCAACTGTTTGTTTCCCAGCACATGATTGTACGGGATACGTTACAATTTCTCTTCTCCCTGTCCCGCAACACCCCCCCCCCCCCGGCGATTTTGGAAGGCAGTTTTTTTTCGTCGCGGTCGCGTTCATTCAGCGTTTTTCCTTTTTTCGTCCTACTGCCGATGCTTTTTTGTGACTTGCTCTATTTGTTGGGTTGGCGCACTTGCATTATCTCTCTTTTTTTTCCTCTGTCCTTTGTTCGCTTTGTTTTCAGCCCGTCTATAGAAATGACTGACAACCACCTCTCCTCTTCCACACCGACCGGTGTTCGCGTTCCCTTCAGTATTTGGTACTACACATCTGTGTGTTGTTTTGTCCCACATGCCTGGCCCCGAGCGTTGGCCATACGACCTTCAGTCAGACGTCTCTCCCCGCTTAGTTCTCCGTTTGTCCTTTCCTCTTTCGTGTTTCTGGTTTCGTACTAGTCTTTGCCAGGTTCCGGGAGGGAGGTTGACCCGCTTATCTCGCGCCCTGTTAATCGGGGCCTGGTGCATTTTCTTGCGGCGCCTCGGTGTGTCGCGAGCGGGCTCAGTCCACGTTGAAGCGTCTCCTGGAGACAGTTCTCCCCCTACGCCCGAGCTCTTGTTTGCACCCCCCTGTGTTTCGGGATCCCACCCCTTTGAAGGCTCTTCCTTCCCCGTTACTACCGAGGTTCTATCTCCCATTTGTGTTGAAGAAGATCTTTCCCTTGTCCCCCCGTTCACCTCTCCCCCCGTGGATGTCTGGCGTGGCGGTGAGGTGCCCCTTGGTGCCGGCTGACCGCCGCGTTCGTTTTTGGAGTTTTCCCGTAGCACCTTTCGGACCGAAGGCTCCTTCCCCCCAAGTGAAACCGCTGTCAAACCTCATCCCCGTTTTTTTTTCAGTGGGCAGCTTCCTACGTCCAGTTGCGGTGCTTGTTTCCTGCCTAGGGGTTGGGGTTCGGTCTTTCCCCGTGATTCGGCACGACGTTTTAGTACCCTTGGCCTCCCATTGATTGTTTCCATTATCTTTTATCGGTTCTTTTTTGATCCGTTTTGCGTCTTCTCGTGGCCCGGGCACTGTGCTGTTCTGGTTTGATTTTCCGCCGACTTTTCTGGCCACGCTTCTGGTCTCTTGGGCACTCCTCTTCTCGTCGTCGCC
>Ga0179591_1371437_pt1 | contig 17751 bp, 13 predicted proteins | sample CZOMad2_1_08_16f_FD_182891 | JGI IMG/M metagenome (GOLD analysis project Ga0179591, IMG submission 182891) | Vadose zone soil fungal communities from Angelo Coast Range Reserve, California, USA - CZOMad2_1_08_16fungal (PacBio error correction) | ecosystem: Environmental > Terrestrial > Soil >... | reverse complement strand
GTTTTTCGAGTCCACATTCGGAAGAACATCCTCAGTGGCCCAGAACTTCTTTCTGCACCCTCACTTCGACCGCAACTTGGTCGACTAACACGGATTGCGCCCGTCAGTCTTTGATCCTTTTTCGTTTCTGCGCCGAATTAGGTTCTAGCGACCGCTTTTGAAATGACTGTGCGCCTCGGTCTTGTCTCCCCGAGCGAGACCTTCTCCGGTGGCCTTTCACCGCGTTTTCCTTAAGCGTGGAGTTGACCCCGCGAAGATGATTAATAAGTAGACTTGCGCTTCGTGATCGTTCATACCGGTAGGTCCTTTTCAGGGCTCGAGTGAGGGCTTGACCCCTGGCTTTTTTCGAGGCGCCCACCGGTGCCGGCCGGCTTGGGGTCGTTTTTTTTTGTTTTGGTGGGTAGGCGTCGTTTTTTTTTATCGGTGAGTGTCCGCCCCCCCCGGTTCTTCCGTTTTTGTGATGCTGTGAGTGCTGCTGAGCCACTCCCGCAAGGCGGCCTTCCTCCCCCCCGGATCTAGAGCCTCTTGCGTTTCGTATGACCTTTTTACTTACCTCCATCCACGATTGAGCGTTCGCCCTACTCCGCACTAGTCCGCCGTGAACGGTCGTCTTTTATTCGAAACTTGCAGCACCCCTGGTTTGGAGTCTCTCTAGTCGTTTGGTGTTCTTTTTTTTTTGTGGTTGGTTGTGCTCTTTATTCTTACTTTAGTGTTTTTTTTTTTGATTTTCGTGCTTCTCTCGTTTTCCCTCTTAATACGTGTTTGCTCTCTCGATGTACGAGTTAGAGGGCCGCGCGCCTGGGATGTTCGGAGCTCTTGTATATCTTGCATGAACCCCACAGCCGGCCGGGCGTCCTTTTGCGGCTCGCAGAGCCCCTTCGCCGGTCTTGTCTGTCTTGCCCCCCCCCCCCCCCACAGTAGGCTTCAGGAGAAGTAATATTCTTCTTTCTCCTCTCCCTTCAACGCTCTCGTGCTCGCGCAGCCTTCCGATGATACCAGAAATACCCCCCGCACTCACGAATCCAGCCTCTTAGCGGCTCCCCAGATCAGTTTCCCCTTTCAGACTCCCCAACAAAACGACCCGCCGGACCGAAAAGGACTTTTTTTCGCTAAGCGTTTCATGCCGCCCTTTCTAAGTCTGGTCCCTTTTTTTGTATAAAACGCCCCGACCCCGGCAAGGGTGGACGATAACGTTCGACGCCTCCCCCCCCCGCGCTTAGAAGGACTTACCTATGGTACTTATTCCTCTCAAAACTCGTAGGGCATCTCCGTCGACCCTTCGGGTAAGGTCGACCAAGACAAGTTTGTTGGGGCGCACTTCCCCCGGGTCAACATCCCTATGAGCTTTTCCGAAGTCGCTCGTCCTCCTACGGCGATGAAGTTTTACGTTTAAGTCACTGCCGGGCGCGAGCCGGTTCGTCGTTCACGTAATGATAAAGTGGCTGGATCTGTCGACTTATGGTCCCGGGCCGTGCCTGGGACCGGCTCTCGAACCTGGCTTAGCCACCTCTCACTAAAACGCTGCGCGTACTACTTTCAGGTTCTGTGGAGATTCTTTTGGTAGCGGGAGTCCTTTTTTAGCGTTTTGTTGCCCGGCTCCTTCGAACACTTCGGTATGACAGCGAGACCCCCAGGGCCCATTGAAATAGGAAAGTACCCAGAAGCGCCAGTTTACGACTTCCCCCCACCCCCCCACCCCCCACCCTCGCAAAGTTCCTCCGTAAGGCGCCGCCTACCTCCGAGGCTAGGGAAGAAGTCGGATTCTTCTACTTCTTACCAACCCGCGGCACGACCCCTAGGCCTCCACAGTCCGGCGCTCTCGGCTTCTCCCCCCTAACTCTCCTAACACCCTCTTGAGGGCGGATTTTTTTTATCCTTTAGGGGTTAGCCGAACATTTTCTCCCGGCTTTTTCCGAGGACAGTCCTTCCGAGGAGAAAAAGGAGTCGTCAGCGTCCCCCTAGTGGAGCGTCTCCTGGGCCTCTAATAATTACCGCCAGCGCTTTTTAGCATTTTCGTATGCGACACTTACGTTCCCCTTTCCTGCCCAAGGAGCGCAAACGGCGAGATCTTATGGCTCCGCTTAGTCGGCGAAGCAACCCCACGGAGAACGTGCGAAGCTGGTAGACACGATAGATAGCTTTCCCCTTTCGTAGTCACTCTCTCGTAGGAGCTTCAGTCCGTGGAATAAACTTTTGACTACAGATTCTGACTCGAACAGAGTATAGAGACTGAGCCTGAGATAAAGTTTTTCCTCTGGCTAAAGATAGGCCCACCTCGCGGAAAAATGGTACTTTTTTTTCGGTCCTCTCGTGTAAATTTCCCTGCGCAGTCCCCCTCTCTACTGCCTTCGGATCCGCTGCGCTAAGGCGGGTCGTCGAGTAGGGAGGAAGAAGAGGGCTTTTTTCCCCCATTTCCCGGGCGTTTTATCGAAGACCACTGCCCCCTTCCCTCTTCTCTTTACCCATCTAAGCGCCCCCCCGACGACGGTCGCTTGGTACTACCTCTGACACCCCTTTTGCGTGCAACCAACAGTTCGCAGCACTGTTTTACAAGAGTTCGTAAGCCGATGACCATCCTAGTCCCGACTGTTCTCGAGGTCCGTATTTTCTGCTTTCGCCGACAGCAGGACGTTCTCATTACGAGTTAACCAGAAGCCGGCCGGCGCGAGTTTTGCCACCGCCTCCATTTCCCATGCTCTCCACCAAGGCCCTCAGTAATGCGCTCCATCACTCTTCCATATCGAGAACGCTTGGCCCCCTTTAAGGCCCCGCCCGATCGTGGGTGGTGTCGGCCGCGATCGGAACCTCCACGATTGTTCTAGCAGCGCGCTCGTCGGTCGAAGCGACGTTACATATGCCGGGCGATTTAGTCTCGATTATCGCCTCTCGCCTCGCCGCTTGAGTCGTCGAGGTTATTGCGTGACGCGATCCTCCAGCTCCTCCTCTCGAACCTCATTGAAGTTCCATCTCGAATCCCTCGCCGGCTGCGTCTTGCGGCCCCTCATCGGAATCGACGTGACGTCGACTCCCCCGTCTCAACCTCATCTCTCCACCTAGCCAGCCTCTTTTTTTACTCAATACTGCAGCGTGTCTCCCTATTCCTCATCCTTTTTTTTCACACGCTACTTTGTAGTGCCTTCCTAGACCTTTTCTTCTCCCTATTTAGAATTCTGATTCCCCCAGTCCGACCCACAGGATTTACCTCCTTTTTTTGTTAGATACTCGTTTTGGACGGAACTTTCCTCGATACCGCCCGCTGACTGTAGGGACTGCCGTATAAACTTCCTGTGCGTTGGGACGCCAGGCTGGAATCTCCCTCATCGCTTAGGAGGGGGCGGGTCATTTTGGTAACTGTACCCCTTGACTAGGTTTTCCGGGAGTTCCCCCCGCCTTTTCGTAACGCTGGGGCGGCGGACCTCGCGCGCGATAGAGGCGGCGCGTCCTTTTGGGCAGCTCGAGGACGGCTTATGCGCTTTCATTCGCTTTTCGGACTCGCTTCACCTCCCCCCCCTTCTGACCCTTGGACGTCGATCCCGGCGATTAATCGATGGAAGGAGGGCACTCTCGTTTCCCTCCTTTTTTGATAGAAGCTCTCTTTCTGGCAATCCGAAAGGAGGATTGTGCCCTTCAAGCTGTCGTAACCCCCCCCCCTTTTTTAGCTCCTCGAAATAAAGAAATTTCGAGTAGAACAGACCCGGAGAGGTGAGTCTTTTTAGCGACTGAAGGAGAACTTCCGTGGTTCCCCCCCAGCGGAGGGAGGTCAGGAGAAGCAGGCAACGCGGGAACCAAATAGAAGGACCGGTTCTTTTCCAACGATAAGGACTTATGAGGAGCTCTACGACCCGATCTCCTTCGCCGCGCCCCCACTCCTTTTTATGGTCCGGCCACCCTCCTTTTACCCTGGCGCTGTCTTTGTTGGAACCTAAGGCAGGTGAGGGGTCGGATTCTATCCTTGCATTCTCCTGCCCCCTTCTCCGGTTTTTGCAAGGCCAAGCATCGGGTGCTGGGCCTGAAGGCCGGCGGGGGCTTTTCTCTTATAATAGAACGGTTACTTATCCTCCCCCCCCCTCTCCCTGACCCTACTCTACTACTTTCCTCTCCCCGCAGACGGGGCGATCCGCGGACCCATTTCTTGCTTGCACAGGGCAGGCTCTTTCGTTCACTCTTCGGTCTCCGGGCGCGAGCTCCAGTGGCCTTTCCTTGTTCCCTCGGAGGGCGGTCCGCGCTCAGGGGCTTGCAGGCGGCGGTAGGAGATTGAGGAGGGTGGTGGACACGTCCCATAAGGACCCTTTCCTGAAGACACTCCTCAACCGTCCACTGCCTCGGAGCGGGGCTCGGGAATCGTCTCCGGGATTCCCGCATGTCCCCCCGGTACTTTTAAGCAGTGACGGTGTTAGCTCCCCCCCCGCCCCGTATTTCTCATTGGTGCCAGACGACGTACGAATAGAGGATCCCTCGGTTCTTCTTCATCGACGCCGAGGATTACTTCTTTACTTGAACCTCTGGGAAAACTTCCTTCCTCAATCCTTTTCTACGAACCTGAGAGGATTGTTCTCTTGAGACGTTGCCCTAGTTTTTTGCCCAAGCCCGCTTCCGCAAGCGGAGGTGGCTTTTAGACTCCAGCGCGGTAGCAGCCCGGACTCTTGAGGTTGGAGTCTCGTGTGCGCGACGTCGACGAGAGAAGAAGTTCCCTCAGGTCCCGGACTTTCTTGTTCGCCTTCCTTCCTGTAGTCCTTTCTATCTTTTGTTTCGCGTTCCCCCCCTTGCAGATTGTCCCCCATGGGGCTCTCCTAAGGTGGTAAATACGACGTTTTTTCCACCCTAGCGTGTGTCCCCGCCTGAAACATGAGTGGCTAAACTTCTCTGCCGCGCGTGGTCGGAATCTGATTTGGCCGAAGCGTTTGAGGGGCGTTTTTTTTAAACGCCCGTTTGTGGTTCGAGTCCGTTCCCTCCTCCCCCTGCCAGAACTCCGTCCGCGTTTCCTTCCCCGTCTCACTTCCCGCAACTGATTCTTTCAGAAGACCCCCTTTATTCCCAGCGCGGAATTTTTTTCGCAGCCTCTTTATCGCTTTGCGCTTCTGCCAGGAGCTGCGCGCCTTAATTAGTGTAGCGAAAGATTTCCTGTTGACACATAGCAGGCCCTCTTTTTTTTCCAGGTATTGGTCTCCTTCACTTTAACTCTCCTTGACTTCCCCTTTTGCTTCCTGACCCCGATCTGTTCCTGCCTGATCCTACGCGGGTGTCCTTGCTAGAAAGGTAGTAAATTGCTCTTCTGGCGGGTCTCATTGCTGGTAGTCCGACCGGGCAATCCGTTCTGATTTTTTTTTCCTTTAGTGCCGGTCACCTGAGAGAGGAGGGTCGTTTTTGGTTTTTGGTGGCTTCGGCGGGTCGGGTAGGTGCTCTGGAGTGGACCGCTTGGGCCCCCAGTTTCCTTGAGCCTGATGATGGACCTGCAGCCCCGGCGCGCGGAGACGTATCTTGTTATTCAAGTGATATGAAGACCTCTCCCCACGAAGATTTCCGTCTCTGAGAGCGTTCCGTTCCTTTGACGACGGTGACCCCCAGAGTTTTGCTCTGTTCGGCGCGGAGCTGTCAAAGAAGCAACGCCCGGGCTGGTTGGGGTGTTCAGTAAGAGATAGATCACCTACATCCCTATCAGAGTCTCAGCTCCTTCCTTATGTACCCGTTGTTCTTCTGTCCTGAGTTTCGCGGACCCTCTTTCCGGGATGTCGCGCTCCCCTCTATCCGACTGAACCCAAAAAGAAGGCAGGTTGTGCGTAACTCTTTCAATCCTACAGTTCACTCTTCTCGCTTCTTTTTTTTTTAGGCGCCTGTTCTCGGCTGGCGACTTTCTTTGGATGTCATTCCGAGACGTTATCTACACTTTCAGAGAAGATAGAAGGCGACTTCTCCTGATGATCTATCTCATCCAACAGACTTCCCTTAGCTTTTCCCTGCCCAGTCAGCCGATAAAAGACTACTCCCCCGATAACAACCCCCCCCCCCACAAACGGCCGGCAAAGAGAAAGTTTCTTTCGTCATCCCCTCCCGTTTTAATCCCCTAGAATCCTCCGATGCCACGGACCCCCTTTGGGTATGACGACTTCCCAGCCTTTCTAGCCGGCCTTCCCCCTTTGGTCTCCCCAGCTTCGAAAACGCCAGGCCTTCCAGGCCCGCCTCGATTCGACTTCTGACCCCCGGGCCCTTCTCAGACCTCGTCAGGTCCCCCCAAGCTTAGATACCCTTCCCTCGAGCCGGCGTTCCCTATCCAAGAGCATTTTCCCACCCACCTCTTGCTCCCCTCCGACTGCGATCCCCTTTCTTCGTCGTCAGCAAGCTTTGTTGGAGAAGGAGGCCCCCCTCCCCCCTTCGTGTCAGATTCTGGGTCCGGTTTCTTGATTCTTTTATTGGCCACCCGCCTGCCCACGATGCGAGTATACCCATTCCGCCCACGCCTTTTGCTGCAGGAATGTTTTCTTTCGTCTCTCCTGATCGCGCCTCCCTGGCCCTTTTGACCCGGCGCTCACTGTGTTTTCCCACACGTAGTTGACCGTGAGACATTAGGTAGGGCCCCCAATGGACATCGAGTTGCCAGCGGAGTTCATCCGCAACGTACGCGACTTAAGTCTTTTACCCCTCCTTTTCCGTACTCTGACTCTCCCGTTCGTCTTTCCATTTTAATCTACAACTCGAGAATGCCGGCTGCGCGTCGCGCCACGAGCCCACGACGCGCGTCCTGATAGACCGGTCTACCAACCGTCTGCGTTGTTTTTCCCCCTCCCGGCCTGCCCGGCAAAGTCGCAGCCGGCCCACCTGTAGACCCTCTAGGCGTCTCTTCGATCTCGCGGGTTTATCCTGCTCTCTCTTTCTCGATTCCGGGATCTCCGTTCTTACACGTCGTAAGTGAGCCTGAGCGTTGCTCAAAGAAGGAGTATTGTTTTTCTCTTGTTCGTCTCTTCAGACCGTCATTATTACCCCAGACCCTTTCCAAGCGTTCCGTAACTTCAACACGGAGGCCGATCCCCTCGATGGACTGATAATAGGAAGATTATTCGTATTAGTGGTCCACGCCAAAGAATCACCCAAACCACTCGATCGCTAACCTTTTCTCAGATCTCAGGCTTCTGCGGTCTCATAGTATGACCTGGTCCCTAGATGGAGCGCCGAGTGGAAAGGTTTATGAGAAGGAACCATTGAAGACCTCTTCCGCGGGCCTCTAGGCCCTTCTCCTCCCTTCATGCCCCCCCTCGATCCAGTAGGGGCGGCCGAAGCGGGAGTCTAATTACCCTCTCCCCTAGTCTACTCACAACCTCCCTGACGGACCCTCCTCCCAGTCCCAGAGCAGGGACACCACGCTTTCCTGAGCCCATCCTTTTTTCCTCTACCTCCCTCAGACCATGAGGCCAAACCCTGATAAGGTACGCCCGCCACGTTAAAATAGGGGTGCCCTCTCAGTTCACATACCTCGATGTACCTTCTCTCTCTGCTAACGGCCTTTGGATTAGACGATTTGTCCGTACGAAGCATCGCTCCTTAGAGTGAACGCCAGTCTCGTCAGAATAGTCCAGACTACTTTAGTAGACACCCTTCCTACGTCGCCGACCTCTCGATCTCTTTGAGAACCGGCCCCCCTGAATAAAGTCCATGGCGAGGAACCCTGGGATCGGTTGGCCCTTTCATCCACCCCCATACTTCCACAGAAGTTTCTTTGCCTCTTGGAAGAATTTCAGGCGAAAATATCGCTTTCGAGATCTTTAAGATGATAGCCTCTCCTTTCCTCCCCGGTCTTCTCTGTTCTCTCACGCACTCCAGCGCCGCAAGCCCTCCGGACGAGAGTTCCCCGGGCCGGCCTTTACAGCTGGCCTCTTCGCTTATTGTCCCGGCAAGACAGCGGACTTGGAAGTGATGACTCCGCCCGTTTTCGCCGCCCAAGATACCCTAATACGGCATGCGTTCTATCTTCATCCATTGAGTAAACAGAATTCCCCGTTCCTAGGGAAGGAATGAGCACTTCTGATCTTCGCCTTCGATTAAGGTCCCCCCCCCCCTATTCCCCGTTTGGTTTGAATAGAAACTGTCGGACTTTACTTCGACGGCGAAGATCTGCCGTTACTGTTCGGCCTTAACCCTCTCCAAACTTCTTACGTGGGGGTTTTTTTCCCAGAGGAGACACGTCCTGCGCGTCGGGATTATCGGGGGTTTGGCTTGGTCCGGAATCTGCGAGGTGTGCGCGGGCGGGCCCTTCGACTTTCCTTCGTCGGTCCGTGCCCGTCGGGCCACTCGCAGCTTTTCTAGATCAACGCTGTCCCGTAGATTTCCTGGCGTGGCAAGATAGATACTTCTCAGAGCTCTTTGAGCTGGGAGCTTAGAAGCCCCTCTTTCACCTCCCGAAGAAGTCGTTCTGGTCAGAGGTCGTGCGTATCTTTTGAGGAGAGCCCCCCGTCGAGAGATCGCTTCAGCCGTCTCCGCGCTGTTTTTGACGCTGGCTTCCCACGTTCCCCTTTGCCGATCATGAAGCTTTCGTCCCCGAAAAAACCCCTATAGCTTTTCCTGGCCTTCCCCCCCCCCCCAGTAAATACTTTCTCAAAGCCTTGATCCTTCCCGCTCAGATCAAACGTCGACACTGTTTTTTTTTTTAGATCTAGAATTATTCGAGCCAAAGCGTTCCCCTAGACGGAGCCAGTGGTCAACTCAAAGTCCTGCTTAGGAGTAAGCCTTTACAGACCAGGTTCTCCTTTATGAGTCCCTAACTCTACTAGGCGAAACCTGATTACCCATATGGTGGGAATTACTAAGTTCCCTGATACAAGATAATTGTCGTCCCAGGAGATATAAGAGCGTGATTTCCCAAATTTTTCGTGGACAACCCCTGTTTTTGTTGACAGATCCCGGGCTCCGCCGGCTTTGGTAGGAGAATCTTTCGCCTTTAAGATAGAAGAAAGTGGTCTGGCCTATACTCCCTCTCCCCTGGATTATCGGGGCAGCAGACCTGAAAAGTTTCCTCGAAAAGAGGCATGAAGTGGCCGTGAGACAATCAAGGTCACTCAGGAAGCACGAGACACCCCTGGGGACTCCTCCACTGTTCATTTTCGGCCTTTGAGGGAGCTCCCGAGTTGAAGGCTCAGAGAGGGGGTGTATTAGAGTCTGCGCTAGGCGGTGGTGGAAGCGTCCATCCACCGCATGCGCGGACCCCCGCATTGAAGAGTACTCCTCTCGCTGTGATCGTAGGATCGTTGGTTTCGGTCTTAGTTTCCCCTGGTTATTCCTCAGAGCGCTTGAGTTCCCGCCTTCCCCGCAGCTACGAATCTCGAAGTATCGTGCCTTCTTGATGCCACGATCCTAGTATCCTCGAGGATCACGCTTTCTTTCATAGAGTCGCGATGAGCTTTTACTATCCCCTGGGGGGGGGCCCCCCCCCAGGCGCGAGCCTTAAATCATCCGAGCTAGGAATGATCGGATGACGGCCCTTGCTAAGAGCGGTTTTTGTTCTTTTGACCCAGACCTGACTCGTCCCCCCTTTTTTTCCTCTTTGAGATTATGCGCGCGGCTGAAGGGTCGAAGACCCCGCCAGCAGGCCCTGATTATAGAGGTGGAGAGGTTCTCCTTTAACGTTCCCCCGCCCTAAGTTCGATGTCACTTGGTCGTCTGGGGCTGCCCTCCGTTACCTTTTTGGGGCTCCGGAAGTCAGCGCTCCTTCTGGTTTCTTCTGTCTTGGCACTGGGCCTCGGTAACACCCGAAGTTGTGTTAGGACCCATCATGTCAGAAGGAAACCCCCCTCTTGCTCTTCTCCGCGCTCCCCGGTAGCCCCTTGCGGAATCGGACTTCGACGCGACCAGCGTTTCTGTCGAGTGGTTTCCGTGGTTACTCTCTCACTTCCCCGAATCCGACAACATTCCCGCCCGGTGGCCAAAGTTTTCGCTCTCTCTTTAGACTCCCCGCGTCCTCGCCGCCACGAGGAAGTGTCTTCGCCTTCTCTCTTTTCCGAGAGTTAGGATTTGCATTCGCTGCGCTTGATGCCATTCTTGCCGCTTACGCTGGTCGTCCAGAGGCACGACCTGTTTTCGGCCCCCGGCCGACGCCGCCGCGTTGCCTCCCCTGAAGGTTGAGGCGGTCGGTAGAAACGTGATCTTTTTCAGACCTCTTTTTCGGGATCCGTTATCAAGACCAGGGAGGCCTTGAGGAGAGGTCGTGTGAACCACGGGCTGAAAGGATTTGCGGCCGGTTTGGGTTGGGACCTGGTCTGGTCCGGATGGTGATGGCCTCTTAATGGGCTGCGTCTATCCTTTCGTTGATTCTCCGGAGCCGCAAGCGGTCGCAGGCGCTTCTCCTTAGAGGGTCGATGGACCTGATTCTTCCGCTCCCGAAGAGTCCGTCCCCTGAGCCGTCACCGACGACACCCTAGCGTCGTAAAGAGTTTTCGCCCGGATTGACCGGGTCCGCCTAAAGAAAATTCGAGCGTTCCTGTCCATCGTCTCGCGCTACCATCAGATTTTCCTCCTGGAATCTCTCCTTGTGTTGAGAGAGATGTCCGGTCGCTGACTTCGGCGGCCGCCCCGCTGATGGCTAGTCCTCTAGAGAAGATCGATTTCTTTAACTCAACAATCCCTTTTTTGAGTCGTGACCCCCGCAGACTTCCACCCCCCCCCACCCCCCCCCCCCCCCCCCCCCAGGGACTCTCTGGAGGTAGCGAGGCGGAGTAAAGAAGCTAGCTCCTGTATCAGTCTCTTCGTTCCCTTTCTTACTTCACGTTTTCCCCGTTTCTTAGTGGAGCTCTTTCTGCCGATGCGCAGCAGTCATAACGAATCTTCTGCGAGCATTCTGGCAGATTCCCTTTATACCCGCCCTCCTCCGTAACCGTCCCCTTCCCGGGATCTCCGCCCGTGGTAACTTTTCCTCTCCTCCCAGGCCGCCACTTAGCGAATCCAGAACGTCCCAGTTCCCTAAAGTTAGTCCTCCAAAGCCTCTCGTCAGTCCTACTTCATTTTTTTCTTCCGCTTCTTCGGCGTAGGATGTCGAAGGGGTCTTCTTCCTTCGTTCAGGCGCCAAGACCTGATCAAGAAGGAAGGTTTTTCACCCCCTTTCTTACCCTTTGCGCGCGCTCTTTCATCTCCATCTCCCCTTCAGGAGATTTTTTTATCACCCTGGACGTATGACGCGGGCGCGCGACGGGGCGGAGCCCCTTTTCTCTCAAGTTGGTTCTCAGTGGACGGGCCCTTTTCTTGGCCCCTTTTTTCAACGGTGTTCGAGGGAATCCTTTTGAACAACCACGGGCCCACAGGCTCAAGCTGACTTTATACCCCTACGCACTTTCTCGTGAGGAATTTTTCAGCGATTCTTTTTCTCCGTTTTTCAGTCGGACCAGGTTTCGTACTGGTCGCAACATCCTTCTTGGACCGAGCCATTAGGAGCCAGGGACCCCACTTGACACCAGGCAAGGAACTCCCTACCCAGGAGATTCTACGAACCAAGTTTTTCTCGGCCCTTCCCGCCATTTACCTCGGAAAGGTTGCTCGCGTAGTCGTCTTTTTCAAGAGACAATAGAAAACCACCTTCAGGAAGTGGCTTCCTGTCTGAAGCCTCTTCAGTTCCCTCTTGACCCTCTAGAACCAGAGTCTACTGATAAGTCGGTGGAACAGTTTAGGACCCACCTTGCCCCGATCTTTCGAACTTTCTTCTCCTTTCTCAATCTTCACCCCTGAACTTCCATCGAGGAGTTCCTCTTCCAGATCGGGAGCTGGTTCGAGGACATCTGCCTCCCGCTGCGTACTAAGTACCTCCTGCTAGAGGCCCGTTCCACAAGGATCAGGATATAGTCGTGGCCTGGTCGGTCGGCGGAGTAATAAAGCCTTTCTTTCAATCCGACCATGCTTTTGACCGTCCGGCACCCCTTACGCTAAAGTTTTTTGAGGCGCTGATTAAGAGGACCTCGTTTCCTTAGTTAATTAAGGTGGAATGACTTTCCAGTGTACCCCCAACTCTCCTTTAGAGACCCTTTGTTTTTTAGTCCTGCTGGCAGGGAGAGACAAGCACTTTATATACGGCAAGTCTGAGCCTAGAAGACTTCGACCAGGTATGAGACTTCTTCCAGCCCCGCTGTGAATTTCTCTCCTTCCCAGGATTTCCCTTTCTATAAGTTTCTTAAGCTCTTTAGGCTCCTAAAGTGAGATTTAGTTTTAGACCCCTTCAAACCCTTCCCCAAGCAGCCCTCCACCAAAGGTCTCCCGGGGCCCGACGACGTGTCGCCTGCATCTAGTTAGAAGCTACTCCACCTACCATTCTTTTGTCCAACCCTTCATCCCCTCCCCACCTCGGGTGGTTCTCCCCTAGTCCCGAGGACCATCGGAGTCGTTGTCCTCTAGAGCAAACCCCCCCCCCCCACACTTTCAGCGGATCGTAAGGTTCCCCCTTCAGCTTTCCAGGAGCGTGTGCCCCCCTGAGCCGGGGCCCGGTCCTGCGTGGATGCCCGCACTTGCCGTCGGCTTCGACTCTTCGCACCTCTGCGTCTTGATTGAAACCGGTTATTCCCCGAGCGCACCCCCCCGACTAGCTTTTTGAGGAAACGGCACGGGTCATCAGTGAGAAGAGGGAAGCGTCCTGGCTGGTTTTTCGCCCGGGCACTTCTCGAGCAGCCCTCCGGCATAGAGAGTCGAAGAAGGCGACCCCCTTTCTAGATTTGGGAGAGATCTCCCCCGATGATCTCCTCTCGCTCTTACGCCCCGGTTTTTTGAGGTCGTACACGGCTCCCAGATCAAAAGAGAACCTAAGGCCCCCCGAGCTTGAACTCTCCCAGGCTCTTTTCAGTCCTCTGGCGGCGAGCGTGTAGAAATGCCGCCCGCTGGACTATCTCCGGCCGGTGCCCTGCCCGGTGCCAACTCGGTCTCTTAAGGACCCCCTTAACCCCCCCCCTTCCCCATCTACTTTTTTTCAGTCTCATCCACCCCCCCCCACTCACAACCAAACTTTTTAACGCTCCCTTTGATCGTGCTTATGCGTCGCGAGCTCGGACACCCTTGAGATATCTTTTTCTTTTTTCCCTCCTCCTCCTCTTTTTTCTCTCGCCTCTCCCCCTGGTTTTCCTCCTTTCCTCGCCCCGGCGACTGCTCGGACGAGTCAACTTGTAGCGTGGTCGCCTTTAAGGAGAGAGGCGGACACATTCGCTTTCTTCGTTCCTCGTTTCTTCCATGTCCTTCCGTGGGGGGGCGGACCAGCGACCAAGTTCTTATTCCTATTTTTCCTTTCCCCTTTTCGATCGCCCTCTTGAAACGCGCAGTACGTCGTGGCACCCTCGAGGAAGTGCCCTTGAGCGAGTTCTCTCTTTCAATGTTAATTTCCCTCAGAAGCAGAAGGAGGCTCTAGGGAGATACTTTTTGATCATCTGCCTTTTTCCCCCCGCTCCGATCCCCCCAGTATCGATCTCTGATGCAGATCTAATGGGAGGACCCCCCCCAAAAGTCGTAGTTCCCAGGATCTATCGGACCCCAGAACTTCGTATCGGCCCCCCGCACTTATCAATCAGTGAAGGACGATATAGATGTAGTGTCGTTGGAGACATACTTCTGACCTTTTCCCTCCGCGAGTGAGTGGACGCGAGCGAGCTCGGCATCGGGTCACTCGACTTTCCACCTGCTTGTTTAAACCCTATTAAGTATGCTTTCGAAGCTGTAATAATCCCCTATCTCCCCTCGAGTACCCTCCCCCTTATGGTTCTCTTCAAAGTATCCCGATTTTTCGAGGACGATAGGGTTTGGTCCCCACGATAATGGCGTTGTTTTAAGTCGCTAGCCTCTGACGCGACCCGTCGTTCCCCCTTCTTTTTGTTTTTAGCTGCTTGGAGGTATGGGCCGGCCGTTTAGTGGGGGTTCCTTCCCCCTAATAATCCCCCCTAGCACGCGGCGGCATTCCCATAAGATGAGCTACGTGATCTCCGGAGGAGAAGCGTTTCCCCTCAGAAGGCACCTTCTTCCAGCGGACCATCGGTCGGGTCGGCACTTGTGCGAACCGAGAGCTCTTCGACAGGCGCTAGCAGGGTAGAGTCGTCCGCGCCGCGCTCAATTTTCCCTAAGGCTTTGTTTGTGTCGGAGGGTTGATAGGAGAAGCGGGATCTGGGTTTGGCCCCCTGATACCGCTCCTGATTTACCCCGACGGACTCCGAGACTTTCTCTGGCTCGGCTTCGGCCGCTGGAGGAGAACCGTTTTTTTTCTCTTGACGACAGCTTGACGTTTTACCTTCGATCGCAGTCTTTCTCGGTCTACTTGGGATGCACTCACTAGTGAATCAGAGGATTCCCTTTAGGTATTCATCGAGTCTTAGGATGTCGCTAGTACGCCGCCCGTCTTCCTTGAAAGCTTACGTACTCCAATTAGCTGTTCTCTCAGATAGGATGGGAAGGAGGTCGACCCTCTCTAGAGGAAGTCTACTTCTTACCCCTTTTTTTTGATCTTCTCCGCCAGATTTGGTTCTACACTTAGAAATATCCTCCTCGCGCCGGAATAGACGGTTCAGACCTCCGAAGGCCTTTCTCGTGGATCTTCGCGTGTCAAAGTCTCCCGACTCGAGGCCTGGCGGCATTCCTCTTCCCTGCGAGTTTTATTCTTAGCCATTGATTCTTTTTTCCGTTAGATCCTTATGGCTCCTTTTTTTTTGGGGGGAAGGATTTTTAAATGGTAATTGCCTAATCTTCTTTACCCGGTTTCAGTAGAGCCTATGTCCTACGGAAACAAACCGTTTTTTTTGAGAGCTGACTCCTAATCTCCCCTTCCCTAGAAACTTCTTTTTTCGAATTCCTTTCCGAGAGTGGTTGGACCACTCCCTTGGTGGTTCCGTCCCCTGCCTTATACGACACGTGGAAACAAAGCTGTCCACTTCTATTTGCCTCGCTCCCCAGATCCTTGTAGTTACTTCCGGCCGTCGCACGCCCAGTCGTAGTGCCTCTTATCAGATGCGATTGCGCATTCGCCGATCCTGCGAGCTTCCTTTTCTTCTCGTGAACCTGCGCTGTCGAAATTCACGAACTTAGACTTCGCGGCGCGACGCTCTTTGAGACGAGGATTGACACACTATTTCAGATACCTCCTCTTTTTTCTAGACCTCGTTTCTTTTTTTTCTTCTAAGTGCGGCCGACCAGGGCTGGCCAGCGGAGGTCTTCTTCCACGGGTCCTACCAGGATCCTCAAGTTTCCTTTGCGTGCCTTTGGGTGGTCTTTTTTATCGTTTCCCTTTTGGTGGCCTTTCCACGGGAGACCTCGCTCCGAAGAGCAGTTTTCTGCTTGAGTGCTTTTGCTCTCCAAAAAATTCTTCTCCCTATCGCTTCCCCTTTGTCAGAGGCCCTCTGAATACGAGTACGTCTACGAGCCGAGACGTTTTTTCAAAGACCCTACACGACGAAGGACAGCCTCGAGTCCGGCTTTACAGGCTTTCTTAGGATTGCGCTTTTAAACAGGCCTTCACTTGTAGACTCTCTGCATTTCCCTCTCCTCCTCGACGGAAGCGCTCCCGCGAACATTCATTTCTCATATATATATTTTCCCCCCCCAAGTTGTTTTGTTATCCTTAAAGTTCTCGTCCTTTCCAAGAGTCTTTTGCGAGACTTCGCAACGGCCGGTCCCGGGCGTGCTCTACGCGGTCCAATCCGCCCCCGTCAAGGCTCCTCGATGGCGTTTCGTTTTGGGCTGTTGACTTCACCGCATCTGGCTTCTCAGTCCCGGTCTTGTCGACCAGATGCCTGATCGACAGCCGCGACGACGTGCCAGAACCTCCCCGCATAACAATCAGAAGCTCTGTCTCTCTCCAGTGGGCTTCCACTCATCCCCCTACGCATCCCAACCCGCCTCCGTGAAATTGGTGTCAAGCCCGTTCTCCTCCCTGACTCCTCCCTCTGGCCTTACAACGGAAGCCTCCCGAGGCTTTGTCTTCTCCCAGTTCTTACTCTCGCGTTCCGGTTCTTTTTTCAGCTTCGCACGCTGCGGCGTCGGCCGGCACCTTCTCTATTTTCTTTTTTCCCACCGGGCAGGCCGCCGGTTCCACCACCCCAAGCTTCGATCACTATTCAGCGGCGAAGGCCTGGCGATCTCACCTCCCCAATGCGCTGCGGCCTTTTTTGCGTTTTGTGTCGACAATTGCGGGCATGATCACGGCGGCCACGCGCAGGAACCTTTGGTTGCCCCTACGGATGATTCAGAGTGGCTCCCAAAAACGTCCAGCCTTCTTGCGCGTCCCCAATTCCGCCCTGCGCGTGGCGAAGGGTACGTTGAGAGGATCTCTGCTTACGTTGTTTTTCCGGCCTTCCCACGTTCCCCCTCCGAGACCTGGGCCCATGGGACATCCCCCTTCCCTCACGAAGGAGATCAGACTTCCTAAGAACACGTATTTTAGAAATTCCGGTAAACGCCTGACCCTTTCGGGATGGCCGTATGGGTTTCGTTCGTCCTTTCTTTTGCCACTCTCGAGAGTAGGGCGATGCTCCTCCCCGTGAAGAAGCGAGCACTGATGCATCGACAAGTCGAAACACCGCTTCCGCGACTCCTTTGGTTCCCAAGCTCCGCTAGTGCAACTCCGCCGCCCCCAGTCTCTTGAAGAGGAGAATGGAGTACTTCGTTGCCCTATTCGGCTCTGGTCAATTCGCATACGTTCCCTACTCGATGTAACCGCCCCGCCCTGCGGGCGAATACGTTCGCTTGCCTTTTTAGGAGAAGCGAAATTCAGGGCGAGATCGTTTTTTCTAACTTCAAGGAGTCCCCGCAAAGTGACTCCATAAGGAGCAGGAACAACCCGAGACACCTACAGATACCCCGATTCGCCGCCCCCCCTGGTCCGAGTATTAAGGGAAGTTGGTATGGGACTTTGCCACCCGAATCCCGTTCTGCTCCCCCTCGAGAACTTCCCTTGTGCGCGGCTTCGAACGATCTAGGCATGGTTGACTTAGAGATACCAGGCGCTCTTCCAGAGTTCGGTTTCGGAACTCTTGAGTTACGCAAAGGCTCAAGTACCCGCGAACTAAGGATCTCACGATAGAGTAGGGCCGCCGCGGGCCTGCAGTCCGCCTCTTTGAGTCTCCAAAGCCTCACTGACAGAAGAATCTAGACAAATTCTTCCCCCTGAGACTTTGCCCGACCGATCCTGTACCCCCTACCGCACAAGAAGGAGTGAAAACGTCATTTAGCCCCATTCTTGTCGCCGAGAGTCTTTTCCGGAGTCTCTTTCCTCGCGAGAGGCCACGCGGAGCGTCATGATCGCCGAAGAGTAACCTGTTGACCACCCGCCCGGTCTCTCTTTAGCCAGCGCCGAGCGCTTTTCATCGCGAATTTTCGTTCCCCAGCGCCGGAAGTTGCTCGAGGACCCAATCCTCGAAGAGATTGTAACCGGCACTTGATTGCACGGTTTGCCGCTCTGTGGTGTTTTTGTAGGCGCCTCACTTTTTTTCCGGAGCGAGGCCGCCTAGCGCGCTTTCAGAACCCGACTCTCCAGGGCTGGATCTCTCTATGCGATCATCGATTACGCTCGACGACTTCCCGCCTTAGAGTAACGCGAGCTCCAGCGGTGCGCTCGCCTTTCGAAGATTGACAAGTTGAAGGAGCGTGCCTGGATGCTCTCTTTTTCTTGTCGCACCTGGCTTCTGAGACTTTTGCAGTAACGACGAAAGGGCTCACCTAGCGATTCGACTTTCGCCCTCACCGAGTCGGGTCTTCCTCCGCCTTGGCGTCCCCCGCTACGTTTAGGCGCCCCCGTCGCGGGGCCTGCGTTCCTGGTCCACA